>Ga0302320_10024110_pt1 | contig 11896 bp, 8 predicted proteins | sample Bog_T0_3_FD_202130 | JGI IMG/M metagenome (GOLD analysis project Ga0302320, IMG submission 202130) | Peat permafrost microbial communities from Stordalen Mire near Abisko, Sweden - Bog_T0_3 | ecosystem: Environmental > Terrestrial > Soil > Wetlands > Peat | place: Sweden: Abisko, Stordalen Mire... | reverse complement strand
CGCGACGCTTCTTCGCACTTCGGAGACATCAAAGAGCGCAACGTGGTCTCGCCGATCTCTACTCTGGGCGATTTGATTCCGGTGCTGGCAGGCGTTGCTCTGGGAGCGCGGCTGCAGGGCAAACACATCGCGGTCATGACCTACATCGGCGATGGAGGGCAATCCACCGGCGTGACGTATGAGGGACTGAATTTTGCGGCCGTGCAGAATCTCGGGCTGGTGTTGATCGTCGAGAATAATCTTTGGGGATACTCGACGCCTGCCGACATGCAGTTTCGCGTCAAAGATCTGGCCGAGCGCGCCATTGCCTACGGAATCCCGGGCGTGATCGTCGATGGCACCGACGCCTGTCAGGTTTATGACGCTTGCCACGAAGCTTGCGAACGCGCGCGGCGCGGCGAAGGCCCCACGCTGATTGAGGCGAAAATGATGCGCATGAAAGGCCACGCGATTCATGACGCGGCGGAATATGTTCCGAAGCCGTTGTTTGAGTATTGGAAGCGGCGCGACCCGATTACGCGGCTGGAGGATTATTTAGTATCGAAGAAGAAGTGGTTGACGCGCTCGGAGAACGAAGAGCTGATCGCCGGCGTTGAGCGGCAACTGGAGGCGGATCGGGATCTCGCGATGAATTCTCCCATGCCATCGCCGGAATCGGCCGCGGGCGGTGTGTACTGCGAAGCCGGATGCCACGAAATCAAACCGAAATATGCGATGCCTGGCTCCACAATTTCGCGCGGCGGAAAGCCTGCCGGTCCGAAGCGCTCGGAGGCAGCCGTGCATCTGAAGTAAGACATCCCTACTTTGAGCTGGGCATTCAGAAATGCTGATCGTCCTTAAATATTTCGGGCTTGCGTTCAGCGCTCTCCTGCCGGTCGTCAACCCTCTGGGTTCGGCGCTGGTTTTGCTGGGGCTGGTTGGAGTGGCGCCGGCGGACGTATTCCGCACCCTCGCGCGCAAGATTGCCATCAGCACCACGCTCTTCCTGTTGATGGTCGAGCTCGTGGGTGCAGCTTTATTAAATTTTTTCGGTATCTCTCTTCCCGTCGTGCAAGTCGCTGGCGGCTTCGTTCTGGCGGCGATGGGTTGGGGGTTGCTGAACGAGAAAGACGCTTCAGCGAACAGGGAGCAGACTTCTGCGGCTGCTGCCGACCTCAGTTCTCTGGAGTCGCAAGTCTTTTATCCCTTCACCTTTCCGGTGACGGCGGGTCCCGGCTGCATCGTTGTCATGCTCACGTTGAGCGCTCACGCCTCAAGGACGAAGACTCTCGAGGACATTCTTGGTCATATCGGTATCCTGCTGGCGGTGGTGTCTCTCAGCTTCACCGTATTCCTCAGCTACCGCTATGCGCCGAAAATCACGCAGAAAATCTCGTCCCAAACGGTCCACGGAATCTTGCGGGTGATCGCGTTTATTCTGTTGTGCATCGGAGTGCAAATTGCGTGGAAGGGAATGCAAATGCTGCTTCAAAGTGTGGTGAAGTAAAACGGGTCGCGGCCAGTTCTCTTCCGCAAGCAGAGGGCCCGATTGATGTCGCAAGTCCCCCGCGGTATTCCAAGCTGGTTCACGAAAGAGGGTACTGAGTAACTTCAGTAACTTGTAGTAACCGTTACGCAGAAGGATGATGCCCTGAGACGAAATCGGGAGAAAGTCCAAATCTTCCGTGTGTCTGGGGGAGTTGTGAAGCGATTAACATTTGCTCATCTGCTTTGGGTATTGATTACTCTTCTTACGGCAGGTTTGTGTACGTTAGGTCTGTCAGGATGCAACAGCGCGGCGGCTCCGTCGGTCGGTGTTGCGTTAACGCCCAGCGGCACGAAGGGCATTGATCAAGGTCAAACGGTTTCAATCACGGCTACGGTTGCGAACGACTCGAAAAATGCCGGCGTGACCTGGGCCGTTTCGGGTGGCGGATTGCAGGGCACGCTCATCAACACCACTACGACTTCGGCCACTTACCAGGCTCCTGCATCCGTGACCACCGCGTTCACAGCAACGGTTACGGCGACTTCGGTCAGCTTCCCGACGAAATCCGCTGCCTTGCAGGTTACGGTCAACCCGTTACCCGCCGTCACGACAAATTCTCTTCCAGCGGCAACCGCTGGAACTCCCTACAACCAGCCGCTGACTGTATCCGGCGGAACGAGTCCATACACATGGAGCGTTACCCCGGCGCTACCTCCGGGATTGATTTTGGTTCCAACCTCGGGAGTAATCAGCGGCACGCCAACCGGCGGAGGCAGCGGCTCGTTCACCTTCAAGGTCACGGACGCAGTGGGCAATTCCGCCAGTTCTCAGCCGATTACTATCACCGTGAACGCAGCTCCCCCATTGGTCATTACGACGACGTCACCCTTGCCTGCGGGGACGATCGGAACGGCATACAGTCAACAGCTGACAGCGTCAGACGGAGTTCCACCCTACATCAACTGGACACTTGCGAGCGGCAGTCTGCCACCCGGACTGTCCATTGGCGGTACCGGATTGCTCTCCGGAACGCCGAGCGGAAGCGTAGGCGGAACATACACCTTCACCGTCGGCGTGACCGACTCGCAAACGCCGACGCCCAGCAGCGCCCAGTCGGGCACTCTGAGCCTTACTATCAGCATCGCACCGCTGCAGATCACTACGACGTCGTTCCCGGCTGGTACCGTCAACACGTCGTACAGCGCCACGGTGACTGCCACAGGCGGAGTTCCGCCCTATAAGAATTGGAACATCAACAGCGGCAGCTTGCCGACAGGGCTCACGATCAGCTCCACTACCGGAGTGATCTCGGGAACACCGACCGCGACGGGAACCTCTACCTTTACGGTTCAGGTCACGGATAGTGAATCTTCGCCAATCACAGTCACCAGCGCCAGCCTGAGCATCACGATCAATGCCGCCCAAGCCTGCACCGGCACGCTCGATAACGAACTTCTCAGCGGTAACTATGCCCTGATGCTAAACGGCTGGAGCAACTCCACGAAGGCAGCCTCTGCCGTAGGCAGTTTCGTGGCCGACGGAGAAGGCAACATCACCGGCGGACTCATGGACATGGCCGATCAGGGCAGCACAAGCGGGTCCAAGACCGGCACGTTCACCGGCACGTATTGCGTCGGATCGAACAATCTGGCTTCGATTAACCTGACCCTCAGCACCGGACTTGGCGGCGGCACCAGTACGCTGCAGGCCGCGCTCAATACGGTGGCCGACAGCAATGGCAGCAATGGTCACATCATCACTTTCGCCACCGGTGGCTTCCTCGCTTCCGGGTTGTTGCGTAAGCAGGAGACCACCGCGTTCTCAACCAGCGCCATCAACGGCAACTACGCCGGCGCAGGGGTTGGGGTCGATTCCTCCGGCCATCGCTTGGCGTCGGCCGGTTCGTCCAACTATGGCGGCAACGGCAACATCTCGAATGGCGAGTTCGACAGCGACGATGCCGCGTCGGGTCCGCTCACTGGCACTTTCAGTTCGACCGATTTCAGCGTGGCGAGTAATGGCCGCGGCACGGCAACGGTTACCGTCGTCAGCAGCGCTGGATCCGGACCAAAATACTACGTCTATTACATAGTCAGCTCTTCCGAGATGCTTCGCATGGAAATAGACCCGTCGACGCCGCCCGAGATACACGTTGGCCAGATACTGCGGCAAAGCGGCAACCCGATCGCCAACTGGCTCGAGGGACTCAGCGTGCTTGAGACTCAAGGCCTCGACACTGGGAACTCACCGGCCACACCTGAAGCGCAGGCTGGAATTCTCACCGTAACCTCGCCTCCTGATTTCTCCGTGAGTCTGGACGAGAACGATGGCGGCGTGATGAGCACGCAAGCTCCATCGGGAAGCTACAGCGTCCCCGATTCGAACGGACGCGTTACCCTGACCGGAGCCGGCAACCACCCGCCGGTCTTCTACCTGGTGGGCCCGAATCAGGCATTTCTGGTTGGGACCGACAACTCGGTATCTTTTGGAACGCTGACACCGCAGACAGGAAATAACTTCTTCAACGCCGCGTTAGTCGGAAATTACTACGGTGGAAGTCAGCAACCGGTCAATGACAATGTTAACGAAGAAGTGGACTTCGTAAACGCCAATGGCTCGTCTCCCACCGGCACTCTCAGCGGAGTATCGGACACGAACGGCAGCGGGGGACCGCAGCCGGGCGGCGCCATCTCGCAAACCTATGTCGTTTCGTCCTCTGGACGAACGGTCATTACCGGCAGCGGCGATAGTGTTGGAGGGATCCTCTACATAATCTCTCCGACGCAGACGGTCTTTCTGCCGTCCAACACGAACCCGGCGCTGGTTGATTTCCACCAGTAACGGCAACCGCAGTGCAATTCCCGGACCGGTGGCTTCGTGCCGCCGGTCCGTTTCTTCTTCCGGTTCGCTTCCGGACGACTGGCGAACTGATAAAATCGAATTTCGCCATGTCCGCCTCTTCTCAACTCATCCAGATTGATCTCGGCCCGCCGGTGCGCACCCCGAAGCCCTCGTGGCTTAAGGCCAAAGCTCCGGTGGGCGACAACTTTCACAACCTGAAGAAGCTGGCGCGCGGGCTGGGGCTGCATACGGTGTGCGAGTCGGCGCAGTGTCCGAATATTGGAGAATGCTGGCATCACCACACCGCAACCTTCATGCTGCTGGGCGATATCTGCACCCGCCGGTGCGGCTTTTGCGCTGTGCCCAAGGGGCGTCCGGAGGCGATTGATTTGGACGAGCCGCGGCGCGTAGCGGAGGCGGTCGCGACGCTTGGCCTGCGTCATGCGGTCGTGACCAGTGTGAATCGCGACGACGATAACGTTGGCGGAGCTAAGATTTTCGCGGAAACCATCCGGCAGATCCGCTTGCTCGTGCCCGGGTGCCGCGTCGAAGTGCTGATTCCCGACTTCCAGGGCCTCGAAGAACCGCTGCGCATTGTGCTCGAAGTGCAGCCGAACGTGCTCAACCACAATACCGAGACCGTTCCGCGGCTCTACCGCGCAGTACGCTCGGGGGCGCGCTATCAACGCACGCTCGATTTGCTGGCGAATGCCAAACAGTGGGACCCGGCGACGGTGACCAAGAGCGGTGTGATGGTTGGTATCGGCGAGGAGACGGAGGAGTTGCTCGAAGTCTTCCGCGACCTGGGCAAGTGCGGCGTGGACATTCTGACGATTGGGCAGTATCTGCGTCCGTCGAAAGATCATCTGCCGATGACGCGCTACTACACGCCTGCCGAGTTTGTCTCGCTAAAGGAAGAAGCGCTGAAGTTTGGCTTCAAGCACGTCGAGTCGGGACCGCTAGTGCGGTCGAGTTATCACGCGCACGAACAGGCGGAAGCGACCAGTCGTTAGTCGATGGTCGTTAGCAAACGCAACTCCCTGAAAAGCGTCCCGAACGACTATCGACTATCGACCAACGACACCTTCTCCTACCACACCCTGCACGCGTTCTGATTCACCATCGGCGCCGTCGCGGCGCAATGATAAGCTTCGCGGAATTCCGGCATATTGGAGACGGTTCCGTTCACGCGGTACTTCGATGGCGAATGCGGATCGAGGGTGACTAACATGCGCGATATGGCATCGGTGCGGCTCTCGCACCACACGTTGGCCCATCCCAGAAAAAAGCGCTGCTCGGCGGAGAGGCCGTCGATCGGCGCCGGTTCCTTGCCGGCAAAGGTGTTCAGCAGGGCCATGTAAGCGATGCGCATGCCGCCATTGTCGGCCGTGTTCTCGCCCAGGGTGAGCTTGCCGTTCAGCTTCAGGTCGTCGACCGCAACGAAACTCGCGTACTGGTCGCGGACGCAGCCGGTGCGCGCTTCGAATTGCTTCTTGTCGTCTGCCGTCCACCAGTCGCGGAGATTGCCGTCAGCGTCGAACTGGCTGCCCTGGTCGTCGAAGCCGTGCGTAAGTTCGTGGCCGATCACGGCGCCGATTCCACCAAAATTCAGAGCATCGTCCGCCCGGATGTCATAGAACGGTGGCTGCAGAATTCCGGCCGGGAACGTGATGTTGTTCTGGGTCGGGTCGTAGGTGGCATTGATCGTCATCGGCGGATACGGCCACTCCCTCTTATCGAGCGCCTTGCCAATCTTGTTTAACCTGTACTGAAGGTCGTTTTGATTCGCGCGTTGTGAGTTGCCCAAAGCATCGCCACGCACGATCTGGAGCGCCGAGTAGTCGCGCCACTTATCGGTATAGCCGATGCGGTTGGTAATGGCCTGCAATTTGACGAGCGCCTGAGCCTTCGTGTCCGCCCCCATCCAGGGCACGCTCTTGATGTCCTCGCCCAGCGCCTTTTCCAGAGCTCCCACCATCGCCAGGGTGCGTTCCTTGCCTTCGGCGCCAAAGGTTTGCTGCACGTAAATCTGGCCCACTACCTCCCCGAGATCACCGTTTGCATAATCCACGCAGCGCTTCCAGCGCGGACGCAATTCTTTGGTGCCCTGCAACGTCTTGCTGAAAAAATTGAAGTTTTCGTTGACGAACGCCGCGGGCAGGACTGCGGCATTGGCATGCACCGTGTGCCAGCGCAAATACGTCTTCCAATCGTCGAGTGAGTGCGCGCGGATCACCTCCTGCATGTTCTTCACGAACTCCGGCTCCAACACGTCGAGCGAATCGAAGCGGGGCGCGCCCACGCCAGCGAAGTAGGTATTCCAGTTAAACGCCGGGCTGAGCGCGGCCAGTTCCTGGTTGGTCAGCTTGTGATAGACCTTCTGCGGATCGCGGCGGCTGGTTTGGTCGAACGCGCCCTTGGCCAAGCCGGTTTCAATCTCCATGACAACTTTGGCTTCCGCCGCGGCTTTGCTTTCATCGTCGCCCAACAGCATAAACATTTTTGCCACATGCGCGACATATTGTTTCCGCAGCTCGACCGACTTTGGGTCGTCCTTGAAATAGTAATCACGGTCGGGCATGCCCAGTCCGCCCTGATCGACCTGGGCAATGATCTGGCTGGCGTTCTTGAAGTCGGAACCGGAATCGAAGCCGAACAACACATCGACGCCTTCGCGATGCAAGCGCAGAATCTCTTGTGGAAGGTCGGCTTTGGAGGAGAGCCCGGCGATGCTATGAAAGTCGCGCTCGAGTGGCTTGGTGCCGGCCTTTTCGATTGTGCTCTCGTCCATGCAGCTGGCATAGTAGTCGCCGATCTTCTGCTGGTTGGCGCTGCGGCCTGGTTGGTCGACGGACGCCTTTTCAAGAATGTCGCGCACCACGTACTCGCCGCGCTGCTGCAATTCGTGGAAGCGTCCCCAGCCCGAGCGGTCGGCCGGAATCGGGTTCCGCGCCATCCACTTGCTGCACGCGTAGGCGTAGAAGTCATTGCAGGGATCGACATTCTTATCGAGCATGTCGGCGGAGAAGCGCACGTCGGCAGGCTTCACGGCTTCGGGCTTCTCCTGAGCAAACAGAGCGGGCACAAGCAGCAGGGAAACGGTCAACAACTTGGATAGATTGCGCATTAGTTCCTCGAATCGAGATGTGGAAATGCCAGTCGCCAGGCAATTCGCAAGGGCCGAAAGCACCGTTTTGTAGCCTAGCATAAACCCAGGCGATATTCGCGGAGCTGCACTCTCCGAGCGGGTATCCCGAAGTGCTTGTGCAGTGGGCTGCGTCAGCCGTAGCTCTTTGACTTGCCCGCGAAGGCGCAGAGCGCCCCGGTTGTGAAGGAGCGGCCGGAACGCGGGTGGACTCGGTATCGCCGTGGACGAGTTCAATCTCTATGCGCAACTTTCTACCAGCCAGAACGACCTTGAGTTCGCCAGCGCGCTTGAGCGGGGCTTTCACGCCGGAGGCTGGCAAGCTGGCATTCGCCAGGCGCTGGAAGTGCGGCTGGCCCAGCGCAAACGGGGCTACTCTTCACCCTTTGAGATTGCTACGTATTATGCCGATCTCGGCGAAAAGGAACAGGCATTTCAGTGGTTGGATACGGCCTACCACGAACACGATTACTTGATGGAGACTTTGAAGACCGACTTCAAGCTCGACCCTCTCCACTCTGACCCACGCTTTGACGAGTTGGTACGCAAAGTCGGGATTCCCTAAGCTCTACAGTTTGCCGAAAAAAGCCACTTTCCCGCGGGGTTTGGGAAGGGGCACGACCGGAGATGCCGACCAGCAAAGTTCTATCAGAATACTTTCACGTGGAACGTCAGATACTTCTTGGGGTTTTCGCGGATCGACTTCAACAATTCCCGCGTCTCCACCAGCATCTGGTTGCTGTTGTTATAAAGCGCCGGATCCTTGAACAGCATTCCCGCCGTGCCTTCGCCCTTTTCCAGATGCTCGGAGAGTGCGGAGAGGTTGGCCATCAGCGTCTGCAGGTGATTGGCGAATACCTCATCGTGGGTCATCTTGCCGATCGCGCCCTTGCCCGCATTGATGTCGTCGGTTATCTGGCGAACGTTGGCGATTGTCTTGTTGGCGTTGTCATACAGCTCAGGATCTTTGAGCAACTTGCCGGCCGCGCCCCTGCCCTGCTGCAAGTCGTCAATAATCGCGTTCAGCTTGTCGATGGCGCCAACCGCTTTCTTGTACATCTCGTCGCTGGTGAAGAGCGGACCCAGCGAACCCTTGCCATTTTGGATGTCATCCACCAATCCCTTGAATTCGGCCACCGTGGCGTTGAGCTGGTTGTACAACGCCGGATCGTAAATGACCTTGCCGATCGAACCCTGGCCGCTCTCGATAAAAGCCATAATGCGATCCACGCGCTTGAGCAGAATGTCGATGTTCTCCAGCGTGCCCTGGCTGGCGCGCACCACGTCCTGGATCTGGGGCGCGTCGTGGGCCTCCAGCGTGTCTCCGTCGACGGCTTCGGGACCCTTGGCTGTCTTACTGTCCACATCCACGTAAGTTTCGCCGAGGATTCCGGCAGTGCTTAGCAATGTGACCGAGTCTTTGCGCAGATTGAAAGAGTACTGCGTGTTGACCTTCATCGTGACTTCGACCGGCGTCGTTGGCTTGCCATTCACGATTCGGACACTCTTCACGTTGCCGATATCCACGCCCGCCAGGCGCACCGGCGCTCCTTCGCGCAGGCCCTGAGCATTATCGAAGTACGAGCGCAGCGTGATCTTGTGCGTGAACCATCCGCCGGTACCGCTCATCAGGAAAATCAGGACCATGAGCGTCGCGCTCGCGGCCACGACGGTGAGCCCGACTCGGAGTTGCGACCATTTCAGCTGCTTCTGGCTAGGCAAGGTAGTCAGTAAACGTCAGAACATAATAGCAAACGTTGCAAAATTTCAGGATAAGAGATTTTGAGGGCGGGAAAATAGAGCAGAACGGGCAAAAACGAAGGCCCCCGTTCTCTCGCCGGCGGTGCGGAGAACAGGAGCCTTTTTATGCAGGAATCCCCGGCCTAGCGATCCCCGGTTGGGCGATCGCCGGTTGGACGACCGCCGGTTGGACGACCGCAGTTCACGGCACTACTCGCGGTCCTTGCGCTTCTGCTCGGCTTTCGCCTGTTTCTGCGCTTTCTTCTGAGTCTGCTTCTCCTGCTTGCTCGGCTTGGCGTTCTCGCGGGACGATGCCCTTCCCGCTTCGTTATTTCTCGCGTCGCTGTTGCGCCCTTCGTGATTTTCCGGACGTGCCACCGCGCGATCGTTGCCGCCGCGCTCGCCGCCAGAGGCTCGAGTCGCCTCGCGTCCCGAGAACTCGCCCGGCCGTGCCGTGGCCGCAATTGCCGGCCGCCCGTGATTTTCGGATGCGAACGACGCCCGGTTCTGGCTGGCAGCATGCTCGTGTTCGGTCTGCGCCGCCAATGCCGGAGTGTGCGACTCGTGCGCGTACCGTTCCTCTTCCGCCGTGGGCCGCGCTTCGATGCCACCAGGGCCGTTGAAGGCCACATGCGTGTTATTTACGACGACGGTGCGGCTGTACACGTTCCTGATACTGGTCACGTTCACGTTCATCACGGCGCGGTTGTAGAAGAAGGCGCCGCCTCTCCACTCGCCGCCGGCAAAACCTACGCCGCCATAGCCAAAGCCGTAATTAACGCCGCCGTAGAAGCCGATGTGCGGTCCCCAATAGCCGGCGTGCCAGCCATAGAAGCCGCCCGCAAAGCCCCAGTAACCGGGCGTCCAGAGCATGCCCACGGGCCCAACCACCCATGTGCCGGGAACCCAGTAGTAGCCGCCGGGATCATTCCACGCCCAATAACCCGGGGTCCAGAGATAGCCCGGACCAGGACAGATAGGCTGTGCGTACACCGGCAGCGCCGGCGGACCGACCCGCACCGAGATCCCAATCCCGATTTGCGCCGAAGATGCCGTCGAGAGCGACAGTACCGAACCCGTCAATATCAAAACTCCCAATACCAACCCGAGAACCCGCTTTCGAATGGAGCGATTCATTTTCATTGCCTTTCCTTGGGTCTGATTAATTTAGATCTGATCAATTTGGCCCGCGACCGGTACTTCGGCCTGATCACGTTTCGGCCATATAAACCCCGAAACTCTGCGCTTGTTGCGAGGGAGAAGAACTTATCTCGAATCAGCAGGTTGGTAATCGAAGGTGATATCTGAGAGCTGACAACTGAGAGCCGAGAACTAGTTTTCCAGAATGACGTGGGCTAGGGCGTGCTCGGAAGTATGGGTAAGAGAAAGAGCGACGTTCTTCATTCCCAGCTTCGCTGCGACGGCTGCGGCCTCGCCATGAAACTGAACGGTGGGACGCTGCCCCGTGGGGCGCACCACCTCGATATCGCGCCAGCGGACGCCGTGACTCCATCCCGTACCCAGCGCCTTCATCCCTGCTTCCTTGGCGGCGAAGCGCGCGGCGTAGCTTTCACAGCGATTGGCTCTTCGTTCGCAGTAACGGATTTCGCCGTCGGTGAAGATGCGCTGTAGAAAGCGGTCCCCAAACCGCTCAATGCTTTCGCGGATGCGCGAAACTTCGGCAATGTCCACTCCGGTTCCAATGATCATGCAAACATTGTGAATTGGGAATTGGGAATTGGCAATTTGTGTTTAGCAATTTGGAATTTCGCGAGGCCCACTCTCGTGTGGTGACGGGGCTATGCCCCGTCCAAGCTCGGCAGCCTGGGTCCACTACAGGGACCGCAGCGCCTCAACCAGAACCCCGTCCTGCTCGGGAAATACGGTGCGCAGGTCGATTAGGACGCGGCCTTCTTCCACTCTAGCTACTACAGGCGAAGTGCAGGCGCGGAGACGGGCGTTCAGTTCGTAGGCGCTGAGATGAGAGTGGGTAAGCGCGATCAGGCGCGTGGGCAGGACGGCCGATGGCGCAGCACCGCCGCCGATGACCGATTCGCCATCGAGGAGCTGCAGCTTGAGTTGCTTGAGCTGAGCCGATTTAACCTCGGAAACGATTTTTTCCGCGCGGCTCGTGATCTCATCTTTCGACAGGCGCAACATGCGCAGTACCGGCACCGCGTCGTGGTCGCGTTTTACGTAGGCGAGTAGCGTCGCTTCCAGCGCGGCGTAGGTGAGTTTGTCCACGCGCAACGCGCGGAACAGCGAGTTCGAGCGCATGCGCGCAACCAGATCGGAGCGGCCGCTGATCAATCCAGCTTGTGGGCCGCCAAGCAGTTTATCGCCGCTGTAGGTAACGATGTCGACGCCCGTGCGCAGGCTGTCGAGCACGCCCGGTTCGTCGTTCACTCCGACCGAGCGCAGATCGAAAAGCGCGCCGCTGCCCAAATCTTCCATAAGGGGAAGCTTGCGCCGCCGGGCCAGAGCGACCAGTTCGTCGAGCGCAGGCTGTTCGGTAAAGCCGGTGATTTCGAAGTTAGAGCGATGCACGCGGAGCAAGAGGCGCGTGTGTTCGTTGATGGCGTGCTCGTAGTCGGCGATGCGGGTGCGATTGGTGGTGCCGACTTCGCGCAGGGTCGCATTCGACTTCGACATCACGTCGGGAATGCGGAAGGAGCCGCCGATTTCGACCAACTCTCCGCGCG
>Ga0302320_10024105_pt1 | contig 11899 bp, 7 predicted proteins | sample Bog_T0_3_FD_202130 | JGI IMG/M metagenome (GOLD analysis project Ga0302320, IMG submission 202130) | Peat permafrost microbial communities from Stordalen Mire near Abisko, Sweden - Bog_T0_3 | ecosystem: Environmental > Terrestrial > Soil > Wetlands > Peat | place: Sweden: Abisko, Stordalen Mire... | reverse complement strand
GCCCGCCGGATCCGTCGCCTTCTGCAAATAGTCCAGCGTCCAGTGCCAAAGGTTCATCGCCGAAGCCAGCGTGCACGCCCCAGTCCCCGGGTGCGCCGACGCAATCCGCCGCATCTCCGCCGTCCACGCACGAAACTGCGCCCGGAAAACCTCGCTCGTCATCGTCACCGTCAACTGCCGCCGCTGCACCGCCTCCGGGCCTTCATATGTCGCCTCAAGCTGTGCGTCCATCCACTTGTTCGCCAGGAACCCCGGGCAGTCTTCCGTGATGCCGTAACCGCCCATCAGGCTCACCGCCTCGCGCATCATGTTCGCCCCGTGGCCCGTATTCCATAGCTTGGTCGCCGGACAAATCACATTCGCCTCGGCGTCCATCAGCACAAAGCTCACCAGCGGATCGGCTTCCAGCTCCACGCGCCGCGGATCGCCCGCCCTCAGCGAAAGCAGCTCAATCGCCCGCTCTTCGCTTTCCTTCAGAGCCTTCATCTCCGCGCGTCCGCCCTGAATCCCAAGCTCCTTCAGCAGCGCCGTCTTTTGCTTCTCCAGCGGGTCCAACGCGTCAAACAGCCGTGCCGCAGCAAACCCCAACGAAGTCGCCGCCTCGCCCGTTGCCCACACATCCACAAGCCGGTGCAACGCGTCCTGCCTCTGCTGAATCCCCTGCTCGTACCGCACCGTCCCCGGCCTTGCGCCCTCCGCCCCGCGGAACCGTTCCCGCTGATACCGGATCACCGGCTCAACGGCCGAAAGCAGCTTCGCCGCCGTCATCAAACCCACCGGCACGCGCGTCCGCTTGAACACCGCTTCAATAATCTCGCCATGGTTGAAGTTCGGCACAATCACGCCGTCCTTCACCGTGTACCCGCCAACAATCCGGCTCGCCGGCACCTTCAAATTAAAGATCGGATCCCTAGTCGACGAAAGCTGATGTACCAGCTTCTTCGTGGCCGTTCCCCGATCGAACGATCCCTCATCCCCGTCTTCCAGAATCACCACGCAACTGCCCTTGATCCGCGCGTCAACCGACCCCACCGCCGCCGTCACAAAATTCGCGAACGCAATGTTGGTAATGAACCGCCCGCGCTTGTCGATTTGCAGCCATGGCTCTTCGCCGTCCTTCCACTCCGCCACGCTCACCTTGCCGCTCAGCATCCCCGTATCCACGCCAACATAAGGAATCGGCTCGGTCAGTGCGAACGCCCCACGCCACGGCTTCCGGCCATCCCCAGCCTGCGAAGGCGCAGCCAGAGTCTTATACCGCGTCACCTGCTCCCGCGTACCCCGCTCGTGAATCGGCGAGAGCGCCAGAAAACTCGCCAGGCTGGCCGTCGCCGCCCCGCCATCCACCCACGCCAGCTCAAATGCCGCCAGCGCCAGCGCCAGGTTCTTCGGCCCTGAGATGAACCCTCCCTCTTCCGGCTCCATGAAGGCCGCCGTGATCCCCGAGCGATCGAACGCCTCCAGCATCAGAGCTTTAGCGGGAGTCCACTCGTGGGTATTCCGCTCGCCGGCCGCAACAAGCCGCGCCACGGTTCCCCGCGCCACGCCGCGCGCCGACTGAACAAGCATCTGAAGGTCAAAGCGATCCGCATACCGCCATTGAATCTGGCGCACGGAATCGCCGGGCAAGGTGAGCATGGTGCTTACTTCTGGTAACACAGCGGTAGCCATCGGTTTCGATCCTCAAGCAGCGCCCATATTGTGCTTGACCAGACACACCTCGGAATGTGACCTGTATCACTAGCCCACAGAGGCCATCAGTCCTCGCTAAATGCGCCAAAGAGATCTGGGTGCTCCTCCTGAGCGAAGCACAGTGAAGTCGAAGGACCCGCGTTTCGTTGTTTCGCAACTTAGCGCAAGCGTGGAATATCACAAATCCCAACCCGCCAAGTCTCGAAGACCGCGACACTGGCCCCAAAACGATTCCCGGCACCAAGCCCGGCACCCCTCACCCGCGCCTGTGACTCCAGTCACAGCGATAAATCCCGGCAAAGAATCTCCTCGAAACTGTGAAAACCGCACGCAGAATCCTCGTTCCAGTCGTCGCTCTCACCTTCTTTGCCTGGGCCCTTTCGGCGTATCCCGCGCAGAAACCGAAAAATGAAGACTGCCTCGCCTGCCACTCCGACTCATCCATGACCGGGGATATCGGCGGCAAGAAGGTAAGCCTCTATGTGGATGTAGCCAAACTAAAGCATTCCGTCCACGGAAAGCTCTTGAGTTGCGTCGATTGTCACTCCGACGTGAAAGAAGCGGTGCACACCGAGACTCCGAAAAAGATCACCTGCGCCCAGTGCCACGCCAAAGAGGAGACGGCCTACTCGCACAGTTACCACGCCAAAGCCACATCGACAGGCATGCCCGCTGCCAATTGCCAGGATTGCCACGGTGGCGCGCACGAGGTGCTGGCCGGCGGCGATCCAAAGTCGCCCGTCAATCACGAGAACATCCCGTACACCTGCGGCCGCTGCCACGGCCAAAAATTCCTCATGGAAAAGAACGGCCAGAGCACGCAACCGTTTGTTTCCTATCAGGAGAGCGTGCACGGCCAGGCGACCGAGAACGGCTCACAGAAAGCAGCGGTCTGCACCGATTGCCACGGCACCCACGCCATTCTTCCCGCCAACGACCAAAGTTCGCCCATCTACAAATTCAATGTTCCCGCCACCTGCGGCAAATGCCACGCGGAAATCCAATCCACCTTCATGCAGAGCATTCACGGCCAGGGCATCAGCCGCGGCAATAGCCTCGCCCCGGTATGCACAGACTGTCATGGCATCCACACCATCAAGTCCACAGTGAATCCCAACTCGCCCGTCTCCGAACAGAATCTTGCCAAGGACACCTGCGCGCGATGCCACGAGGGCGTCCGGCTTTCGCAGGAGTTCGGCGTTCCCGGCGACCGCGTCAACACCTACTTCGACAGCTACCACGGCCTGGCCACAGAAGGCGGCTCGGTGGTTGCCGCCAACTGCTCCAGTTGCCATGGCGTCCACAACATTCTCCCCTCCAGCGATCCCCACTCCACCGTCAATCGCGCCAACCTCGACGTAACCTGCGGCAAATGCCACCAGGGCGTGACCCAGAAGTTTACCCAGACCCAGGTGCACATGGGCGCGGTGCGTTCCAACGACATCGGAACCCTCGCCGTGAAGTGGGTCCGCTGGTTCTATCTCGTCCTGATCTTCGCCGTCATCGGCGCAATGTTCCTGCACAACGCCATCATCTGGCGCAGCAAAGCCGCGGCGCGGCGCAGGATGCGGAATCCCATGATGACCCGCATGACAACCAACCAGCGCTGGCAGCATCTCATTCTGCTCAGTAGCTTCATCGTGCTGGTCATTACCGGCTTTGCGCTCAAGTTCCCCAACTCGTGGTATGCCGCGGTCCTCGGCATGGGCGAGCATCTGCGCAGCGTCATCCATCGACTAGCAGGTGTCATCCTTATCGCCGCCGGCATCTATCACATCTTCTATCTTGCAAAAACTCGCGAGGGCCGCCGTCTGGTTTTCGATCTTGCCCCATGCCCGAAAGATGCGTTCGATGCCTGGGGAACCATGCTGTATTACCTCGGTCTCAGCAAGATCAAGCCAAAGTACGGCCGCTTCAATTACGCCGAGAAAGCCGAATACTGGGCGCTGGTCTGGGGAACCGCCCTCATGGCTGTAACCGGCATCATGCTCTGGGCCAAAGTCTGGGTCGGCGATCTCCTCGCCCGCTGGTGGGTCGATGTCGCCACATCCGTCCACTTCTACGAAGCCATCCTGGCCACGCTCGCCATCCTCGTCTGGCACTTCTACCAGGTCTTCTTCGATCCCGATGTCTACCCCATGAACTGGGCCTGGTGGGATGGCAAGATGCCAGTCGAACACTACCGCCATGAGCACGAGCTCGACACAGAATCGTTGGCCGCAGCAGTTGCGGAAGACAGCGGCTCAACCGAGCCCGGCGCACACAAACCTCCCGCAGAGTAAGCCCGCAAGCTGAGCCCGTCCCCATCGGCGGGCTCAGCGAAACATGTGTTTTTCATCACGTTACCCTGTGATCCGGCTCATTCGCCCTCATCGAAGTCCAGGGAGACCCAAGCCGCGCCAACCGAGCGCCGCTGCGGCATACCCGCTCCAGCAGCGCCTACGCGCCAATCCCCTCTAAGCACTCCCGCAATCACCCCACCCCGCTGCACCGATTCTTGCGTTTGCACGTTGTGATTCGGGTCACAGAAAGTTTTCCCGCTTAAGAATCTCCTCAAGCATGTACACCCAGCGAGAAGAAATCTGCAAGCTACACTCGGCAGAATCCGCAATGGGCGAGCCAGGCGCGACGGGAGATCCCGGCGTCTCTTGGAGAAAGCGAACGGCAGCATGACGGAAGCCGTAATGACGAGAGCAAACCTCAACGCGCAACAGGCTCTTCGAGAAGTACGCGAGTCAATGCACCATTTCTGTGGACGCATTTGCAATCGACTCTTCAGCATTCGAACGGTACTCTTAGCCGCTGCAATCGGTGCTTTGCTGTTTGCGGCGTCTTCAAAGCCGCTCCGCGCAGAGACCGACTGCCTCTCCTGCCACTCCGACCAGACCATGCAGGACGCGGCCGGACACAGCATCGGCGTCGACGGCAAGAAGTTTGCCTCCAGCCTCCACGGCAGCCTGACGTGCGGCCAATGCCACACCACCATCACGGACTACCCGCATCCCGATCAGGTGACGCCCGTCAAGTGCGAGACCTGCCACGCCGACCAGGCAGCCGGCCTCGCCGGCAGCGTCCACTCCGTCAAAGCCGAGCATCCCTGCACCAGTTGCCACGGCGATGCGCACTCCATCTTCCCCAAGGACGATCCCCGCTCGGCCGTCTATCCGCTCAACGTTCCCACTACGTGCGGAACCTGTCACGGCAACGACGCACTGGCGAAGAAGCACGGCCTGCCCAACATCTACCCGATGTATATCGATTCCATCCACGGCTTTGCGCTCAGCAAGGAAGGCCTGCTCGTCGCCGCAAACTGCCAGAGTTGCCATGGATCGCACAACATCCTGAGCCACACCAATCCGGCCAGCGCCACCTACAAGGCCAACATTCCCAAAACCTGCGGTACCTGCCACGCAGGAATCACCGCCGACTACTCCAACGGCGTCCATGGCAAAGCCGTTGCCGCCGGCAACATGCATGCGCCGGTCTGTTCCGACTGCCACACCGCGCACGCCATCCTGCAGCCAACCGAATCCGAGTTCCGCATGCAGTCCACGCCCATCTGCGGCTCCTGCCATACGGACAAACTCTCCACCTACCGCGACACGTTCCACTCGCAGTTAGGCTCGCTCGGCGGATACGTCGAGACCGCGCGCTGCTGGGACTGCCACGGTGCCCACGAAATTCTCCCCGCATCAGATCCGCGTTCGCCCGTTGCCCCGGCCAACCTGGTCAAGACCTGCGGACGCTGTCACGCTGGCGCAAACGCCAGCTTCGTGCAATATCAACCGCACGCCAACGCGCGCAATCGCAAACTGAACCCGGCACTTTACTTCATCCGGTTGTTCATGAACCTGTTGCTGGCCGGCACGCTCACATTCTTTGTCATTCACACCATTTTGTGGCTGATCCGTTCGCGTTACGACCAGATCAAGAAGCGGTCGGCAGAAGGAAAAAACAATGCCTGATTTGGAGCAAGCGGCAATCGGTAGCAACGAGCAAAGTCACGCGCCAGACCATTCAGTGGCCCGGTTCTTCACGCGCTTCACCAGGGCACAGAGATACCTTCACGCGGTGCTCTTCACCACCTTCCTGGGGCTGGCGGCCACAGGCCTGCCCATGCGCTTCAGCGAGAGCTTCTGGGCGCGCAAGTTCGCCAGCGCCGTCGGCGGCTTCGGCGCCATCATCTTCTTTCACAAGCTCTGTGCCGTGGTTTTGACTGTAGCGTTTCTCATCCACTTGAAAGACATCTTCCAGCGTGGCATCGTCAATCGCGAAAAGGGTGTCTTCTGGGGATCGAACTCCATGGTCGGGAACTGGAAAGATGTGAAGGACCTCTTCTGCCACATGCGCTGGTTCCTCGGTCTCGGCCCCAAGCCTAAGTTCGGTCGCTTCGCCTATTGGGAGAAGTTCGATTACTGGGCGGTCTTCTGGGGCATGATCGTCATCGGCTTTTCAGGCTACGCAATGTGGTTCGCGCCCTTCTTCGCCCGCTTCCTGCCCGGCTGGGCATTGAACGCCGTGCTCGTCATCCACAGTGAAGAAGGCCTGCTCGCCATCCTCTTCATCTTCTCCATCCACTTCGTCAATACCCATCTGCGCCCGGACAGTTTCCCCATGGACATGGTGATCTTCACCGGCGTCGAGAGCGAAGAAGAGTTCAAGAAGAAGCGCCCCGAGGAATTTGCAAAGCTCGAGGCCCAGGGCAAGCTCCAATCCCGCATCGGCCAGGAACCCGCAACCTGGCTCATCAACTTCTCGCGCGTAGCAGGCACCATCGCCATCGCCATCGGACTCATTCTGCTCGCACTGACGCTAAGCGCCTATTTCCGCGAGTAATTCGATCGCGCCCTGTGAAGCTCGGCGCACATGAAGAATAGATAGAGGAGAAACACCGGAGGTCAACCATCGTTGGCCTCCGGTTTCTATTTGCAGGCGAAATTCCGGATGCCAGCCTCACGAATGCAAGACGCGCTCATGAGCGCTAACAGGCATTCGAGCAGCATCGTTCTCGGCGAAGAATACACTTCGGAGGACTTGATTTCACAAAATCGGTGTTAGAGTGATTGGGTCACAAAATACCGCCCTTCCTGGGGCTGTATAGAGATCGCAAGTACCGTGATCTGGCTTTTCGTTCAACGCTCCCTTTGCAAATCATGAAATGAAAGGGGCCCATGAAACACACTTTGCAGTTTCCTACGTCTGGATCGCCCGCAATCTCGCCGCCAGCCGGCCCCGCGAAACTCCCCGAAAATAACTCTGCAAGAATCCAGCGAGGCTGCGTTCTTGGATCAGAAGCATCCAAGGGCTTTCCGCGAATCAAGATGTTCGGCCAACGATTGCTGAGCCGGAGATTTTCATTCCTGCGCAAGTTCGGAGCATATCGGCCAGAGCGTCGCACATTCTTGCCGAATCACGAAATGCCAAAAAACGGGGGAGGAACTTCCATGTACCGAGTTGCAAGTTTGATTGCTTTAGCTCTAGCGTCCAGTCTTTGTGTGGCGGCGCAGCCGGGAAACACAGCCGCAATTCAGGAAAGGCTCAACGCCCAGTTCAAGATCACAACTACGACAACCGATCGTTCGGATATTGTCACAGCCGGAGATGTGGTCGTAATTCACAAACCCGGCATGATCATGTATGCCGTGAATTCACCCATGGCGCCTTCCAATTCCTACAAGAACGGGAAGATCGGACAAGGCTGGGGCGGTTTCGGCAAGGATATGCTCATCACCATGGCCGCGCCGGGAGGGGCAACCTCGAACGATTATCCGCATCGTCAATTTGTTCCCGAAGAAAAGTGCTGGGTTACTGGAATCCAGGCACAAAAAGATGGCGTGCTCATCCAACTGTACAGCGATCCTTACGACAACCTCCGTTACTACGGCAACGTCAAGATTCCATTTCCAAATAAGAAGGAAATCCCCTCCGCCGATGCGGCAATCCAGTTAGTGGCCGAAGTGCTGACGGTGGCGCCTGCGGACAATCAGGGCGGCCCGCCTACTGGGCCTGGCGCCACTCCGCCGCCGATCCAGCCACCGCCGCCAGACACGCCCCCGCAATCCACGATGCAACCGATTGCTCCGCCGCCCCCACCCGCCGACGCGCCACCGCCAACCATCGCTCTCGGCCAGACCATGGATCAAGTAGCCGCCGGTTTTGGACAACCGCTGAAAGTAGCCAAACTCGGAGTGAAGACCATCTTCTACTACAAAGACATGAAGGTAACCTTTACCAACGGAAAGGTCAGCAACGTCGAGTAGGGGGAGGGGAAAGGAGGAGGCAAATGAGACAAATTTGGCTGTTCCGCGTATCCGCATTTGCTGCAGTCTCATTGATGCTCAGCCTTTCGCTGGCGGCGAAGACAGGCGACCCGAAGGATTTGCTGCTCAGGAGCCTTAAAACGCAATTCGTGCCGGCCAGGTTTGACCAGGATGGAGCCGAGGTTGTCACCGCCGGCACAGTTGTAGCTCTCCGGAAAGATGGCCTTCTGGTATATGGGTTTCCGGCGCCTCGCGATGCCTATCCAATCAGCCACTACAAAAATGGAGAGATATTCCAGGACAAGAACATGATTTATCAGAGCTTGGACTGTATGGTTTTTGGTGATTATTCAAACGCATGTACGAATGCTGTCAATGCCCAATACGGAGGGTCCAACGACGTTCGCCAAAAAAACCTCAGTGCAGGGGAAAAAGTCTGGATAGGACAAATCTATCTTCGCAAGAAAGAGATTGCGGTGATAGTGGTTACAGACCCATACGACGACGGGCGTTATATTGGGGAGTTGTGGATTCCTTTCGAAGAGGACAAACTTCCAGCACCTGATGAGGCTATCAAGCTGATCTCTGAAGTTCTGTTGGTGCAGGCGGCACAGGATCAGCCCCCGCCAGAGGCGGCGCTTGCACTCGCACCCGTAGCGGCTCAGCCAGCCACTCCTGCGCCAGCTGCGATGCCAGACATCGCGCCGCCGCCCCCGCCTGCCGATACTCCACCGCCTACGATCTCGATTGGCCAGACCGTGGATCAAGTGATCACAGGATTCGGACCGCCGCTAAGGATCGCTCGATTGGGAGTGAAGGAAATCTTCTATTACAAGGACATGAAGGTGACCTTCATGGAAGGAAAAGTCAGCGACGTTGAGTAGGGTATCGAATCGGGAGAAAGCATATGAAACGAATTCGACGGTATCGCGCAATAGGATTGGCTGTTATCGCTTTGACGGTCAGTCTTGTGTCAGCCGCGCCGATGCTGCGGGCACAGGATATTACCATCAAAGATCCGGGCGAGTTCAATGCCTACGTAAAAGCCTCCTCGCAGGGCAGTCCGAGGGCGAAAGCCGCACAGCTAGAGAGCTTTCTGCAAAGATACCCAGACAGCGCGGTCAAGGCCCCGGTTCTCGACATGCTGTTGGACACCTATTATCGGGGCCTGAACGATCCCGAAAACGCCCTTAGCGCTGCTAGCCGCCTGCTTGAGGCGGATCCCAACAACATGAAGGCCATCTTGATTTCTGTCGTCTCTTTGAAGAACAAGTGCACCGAGACCGGGGACGCGCAAGCTTGCGACGACGCCGCGGCGCTAGCCCGGAGAGGCCTGGAGGCTCCTAAACCGACAGGCGTTTCGGCCAACGACTGGAATCAGACAATCGCCACAACCTATCCGATCTATCGCTCGGCCATCGCTTTGGGTAGACCAGAGGCACCTGCTTCCGAACCGGCACCAATGGCCTCGCCGCCCGCCTCGACGCAGCGGCAATACGAGGAGGTTCCGCCACCGCCGCCGCCGCCCGCCGATACTCCACCGCCTACGATCTCGATTGGCCAGACCGTGGATCAAGTGATCACAGGATTCGGGCCACCGCTGAAGATCGCTAGATTGGGAATAAAGGAGATCTTCTATTACAAGGACATGAAGGTGACCTTTATGGAAGGAAAAGTCAGCGACGTTGAGTAATTCGTTTGCGCATCCAGAATGGAGCGCGAACCTCAACAAGAAATGAGGGCTTGTTGGCGATGCCAATTCTTCGCAGTGCCATGAGAAACGTAGCTGCAGCCGTTATCCTTGCCGTGTTCCTGGGGTTGGCCAGCACGGCAATCGCCATCGTCCCCGCGCTTGCGCAAACGCCCGCGGCCCCGAACACAGGCGAGATTCACGGTCACGTTACCAATCCGACCGGCCAGCCCCAAACGGTCGGCTCGGTCAGCCTCTCGACGGACGGAGGCCGCACCTTGTGGTTCACCTATGCGGTCTCGGGCACCGGCGACTATTCCGGCGAGGCAACGCCCGGAACATACACGGTTGTCTACCGCGCTCCCGATACGCCCGCCGGTAAGTTTGTCGACTCGCTCAACAACATCGAGATCATTGTGGGCCAGGATGTTGTGCAGGATGTCGATATGTCTCGCCAGGCATTTATCGACAAGATGCCGGCCAATCAGCAAAGGCAGTTGGAGGATCTCAAGAAGGCCAACGCCGTGGCGATGAAAGCCAACCAGGTCATCAATAGCCTCAATGCCGATTTGAGAGTGGTGAATCAGGACATCAGGGACGGCGATAGCGCGCCCGACGCGGAGACAAAGGCGAACAAGTACGGCGAGGCCGAAACTCTTATGCTGAAAGACACCCAGGCCAAACCGGACGCCTCGGTTCTGTGGGTTCAGTTGGGTCAGGCACAGGCTGGGTTGATGAAATACGAAGAGGCCGAATCGTCCTTCATGAAGGCGCTAGAACTGGAAAAAATGGCGTCGCGCCCCAACGTTGGGATACAGAGTCTGGCCAACACTGGTTTAGCCAAGATCCCTGCACATACTGGCATAGTTTCCCGGACGAATACGGCTCCCCCTGCTGCTGCTTCCATGCCTGACATCGCCGCTCCTCCGCCGCCTCCCGATGCGCCACCGCCTACCATCGCCCTCGGCCAAACCATGGATCAAGTCACCGCCGGATTCGGGCAACCCATGAAGGTTGCCAAATTGGGACCGAAGACCATCTTCTACTACACCGACATGAAAGTAACTTTCACAAACGGAAAAGTCAGCAACGTTGAGTAAAGCGTTCGCGCATCCGGAATGGAGCGCGAACCTTGAACAGGAATGAGGATTCGATGAACATGCCAACTCTTCGCAGTTCCACGAGAAATGTATCCGCAGCAGTGATCCTTGCCGTGTTGCTGGGCTGGGCCAGCCACGCAAGCGCCGACAACAAAAAGCCTGCGCCACCACCGCCGCCACCCAGGCCTGCCGCCGCGCCTGCACCAAGACCCGCGGCGCCTGCGCCTGTCCAAAGACCTGCCGGAAACCCCGGCGGCGGGACGATCTACAGGCCCAGCACAACCACGCCATCGGTCAATCGTCCAACCACAAATAACCCAACCACATACAATCCGAACGTCAATCGCCCCTCCACCAATAACCCAACCCCGTATAACCCAACCATCAATCGACCGACGGTCAATAACCCCTCCGTCAATCGTCCGGGCGAAGTCCAACAGCGGCCCGGTGGCATCAACCCGGGCCAACCGGGACAAAGGCCCGGTGGATTCGGCGGCAACAACACCCACCCGTCGCTGATCCACAACCCAGCCCCCAGGGGAAGCAACGAGCACGTCGCAGCAAACGGCAGCGTGGTACGCGTCCGCCCCAACGGCCAGCGAAGCGACGTCCACGACGTCAGGCGCAACATGGACGTCCATCACGGCCTCAACGGCAACCGCGCCATCTCCGTCGAGCGCGCCGACCATAGCCGCATCTTTGCCGAGCGCGGCCGCCCCGGCTTCGTCCAGCACCCCTACAGTTTTCATGGTCAGGACTTCGGCCGTCGAAACTACTTCTACAACGGCCGCGCCTACAGCCGCTTCTACCATGACTATGGCTACCGCGGCGTTCATCTGAGTGTCTACGCCCCCGGCTTCTACTATCGCCCCGGCTTTTACGGATGGGCCTACAACCCCTGGGCCACGCCCTTCGCCTATGGTTGGGGATGGGGAGGCAGCCCCTGGTATGGATATTACGGCTACTACTTCCAGCCCTATCCAATGTACCCATCGGCCTCGTACTGGCTGACTGATTACATGATCTCTTCCGATCTACAGGAAGACTATGCCGCTCACCAGCAGGCCGGCGAGAATGATGGCGCTCCGCCCCCAATGAGCGGTCCCGCGGAGCTTACGCCGGACGTGAAGCAGCAGATTGCCGACGAGGTCAGAAGC
>Ga0302320_10024104_pt1 | contig 11899 bp, 8 predicted proteins | sample Bog_T0_3_FD_202130 | JGI IMG/M metagenome (GOLD analysis project Ga0302320, IMG submission 202130) | Peat permafrost microbial communities from Stordalen Mire near Abisko, Sweden - Bog_T0_3 | ecosystem: Environmental > Terrestrial > Soil > Wetlands > Peat | place: Sweden: Abisko, Stordalen Mire... | reverse complement strand
AACTTCATCCTCATGTCTACTGCCGCCCGCCGCCTTTCCACCGTTGTCCGCATTCTCCTGGGCCTTCCCCTGATGATTTTCGGCCTCAACGGCTTCTTTAACTTTATTCCCCAACCGCAGACGCCGCTGGCGCCGGGGGCGGCTGCCTTTGCCGGTGCCCTGATGGCCTCCGGCTACATGATGCAGGTGATCGGGGCCACCCAATTGCTGGTGGGCATCTTCCTCTTGTTGAACCGCTTCGTTCCGCTGGCTCTGGTGCTGTTTGCGCCCTTTTTAGTCAACAGCGTGGCCTTTCACCTCCGGCTCGAACACACCGGCTTGCCCATGGCCGCTGTCTTCATCGTCCTGTATGTCTACCTCGTTTGGACCTACCGCGCCGCCTACCGCTCCCTCCTCACCGCCCGCTTTCTCCCATGATTATCCTCTTCATCATCCTGCTCATAGTCGTCGGCCTGATCGTTGTCATTGCCCTGCGCCCCAACACCTTTGCCGTCGAGCGCAATGTGGCGATCAGCGCCCCTCCCGCTCTGTTGTTCGGCCAGATCAACGATTTCCACAAGTGGATCGCCTGGTCGCCCTTTGAAAAGTTCGATCCGGCCCTGAAGCGGACCTACGAGGGTCCTCCGGCCGGGGTGGGATCGGTCTACGGGTGGTCGGGCAACCGCCGGGCCGGCGAGGGCCGGGCGACGATCACGACGAGCGAGGCGAACCAACGGGTCGAAATGCGGCTCGATTTCATCCGCCCCTTCGCGGCCACCAACACCGCCTCGTTCACGTTCCAGGCCAACGGCGGCCAGACTGTGGTCACCTGGAGGATGACGGGAAAATGCAACTTCATGAGCAAGGCCTTTGGCCTGCTCATGAACACCGACAAAATGTGCGGAGACATGTTCTCGGAGGGCCTGGCCAACCTGCAGCGGGTGGTGGCGGAGGCCCAGCGCCCCGGCTCGTGACTATCCTTCAGCTGAACCCCAGGACGGGATGGGGCTCGTAGGGTTTCTCCAGGGCGGCGATCTCGTCGGCGGACAGGGTCACGGCCAAGGCGGCGACGGCGTCGGCCAGATGCTGCGGCTTGGTCGCCCCGACGATGGGTGCCGTGACGAAGGGCTTGCCCAGCATCCAGGCCAGCGCGATCTGGGCCCGGGGCAGGCCCCGGCGTTCCGCCACCAGACCCAGCTGGTCGATCACTTTGCGGTCATTCTCCTCTGTCCGGGCATAGAGGGTGTTGCCAATCTTGTCGCTCTCGGATCGCGCCGTGCTTTCGCCGTTCCAGGGCCGGGTCAGTCGGCCGCGGGCCAGCGGACTCCAGGGGATGACGCCGATCCCCTCGGTCTGGCAGAGGCCCATCATTTCCCGCTCCTCTTCCCGGTAAATCAGGTTGTAGTGGTTCTGCATCGAGACAAAGCGCGTCCAGCGGTGGAGATCGGCCAGATAGAGGGCCTTGGCGAACTGCCAGGCGTGCATGGAGGAGGCGCCGAGATAGCGGGCCTTGCCCGCCTTGACCACGTCGTGCAGGGCTTCGAGGGTTTCCTCGATGGGGGTTTCCGGATCCCAGCGGTGGATCTGGTAGAGGTCGATGTAGTCGGTGCCCAGACGGCGCAGGCTGGCGTCGACCTCATGGAAGATGGCCTGGCGGGACAGGCCGCGGCCGTTGGGCTCCTTGCGCATGACCCCGTGAACCTTGGTGGCGACGACCACCGCCTCCCGGCGGGTGTGGGCCTTGAGGAAGCGGCCGAGCACTTCCTCGCTCGCCCCGCTGGAATAGACGTTGGCCGTGTCGAAGAAGTTGATGCCGGCCTCGAGTGCGGAGCGCAGAAAGGGCTGGCTTTCCTCCTCGGTCAGGGTCCAGGCGTGGCGCACGCTCATCATTTCGCCGGGGGGCGCCTTGCCGTAGGACATGCACCCGAGGCTGAGGCGCGAGACTTTGAGGCCGGATTTGCCCAGATTGACGTAGTCCATTTTCCGGCACGTTGTTCGGGATTGCGGCGATGACAAGGAGCTTCGCTGGAATCCCGGCCCTCAGGTTTCTTGCAGTTTGGCCGGCCGCCGCCTAGTCTTGCCGCCATGGAATACCGTCAACTCGGGGGTTCGGGACTCAAGGTGCCGGTCTTAAGCTACGGCACCGGAACCTTTGGCGGGGGGGACCACGCCATGTTCAAGTCGTGGGGCGATGCGCAGGGCGCGGAAGCGCGCCGCCTGGTCGACATCTGCCTCGAGGCCGGCGTGACGATGTTCGACTCGGCCGATGTCTACTCCAACGGCCGCTCCGAATCGATCCTGGGCGAGGCGATCCGCGGCCGGCGCGACCAAGTCCTGATTTCGACCAAAGGCTCCTTCCGCACCGGGCCCGGGCCCAACGACCTCGGCTCCTCCCGCTTCCATCTGATCAGCGGGGTGGAAGCCAGCCTGAAGCGGCTGGGCACGGACTACATTGACCTGTTTCAGCTCCACGCCTTCGACGCCATGACTCCGATCGAGGAAACGCTTCGCACCCTCGACGACCTGGTCCGGGCGGGGAAGATCCGCTACATCGGCGTGTCCAATTTTTCCGGCTGGCATCTGATGAAGTCCCTGGCGATCGCGGAAAAATACGGCCTGAACCGCTATGTCGCGCACCAGGCCTACTATTCCCTGGTCGGACGGGAGTTCGAATGGGAGCTGATGCCGCTGGGGCTGGACCAGCGCGTGGGCACGGTCGTGTGGAGCCCGCTCGGCTGGGGCCGGCTGACCGGCAAATTGCGCCGGGGCCAGCCCAAGCCTGAGGTCAGCCGGCTGAACAACCAGCGCAGCGTCGATTTTGGGCCCCAGGTGCCCGAGGAGTATCTCTTTCGGGTGGTCGACGCGCTCGACGCCGTGGCCCTGGAGACCGGCAAGACCGTGCCGCAGGTTGCCCTCAACTGGCTCCTGCAGCGCCCGAGCGTCGCCACCCTGGTCATCGGCGCCCGCAACGAGGAGCAATTGCGGCAGAACCTGGGCGCGGTGGGCTGGAACCTCACGCCGGCTCAGGTGGCGACCCTGGAGGCGGCGAGTGCCGTCCAGCGGACCTATCCCTACTGGCACCAGGCCCTGGGCAGCCTGGTCGACCGCAATCCCTTTCCCACCCGCTAGGAGCGGTCAGTAGAGAATCCGGACCCGGATCGTCCCGCGGACGGCCTGGAGCTCGTCGATCGCGACCTTGCCCGCCAGGGTGTCGACGTCCATTACGCAGTAGCCGATGTATTCGTTGGTGCGCAGGTACTGGGCGGAGATGTTGATGCCATGGCGGCCGAAGCGCTCGTTGATGCTGGCGAGGACGCCGGGGACGTTCTGATGGATGTGGAGCAGCCGGCATTTTTCAGTGCCGGCGTGGTCGGGCAGGGTGACGTCGGGAAAGTTGACCGCCGTGGCGGTCGAGCCGTTGTCGGAGTAGCGCGTAAGCTTTTCCGCCACCTCGGTCCCGATGTTGGCCTGGGCCTCGACCGTGGACCCGCCGATGTGGGGCGTCAGGATGACCTGGTCGAAGGCGCGCAGGGGCGACTGGAACTCTTCGTCGTTGCCCTTCGGCTCGGCCGGGAAGACATCGATCGCGGCGCCGGCCAGATGGCCGCTGCCGAGCGCCTCCGCCAGGGCGGCGATGTCGACCACGGTGCCGCGGGAGGCGTTCAAGAGGTGCGAGCCCGGGCGCATGAGCGCGAGCTGCTCGCGTCCGATCAGATTGCGGGTCGCCCGCGTGTCCGGCACATGGAGGGTCACGGCGTCGCTTCCCTCCAAGAGGGCGGTCAGGCTTGGGACCGGCCGGGCGTTGCCCAGCGGCAATTTGCCCTCGATGTCGTGGTAAAGGACCCGCATGCCGAAGTGTTCGGCCAGGATCCCCACCTGGGTGCCGATATGGCCATAGCCGACGATCCCCAGGGTCTTGCCCCGGACCTCGACGCTGCCCTCGGCGCCCTTGGCCCAGCCGCCCCGGTGGACCAAGGCGTTCTTGCCCGGAATCCCCCGCAGGAGCATCACCACCTCGCCAATGACCAGCTCGGCCACGCTGCGGGTGTTGGAATAGGGGGCGTTGAAGACGGGAATGCCGCGGCGGGCGGCGGCCGTGAGGTCAACCTGGTTCGTCCCGATGCAGAAGCAGCCGATCGCGATCAGCTTGGGGGCGGCGGCCAGCACCTCCTCGGTCAGTTCGGTGCGGGAGCGGATGCCGAGGAAATGGATGTCGCGCAGGGCCGTCTTGAGGGCCTCCCCGGTGAGGGATTTGGGCACCGCCTTGACGTTGGCATAGCCATTGGCCGCCAGGGCGGCGGTGGCGTTGGCATGGATCCCCTCGAGGAAGAGGAACTTGATCCGGCGCTTGTCGAAGGAGAATCGCGGCTGCATGGGCGCAAGGGTACCGGCCCTCCGCCGGCCGGGCAAGACCGGGGGATTGCCTTTCTGCTTTTCGCCGTCTTTGTTCGCCTCTGAATCTGTCATGGTTTCCGACCTTCATCCGCCCTCCGCCGTTCCCAGCTGCCTGAGTTTCGACTTGGTGTTGCGTAAGCTTTACGCCACCGACGCTTCCGAGTACGAGGAGCTGCCCGCGGCCGTGGCCCGGCCCACGACTGAGGCGGAGATCGGCCAACTGCTGGCCTACGCTCGGACGCATTCGCTCAGCCTCATCCCCCGCGGGGCCGGCACCTCCCTGGCCGGTCAGGTCGTCGGGGGCGGGATCGTGGTCGATCTGGGCCGGCACCTGAACAAGATTCTTTCGCTTGATGGCCCCGCCCGCCGGGTCCGGGTGCAGCCCGGAGTGGTGCGCAACGAGCTCAATATGTATCTCCAGCCGCACGGGCTGTTTTTCACCCCGGAGACCTCGACGGCCAACCGCGCTATGATCGGCGGGATGGTCGGCAACAATTCCTGCGGCGCCAATTCCATCGTCTACGGCACGACCCGGGAGCACGTGGTGTCGGCGCGGGGCTATCTGAGCGACGGCTCGATGGTGACTTTCGGCCCGTTGACGGCGGAGGAATTTGCCGGCAAATGCCAGGGCCCGGCCTCGCTCGAGACCCGCATCTACTGCCTGGTGCGCGACATCCTGGGCGATCCCCGGCAGCGGGACCTGATCCGGGCGAATTATCCCAAGCCCGAGGTCACGCGGCGCAACACGGGCTACGCCCTCGACCAGCTGATGGACTGCGTTGTCTTCGACCCGACCTCGCCCAAGCCCTTCAACCTCTGCCGGCTTCTGGCCGGATCGGAGGGGACGCTGTTTCTCGGGGTCGAATTTGAGCTCAACGTCGAGCCGCTGCCGCCGCCCGGGGCTCTCATGTGCGCGCATTTTGCCACGATCGGGGAGTCCCTGCGCGCCGCCGTCATCGCCATGCGCCACGGCCTGTTCGGCTGCGAGCTGATCGACCGGCACGTCCTGGAGTGCACCAAGACGAATTTCGAACATGCCAAGAACCGTTTTTTTGTGCAGGGCGACCCCGGGGCCGTCCTCGTGATCGAAATCCGGCGCGAAGCCCGGGCCGAGATCGAAGCCGAAATGCGGGCGGTTGAGGCCGACTTGCGGGCCGCCGGCCTGGGCTACGCCTATCCCGTCCTCTGGGGGGCGGACGCCGACCGGGTATGGGCCCTGCGCCGGGCCGGCCAAGGGCTGATGATGAACGTGGTGGGAGACGCCAAGCCGCGGGAAGTGGTGGAGGACACGGCCGTCGCCCTGGCGGACCTGCCGGCCTACATCGACGAGTTCGACGCCCTGATGCGGGACAAGTACGGCATCGGCTGCGTCTACTATGCCCATGCTGGCGCGGGCGAGTTGCACACCCGGCCGCTGTTCAATCTCAAGAATAAGAAAGGCCTGGAAATGTTCCGGGCGATCGCGACCGACGTCGCCGTTCTCGTAAAAAAATACCGTGGCTCCCTCTCCGGCGAACACGGCGACGGCCGCCTCCGGGGCGAATTCATCCGCTTCATGGTGGGCGACGACTGCTACGCGCTGATGCGCCGGGTCAAGGAGACCTTTGATCCCACCGGCCTATTCAATCCGGGCAAGATCATCGATACGCCGCCGATGGACACGGCTCTGCGCCATTCTCCCGACCATCCCACGCCGGACTATCCCACCATCTTCGACTTTAGCTCGACCTACGGCATCCTGCGGGCGGCCGAAAAATGCAACGGGGTGGGCGAATGCCGCAAGAGCTCACTCACGGGCGGCACGATGTGCCCGAGCTACATGGCCACGCGCAACGAGGGGGACACGACCCGGGCGCGGGCCAACATCCTCCGCCAGGTGCTGACTAATACCGAAAACGTCCGCAATCCCTGGGAAAGCGAGGAGATCGCGGAAGTGATGGACCTCTGCCTCTCCTGCAAGGGCTGCAAGGCGGAGTGCCCCTCCAATGTCGACGTCGCCCGGCTCAAGGCGGAGTGGCAGCAGCATTATTACGACGCGCACGGCGTTCCCTTGCGCTCCCGCGCCATCGCGGGCTTCGCCCGGCTCATGCGCCTGGCGGCGCTGGCCCCCGGCCTCTATAATTTCACCGCGGGCTCGGGGCTCTTCGGCGGGCTGGCCAAACGCGTGCTTCGTTTTGCCCCGGCGCGGAGTCTGCCGCCTTTGCACCGGCAGACGCTGGCGGCCTGGCATCGGCGCGAGGCCAATCGGTCCGGCCCTTTTCCCCGGGGCAAGGTCTACCTCTTCTGCGACGAGTTTACGAATTACAACGACACCCCCGTCGGCATCGCTGCGGTCAAGCTCCTCAACCGCCTCGGCTACGAGGTCGTGATCCCGCGCCACGAGGAAAGCGGCCGGGCCCAGTTCTCCAAAGGGCTGGTCCGTTCCGCCCAGCAGATCGCGATCCGCAATGTCGAATTGCTGCAGGACGTGGTCTCGGCGGAAACTCCCCTGATCGGCCTGGAGCCCTCGGCCATCCTCTCCTTCCGCGACGAGTATCCTGACCTGATGCCCCCGGCCCTGAAGGCGGGTGCGGGCCGCCTCAAGGCCCAGGCCCTCCTCCTGGAGGAATTCATCATGAGGGAGGTCGACGCCGGGCGCATCGCGCGCGAGGCCTTCACCACCCGGGCGCAAAAGATCAAGCTGCACGGCCACTGCCATCAGAAGGCGCTGGCCTCGATGGTGCCGACCGTCCGCATGCTGGAACTGCCGGTGAACTACAAGGTGCAGATCATTCCCTCGGGCTGCTGCGGCATGGCCGGGTCCTTCGGCTACGAGGCCGAGCACTTCGCCGTCTCCCAGCAGATCGGCGAACTGGTCCTCTTTCCCGCCGTGCGCGGGACGCCAGCGGAAACCCTCATCGCCGCCCCCGGCACCAGCTGCCGCCACCAGATCAAGGACGCGACCGGCCGGGTGGCCCAGCATCCGGCGGAGATCCTCTGGGCCGCCCTGGCCTGAAGGCGGGCGGCCGCTTAGAGCTTGGCTTCGAGGCCGAAGCGCACCTGAGCCGGCTCGACCGGATGGAAATGAATCTCGTCCCGGATGGGCGAGTTGGGGGAATTGCGCGAGGCATAGTAGTAATCGATGTCGTGATCGCGGCGGTCGAGAAGATTGAGGAGTTCGCAACTGACCCGCCAGATCCGATTGATCCGGCGGCTGAGCCCGAGGTTGACGATGAGGGTGGAGGCGGACTGGACGCTGCCGTCGGAGGTCAGCGGCCGCGGACCGAAATAGCGCAGGCGCAGGCTCGAACTCCAGCCCGCCGGACCCGCCACGGTCAGGCCGGCGGCGAGCGATTGCCGAATGGCTTCGTCCACCAGCGTGCCGCCCGGCGTGAGGTCCTGGTTCGCGGTGGTGGGACGGTCGAAGTAGGCCCGGGAGTTGGCGTAGTCGAGGTCGAAGGTCAGGCCGGGCGCCGGGGTGTAATAGTTGGAGAACTCCACGCCATAGCGGTGGGTCGACTGCGCGGAGGCGGTCGTTTCGCCACTGTCGGCTTCGAGACCGTTGAAGTACAATTCCGAGTCGCTGTGAAGGTACCAGAGGGCGAGGGTGCTCTGCAGCTTGGAAACGGCGGTCGTACGTAGGCCGATTTCTCCGCCGCGGGCGGGGACCAAGACGGGTAGCCTTGGGCCCACCGGCGAGCCGTCCGGATTGACGGTGGCCGTGTCGGCCCGGGCGTCGTTGCTGTGGAAGCCGTAGCCGGCCTGCAGATAGAGCTCGGTCTTGGCCCAGGGCCCGAAAATTAAGCTTAGCTTCGGGCTGGCCCGCGCCGCCTCGCGCCGGCCGGAATTGGCCGGCGCGAGGTCGTGCACATCCTCCTGATAGAGGTCCCCGCGCAGGCCGAAGTCACTGCGGAATTTCTCCGCCCAGCCGATCTGACTGTCGTAGTACAGGCCGGCAGATAGTTCCGAGATCGCGTCGACCTTGGTCGTGGCCGGAATCAGGCTCCCGTCATAACCCGCCTTGGCCGTGCGCACGCGATCGACGGTCTGGTAGAGGCCGGTGTCGATCCAGGAGTTTTGGACCTGCACCCCGTAAGTGCTGGTCATTTTCCGGCCCAAAACGGCGCTGACGAGCGTGTGGCTCGAGCGCAGGCCCGCCACCGTCCGGTTGTCCTGCTGCTCGAACTGGTCGCCCGAAGGCGAATCGAGGAAGTAAGTGAAATCGGAAAAGAGATTGAGATCATAGTGCACGGCGTAGGCCATGACCTGGGTGCTCGCATCCCCCGTTTGGCGGTGCCATTCGGCCTGGAGGCTGTAGCGTTGGGAATACCCGCCGTCGGTCGGATTCTGCGTGCCGTAGAAGGGAATCGCCCCTGAGGCGACTGCACTCGTGGCCACTTGATCGGTCGACCGCCACTGGCCGTGATAGGCCTGGGCGAGCACGCTAAAGCCGTGGCTGCCATTGCCCTCGCTGTACTTGGCGACGCCATTGGAACGGAGATAGTCATCGGGGACCGCCCAGGGGCCATCTTCGTGGTAGATTTCAACGCCATAAAGCAGGTTGCCCAACCCGGCGCGGGCCGAGCCGAGCAAAAGGCCGCGGGCATAGCCGTCGGTGCCGCCCTCGGTCTTCTCCATCGGCTCGGTCACGGTATCGGCGTAAACCAGATGGGCCGCGCCCACCGTGGCGAAGTCCCCGTTGGCGGCGTAATAGGGGCCCTTTTCGAAGTCGATCCGCTCGATCAGCTCCGGGATGACGCCGTTCAAATCGGCGTAGCCCTGGCCGTGGGCATGGGTCGCGAGGTTGAGCGGCACGCCGTCGAGGTCGATGGCGAAGTCGGTGCCGTGGTCGAGGTTGAATCCCCGCGTGAAGTACTGGTTGGCTTTGCCGCCGCCGGCGTGCTGCGTGACGATGACTCCGGGGATCGTTTCGAGGATTTCGCCGGTGCGAAGGAGGGGACGCTCGGCCAGTTCGGTCGCTCCCACGGATCCCTGATTGGCCGAAGGGACGATGCCGACCAGGTCATCCTGGCGGCCTGTGACAAAATAATCGGGCAGTCGGGTCACGGCCGCAGGTCCCGTCGCATCGGCGGAGGGCAGCGTCTGGGCTCGCAGGTTGCCCGCTGCGGCCGCCAACAGTCCGACCACAGAGAGAAGGGGCAATCGGGGCACGCGAAAACGAATTGTGGTTTGAGGGACTACCCATGAGCCATGACGGCTCCTATTCCCTACGTCCCCCGACTCCGCTTGGATGCTTCCGGGCCTGGAGAGGGGCTCGCTCGGCTGGGGCGTAATTCCGTTAGAATCTGCTCACGGTTTGCCGCGTGCCGACCCACGCAGGATAATAATATAACTTCTTAATCAATAATCTTTTGTATCTATCTCCGCTTGCGGACGGTCGCTGCGGGCGGCGACGCAACGACGACCACGGGACAGGGGGCACTCTTGATCACCGCTCCGGTCGTGCTCCCCACCGCAAAGTTATAAAAGGCATTGTGCCCATGGGAACCGATCACGATATATTCCGGCCGAAGGGTCTTCGCTTCCTGCACGATCTCGTAACCGGGAATGCCGACGTAAATTTGCTGCGTGGTCGAGAAGCCGGCCTTTTGCAGTTGATGGCGCCATTTGGTCAGGTGGGCGCGAGCGGCGCGTTCCAATGAGACAATGATGGGCGTCGTGTCGATCAATGCGCCCGGATAATTGTCGAGTATCGGGGGCTGCTTGACGATATGAATGAGGGCGATGCGCGCAGGTAAGAGACGCGCCAATCGCCGTGCCTCCTGCAGCACGCGGCGGCTGACCGACGAAAAATCGAGCGGGACAAGAATGGTTTTCATGGGTTTTCTCCTAAAGTTACTTTGGCTTTGGCTGCGGCTGGCGCCGACCGTCAAACTATCCTAATTGATTCATAGCAAAAATAGCTTGGGCTGGCCCGGTAGTTCTTGCGCAAAGGTGGGCATTTCTTGGCCGCGAGATTGAAGGGATCGGGAACCGGTGATCGTCCCGAGCGGTGGGCCGTCACCGCGGTGAAGAGCAGCGCCCGGGCACCGGGGTCAAGACGTTGACTTTGGCCGGTTAAGATGACGGTGAAGGCGGGTGCGACTTTGGTCACGCGGGATGCCGGCGCACAAACAGGCCCGGGCTTCGAGCCAGTTGTCCAAATCGCTCCCGGGAACGCTCCCGTTTTGGGTGTAAAGATGGTAGGCGTATTCGCTGATATCGGCTTCGGACGGAACAACCGGGACATCTCTTAATGAAGGTTTGGTTTTCATGATTTCACCTCGATTACGGAGTCCATTTGTCAGGGAAATTAGGGAGTAAGGATCGACCCCATCTGATCCTAAGCCGCTCCGCCGCCCGTGGCTGCGCATAGCTTGCCATTTATCTTCTGTTTCTTGGCCCGATGCCCAAATCCCCGCTGCTACCTTCGCGGGCCCCGTTTTGGCCTTGGGTTTAACGGGTGAGTGGAGCGACGCGGGCTTCCGGACGGCAAGCCGGGTAAGCCGGCAGCGTCTCGTCGTCGGACCATTCGTTGGGAAGGAGTTTCCTTCCGGGGGTGTTGACTCAAGAAGGCATCCACGGTCGCGGGGTCGTCGGTCACGCAGACATACCGTTCAAAGTCCCTTGCTTTGAACAGCTTCTTGAGGACGGAAACCACTGGCAGCACCTCCGACCATTGGCGCGTGCCGAAGAAAATCATCGGACTAAAGTCTCCCAGGACCCGATAATAGTTTTGCGCGGCATCCTGAAAAATCTCCTGAAGGGTGCCGCCTCTCCCTTCGAAATAGATCGCGCCGTGGGTCGCGATGGCTAAGAGGCGGTCTTCGCGCACGCTGTTTTGGAAATATTTTGCGATATGGGTCGCAAAAACTGTCGTCGGCTCGTGGCCGTAAAGCCAGGTCGGAACGGCAAGACTCTCTCCCGGGTTCTTGATCCGGCGGCGAATTCCAAATGCCGGTAGCAACCAAGCATGGGCGGCTTTGACCAGACGGGCGTCGATCTTTCCTTTGCGACTGACAATGGCCTCAAGATGGCGCGGCAGATCGGCAACGCGGCGGAGTTCGGCCAACGAGCGGGCGAGAATCGCGGCGGCAGCGTGTTGATGTAAGGCGCCGAGGTGAGTCGCCTCCATGGCCCCGGGGCCGCCGCCGCTGATGGGAAGGTATCCTCGGCGCGCCAGGGTCCGGGCCAGGAATGCGATCTGGGCGTAAACTGGACTGTTGCGCGGGAGATCGTGTCCGCCCATGAAGGCCACGGCCGCCTTCGCCGGCACAGAGTCTAGGTAGTCTTGGGTGGCCCGTCGAATGGCGTTGTCGTGAACCGCCTCCATCATGGCGACATAATAGTCCGTGGGGGCGTAGGCGCCGGCCGCGACGTATTGAAGGTAGATTTGGAAATCGAGGCTCTTGGTGTAGCTGGCGGAGCGCAGCGGTCTAAAGCCCGTGAAGAGCTCGTCCACCGTATAAAGCCCGCTCCGAAGAGGTTGGAACTGCAGCAGAGGCACTTTAAGAAGGTAGACGAAGTCCAGGAATTGGAAAGCCTG
>Ga0302320_10024103_pt1 | contig 11899 bp, 10 predicted proteins | sample Bog_T0_3_FD_202130 | JGI IMG/M metagenome (GOLD analysis project Ga0302320, IMG submission 202130) | Peat permafrost microbial communities from Stordalen Mire near Abisko, Sweden - Bog_T0_3 | ecosystem: Environmental > Terrestrial > Soil > Wetlands > Peat | place: Sweden: Abisko, Stordalen Mire... | reverse complement strand
ACGGTCTGGGAACGTGGTCGGTGGCCGCATGCCGCTGCGCCCACCGTCGGTAGCGGCGCGCGTGGCGATCCTCGGCGGCCTCGTCGTCGTGCTGCTCGGCGTGCTGGTCTTTCGTCTGTGGTTCCTGCAGGTCCTCGACAGCGGCCAGTATCTGGCGCAGGCCCAGAACAACAGCCTGCGCAGCGTCGAGATCAAGGCGCCCCGCGGGGTGATCGAAGATCGCAACGGCACGATGCTCGTCGACAACCGTCCCGGGCTTGCCATCGGCATCCGGCCCATGGACGTGCCCCGGGGCGGGCTCAGCGAGCTGGCCCGCCGGCTCTCGCCGCTGGTCCACGTGCCTACCAAGTCGATCCTGGCCCTGGTCGCCAAGCAATCGTGGCTGCCCTACGACCTCGTCATCATCAAGCGTGACGCGCCCAAGACGCTCGTCACCTATCTGCTCCAGCGCGACCAGTCCTTCCCCGGCGTCGAGGTGCAGCAGAGCTACCTGCGCGCCTACCCGCTGGGCGATCTGGCCGCGCCGATCCTGGGCTACCTCGGCCAGATCGATCCCCAGCAGCTCAAGCAGGCCAGGTTCAAGGGTTACCTGCCCGACGATGAGGTCGGTCAGAGCGGCGTCGAGGCCACCTACGACCGCTGGCTCCAGGGTAAAGACGGGGCCTCGATGGTCGAGGTCAACGCGCTCGGCAAGCCGGTGGCGCAGGTCGCCGGCGGCAGCCTGCCCGAGCCCGGCGACAACCTTGTTCTCACACTCGATGCGCGCGTGCAGAAGGCGGCCGAGAACGCGGTCCGTTCCGGCATCGCCCTGGCGCACAGCGCCGGCTACGGACAAGCGCGCGCCGGCGCCGCCGTCGTCCTCGACGCCCACAGTGGCGCCGTGCTGGCCATGGCCAACTACCCCTCCTACGACCCGAGCTGGTTCTCGGGCGGCATCAGCGTCAGCCATATGAAGCAACTGCTGAGTCCGCAGGCCGACGACCCTCTGCTCGATCGCGCCATCGCGGGCGAGTATCCGACCGGCTCGACCTTCAAGGTGGTCGACACGATCGCCGGCCTGCAGAGCGGCGTGCTCAGTCCGTCGACGACCCTCTACGCCGGCCCGACCTACTCGAACCACGGCGCGCTGTGGCACGACTGGAACCCCAACGGCCACGGCACGATCGACCTGACCCAGGCGCTGGTGCAGTCGGCCGACACCTACTTCTACCAGGTTGGCTACGACTTCTACCTGCGCGCCGGCACCGGTCTCGAGGACTGGGCGCAGAAGCTCGGATACGGACACCTGGCGGGCATCGACCTGCCGGGCGAGGCGGCCGGCGTCGTGCCGACGCCGGCCTGGCTACGCAGGACCTACACGAAGAAGACCGATCCCACCGGCTGGCGGATCGACAGCATCTGGAAGCCGGGCAACTCGATCAACCTGTCGATCGGCCAGGGCGATCTGCTGGCCACGCCGCTGCAGGTCGCCGTGAACTACGCGGCCATCGCCAACGGCGGCTACCTGGTGACGCCACACCTCGGCATGAGCATCGACTCACCGCAGGGCACGCTGCTGCGGACCATCCCCTACGCCGCGCCGCGCGCCCTGGGCATCGCGCCCGGCTACCTCGCCTTCGTGCGCAACGCCTTGCGTGAGGCCGCTTCGACCCCGGCCGGCACTTCGTACGGCACCTTCGGCAGCTACTCCGTGGCGGTGGCCGGCAAGACCGGCACCGCGCAGGTCGCCGGCAAGGGCGACTACTCCTGGTATGCGAGCTTTGCGCCGGCAAACGACCCCAAGTACGTGGTGGTCGTCCTGATCGAGCAGGGCGGCGAGGGCGCCGACGCCGCGGCGCCGGCGGCCCGGCTCATCTACAACGCGCTCTTCAACCTGAAGGCAGCCGGCGTCGGCGGGCCGACGCACGGTGACTGACCGAGTCGCCCCTTCTACGGCAGCCCGAAAGCTCCAGTCCTGAAATAATGGGCGTGTCGTTCAAGGCGGGGGACACCTACCCTGCACTACAGACTGCGAGGCACGCCCATGCTTATCGATCTCCTGCGCTCCCGAAGAAGCATCCGCGCATTCAGCGACCAGCCCGTCGAACAGGAGAAGCTCGACCTGCTGATCGAGGCCACGCTTCGCGCGCCGGCCCAGCAGGGCAATCCTCCCTGGGAGCTCGTCGTCGTCCGGGACAGGGAGACGATCACGCGACTCTCGCTGGCGAAGGCGAAGGGCTCCGCCTTCCTGAAGGATGCGGCGCTCGTAGTCGTCATCTGCGCACACCCGCAGATCTCGGACGTCTGGGTCGAGTACGCGTCGATTGCCACGCTCGTGTTGCACCTGGAGGCCCACGACCTCGGCCTGGGTAGCTGCTGGGTGCAGGTACGTCTCCGCGAGCACGACGAGCAGCGTAGCGCCGAGCAGCACATCGCCGAGGTCATCGGGCTGGACAGCGCCACGGCCGTAGAGGCGATGGTCGCCATCGGCTACCCCGCCGAGACGAAAGCCGGTCACCCGACCTCGTCACTGCCCTACGACAAGGTGAGATTCGAGGCGCAAGGCCGCGGGTGAGGCCCTCAACGCCGCTGAACGAATGAGCCACGGTCTCCCCGTGCCGCTCCGTACTCAAGGGTGCGTCCCTGCGTATCCGCCGACACGGTCGAGGCATCTGCCGGGTGGTGCGGTGGCGTGGTGGGTGAGGTCGCTTCTGGTTTCCGCAGCAGCGTGCTCGGGCAGAGATACTACCATCATCCCTATGACATGGCGCGACTGGCGCTGGAACCGGCCGCCCAGGAGGCGGCATGAGCGGTAACAGCGACAAGACCATCTTGGTCACAGGCATCACCGGCCAGCAAGGCGGATCGGTCGCGCGTCGGCTGCACGCCGACGGCTGGCGGGTGAGAGGTCTGACGCGCGATCCCGCAAGCGACAAGGCGCGACCGTTCCGCGAACTCGGCGTCGAGCTCGTCCAAGGCGATCTCGCCGACGAGTCCAGTCTGCGGGCGCCTCTGGATGGTGCCTACGGAGTGTTCGCCATGGCGACGCCCTTCGAGAAGGGTATGCAGAACGAGATCGCCCAAGGCAAGACACTCGGCGACATGGCAGCCGCAGCCGGCGTGCAGCACTACGTCTACTCGTCGGTCGGTTCGGCCGACAGGAAGACCGGCATCCCGCACTTCGAGTCAAAGGCGGCCATCGAGAAACATCTCAAGGGCCTCGATCTACCGCTCACGATCGTACGGCCGGTCTACTTCATGGAGAACTTGGCGACCTGGGGCACCCAGGAGGCCGACAGCGGCCTGGCCATCATGACGCCTCTACCCAGTACCACCCCGCTGCAAATGATCGCCGTCGACGACATAGCGGCGATCGTCGGCATCGTCTTTGCCACTCCGGCCGAGTACATCGGCGAGGCCTTCGACATCGCCGGTGACGAGCTCACCATGCCCGAGGCTGCCGACATCCTGGCCGCCGGGATCGGCGAGCCGGTGAGCTGCGTGCACGTTCCCTGGGACACGGTGCGCGACCAAAACGAGGACTTCTACCTCATGTACGACTGGTTCGAGCGCGAGGGCTACGACGTCCACATCTCCCACGTGCGCAAGATGTATCCGGAACTGCTCGACTTTCGTGCCTGGGTCGCGCGTGGCGGTGCCCGACCGCTGACCCTGCGCCGCGCCGCCTAGATAAGGCAGCGCGTACGGGGGCGGCCCGAGGCGCGACCGGCGCTGGACCGCCACGTGAGGATTGCTCCGCATGGACCAGGTCTCTCGAAGATCTCGGTGCGAAACGCAGCTCTCCCGCAACTGTCCTTCGATCTGCATCGATCTGCTCCCGGCCGTCCACAAGCAAGCAGGGCGGGCGGGAGCACAGTGAGGAGCACCATGGACCACAGGCACCTGAGTCGCCTTTCGCGCGCGATTTGCCAGAGCGTCGCGGCCGCGCCACCCGGCGCGGACGCGATCGACCGTGCGACCCCTGGAACAGATTCCGAAAGGCCCCTCGCTGGTGTCCCCCGTCAGGGGAACCATCGCCCGCCCGTGGCCTGCGACGTTTGCGGGCGCACGATGCTCACCGGCGAGGGCACCCGCGAGATCACCAGCGGCGGGAGCGTACTGGCAGCGTGTCCGCTGTGTGTCATCAGCGCGCAGCACGACGTCGAGCGTCGCGTGGCCTGAGGCCGGAGACCGTGGACGCGGGGTCGATGCCGCCGGCAGCTCCGCAAGGGAGTTCTGCACTCACGGGACAGCCTCGGACTGAGCCGGCCTGCCGCGCGCAACGCCTCGCTACACTGATGCGCCACCCACAGGGTCGTCGCAAAGAGGGATGCCGACTTTCTGGAGGAACGGAGTGGCGGCGGCCTTCGAGCTGGCGGCGCTGACTCTGACGCAGAACACGACACGCGAGCCCGACTTCGTGGAGACGATGACCGTGCTCGACTTGGCGCCCTCCAGGCCGGCTTGGGCTAGAGCCGATCTGCCCCTGGTCAGTCCCCGTCGATCGGTCATCGCGACGCCGGCCACTTCGGACAGTGGAACCCGAACGTCGGCGGGCCCCCTCTTGCCGAGGCCGATGGCTTCTTCAGTGAACCACAACGTGCCGAGTGAGCGTTCGGGCAGCAGTTCAAGACCGCCGAGGTAGGTGGCAAAGCGCCAGCTCACCGACCATGCCCGTTCGGCCGGCGGCCCGCCTGATTTTCCCTTGCGCGCTTGGCTCCAGAACACGACGGATCCTCTTCACTGTGCCGCCGCCGTCTGGTTCACAGCAGGCGCGGCCCGGGTTCATGACCCCGAGATCGGCGTGGGGACCTGCACTGCGACGATCTGCACATGGTCACCGTTGTCGTTTGTGAACTGCCGCAGCTCCTGGTGAAGCTCGGGCGGGAAGCCCCGCACCGTGCCCAGCACCGTCTGGTCGGCGGTCACGACATCGCCGATCGTCACCTGCGGGTCCGCGATGTGTGTCATCGTCAGGACAACGCTCGGATCGTCGGCGAGCTGGATGTCGATCTCGGTGTCGGCGTACCGACCCAACAGCTCGTAGTCGGTGACACCGACTATCTGCCCGTCGGCCGGGGCGCAGACAGACGCACCGGGTACGGCGCCCACGTCGAGGCCGGCGGTCGGTGCTGAGGTGTCGTGGCCATCGCCGCTCATCGTGTAGTAGCGCATGCCGCCGCTGGCGAAGATGTCGGCCAGGGTCCCGCTGATCCCCGAGGGGTCGCCTTGTCGACCGACAGGCGTGAGGGCGACACTGTTCGTCTGATCGACCGGATGAAAGGCGACCGCCGTCGTCGCATCGAGGTCGACCGGCAGGAGCAAGTCGATAGTGTCGAGTCGGGCCACGACGACACGCTGGTCGATCGCCTTGGCCTGATCGAACTGCGACACGGCGTTGGGGACCGGCACGAGGGCCGGTGCGGTCGACGGCCAAGCGTAGGCGACCCAAATGGCACCGACCACGATGGGCACGACCACCGAGACGGCCACGATACGCCGGCGCCTGACCTGTCGACGGCGAGTCTTCTTGGCCTGTCGTCGCTGCTCACTCCGGGAATGCATCACCGGAGGTTACGCGCGGCTAGCTCCCCAGGCAACCTTCTGCGCCCGGCGCTGCTTGGCAGTGCTGTCGCGTCGTGGCGGCAGTGAGCGGGGTCGAAGCTTAGCGCGCTACTCGCCGCAGCTGCGCCGCCCTTCGCCGGCTGGCGACCACGACCCAGATGAGCAGCGCGACGCCGACCGCTGTCTCGATGTACCAGTAGGGCACAGCACCCTGCGCATAGCCGAGACCCCACGACCAGGCCCAGGGCTCCAGAACGAAAGGGAGTGCCAGGGCAAGACCGTCGAGCAGTCCCCGCGAATGGCCCCATGCATGGCCGAACAGGCCGTAGACAGCACCAGCCAGCGCCCCGACCAGCAACCAGGAGACGACGAAGCCAAGTGACGCGGGGCCCCAGGCTCCGCCCGGGCCGAAGAAGCCCACCATGCTCGCCGTGCAGACCAGCCCGCCGCCCACGCATGCCCAGCGCCGCGAGCGCTGAGCCCAACCGGTGAAGAAGGGCAGTACCAGCCAGGGGCTCCCCAGGTTCCCGGCCCAGAAGACTGTCGATGAGCCCGGCATGGGAAGCCGCGAGTCGAGGACGCCGAAGGCCCAGCCGGCCAGGGTGAACCCGATGAGGACAAGTACATACCGACGCATCGCGGTCCAGCATATACGCCATGCGTAGTGGACCAGAGGCGCCGCGAGCGACTCAACCCGACTGGCCCTTGCCTGCCGGCTCCAGCTGCCGCTTGCGGACTCCTTCGAGGATCGCGCCGCCGATCGCCGGATCGTCGACCTCACCAGAATCGAACGCCGCGGCCTTGCTGGCCGCGATCCTGAGAGAGGCGCGGATGCGACGCAGCTCAAAGGCCGCCCAGACGGCGACCACCACGGTCGCGGCACCGCCCACACCCAGTGCGAAGCGGGCGCCGTAGCGACCGGCGAGAAAGCCGATGAGCGGTGCGCCGATGGGAGTCGAGCCCAAGAACACGACCGCCCACAGGGCCATCACGCGGCCCCGCATGATGCCGCTCGAGTTCAGCTGCAGCAGCGAGTTGGCGGTGGCGATGAACATGATGCTGGCGGCGCCCATCGCTACGAGCAGGGCAAGGCAGAGGGGCAAGCTCGGCGCCACAGCCACCGCCAGGATGAACACACCGAAGGCGAGACTGACGACCACCAGCAGACGGTGGCTCGGTCGCTGGCGCGAGGCGATGGTCAGCCCGCCGGCCAGCGCGCCGATGCCCATGGCGACCGTCAAGGCGCTGTAAGTACCCGCGCCGCGGTGAAACACGTCGTGGGCAAAGAGCGGGAGCACCACGCTGAAGTTGTAGGCCAGCGTGCCGATCACGGCCATCATGATCAGCGGTACGCGCAGCTCCCAGGCCTGCCAGGCGTAGTGCAGCCCGGCCCGGATCTGGCCCTTGGCGCGGCCCAGCGGCGGTCGGCGGTGCAGCTCAGAGGCCCGCATCGCATACAGAGCCCCGATCACTGCCGCAAAGGAGATCGCGTTTGCTAGGAACGCCCACGACAGCCCGACGGTGGCGATCATGACGCCGGCGACGGCGGGGCCGATGATGCGTGACACGTTGACGATGACACTGTTGAGACCGACTGCGTTGGTCAGGTCGTCGGGCCCGGCCATCTCGGCGACGAAGCTCTGGCGCGAGGGGTTGTCGGCGACATTGATGAAGCCGTAAGTCAAAGCCAGAGCCCATACCATCCAGAGGCGCACAGAGCCATCGGCGACGAGCAACCAGAGCACGGCCGCCTGGACCGTGAAGGCCGTCTGAGTGACGAGCAGCACCTTGCGCTTGTCGAAGCGGTCGGCGACCAGGCCGCCGATGGTGCCAAAGAAGAGCACCGGTGCAAACTGCAGCGCCGCCGTGATGCCCAGATCGAAGGCGCTATGGGTGAGCTCCAAGACCAGCCAGTACTGGGCCACCGACTGCATCCAGGTGCCGCACTGCGAGATCGTCTGACCGAAGAACCAGAGGCGGTAGTTGCGGGTACGCAGGGAGCGGAACATGCGCCGCAAGAAGGCGGGACCGCGCGGCGCGACTGTCGCAGGAACGTCGCTCAACGATCGTCCTCGAGCAGCCGCTCGAGGACCGGCAGTGCCTCGCGCATGACGGCAAGCTCCGACTCAGTGAGCTTGCCTAGCTTCTTGGCCAGATAGGCCGTCTTACGGGTCCGGGTGCGCTGCACCGTGCGCCTGCCCTCGGCCGTGAGCGCGACGCGGGCGATACGACGATCGACCGGGTCTGCCTCGCGACGCACCAGACCGAGCTGTTCAAGAGAGGCTGCCATCCGGGTGATACTCGGCGGCGTGATGTGCTCGCAGCGAGCCAGCTGGCCCAGGGTGATCGGGCCCTGCAGCTCGATGGTGACAAGGGCAGAGGTACGCGATGGGCTCAAGTCCTGGGGCGCCTGAGCGCGCAAGCGACGAGCCAATCGGTTGAGCACCAGCCGCAGGCGCGCGGCAAGCTCGGGGCCGTCGAGCCGGGCGTCGCTGACCGCCGCAGCGGACTGGGGGTCGGGCACATCGTTCATGAGCAATAGTTTACCATGCTAATTTCTCATGTGAACAAGTAATCGCAGCGCCGTTCAGCTCATTCTGCTCGAAGCTTGTTAGGAGGCCGGGCGACGGCGCGGTAGGATCGTCCGAGCCGGTTGGAGGCTTGACCCGGGCGGGCTATCTAGGCGGTGTTGCCGTGCGCTTGGCTCCGACCTCGTCACAGCGTGTCCCGCGAGAACCCTCGAACGTCGTTGCCCTGCGCAGCCGTGGAGGGTGGGCGGCCCAACGTGCGCGCTGCGGGGCCGCGGGGAATGCTGCACGGGTCAGCAAGACGACCCCCGCCACCTCGAGGTAGTCGATTCCATTGGAGAACCAGTCAGCCGGACAGCCGGCTGCGCCCTCGCCGCCTGGCGGACCGGATCGCCGTGAGCAAGCGTCTCTGCCGCTCGCAGCGCGCCGCCTTCCGCATTCGGTGTGGCACGTTCTCATCGGCCGACCGCTCCGCTTCAGTGAGGCGGCCAAAGAGCAGATCACGCCGATCGAGGGCCTCTCCTCCCTCTCTCTGGACGCGCTGACATCGGTCGCCTACGGGCCCGAGGCGATCCTCATCGTCTTGGCCGGGGGTGGGCTTGCCGCCTTGCGGGTCATGCTCCCCGTCACGGTCGCCATCGTGCTGCTGCTGGCGATCCTGGTGCTGTCGTACCGTCAGGTGATCGATGCCTACCCGGGCGGCGGCGGTGCCTACGCAGTCGCCAAAGACAACTTCCCGCGCGGCGTCAGTCTGCTCGCCGGAGCGGCGCTGATCGTCGACTACACGCTGACCGTCGCGGTGTCGATCGCCGCCGGCGTCGCCGCCCTGTCCTCGGCATTTCCCGGTCTCAGGCCCCTCACCGTGCCTCTCTGTCTGGGGATCCTTGCCGTGATCACGCTCCTCAATCTGCGCGGCGTGGCCGAGGGCGCGCGGGCGTTCCTGCTGCCGACCATGCTGTTCATCGTCGGACTGCTGGCTGTGCTTGCTGTGGGCCTTCTGCACCCCTTGGCGGCGCACGCGCCCCAGCCCGGCGGCTCGATTGTGGCCACCAGCGGCCTCGAGACGGTCGGGGTGCTGCTCGTGTTGCGCGCCTTCGCCGCGGGCTGCAGCGCCCTGACCGGGGTGGAGGCCATCGCCAACGGCGTGCCGCTCTTCAGGCAGCCGCGGGCCGCGCGCGCCAAGCGCACCGAGCTGCTGCTCGGCGTGATCCTCGGTGCGATGCTGCTCGGTGTGGCCGTACTGGTTCGGCGTTTCGGTATCGAGCCGCGCGTCGGACAGACCGCCCTCAGCCAGGTGATCGCTGCCTCTGTGGGGCGCGGCTGGGCTTACTACCTGCTGTCGGTGGTCATCACGGTCGTGCTGGCGCTGGCGGCCAACACGTCGTTCGGAGGCCTGCCGGTGCTCGCCGGCCTGCTGGCGCGCGACAGTTACCTGCCGCACCTCTTCGCGCTGCGCGGCGACCGGCTCGTCTTTGGCAACGGCATCTGGGCCCTGGCCGTCATGTCAGGAGTCCTGCTGATCGCCGTAGGCGGTAACGTCAACTCCCTGATCCCATTGTTTGCCATCGGCGTCTTCATCGGATTTACGATCTCCCAGAGCGGACTCGTGGTGCACTGGCGGCGCGCTCGCGGCGCGCGCTGGCGCCGGCGGGCGGCGATGAACACCGTCGGCGCTATCGCCACCGGTATCTCCACGATCGTCTTTCTGGTGGCGAAGTTCACCGAGGGGGCCTGGGTCGTGGTCATTGCGATACCGCTCTTTATCGTCCTGTTCACCCGCATCGGTGCCTACTACCGGCGGGAGAGGGCGCAGCTCGCCCTGGGTGAGGTGCCTGCCGCTCCGCAAGGCAGGAAGACGCTCGTCATCGTGCCCGTGGCCAGCGTCTCGCGCCTCACGGCCGAGGCGATCGGCGAAGCCGAGTCGCTCGGACAAGAGGTCATCGCCGTCACCGTCGCCTTCGATGACGAAGAAGGCGAAGGGCAAGCAAGTCGTTCGGAGACCAGCGGCGCCCTTGGACAAGGGGTCGGAATCACGGAGCTCGAAGGTGAGTGGCGACGCTGGCATACCGGCGTGCCCCTGCGCGTCCTGCACACCCCCTACTCGTCGGTCGTGCAGCCTCTAGTCGAGTTCATCGACGAACTGCGGACCGAACGCAGCGATCAGATCGTGGTGCTGATCCCCTTCGTGGTCCCCGACCACCCCTGGCACTGGGTCCTCCACAATCAGCTCGACCACGTGCTGTCGCGGGCGTTGCGCTCGCGCACCGATGTGATCGTGGCTCGCGTGTCTGCGCCGCTCAGCGAGTCTTCAAGTCCAGCCGCGACGATGGCAAAGCGGCCCGTCTGAACCGCAGACTCGACGTGGCCCAGCCGCGCGGGCGCACGCCGCGCGGGCACGCCACTAATCGATCACCGCACAGAGCTTCTGCGAGTCGCGGAAGCTGCGCAGCCTGGCGAGCGTCTTGACCTCGATCTGCCGGACACGTTCGCGCGAGAGGCCGAACTCCTGGCCGATCTCCGCGAGCGTCCGCGGCTCTCCGTCCTTGAGCCCGAACCGCAGCTCGATGATCCTGCGCTCACGCTGCGTCAGAGCGCCGAGCAGCTGCTCGACTGCAGCGCGGCGCTCCGCATCGTAGGCCGCGGCGAACGGTTCGATCGCCGCCTGGTCTTCGATGAGCTCACCGAGAAGCGCACCCTCTTCTTCGCCGGTCTGCGCTTCGAGGCTCGCCGGCACACGGCTCGAACGGACGATCTCACGCACCGTCTCACCATCGATTCCCATCGCGGCGGCGATCTCGTCGGGCGTCGGCTCGCGGCCGCTTGTCTGCTCCAGGCGCCGCCGCGTGGCAGACAGCTTGCTCTGGGCTTCGATGACGTGGACCGGCAGGCGGATCGTGCGACTGTTGTTGGAAAGGGCGCGAGTGATCGCTTGGCGGATCCACCAGTAGGCGGGCGTCGAGAACTTAAAGCCACGTCGGTAGTCGAACTTCTCGACGGCGATCATGAGACCGAGGTTGCCCTCCTGGACCAAGTCGAGCAGCGGCAGCCCGCAGCCCTCATAACGTTTGGCGATGCTCACCACGAGGCGCAGGTTGGCCTCGATCAGGGCGCGCTTGGCAGCCAGATCGTGGCGCTCGATGCGCTTGGCCAGGGCGACCTCCTGGGCCGCCGTGAGCAGGGGTGCGTGGCCGATCTGCGTCAAGTAACTGCGCAGGGGATCGCTCGAGCGGTCGCGCACCGTCAAATCAAGGGGGGCGACCACCTCGTCGCCGTCACCGGTGACCTCTCCGGTGAGGGGTGCGGCAGCCGGGTCTTCGACGACCTCGATGCCGAGGTCGGTGAGCATCGCGAGCAGATCATCGGCCTCATCGGCGCCAAGGGCGGCCTCGCTTACGACGGCCGCGACCTCGGTCACGCTCAAATATTCCTGCTCGCGGCCACGCGCAACCAGGTCGACGACCTCATCGCCGAGTGTCTCGGGAGGTCCGCTCGTCTTTGCCCTGTCGCGTTGAGTACTCACGGCTTGGCAAATACCCACTTGTGACAGTGATAACCCAGGGGCGACCTGGGCATCTGCCGGTTTGACCGATGCGCTCTTCGGCGCGGCCCCTCGCGGACACGTGTGCCGCCGGCCCAGAGTGGCTCTTGCCAGCCGTGATAGTGTGTCGCCACAGGTGCATCGTTTGCGCCATCTCCGGCGGCCGACCGGCCCGCCCCGACGAAACAGCAGTCGCACGGCAAGGCCACGCCACCGACCAAGTGACGGCACTTCTGTCTTCGGTACTGAGTGCTGTCACGAACGGCAAGGAGGTCCCCACTGTGAACGG
>Ga0302320_10024102_pt1 | contig 11899 bp, 8 predicted proteins | sample Bog_T0_3_FD_202130 | JGI IMG/M metagenome (GOLD analysis project Ga0302320, IMG submission 202130) | Peat permafrost microbial communities from Stordalen Mire near Abisko, Sweden - Bog_T0_3 | ecosystem: Environmental > Terrestrial > Soil > Wetlands > Peat | place: Sweden: Abisko, Stordalen Mire... | reverse complement strand
CGGAAGAACTCCTCGGGCTTGCGAACAAAGTCATCGCCATCGAAGTGGATCCCGTGCTGGTGCACTATCTGCAACAGCGCTTTGCCGAGGCGATCGCGGCGGATAAACTCGTCGTGATCGAAGGCGACGTCCTCAGCACGGATCTGCGGAAGCTCGCCGAACGTCCCGTAATCGTGGGAAATCTTCCCTACTACATCACCTCGCCCATTCTGGAAAAAGTTTTCTCCTTGCGCGGAGCATGGGAGCGCGGGGTTTTCCTCGTGCAGGCGGAGGTCGCCGAACGGGTGGCGGCGGTTCCAGGAACGCGCGATTTCGGATATCTTTCGGTGCTGGCCCAAGTGCAGACCAACGTCGAGAATTTGTTCCGCGTTCCGAGGGACGCCTTCAAGCCTCCGCCGAAGGTCGATAGCGCCGTGATCCGTCTCACGCCGCGCGCGCAGCAGGCCGCCGACCTCGAAGGGTTCCTTCGCTTCGCGCAGACCTGCTTTCGGCAAAAGCGCAAGATGCTGCGTAATAACCTGGCCGACAAGTACGGCAAAGATGTGGTCGATGCCTTGCCGGAGGTGAAATCGCGCGCCGAGCAGTTGAGCGTCACTGAATTGATCGCGTTGTATGAAAAGCTCGCCAAACACATTGTATGAAAAGCTCCGGTTGTATGAAAAGCTCCGGACTGAAACTTCTCACTGAGGAGATCGTCACTTGCGAACGCTGCCCTCGCCTGCGGGGCTACTGCGCGGAGATTGCCCGGGTGAAGCGGCGCGCCTATCGCGACGAAACCTACTGGGGCAAACCCGTGCCCGGATTCGGGGATCCCAAAGCTCGCCTCGCGATCATCGGCCTCGCACCCGGCGCGCACGGAGCCAATCGCACGGGACGCGTATTCACCGGCGACCGTTCGGGCGACTACCTCTATCGAGCGCTCTTCGAAGCCGGCTTCGCCAATCAGCCGGAAAGCCGCTCCATCAACGATGGACTTGTTCTACAAGACGCCTACATTACCGGACCCGTGCGTTGCGCGCCTCCCGATAACAAGCCGTCGCCCGAGGAGTTTGCGCGCTGCCGTCCGTATCTGGAACGCGAGCTCGATTTGTTGACGCGCGTCCGCGTGGTCGTCGTACTGGGCAAGCTGGCCAGCGACGCGTACCTCGGCATCCTGAAGGATCGCGGTATCATCCAAACGCGCACGGCATTTGCCTTTGGCCACGGCCTTGAACACGCGCTGCCGACGGGCTCTCCCGCTCTTCTCGGCTGTTATCATCCCAGCCAGCAGAATACGTCCACGGGAAGGCTGACGGCGGAAATGCTGCACGATATTTTTGTCAGAGCTCGCGCGATTACCGAGGGCGCGATTACCGAGCACGCAATTATCGAGAAATAGACGCTGCGCCTGTCGCGCGTTTCGAAGCGGGAGACGCAGGAGACGGCTGTCGATCGTGAGGCATGTGAGCGATGACGCTGTGCGTCCCGCGCGGCAGCATGATGGCGTGCCCCACAAGGTCCAGTGCCTCGAGATCTCCGTCAATCTCCAACGCTTGCGGCACGGGATCGAGGATAGCCAGCGCGCGTGAAGAGCTCTCATACAAAAACTCGAGTGTCCCATCGGCGCGCACCGAGGCATCGCGCAGATCGCCATTGAAATCCAGAATGCGCGCGGCCGGAGCTTTCGCCGCCGTCTCGACCACGTGATTCCCCGAAGGCAGCCACAGCACCGCGCCGTCGCTCACGGGCCACGGCTTTCCATCCACCGTGACCGGCGTTTTCCACGGGATCCCGACGCCTCGTTTCGATTGCACGATCCAGCGCCCGCCCACTTCTTTTATGAAATCCACGGAAGCCGCCGCGGGCCCGAGCAGCGGCGCATCGGCACGTGAAATGGAGCTCTCGAAATACAGAGCGATGCGCGGAAAAGAAGCCGCAGCCGCGTGAACGGTTTCGAGCAATTCGGATCCGGCCAGGGCCTTCGTCGGATAAACATCCTGATAGCGATCCACGATGTTGATATCAATCGCAAGCTTCTCCTGCGCCGGCGTCAGCGGCGCGTAGCGCGCGGCGATTTGCGGATAGCGGCCCGGCCCCTGGTTCCAGATCGTCGCCGGATCCTCAATCAGAAACGTGAAATCGTGCTCGCCCAACATCGGCAGCACGCGCGCTGAATCCGCTCCCAGCTTCTCGCGCATCGTGGGATCGAAGCGGTCATCGATATGCGTCAGCGCGAGATCCAGATAAGGCTTCGCCTTGCGCAGCGTTTCTATTTCGCCGATCCAGGCCGCTTGCTGGCGTCGCGCGAGCTCGGCGCGATATTCCAGAAAGCGAGCGAGCCCCGTGCCGTTCTTCGTCCAATGGCGCGGCGACTGCGCTTGAAACAATTCCAGCGGATCGAATCCGGCCTCGTGCCGAAATTCGGCGCGCACGTCGTCGTTCATCGGCGTGAGCCGCGCTGGATTGTCGGCTCCTTCCAGCGATTCGAAATAAAGTTCCGCCAGATTCACGCCATCCCAGTCGAAGTTCGTGACCAGATCGCGCAGTCCGGTCGAAACGGCGGCGAACGCCTCGGGACGCGAAAGATTGATTAGCTTGCGCCAGTCGAGTTGCGCGTCCTGCAGCAGCGCGGTTTTTTCACGCCATTCCGGGTGATCCGTCCAAAACCGCTCACTGACATGCGGCAGTTCAACCCACGCATAGACAGTGATGGCGTTCTTGTGGCAGGCCTCAATCAGACGGCGCAAGTATTCGTCGTTCTGCGGATCGCGTTCCCAGAAATGCCACGCGGCCACGTGCAGGGCGCTGATGCCAGAGGCTCGCCAACGCGCGGCGAAGTAGTCGAGGTCCACGCGCGATCGATACGCCGAATCGAAGAACGCCCAGATGCGCCGCGATTGAAAGGGCGGCTCAAAGCCGAGATCCGCGAGCGCGTGCAGCAAATACGGAAAGCGATCGTACGCGCGAGTGCCTAACGGCGCGGCCACCCACAGCACCGCTCCCGCGCCCCGGCGGTATCCGGCAATCAGTGGCGCTTTCTGCCACCGTTCGCGCGCAAACACGCGTGCCTGCGCGGGAACTTCGAACACCGGAAGATCGAGCGATTTCTCCCACACGATGCGCATTTCCGGATCGCGCAAATCTTCCACGCTACGCGTCGCGACCAGCGGCGCCGAGGACGGCATGAACCCGAACGCTTGCGCGATGGGCGAGTCGCCTTCCAGAATCAAAATCGTCCCGCGGTCCACGCGCTGCCTCCACTCCGCCGCGGCAAGATTCGCACCGTGCGGTGCGATCACCACCGGCGCATCCAGCGAAGAACTGGCGGTGAGTCCGAGCGACGACAGCAGTTCCGGCCAGGATCCCGAGTCGGAGCCGATGACGTGAAACGTCAAGCTAGGTTCAAACGTCAACCCAGGTTCGGCGGATAGTGCCGAAGCGAGCAGGAAAACGCCAACGGCACAGCTAGCGCGTAATCGCATACCAGACTCCGACGCGAAGATCGTCAAACACCTGCGGGTGTGGATTGCCGGCCGTGATGAAATACTCTCCGCGCAGCGCGTTGACGGAGAAGAGCATCGATTTCGGCGCACCGCGCACGTGAAATCGCACACCGGGACCCGTCTCCATAAAGTTGGCCCAATATTCGCGCTTCACATCGAACGTGATGTTCCAATTCCAGTAGAACTGCGCGGAGCCCAGCACCGCCGGCAGCGCGTGCCCCACGCGATTTTGCGAGTACGCGAGCGTGTCGTTATCGAAACGATACACGTATACAAGATCGTCGTTCGTTTCGGCGAACCACTTCCCTGCGACGGAACTTTGCCTGGCGATCCCGCGCGTAAACGAAACTCCTCCGCGATAATCGGGCGTGGCCGTGCTTGTATCCAATGGTTCGGGCCGGAAGTGGAAGGATTCGCCGGCCTCGAACCATCCCGTCGCTCCGTGCCAGGGGCTGGTCGCAATACCGGCGCCCAGGATGACGCTGTTTTCGGAAAGATACTGCGGCGCCCAACCAATCGCAAAGCGGTCCGCCGGGTGCGTATCACCCACGAAACGCACCGAGCCATAGAGATGCAGCCAAGACAGCCCCGGCATGCGCACCTCCGTCTTCACTTGCGAGTACGCGAACAGATCATGCCAGCGCGTGGAAAACATCGGCGAGATCCACACCGTGGTGCGGAAGCGTTCCACTTCGGGCTGCAGATTGCGATACGCCTGCGACGCTTCGGCGGCGATTTCGGCATCGGGACTCTTGCGCGCTTGATCGAACCACCGGGAAGCCTCGCGATCCCGCTTGAGGATATTATTCGTCCAGCCGAGCTTCAGCATCACTTCGAAATCGCCGGGATCGTTCTCATGCGCGACGGCCAGGTAGCGCAGAGCGTCCTGCGTGTAGCCTTTTTCCAAACTCTTCACGCCCATCTGTTTGGCGTCGGACGCGGCGGCGGAAACGGGCTCGGGCGGGCGCTCCTTTAACGCTTGGCGAGCACGCCGCGCCTCACGCACGCGATCCACCAGCGCAGGATCATTTCCCGCCAGAACTTTTTGCAGGAAAGGCTCGGCCGACGCATCGTCACCATTCTTCAACAGCAGCAGCCCGAGTTGCTCGGCAGCTTGCAGATCGCGCGGAGACGCGTCCACGACGCTTGCAAACTGCCGCTCGGCATCCGCGTCCTGACCCATCGCCATGTGCAGATAGGCCAGCTCGCGCCGCAGCCCGGTATTCGTGGGATCGAGTTCCAGCGCCTTTTGAAATTCGTAGACGTAGGGATAACGCGACGGCAACAACTCCCGCGCTTGCTCGGCGACTCTGGGCTCCGCGCCGCGCGATGCCGCCAGCAGCGCCGCATTGGCCTCCTCCACGCGGCCCAGCGCCTTCCAATTGCGTCCCAAATCGAGCAGCAATCCCCTGCGCTCGGGACGCAGCTTCCAGGCCTTTTCAAAATGCTCCGCCGCCAATGCGGTTTCGTCGCGCTGCTCGGCCAGGCGAGCCAGTTCTTCGTGGCCGCTAAAGTCATTCGGATTGGCCAGCAGAGCCTCTTTCCAACGTGCAATCCCCTCTCGCAGAGGGCGATCCACATTCTCGAATGCGTCCCGTACGACCGCCGCCGTCACGGCGTCTATTCCCTGGGTCACCCCCTGAGACGCGAGCACCCGCGCAAAAGTTCGGCGCGCGATGATCGGCTGGCCGGTTTCATAACAGAGGAACGCGTACTCCAGCGCGACGTGCGCGTCACTGGGATCGAGCCGCCACGCTTCCGCGAAATGATCGCGCGCACGCGTGTTCTCGCCGACTTTGAGAAGCGCATAGGCTAGGTCCTTATGAATCGAGGGACGATCGGGCGCGAGCGCAATCGCCTGTTCGAACGCTGCAATGGCCGCTTCGTATTCTTTGGCGCGCAAGGCCTCGTAGGCACGGTCCAGATGCGCATAGGCCACGTCGCCCGGCTGGTCTTGTGCCGGAACTTTCGGCGGGTCGGAGGCCTGACCGAAGGCAAGTGTCGCGAGTAGTATTGAGAGGATACTGAGCACACGCACCCCTTGGCAGGGTTAACAGATAGTGCTGTAAGCGCGGAACTTCTCTCAGGAAAATTGTGTTAACGAGGAGGCGAAAGATGACGTTCCCGGATCTGGAACGGTCGCTGGAACGTTCCCCTTTCTCCGCCGCTCCGCGCAACAGCATGGGGGGGCTATGCCTTCTCTGTAAGTTGTAAAGTATTTCGGGAGCGGGCGCACAAGATTTCCGCAGCACGTTGCAAGTCGATTGCAGTATGATGTGGATGGTTCCAGCAAATCATCTTCTCATCGTCCGATTTTTAGTGGGAGGCCGTCATGTCCAACTCGGCTCTAGATACCAAACCGGAAGTCACTGCGGAGCGCCAGGAGTTTTACAACCGCTTGGGGAAGAAATCCGCGGCGCCGCTGTGGGAAGTCCTTTCAAATATCGTCACCGTGACGCCCAAGCCCGTGGGAGTTCCGGCGTTGTGGCGGTATGACGAACTGCGTCCGTTGTTGATGGAGGCGGGCGGCTTGATCACGGCACAGGAAGCAGAACGCCGCGTATTGATTCTGGAAAATCCCGCGCTGCCCGGGCAATCGCAAATCACCGGAACGCTTTACGCCGGCCTGCAATTGGTACTGCCGGGCGAAGTCGCTCCCAGTCATCGCCACACGCCTTCCGCCATGCGCTTCGTCCTCGAAAGCGAAGGCGGTTACACGGCCGTCGATGGCGAGCGCATCGCGATGCGTCCCGGCGATTTTATCGTGACACCGGCGTGGACCTATCACGATCACGGCAACGATTCGAACGCGCCCATCATCTGGATGGACGTGCTCGATCTGCCGTTGATCAATTCCCTGGCCGTTGGATTCGCCGAGCATCATCCTCAGGAAACGCAACCGGTGACGCTGCCCGAAGGCGATTCGCTGGCGCGCTTCGGTTCCGGATTGTTCCCGGTCGACTATACGACAGCCGCGGGAGTAACGCCCTTGCGCTGTTTCCCGTGGGATCGCAGCCGCAAGGCTCTGCTGGATAGCGCGCGCTCCACTCCCGCGCACCGCTGTCATGGAATAAAGATGCGCTATGAAAATCCGGCCACTGGCGGATTCCCCATGGCGACCATCGGAACGTTTTTGCAAATGCTGCCGGCGAATTTTTCGGGAGCTCCCTACCGCTCCACCGACGCCACCGTCTTCTGCGTAAAAGAAGGTCGCGGCAAAAGCAGAATCGGCAACGACGCTTTTTCCTGGGGACCTCGCGATATCTTCGTCGTGCCTTCCTGGACGCCCGTATCGCACGAGGCGTCGGAACAATCGATCCTGTTCAGCGCGTCGGACCGCCCCGTGCAGCAAATTCTGGGGCTGTGGCGCGAAGAGGAAATGAGCTAGTCGGCATCCCCGCCCTTACGGGACGGGGTTATAACCCCTGGCGTGAGCCAGGGGATCACTATCGATACTCTGCAGAACTCGCCGGTGGTTCCTTCGTGGCTGTGTGGTCTCTGTTGCTGGTAGAATCTCAGCGATAGGACGTTCGTGAGACTTCGCAGCCTTCTCCGCTTTGCCTGTGTATTCGTCTGTGCATGGGTGTGCGAACAGGCTCGCGCGCAGGAGCCCCCTGCTCAAGAATCCGCGCCGCAGGAGACCGCACCACAAGCGAACGGGGAAACGAAAGCGGAAACAAGAAAAAATACGCCACGGCCCGCTGCCACACCGCTTGCGGCCCCCGTGGTCATAGACAAAACGCCGGAGGAGGAAGAAGCGGTTCACAAGACCGGAGTGGGCGGCGTGACATGCCTGGAACCTCCGCCCATGGTTCGCTGGCAGGATTACAACGGCCCGTTCGCCAAACTCGTCGGCACGCTCGGTACGAAACTGGACCGCCCTTCCGTCCACTTGCCGCATTACAAGTCGGGCGACATATTGTGCTCCTTCTCCGTCAAGGACAAATTTGTGTACTTCGTGCAGGATTCCACCGATCCCGTTACTTTGTTCGGCGTCATGTTCTTCTCCTCTATCGACCAATGGCAGAATAGCGAGCCTCGGTTCGGACAGGGCATGCAAGGCTACGCCCACCGCTGGGGCGCGAACGAAGCCAGCGATGCCTCCGGCCGCTTCTTCTCGGAATTCTTTTTCCCCACGGTTCTCTCGGAAGACCCTCGTTACTACCGGCTCGGCCGCGGCAGCACGGGACGCCGGATGGCGCACGCCGTCGAACACGCTTTCGTCGCCCACGCCGACAATGGCCGGCTCATGCCGAATCTCTCGGAGTGGGCGGGCACCACCTCGGGAGTTTTGCTCAGCGATCTGTACCATCCCGGCACCACGCACGGCGTGGGCTCGGTGGCCTGGCAGGTGAGTTTTAACGTAATCCAGGATACGGGCTTCGACATACTACGCGAGTTCTGGCCCGAAATCGCGCAAAAATTCCACGTGCCCTTCCGCGCCGCTGCGCCGCCCATTCCGCGCCCGGTCCCGTAGCGAACTAAACTCTTTCGCCGAACCCGCCGATACGTCGTCTAGAGGATCATCTGTCCCCATGATGACGTTCGCCCCGGTACACACGGCTTTTTGTCCGCCGATCCCGAAAAACACCGCCGAACTGGGAATTCCGGAATCGCTGGTACTCGATCTGGTTTTGCGCCGCATGGTGATCGAAGGGTACAGCAATCTGGAAACGCTCGGTAAGGCTCTGCGGCTCTCCGTGCCCATCGTCGACAAGGCCTTTAAATACCTGCGCGCCCAACAGATGGTGGACGTGAAGGGCATGTCCGGCAACGACTACAATTTCGTCCTTTCGGCGGCGGGTAAACAACTGGCCAGCGAACGTTTTCAAGTTTCGCAGTACGCCGGAGCGTGTCCGGTTTCGCTGAAGGATTACAACAACGCCGTGAAGATGCAGGCCGCAAAGGTCAGTGTCGACCGCCAGTCTCTGCGCGAGGCGTTTTCCGATTTGATCGTCACCGACCGCATGCTGGATGCGCTGGGGCCTGCGATCATTTCCCAAAGCTCGATTTTCGTTTACGGACCCACGGGAAACGGAAAGACCAGTCTGGCCGAACGCATGCTGCGCGTGTATCGCGACGCGGTCCTCATTCCCTACGCCGTCGAAGTCGATAACCAGATCATCAGCCTGTACGATCCCGTGGTGCATCAACGCATCGACCATGACGATCCCGACATGGACCCTCGCTGGATTGTGTGCAAGCGCCCGTGCATCGTCGTCGGCGGCGAGCTGGTCCCCAGCATGCTGGAACTACGTCTGGACGAAGCGTCGGGCATCTATGCCGCGCCATTGCAGATGAAGGCCACCAATGGAATTCTGATCATCGACGACTTCGGCCGCCAATTGATGTCGCCGCGCGATCTCTTGAATCGCTGGATCGTTCCTCTCGACCGCCGCGTCGATTACCTCACCTTGCGCTACGGCGTGAAGTTTCAAATTCCGTTCGAGACCATGGTCGTGTTCTCGACCAATCTTGATCCTTCGGACCTGGCCGACGAAGCGTTCCTGCGCCGCATCCACAACAAGATTTATGTGGAGGCCGTCGATCCCGTCACCTTCGATCAGATCTTCGAGCGCGTCGTGCGCAGCAAGAACCTGGAGGCCGAACCCGACAGTGCCGAGTATCTGCGCAAGGTATGCCTGCGCCAGGGCCGCACCGAGTTGCGCGCTTGCTATCCACTGGATATTTGCAACATCCTGAACGCCATCGGCCGTTATGAAAAACGCCCGGCGGTCATGACCAAGTCGGAACTGGAACGCGCCGCGTCGCTGTACTTCGCGCGATCGTAGCGGATCGCGTGTCGGACGCTACTGTGCCGGCGGCGGTGACGTCGTTGGTGACGTCGTTGGTGACGTAGATTCGGAGGGAGCAGGCTCGACGCCACGCACTTCGGGAGCCGGCGGAACCGGCGCCCCAGCAGAACTTTCGTGCCCGTCGTCCTGTCCACCCTCGTGTCCATTAGTCGCGCCATCGCGCCGCGGACCGAGGCCCAGGGCGATCAGCGAGAGCGATCCCAGCTTCCCGTCCACTTCCAGATTTTGATCGGCCTGGAAGCGCCGGAGCGCTTCGACCGACTCGCTTCCCCACGTGCCATCGGCCGAGCCTTGAAAATAACCTCGCTCCGCGAGCGCCCTTTGAATCTCGCGATAGCGATCCGCCGTCGGCTGCTGCTGCGTATAGTAACGCGGCGGAGGTGGGCGTTTGGCTGCCGCTTTCTTGTTGGATGCCGTACTTGACACCGTCACGGGGGCGGGAGATTTCGACGCGTTCGTCGCCGCCTTGGCAACCCCACTGCCCTTCGCAACAGACTTCTGCGCGGGAGCCGCAACGCCGGATTTGGGTGCACTGCTCGCGGTTGACTTGGTGGGGACTGTCTTCGCCGCCGCCTTCGTCTGCGAAGCTTTATTGGCCGCGGGCGCTTTACCAGCCGCCGGCGCTTTACTCACAGGTACAGTGCGCTTCGTTGCGGGAACTTGCTTGGTCGCCGCCTGCTTCGTCGTCGAGGAAGTAGACGTTGCCTGTCCGCTTCCTAGCTGGCCGCAAAACAAGACGGCCGCGACGATGGCAAGGCTTCGCACAGTAAACAATCTCGTTCGGCGAACTCGCTCGACCCAATGAACTTGATCGATTCCTTCGGCCGATTAGTTCGGTCCAGTTAGTTCGGCAATGTCCCGCTGAGGAACATCGTCACGCCCTTGGCCGCCGGTCCGTTGGTGCGGCCCGAACGTGCGCCCTGCGGCGTGCGCACCACGCGGAACGCCACCGCGTCGCCCGCTTTCAGACCCTGCTGAATTTTGCGGATATCGTCCACGGAGCCGATCGTATCGCGGTTAATCGCGATGATGATGTCGTGCTCCATCATGCCGATGTCATCGGCGAACGAACCCGGCTCCACGTGCGTGACCATGATGCCGCGCTTGTCCGGAGTCGCGTCCTTTTCTTCGTCGCTCGCCGGACGAATGCTGATGCCGAAGCGCACCTGCGCGGATTCCGGCTTATCGGGCGCGCCGTTGGAGAGTCCGGTTTCACCCACCACGCGAGGATCGTCGGAGAAAACTTTCGTGCGGTCCTGAATGACCAGTTTCAGTTCCATCTTCTTGCCGTTGCGGTCCACTGTGACGGTCGCCGGCGTGCCCACGGGCAAATCCGCCACGCGCCCCACCAGATCGTCGCCGTCCTTCACGTTCGTGCCGTTAATCGCCAGGATGATATCCGTGGGCTTCACGCCCGCTTTATCCGCGGGACCGTCCTTGCGCACATCGCCGACAATCACGCCGTGATCCACACCGAGCGCGCGCAGCGTATCGGACTTCGTGTTCTTGTCCCAGGACACGCCAATCGATCCGCGCGTCACTTTGCCCTCTTTGATGATGTCGTTGTACACGCGCACCACCATATTAATCGGCAGCGCGAATCCCACGCCCTGATATCCGCCGCTCTGCGTGGCGATCATCGTGTTGACGCCGATCACTTCGCCGCGAATATTCAGCAGCGGTCCGCCGCTATTGCCGGGATTGATCGCCGCGTCGGTCTGGATGAAGCGTTGAAACTGTTGCGCGCCAATATCGCGGCCCGTGGCGCTAACGATGCCGGCCGTCACCGTCGCTTCCAGTCCAAAAGGAGAACCGATGGCCACCGCTTCTTCGCCCACCTGCACGCTATCCGAATTCGCAATCACGACCGGAACCAGCGGATGCTTTACGTCGATCTTGATCACGGCCACGTCGGTTTCGCGATCCGTGCCGATCAGCTTCGCGCGATATTCGGTCTCGTCGCCATGCAGCTTCACGCGAATACGATCGACGCCGTCCACCACGTGGTTGTTAGTGACGATGTAGCCGTTTTTATCGACGATGAATCCGGTGCCCGATTGTTCGCGCTTCTGATTCTGCTGCGGCAATTCGAGTCCGCCACCGCCCTGACCTCCGAAGAAGCGGCGGAACAAGTCGCTGGGATCCTCGGCCTGATCGTCTTCCGGCTCGGCGCGCTTGCCCTTCGCCGCCGGCTTCGCCGTGAATTCCGCCGTGATGTTCACCACGCTGGGCTCCAGCGTCTTCGCGAGCTTGGTGATTTCGTTGCCGAGCGCAACGCCTTTGGGAACCACCAGCGGCGTCGCGTCCGGAGCGGCCGATGGGCCGCGCTGTGCGTGCACACCGGTGTTGATCAACGTTCCGATCACGATCCCGACCGAGAGCGTGACCAAGAGCAGAGTCGTAGACAACAGCTTTTGCTGACGCATCTTTTCCAGAAATCTCATGGCAAGCACCTTTATTCGTCGCCTTCGCGCGTGCGAGGCTCTACTACCATTATACGTTCACGATCGCGTTATACGTCCACAGACGCGTTCGGTCGCGAAACGGTTGCCTCGGCGAACCGTTTCCCGGCGTCTGCCTTATGATTCGGCGGAGAGCAGC
>Ga0302320_10024100_pt1 | contig 11899 bp, 11 predicted proteins | sample Bog_T0_3_FD_202130 | JGI IMG/M metagenome (GOLD analysis project Ga0302320, IMG submission 202130) | Peat permafrost microbial communities from Stordalen Mire near Abisko, Sweden - Bog_T0_3 | ecosystem: Environmental > Terrestrial > Soil > Wetlands > Peat | place: Sweden: Abisko, Stordalen Mire... | reverse complement strand
TGTTTGTGGACACGGTCGGGATCATCGGATCCACCGCCCTGGACGTGTTTCGAAACCCGCACAGCGACAAGCTGCACATTCGATGGAACATTCAACGCGTGGCCAAGGATGTGCTGCACGTTCACGTCACGCTTTACGACGACGAAGCCTTCACCGAACCGGTCACAACCACGAACATTTGGCACAGGATGAGCGGCCCGGGGTGGGATATCCTGGATGACGGCTCGTGTTTTGAAAACAACGTCGGCGCAATGCCGACCGCCCCCATCCCCGGCTTCTCGACCTTCTAGCTTCAAGACGTATCGGCTTCCGATACCCCGGCGCTATCGGACGCCGGAAAAAGCCATCTTGGGCAGGGCGCTGGTCGACAGCATAGGTCAAGGCGCGCCTGCCCGCGGCGCCATTCTCGAGCCAATGTCTGTTATCGGCTCGCCCGGATCGCAACAAACCACACGACGGAGCTTTCAATGATCCTGGTCACCTCAGCCTTCGGCAACCAGGGTCAGCGCCTGATTCCGAAGCTAGCGCAGGCCGGAAAAAGGGTTCGCGCCATGCGCGCGACGGGCGATCTGGACGCTCTGAAGGCGCTGGGCGCCGCCGAGGCGATCCACGGTGACGCCAGCGATTCCAAAACCCTGGGGCGCGCTATGGAAGGCGTCGAAACCGTCTATCACATCGCGCCCTCGCTGCACCCGCGCGAGCGGGAAATGGGTCTGGCCGTCGTCGACGCCGCGGAGGCCGCCGGGGTCAAGCATCTGGTGTTCAGCTCTGTGCTCCATGCGATCATTACCAAGCTCATTCAGCATGAGGCCAAGCGGGATATCGAAGAGCGGATCGTCACGTCAGAGCTCAATTATACGATCCTGCAGCCGGCGAACTACATGGCGCCGGTCCTGTTCACGCCGGTTTTCAAATCCGGAATATTCCGGCTTTGGTACGCGCTGGAGCGCCGCCAATCCTATACCGCGCTGGAAGACTTCACGGATGTTTCGTTCAAGGTCATTTGTGAGGGACAGCCTCACTATGGGGCCACCTACGAACTGTGCTCAGCCGACTGCCTGACGGCCTATGAAGTGGCTGATCGCATCGCCAAGGTGACCGGGCGGCCGATCCGGGCGGAATATGTAACGCCCGACGATTTCATGATCCACTATCGCAAGCATCCCTCTTTAGAGGCCAAGCGCGCCGCGGGCGAACCGATCCGGGTCCACGACTTCGAGCATGAGTTCGACGTGTTTCGGGCCATCGGCGCCTGTTATTCGGCGCATGATTTCGTCGGCAACGCCAACGCGATGAGGTGGCTCCTTGGGCGCGAGCCCTTGTCCGTGGAGCAATATGTCGCCCAGGAATTCGCAAATTTTCAGGAAACAGTATGATGGTGATGCGGTTGGCGAAGTGGTCAGGGGCTCTCGCGTTTTTGGCGCTATCGACTGTGGCTCTCAATGCGGCGGCCCAGACCGACGCGGAACGGTATCAGATTCCCTCGACGGTTTCGCCGGAAGCGGCGGCGGCCCTTACTAAGCTTTACGAAGGCTACGCCAAGGCCCCGAAGGGCCAGATATTCAGCTCCGCCCAGGACTGGGATCGGCTCAACGGCATGATGACGGCGGGAACTACGGCCGGCTCTGTCGCTTTCGCGGCCTCGCAAGGAGTCACGGTCGTCGAAGATCGCCTGGGGCAGGTCCCGATCCTCCGCATCCGTCCGAGCCACTACAAGCCGACAAGGCGCAAGCTGATCTATCTGCACGGCGGCGGCTATGTCATGTTCTCGGCCAAGTCCTCCCTGATCGCGCCGGCGCTCATCGCCGCGGCGACCGGCGATGAGGTGATTTCCGTCGACTACACCCTGGCGCCTCACGCGGACTGGCGCGTAGTGACGGATCAGGTGATCGCCGTCTGGCGCGCCGTGCTAGCGTCTGGGGCCGATCCAGCGGCCGTGGGCCTATTCGGCGACTCGGCCGGGGGCGGGCTCGCCGCGGGATCGATATTGAAGATGCGCGACCTCGGCCTGCCGCTGCCCGGCGCCCTCTGGCTGATATCGCCGGCGGCGGACATATCCGGGTCGGGCGACAGCTATGCCACCTTGGCAGGGGTCGACCCGGTGCTGTCGCTTAGCACCTCTGCCCAAAGCGCCGACGCCTATGCGTCAAAAGCCGATCAGAAGAATCCCTATGTGTCTCCTGTCTACGGTGATTATTCCAAGCCCTTTCCACCCACGCTGATCCAGGGAGGAACGCGAGAGATGCTGCTCAGCAATTTCGTGCGCGAGTATCAGGCGATCCGCAGCGGCGGACATGTCGCGGTGCTGGACCTCTATGAGGGCATGCCCCACGACTTTCAGATCCACGTTACAGAGGCGCCGGAGGGCAAGACGGCCATTGCCCGCGCCGCCGCGTTTTTGACGGGCCATCTCTCAAACCGATGACCATGATGGCGGCGTAGAACTGCTCCCGCCGAACGGGCCGAACAGTCAATGCGAATGAAAGGCGTGCAACCCCGCCTTTCGCGGCGCCCGCTTATTTGGCCGCGACGGGTTCCAGGTTCAGCGGCGCGGACCGTTTGATATACGCCCTGGCGATGCGCCGAACGACGTCGCAGAAGAATTCCGCCATGGGCGTGAGCGGAACGCCCCTTTGGCGGACCAGGCAAATGGGCGGCGAACCGGTCGTCGGCACGATCGGTAGGGCGTGGATGCGCTCCGCCAGGATCGGGAGCTCAAGCCACTGACGCGGCGCCATGGTCAAAAGGTCGGACGAGGAGACCGCCAGCATGGTCTGCAGCGCCGATCGCGTGTGCAGCACCGTCTTGGGTTGCTCCAGGCCGACCCGGCTGAACCATTCCTCGAAGTCGGTTTCAAAACCGGGGCTGGCCAGGCCGCCGAACGCCCAACGCGCGTTATTGAGTTCCGCGATCGAGGTGGCCTGCATCAAGGGATGGTCCTTGCGGGCGACGATGACCCTGTGATTGTCGAACAGCTCTTCCATGACCAAACGCGGCGAGATCGGGGTCAGGTCATCCAGGGCGCCGATATAAACGTCGACCTTGCCATCGAGCAGATCGCTCTCGATGGGCGGGAACAGGGTCTCCAAGGTTCTGACCTTGGCGTCGGGAAAGCGCTTGTAGAACTGCGTTAGCGTGCCTGGGAACAGGGCGATGGTCGAGGCCAGCGACAGGGCGACCGTGACATTGCCGGTGGACAAGCCCTTGAGCTGGTCCACCTCTTCGCGCACGCGGCGCAGCTCCGATTCAATGATCGAGGCGCGTTTGACGAAGGCTTCGCCTATGGGGGTCAGGCGAACGCCCTGGGAGTGCCGCTCGAACAACGCCGCGCCCAGTTCGCGTTCTATGTCCTGGATGCTGCGGGTAATGGCGGGTTGAACCACGCCCACATGGCGCGCGGCGGCTCGAAGACTTCCGAACTTCGCGACCGCCAGCACATCTCGGATGTGATGCAGCTTCACGTTTTCCTCCCCGAATGCTGATCGGGTGATCCCGATCGCCTGGATGGTTTGCCGATCGCTCTGACTGTCACTATCAACGCGCGATGACCGGATCGTCAAGAAAACTTTGGCGTGATCGCTCCCAAGTATCGCGCCGAAGGCGGCGCGCTGAATTTTAGGATGCCTGCAGATTGGCCTGCATCCGCTTGAGCAGGCGGATAAGGAAGTCCCGTTCGTCGGCGGTGAATCCCCGTAGCAGCTCGAATTCCGCGCGCAGGGCGTGAGGAACCAGACGCTCCGCCATTGCGAGGCCCTCCGCGGTCGGGTGCACCAGCACGCCACGGGCGTCGTCGTCGCTTTGAGCGCGCACGACCAGCCGGCGCTTCTCCAATGAGGCCAGAAGCCGCGACAGGGTCGGCGGCTCCAGATCAGTCAGCTGCAAAACCTCGCGCACCCTGAGCGGACGGGTCTTGTGCAGCACCGCCAATATGCGCCAGGCGCCCAGGGCGAGGTCGTGCGCATTTAGGCTGTCTTCGAATAGCCCGAAGGTGGCGATGGTGACGCGATTGAGCAGGGACGGGACGTGTTCGCCCAGATCGAAGGAGGCCGCATCCCCTAGAGTAATATCATATGGAACTACTGACGGCATATTGATCTGACCTTTCCAGGTGAATTTAACCGAAAAACCCTTATCCGTGCGGAACGCAGGACATTCTCCTTGAGAATAAATATTCCATATGGAATTATATGTCTTGAGGAAATACCGTCGGAGGCGCCGCGATGCCCCAACCTGCCGCATTCCCGTTGAACGCTTGGTACGCCGCGGGCTGGCGCGTCGATTTCACCCAGTCCATGGTCGCCAAGACCCTGTGCGAAATTCCTATGGTGCTGTTCCGTCGGCGTGACGGCGGCGTTTCGGCGCTGGAGGACGCATGTCCCCACAGGCTGTTGCCACTGTCCATGGGACGGCTCGAAAACGATCAGTTGATCTGCGGCTACCACGGGATGACCTTCGCCGCGTCCGGCGAATGCGTGGAAATGCCTGGCCCGGACCCTGTTACCCCCTCCAAGGTCAACTGCGCGCGGTCCTTCCCGGTGGTGGAACGGCATAACATGGTGTGGGTCTGGCCCGGAGATGCCGCCAAGGCTGATCCCGCAGCCGTCCCCGACCTGCATTGGGCCGACCACCCCGACTGGGCCTGGGGACCGTGTTACCTGCATCTGGCCTGCGACTACCGTCTGGTGCTCGACAATCTGATGGACCTGACCCACGAAACCTACGTCCATCCCACCAGCATCGGTCAGACGCATATCGTCGAAGCGCCCTTTGAAGTGACGGCTGACGGGCGGTGGGTTTGGCTCAAGCGATTCATGGTCGATGGGGTGGCGCCGCCTTTTCTCGCGGCGCAGCTCAAGCGGGCGCGCGGACTTCCGCCCGAACACGTCGACCGCTGGCAGCACATTCGCTTCGAGGCGCCGGCGACCATCACCATCGACGTCGGTGTCGCGCCGACAGGAACAGGCGCGGCCGAGGGGGATTTTTCCAAGGGCGCCAACACGCAGGTGCTCAATACGGTCACGCCGGGCAAGGCCGGCGAGGTGCATTATTTCTTCACCCTGGCGCGCAATTTCGCCACTGACGACGTGGAGTTGACGGAGACCATGCGGTCCCGGAACGTCGAGGTCTTCCTGGAAGACAAGGGCATTCTGGAAGCCCAGCAGAAATCCATGCAAGCTCTGGCCGGACGGCCCCTGCGCAACTTCAGCATCGACAAGGGCGGGATGCGCGCGCGCCAGGTGATCGCGCGCATGGTGGCCGAAGAATCGACAAACGCCCCGTCGCGTGAGGACCAAGTCGCGTAATGGGACCCATCACGCATGAGATCGTCCGCGGGGGCGCCAGCGATAGGTTCGGCTGATCGCCGCGTCTGAATTTGCATCTGCGCCGAGATGTTGTTCGGCGCTAACCATTCGCCAAGCCGGATCAAGCGCGCTCGCACCGGAGCCTTGGCTCTTTCGTCAGGAGGAATGCGCCGTGAGCGAAGACCCCAAAACCGCCGGGACGGCTGTGTGCTCGGGGTTCAAGATCAGCGAAACGATCCTGAAGACGGGCCAGATGCAAGTCATGAAGGCCTGGTACGCCAAGGTGCTCGGCGTGACCCCGTTCTTTGAGCACGATCCGCCGCCGAACGCGCGCGCCGGCGACTTCGGCGGGCAGACCCGGGCAACGGACCTGCGCATGTGCTTCTTTCGCCTGTCCGCGGACTATCCCAACACCCAGGTGATCGGCGTGTTCGAGGAGCAGGGCCTATCCGGCAACGCGTCCAAGACATCGCCGGGCCTGCACCACATGCAGCTCATGAGCGCGGGGCTCGGCGCCCTGATCGAAAAGTACGAGGCGCTGAAGGCGGACGGCCTGCACCCCCACCGATCAGCCAATCACGGCCCGATGACCAGCTTCTATTACCGCGATCCGGACGGCAACAACGTGGAGCTGACGGCTCAGAACTTCGCCACGTTTGAGCTGATGAACACCTTCATGGCTTCCGCCGCTTTCAAGGCCAATCCGTCTGGCGTCGAGCTCGACCCGGAGGCCTTCGTCGCCCGCTTTCGCAGCGGCGAGGCGCTTGAGGATCTGGTCCACATCGACCCGTGAGTCACAGAATTGGCGGCGCCTGGCCCCAGCCGCGCCGAGTGAAAGAGAACAGATGAAGCTTGTGAAAATTGAGCGCGACGGTTCGTCAGCGCAGGGGATCGTGCAGGGCGAGGACGTCCGCATCGTCGGCGGATGGCGGCCGGGACCCGCCGAGTCCGCGCCGTTCAGCCTGGGCGGCCTTGCGCTCGCCGATCTGCAAGCGGCCCTGGCTCAATCCAGCGAAAGTGCGCCCCTGTCCGACGTGACCCTGGCGGTTCCGGTCGACCCAGGCGCCAAGATCATATGCGCCGGAGTGAACTATCGCGAGCACGCCAGCGAGATCAAAGCCGACGAGGCCGTCTATCCCCAGCTCTTTTCGCGCTTTCACGACACTCTCGTCGCTCAGGGTCAGGCGATCATCCGGCCCAAGGTGTCCGAGAGCTTCGACTACGAGGGCGAGATCGCCGTGGTGATCGGTCGACGCGCCCGTCACGTGGCGGTCGAGGACGCCATGGGCCTGGTCGCCGGCTACAGCTGCTTCATGGACGGCAGCGTGCGCGATTATCAGCGGCACGCGCTGATGACCGGCAAGAACTTCTGGCATACCGGAGCGATGGGGCCCTGGATCGTCACGCCGGACGAGATCGCCGGCAAGGACATCACGCTGGAAACCTTTGTCGCCGGCGAGAAGATGCAGTCGGCACACGCCAGCCAGATGATCTTCGGCATCGCGCAGCTGATCTCCTATAGCTCGCGCATGACCTGGCTGCGGCCGGGGGACGTCATCGCCACCGGCACGCCCGGCGGCGTGGGTTCGCGCAAGACGCCGCCGCGCTGGCTCAAGCCCGGTGAAGAGGTGGAGGTCGTGGTCGAGGGCGTCGGTCGCTTGAACAACCGCGTCCAAGACGAGGCGTGATTTCGACGTGGCGTCAATATGTTGAGCAATGCAATCAAATCCAAGGGAAGCGCCATGAACCAGCTGGAAAAGTACTATCCCCAGGTCTTGAGTATCGTGCGGATCGTCGCGGCATTGCTCTTCATGGAGCACGGCCTGATGAAGATCCTCCACTTCCCGATTGCGCAGCCCGGCGTGACCGGCCCCTTGCCACCGCTGCTAATGGCGGCCGGTTTGATCGAGATCGTGGGCGGCGCCTTGCTGGCGCTGGGGCTGTTCACCCGCGTTGTGGCGTTCATCTGTTCGGGCGAAATGGCGCTCGCCTATTTCATGGTCCACGCCAAACAGAGCTTTTTCCCCGGCGTGAACGGCGGCGACAGCGCGATCCTGTTCTGCTTCATCTTCCTGCTTCTGGCGTGTTCGGGACCCGGCCCGATCAGCCTGGACGCGGCGATGGGCAAGTCCGGATCCTGATTCCCGGACCCCGAACCGGGGCTGGATCAGTCGCTACCGGCGCGGGGCTTTTTTCCATTGCGAGGACGCTCCATGGCCGTCGCCGTCGATGACCTGATCGAGGACCTTTGCGAGACCTTGGGCGATGCGGGCGAGATCGTCGGCGCCCTGGCGGAGCCTCGCTTCGACCTGTTCCATGCGGCCAATTCGATCTGCTCGCACAAGGTGCGGGTGGTTCTGGCGCAGCTCGGAACCGCCTATCGATCTCACGTCCTGAATATTTTCGCGGGCCAGACCTTTCTTCCCGGCCATGTCCGTTTACGCCTGATCGGCTGCGCGCGTGGCGGACTGGCCCTGGTCCAAGCCCACACCGGCAGCACCGCCGCATCCACCGGCGGCTGCGATCCGGCGGTGGTTCCTACGCTGATCGACCGCCAAACAGGCGAAGTGATCGTCGATTCCAAGGCCATCTGCCGCTACCTCGACGCCCAGGCGGCCGAGCCCGACCGGTTGTGCCCGGGCGCCTTCAGGGCGGCGATCGAGGCGCAGCTGGACGTCGTCGACAACCTGCCCAACTATCAGATGCTGGTGGGCAAGCCCGCGGGCGCCGATCCGCGGCCGCGGGCGTTGCAGGCCAACGCCGGCGTGGAATTCTCCATGAGCAAGGTGGCGCGGTGCGACCGATACATCGCCCAATTCGCCGGCGACCAGGCGCTGGTCCAGGCCTATGGCGCCAAACGCTCCAAGGAGTTGATGGCCGCCCAGACGCTGTTTTCCCAAGACGCCGTGACCGGCGCCTACGCCAAGGCGGACGACGCCTGCAGCCAATTGGAAAGGCGGCTGCAGGTGAAATCCGGGGCCTGGCTGTTCGGCGACGCTGTGACCATGGCCGATCTGTTCTGGGCGGTCGAACTGCTGCGGATGAAGAACCTCGGCGCGCAGCATCTGTGGGAAGGCGGCCGACGGCCCGCGGTGGAAGCTTTCGTGGGCGCGGCTGAGCGCTTGCCATCGATCCAGTCCGCCGTGCTGACTTGGCCGGGCGCTCTGTTCTAAACGGTCACCCGGCTGGCGACGTCACAGCAGCATTCCCAGCGGCTCTTCCATCAGCGACTTGAACTCGCCGATCCATTGGGCGGCGACGGCGCCGTCCATCGCGCGGTGATCGCAGGTAAGGGTCGCGGTGAGCACGGTGGCGATCGAGAGCGCGTCGCCGCGCACGACCGGGCGCCTATCCGCTGCGCCAACTGACAGAATGGCGCCCTGGGCTTCGTTAATGATCGAGGCGAAGCTCTTGACGCCGAACATTCCAGGATTGGAGACCGTCAAGGAGCCGCCCTGGAAGTCACCGGTCGTCAGATCGCGCGCGCGGGCGCGCTGGGCCAGGTCGCGGGTCTCCGCGGCGATCTCGCCCACGCCCTTCTCGTTGGCCTTGCGGATGATCGGTGTGATCAGGCCGCCGTCGATGGCCACGGCGAAGGCGATGTTGATGTCGCGGTGAACGATGAGGCCATCCGGCGAGAAGCTGGCGTTGGCCTCCGGAACCCGTTGCAGCGTGGCCGCCGCCGCTTTGATCACCAGGGCGTCGAGCGACGCTTCCACGCCGTCCGCGCTGAGCGTGGCGTTGAGCCGTTCGCGCAAGGCCAACAGGGCGTCGATCTCGACGTCCACGCTCAGCGGGAAGTGCGGAAAATCGCGGAAGCTATCGCTCATCCGGCGCGCGATGGTCTCGCGCATGCCGCCCAACGGGACCAGGTCGTAGGCGCCCGAGCCGATCTGAGGCGCAGGGGAGGGCCGGGCAGGGGCGTCGGGCCGCGGCGGGACCAGACCGACCACGCCCGCGATGTCGCGCACCAGGATGCGCCCATCGGGTCCCGACCCCAGTCTTTCGGCCAACGAGAGGCCCGCGGACAGGGCGAGGCTTCGGGCCAGCGGCGTCGCAGGCGCCGCGTCCGCCGGCGCCAGGGTTACGGTCATCGGCCCATATCCACCGGCAGTAGGCCCACCGCCGCGGCCGAAACGCCCGCGTCCGCATCCAGCCCGTATTCGCGGTAGAGATCGGGAATGTCGCCCGATTGGCCGAAGCGCGTCAGGCCCAGGGGCGAGACTCGATGACCATGAACGCCGCCCAGCCAAGACAGAGTGGCCGGCGGACCATCCATCATCGTCACAAGAACCGCATCGCGCGGCGCCCGGGCCAGCAGGCGTTCGACATGGGACACCGCGCCAAGCCCTTGGGCGCGCGCGCGGGTCGCCTGCGACCAGCCGCTGTTCAGCCGGTCAGGACTGGTCACGGCCAAAAGGCCCGCCTGCGGATCATCCTCCAGGATCTGTTCGAAGGTCTCCAGCGCCTCGGGCGCGATCACGCCGCAATAGGCGATGACGATCCTGGCGTCGGGGCCGGGCGCCACGCGCCAGTAGCCGCCGTCGATGATCTGGCCGACGTCCGGCTCAGACAGGGTGCGCTCGATCTGATCCAGCGGCCTGGTTGACAGGCGCAGATAGATCGAGCCGCCATCGTCGGCCTGCATATAGCCGAAGCCCCAGCGCATGATCTCGACCAGTTCGTCGACGAACGCGGGCTCGAAATAGGCGAGATGGTCTTGCGCCATGCCGATCAGGGGCGTGTGCAGGGACTGGTGCGCGCCGCCTTCGGGCGCCAGCGTCAGGCCGGCCGGCGTCGCCACCAGCATGAAGCGGGCGTCCTGGTAGCAGGCGTAGTTGAGGGCATCCAGACCGCGATTGATGAACGGGTCGTACACGGTCCCGATCGGCAGCAGACGCTTGCCGAACAGAGGGCCCGACAGTCCCGCGGCAGCCAGCATAAGGAACAGGTTGTTCTCGGCGATGCCCAACTCGATGTGCTGGCCGCGCGGGCTGGCCAGCCACTTCTGAGCCGAGGCGATGGAGGAATCGCGAAAGGTGTCCGCGCGGTTGATGCGCGAGAATAGGCCGCGCTGATTGACCCAGCCGCCCAGGTTGGTGGACACGGTCACGTCCGGGGAAGTGGTGACGATGGCGTCGGCCAGGTCGCCGCCGCCGCGGGCCAGATCGTTGAGCACCTTGCCGAACGCCACTTGGGTCGATTGCCGGCCCGTGGGCGCGGGAAAGGCGTCGCGATCGGGGATCGTCACCTTGGGCGCGACGTGGCGGCGGTTGACCGGCGCGGCGAACGGGGCGGCGGCAAGGAAGGCCTGATATTCCGCCGGATCGCGCGGCAGGCCCTCGAAGGGCTCCCATTCACGCCCTTCGGCCACGCCCATGGACAGGCGCAGCTGTTCCATCTGGGTTTCGGTCATCAGGCCGGAGTGGTTGTCCTTGTGGCCCTGAAAGGGCAGTCCCATGCCCTTGATCGTATAGGCGATGAACAGGTGCGGCCGGTCATCGGCGACCGCGCCGAAGGTGTCCATCAAAAGGTCCAGGTCGTGACCGCCCAGATTGGTCATCAGCTGCGCCAGATCCTCGTCGCTGCGTCGGGCGAGCAAGGCCGCGACGCCCGGCTTGTTTCCGATCTCGGCTGTCAGCCGCTCGCGCCAGGCCGCGCCGCCCTTGAAGGTCAGCGCCGCGTAATGATCGTTGGGGCAGGCGCCGATCCATTCTTCCAGCGCCGCGCCGCCCGGTTCGGCGAAGGCCTGCTGCTGCAGACGCCCGTACTTGAGGGTGATCACCTTCCAGCCGCAGGCTTCGAACATGTCGCCGAAGCGCTCGAAGGAGTGGTCGGTGGTGGTCGCGTCCAGGCTCTGGCGATTGTAATCGACGATCCACCAGGTATCGCGCAGGTCGTGCTTGGAACCCTCGATCAGGCACTCGTAGATATTGCCTTCGTCCAGTTCCGCATCGCCCAAAAGGGAGATCATTCGGCCGCGCTTGCCGGCGGGCAGGGCGCCCCGCGCCGCCATATAGTCCTGCACCAGGGCGGCGAAGGCCGTGATCGCCACGCCCAGGCCCACCGAGCCGGTGGAGAAATCCACGTCGTCCTTGTCCTTGGTGCGAGAGGGATAGGACTGCGCGCCGCCGAAGGCGCGAAAGCGCTGCAGCTGGTCCAGGCCCTGGCGGCCGAACAGGTATTGAATGGCGTGGAACACCGGGCTGGCGTGCGGCTTGACCGCGACCCGGTCTTCCGGACGCAGGATGCCGAAGTAGAGCGCCGACATCACAGTGGCGAGGGACGCGGAGGACGCCTGGTGGCCGCCGACCTTCAGCCCGTCGCGGCTTTCGCGCAGATGGTTGGCGTTGTGGATGGTCCAGGCCGATAGCCAATGCACCTTCCGATCCAGCTCAGCCATGATGTCGAGCGACTGGTTGGTCGCGGGAAATTTGGCGGCGAGATTGGACATGGCTGAACCCACGGGTTTCGTTGGTTCAAATTATCCAAAAAGCGCGGGCGATATTCGCCAATTACGTTATGAAAATCAGAAATAATAGGTCATAAAACCTATCAGTCTCCACTTTTGTGGTCAGAAACGCTCATGTCGATTG
>Ga0302320_10024099_pt1 | contig 11899 bp, 9 predicted proteins | sample Bog_T0_3_FD_202130 | JGI IMG/M metagenome (GOLD analysis project Ga0302320, IMG submission 202130) | Peat permafrost microbial communities from Stordalen Mire near Abisko, Sweden - Bog_T0_3 | ecosystem: Environmental > Terrestrial > Soil > Wetlands > Peat | place: Sweden: Abisko, Stordalen Mire... | reverse complement strand
AGGAAGCCGGATTCCTCGACCCAGCTCGTGCCGGTCATTTCGCCATTGCCGTTTTGCGCAAACCACCCGGCGAATACCGGATCATTCCCGCCGCCGCTGCCGCGCGGCAGCACCGCCGTGACCCCCGTATGCACGTCACCGGCATCGATGGTTGCAGACCCGACGGTCACGCCGGCGACGTCGGTGATCGCATTCAGCGGGCCCGGGGTGCCGTCGAAGGGAATGCCGAGGTCGCGCGCCCGCACCGGCGGCGGCGGCGCCGCGGGCTTCATCGCAGGCGTCGCGGCGGCCGCCGCTGCCGCGAGAGCGAGGAGCGCGGCGCCAGCCGGGAAAGCGACGGATCGGTGCAGCCTGCGGGTCATGACCCTGCGGATCATCGTCCGACGCCGTGCATTTATCAATGCCTGCGCTGCATGCGGCGCTGGTAGAATTCGCGGATGCGGCTGCGGTTACTCCTGATGGCATTGCTCGTGGCGGTTGTGCTCTCGGCCCGGGCGGCCGAGGAGAGGCGCCTGTTCATCTACAACTGGGCCGATTTCATCGGCCGCAACACCATCGCCGATTTCGAAAAGCGCACCGGCATCAAGGTCGTCTACGACCTCTACGATGCCGAGGAAACGATGGAGGCCCGGCTGATGGCGGGCAGCAGCGGCTATGACGTCGTGTTCGCCTCGACGAACTTCTTCGGCCGCGAGATCCGCGCCGGGGTCTACCAGCCGCTCGACCGCAGCCTGCTGCCGAACTGGAAGAACCTCGACCCGCGGATCCTGCAGGTCCAGACCGCCTACGATCCGGGCAACCGCTATGCGGTTCCCTACATGCATGCGATCAACGGCTTTGCCTACAACATCGACAAGATCCGTGCGCGGATGGCGGATGCGCCGGTCGACAGCCTCGACATGATCTTCAATCCTGCGATCGTCGCGAAGTTTGCCGATTGCGGGGTCAGTTTCCTCGACTCCCCGGAGGATGTCATTCAGCTGGCGCTGCTGTACCTGAAGCTGAATCCCAACACGACCCGGCGCGAAGACTTCAGGGCGGCGGAAGAGGTATTGCTGAAGGTACGGCCCTATATCCGCTCGTTCGACTCCGCCGAGTACATGAACGGGCTCGCCAACCAGGAGGTCTGCATCGCGATGTCCTGGTCGAGCGACTACGCCAACGCGCGCGCGCGCGCGCGTGCGGTCGGGGTCGACGTGCATCTGGCGTTCACGGTCCCGAAGGAGGGTGCGAACCTGAACTTCTCGTCGCTGCTGATTCCCGCCGGGGCGCCGCACCCGCAGGCTGCACACCAGTTCCTGAACTACATGATGGAGCCGGCCGTGATTGCCGCGATCACCAACGAAACCTTCTATGGCAATGACAACCTCGCGTCGCGCCCCCTGGTCGATCCGGCGATCGTCGCAGACGTTGCGCTGTACCCGACGCCGGCGATGGAGGCGCGACTGTACCAGACGCTCGAGATCGATCCGGCCACCCAGCGGCTGATGACGCGCAGCTGGACGCGCATCAAGACCGCAAAGTGAATCACCGCAACCTTGAGGACTCATCCATGACCACCGCCGCAACGCCCGGCCGCACCGTCAGCTTCCGCCGGATGGAGGATGGCACTCGCGAGGATTACCTGCTGCTCGACGACTCGGAACGGGAATATGCCAGGGCCCTGCCGGACAACATCATCGCGGCCCTGCACAAGCTAGACCACTCGCTGGCCGGTTATCCGGTGACGCGCCTGCAGCACTCGCTGCAGGCCGCGACGCGCGCGCTGCGCGACGGAGCGGACGATGACCTCGTCGTCGCCGCGCTGATCCATGACATCGGCGACGAGCTCGCACCCTACAACCACCAGGACATCGCTGCGGCGATCCTCAAGCCCTATGTACGCGCAGAGGTGACGTGGATCGTAGCCCATCATGCGCTGTTCCAGAACTACTACTATGTTCACCACCTCGGCGGCGACCGCCATGGCCGCGACCGCTACAAGGATCACCCCTGGTTCGCCGCGTGCCGGGATTTCTGCGCGAACTGGGACCAGAACTCGTTCGACCCGGACTACCGCAACGAACCGCTGGCGACCTTTGAGCCGATCCTGCGGCGGGTCTTCGGACGCGCACCGCACGACCCACGCTACACGGCACCCGCATGAAGGCATTGCTGTGCGTGCTGCTGATGGTGCCGCTCGCAGCGCAGGCGCTGGACGGTGGGCCGTTCGCGTTCGATGCGGCGCCCGGGCGGCTGCCGAAGGACGTCGTGCCACTGGACTACGAGATCTCCCTCGTGCCGGACCTGGCCGCGCACACCGTGCGGGGTACGGAAAAGGTCACGCTCCGGGTACGCAGCCCGACAGACACAATCACGTTCAATTCGCTCAACCAGCGCCTCGCTGCCGTGCAGTTCGACGGCCGGCCCGTCGCTGCGGTGGAATCGGACGACAAGGCCCAGCTGACGCGGATCACCCTGGGTCGCCCCGCGACTCCAGGGCGGCACCGCCTTAGATTCACCTATGAGGGCAGGCTCGAGTCGCATCCATTCGGGCTTTATACCCAGAGCTTCCAGCGCCCCGACGGATCGACTGACACGCTGCTGTCGAGCAAGCTGGAGGCCACCGACGCGCGGCGCATGTTTCCCTGCTGGGACGAACCGGCCTTCCGGGCGACATTTCGCATCAGCGTCACCGTGGCAGCGGGATGGGCGACGATCGGCAACATGCCCGTCGCCAGCCGCCGGGTCGACGGCGCGCTCGCCACGGTCCGCTTTGCGCGCACGCCGCGGATGCCAACCTATCTGGTCGAACTGACCGCGGGGGACTTCGCCGCAATCGCCACCCACGTCGGCCGGACGGGACTGGAAGTCTGGGCGGTGCGGGGCCAGGAACAGGACGGCGTTGCAGCGCTCGCCAACGCCAGGCAGATTCTCGCCGACTACAACGACTATTTCGGCTATCGGTTCCCGTTGCCGAAGCTCGACTCCATTGCCACGCCGGGCGGTTTCACCGGCGCAATGGAGAACTGGGGAGCGATCACCTACAACGACCAGATCCTGCTGGTCACGCCGTCGAGCACCACGCGCGGCCGCGAGCGCACCTTCTCGGTCCAGGCCCATGAGATGGCGCATCAGTGGAACGGGGATCTGGTCACTATGGGGTGGTGGGACGACCTGTGGCTCAATGAGAGTTTCGCATCCTGGCGGGCAGCCAGCGAAGTCGACCTGCGCCATCCCGACTGGCTGTGGTGGGAGACCGAGGACGCCGGCAAACAGGGCGCGATGACTGCCGATGCGCGACAGGCATCGCATGCGATCCAGCAGCATGTCACCAACGAGCTCGAGGCGCGCAGCGCCTTTGACCCGCAGATCACCTATGAAAAGGGGGAAGCGGTGCTGCGCATGCTCGAAGCTTACATCGGACCCATTAAATTCCGCGACGGCATCCGTTCCTACATCAGGTCACACGCCTACTCCAATGCCACGACGACGGACCTGTGGCTGGCGCTGGACAAGGCGAGCGGGCGAGCCGTCAGCCAGGTTGCCGCAGACTGGACCGGCCAGCCGGGCTACCCGCTCGTAACCGCCGTGGCCCACTGCGACGCGTCGGGCAACCGCAGCCTCACGCTGACGCAGAAACGCTTTCTGCTGGAGGGGGACGATCCCGGCGCTTCCCGCTGGCACGTGCCCATGGGGCTGCGCGCAGGGGCGAAGGGCCTCCCGCAAGCGCTGCTGCTGAGCGAGGAGGGACAGGGCGTCGCGGCCGGCCGCTGCGATGAACCGCTGAGCCTGAACCCGGATGCGATCGGCTTCTACCGGGTGACGTATGACGCTGCGACGCTGGCGACGGACCGGCTCGCCTTCCACGACCTGCCGAGCGGCGACCGGATCGCTCTGCTCGATGACCAGTGGGCACTGGTTCAGGCCGGGCAGCAGCCGCTTCCGGCCTACCTCGGGCTGGTCGAGGCAATGGGCGCAGATCTCAACGACCGGGCGTGGAGCCAGATCATCGATGCGCTCGCGCAGCTCGAGATCTACGAGCGCGGAACGCCCGGCCATGAGGCCTACATGGCCTATGCGCGCGCGCGCCTGCTGCCGCTGGTGCGCGTGCTCGGCTGGGATGCGCGGGCCGATGAGAACCCGACCCTACAGCAGCTGCGACGCGCGGTGATCCGCCAGCTCGGCGAGTGGGGCGAGCCTGCCATCCTCGCCGAGGCGCGGCGGCGCTTCGACGCATTCCTCGCAGATCCGGCGAGCCTCGAACCCGACGACCAGGCGATTGTGATGTCGATCGTCGCCACCAATGCCGACCAGGCGGCCTTCGACCGGCTGCATGGACTGATGCATTCGGCACACAACGAGACCGAACTCTCGCGTTACCTGCACGCCCTGGTCCAGGCTCGCGATCCGCTGCTCGCGCAGCAGGCGCTCGATATCGCTCTCTCACCGGAGGTCCCGCCACAGGCGGATGCGATCCGCCTGCAGCTGGTCCTCGGGGCGGCGGACCAGAATCCGGCGCTGGCGTGGGCGGCGTTGCACGATCACCTGGATCAGGTGATGGCGCCACATCCGCAGTATCGCCCGCTGTACCTCGCGCAATACATCCCGGACGTGCTGTGGGATGCGCTCCCGCTCGATGAGCTGGAGGCCTGGCTCAGGGAGCGCGTCCCCCAGGAAATGGCGCCCAATCTCGCCCGCGGCATGCAGGCGGCGCGCTTCAGGCTGGCAAGGAAGGCGCAGCTCGTCGCAGCCGCCGACGCGTATCTCGCGCAGCACCCGCGCTGAGGTCAACGCTCCGCGAGCTGCATGTCGAGCGTGCGGCGCCGGTCCGCGCGGCGCATGATCACGCCGGCGAGGATCACGCAGGCCCCGACCGCGCAGATGATCAGGCTCGCCAGCGCGTTGATGTCCGGGGTCACGCCGAGCTTGACCTTGGAGAAGATCACCATCGGCAGCGTACTCGCGCCGGGCCCCGAGACGAAGCTCGAGATCACCAGGTCATCGAGCGACAGCGTGAAGGACAGCAGCCAGCTGGAGGCGAGCGCCGGCATGATCGCCGGCAGCGTCGTATCGAGAAAGGCGCGGACCGGCCCGGAACCCAGGTCCATCGCCGCCTCCTCGAGCGAGCGGTCGACATTGTACAGGCGCGACTGCACCGTCACCGTCACATAGGCGGTACAGAACGCGATGTGCGCGATACAGATCGTCAGGAAGCCGCGGTGCGGCCAGCCCATGACGTGCAGCATCGAGATGAACAGCAGCAGCTGCGTGATGCCGGTGACGATCTCCGGCATCACCAGCGGCGCATTGACCATGCCGGTAAGCAGCAGCCGGCCGCGGAATCTCGTAAAGCGCACGAGGCTGATCGCCGCCAGGGTGCCGAGCACCACCGCAGCGCTCGACACGACGACCCCGACCTGCAGCGACAGCCAGGCCGCGTCGAGCACCTGGTCGTTGTGCACCAGGGCCGTGTACCAGGACGTCGAAAAGCCGCCCCAGACGCTGACCAGTGCGGAGGCGTTGAAGGAATATGCGATCAGCACCAGGATCGGCACGTAGAGGATCGCGATGCCGATCCACAGCACCGACAGCAAAAGCGGCGATGGCCGGTCATGCACGTGATCAGGCCTCCAGCTGCTTGGTACTGTAGTGCTGGTACAGCGCAATCGGGCCGACCAGCAGCACCAGGAAGGCGATCGCCACCGCCGAGGCTACCGGCCAGTCGCGGTTGCCAAAGAACTCGTCCCACAGTACGCGGCCGATCATCAGGTTGTCCGGGCCGCCCAGCAGCGTCGGGATGACGAATTCGCCGATCGCCGGAATGAACACGAGCATGGAACCCGCGATGATCCCGGGCATCGACAGCGGCAACGTCACGTCAATGAAAGACCGCCACGGCGGGCTGCCGAGGTCCGCGGCGGCCTCGAGCAGGGAGTGATCGAGCTTCTCCAGGGTCGCGAACAGTGGCAGGACCATGAACGGCAGGTAGGAGTAGATGATTCCGAGGTAGACCGCCGCGGTCGTGTGCATGATCTGAAGCGGCTGGTGGATCACCCCGAGCCACAGCAGCGCCGTGTTCAGCAGGCCGGTTTCGCGGATGATGCCCTCCAGGGCATAGACCCGCAGCAGGAACGAGGTCCAGAACGGCAGGATGATGATCAGCAGCAGGATATTCTGCATGGATTTGGACGAGCGGGCGATCGCATAGGCCATGGGATAGCCCACGAGCAGGCAGACGAGGGTCGAAAAGAACGCCGTCTTGAGGGAATATAGATAGGACAGGCCGTACACTTCGTCGGTGAACAGGTAGCGGAAGTTGTCGAAGTTCAGCGACAGGTGCGGATGGCCGTCGGCGGAGAACTGCAGGACGTCGCGGAACGGCGGGACGCTGAGCGCGGTCTCCGACAGGCTGATCTTCAGCGCGAATCCGAACGGAATCAGGAAGAACACCAGCAGGTACAGCAGCGGGGGAAGGATGATCAGCCACTTGCCATACGCCCTGAGGAACCCGGTCATGTCCGGTTACACCTGCCCATGACCAGACGCACCAGCATCAAGCAGCCGGCCGGTACCGGTCGCCAGCGCCAGCGCCAGCGGCTCATCGATGCCTGCATCTCGGCTCTGCACCTGTACGGGCCGTCGCGTACGACCGTCGAGAAGGTGGTCGCAATTGCGCGGATGTCTCCCGGCATCGTGCGCTTCTACTTCAATTCCAAGGCCGCGATGTTGGTTGCGTCGCTGCAATTTCTCTCTACCGAATTCGAGGAACTCGTGCTGGTGCCGGTCGCGGAGCTCAAGGACACGCCGGTGGCCGCCCTGCGCCGGATGGTCGACCTGTACCTCGATCCCGGTATCGCCAGCGCGCGCAAGGTTTCCGTCTGGTACTCGTTCTGGGGCGAGGCCAGCTCCCGGCAGGAATACTACGACATTTGCGGGCAGAAGGACGAGCGCTTCGCGCAACTGGTGCGGCTGCTGATCGGACGCCTGATCCGCGACACCGGCTCGCTGCATCTGGACCCCGACGGCGTCGCACTCGGCCTGATCGGCGTGCTGGAGATCCTGTGGCAGGACTTTGCGTTCCAGACCGAGGTGGCGATCGACCGCGACGCAGCCAGGCGGCGGGCGATGTCCTACCTGCAGTCGATCTTTCCCGGGCAGTTCACCGAAGCGGCCGGCGGCGAGGCGCCGGCCGCGCAGGCGCCCGCGGCCGGCTTCGAAGCTGCGCCGCACGAGGCAATCCCGCAGGCACTCGCGTTGACGGACCTGGAGGCGCAGATCCGCTCCCCCGGCGACTTCCTGACTGTGGAGACGGCGGCGGAACGCCTGCTGATGCTGCGCGACTCAAAGGGCACGGTGCGCAGCTGGCGGATCGACCGGAGGCGGTGAGCCACCGCAAAGCGGCAGCGCATGCACTATAATGGCTGAATCCGATCCGCATAAAAACACTCCAGAGGATTTTCGCATGAGCCTGACCGAGCTGACCACCAAAGACTGGCATGAGCGCGCAGCCAAGCTGCGCTATGAGACCCGCCATTTCATCGATGGCAAGTACGTCGACTCCGTGGACGGGGGGCGCTTCACGGTCATCAATCCCGCAACGGGCAAGCCGCTGTGCGACGTCAGCGCCGGCACCTCGAAGGACATCGACCTGGCGGTCGCGGCGGCCAAGCGTGCCTTTTACTCGCGCTCGTGGAGCCGCATGGCGCCACGCGAGCGCGGCGCCGTATTGCAGGCGTTCGCGAAACTGATCGAGGCGAATGCCGAGCGCTTCGCGCTGCTCGACACACTGTGCATGGGAAAGCCGATCCGTGACATGCTGACGATCGACATTCCTGCAGCCGCCACGAACTTCACGTTCTTCGGTGAGCTGACCGACAAGATCGACGGCAGCGTTACGGCCACGGCAAGCGATGCGTTCCACTACATCCTGCGCGAACCGCTCGGCGTCGTCGGCTCGATCGTGCCGTGGAACTATCCGCTGCTGATGGCCTCCTGGAAGGTCGCGCCGGCGCTCGCCGCCGGCAACAGCGTCGTGCTGAAGCCGGCCGAACAGTCGCCGCTGTCGGGACTGCTGATGGCCGAGCTGTTCGTCGCCGCGGGCGGTCCTCCCGGTGTCTTCAACGTCGTCAACGGCCTCGGTGAAACCGCAGGTGCGGCGCTGGCCCTGCACCAGGATGTCGCCAAGATCGGCTTCACCGGCTCGACCGAGATCGGCAAGCAGATGCTGATCTATGCCGGTCAGTCGAACATGAAGCGCGTCAGCCTCGAGTGCGGCGGCAAGACCCCGCAGATCTTTCTCGCCGACACGCCGGACCTGGACGTCGCCGTCACGTATGCGATCAACGGCATCTTCGGCAACATGGGCGAAGTCTGCAACGCCGGCTCCCGCCTGCTGATCGACCGGCCGATTGCCAAGGAATTTCTCGCGCGCTTCGTCGAACGCGGACGGACGGCCTACACGGCGGGCGATCCGCTGGATCCGGCGACGAATCTCGGGCCGCTGGTGACCGCGGGTCACCGCGCGCGCGTACTTGGCTACATCGAAAAGGGCAAGAAGGAGGGCGCACGGCTGGAATTCGGCGGCGGCGCCCCGGAACTGCCCGGCAGTTACGTGAATCCGACGCTGTTCTCGGGCGTCAACAACGGGATGACCATCGCCCGCGAAGAGATCTTCGGGCCGGTCGCCTCGGCGATCGTCGTCGATGGCCTGAACGAAGCGCTGCATATCGCCAACGACACGATCTACGGCCTGGCCGCCGCGGTCTGGACCCGCGACCTGTCGGTGGCGCACAAGACGGTGCGCGACCTCGAGGCCGGCGTCATCTGGGTCAACTGCTTCGACCACGGCGACATGACGCAGCCGTTCGGCGGCTACAAACAGTCAGGCCAGGGCCGCGACAAATGCCTGGAGAGCCTGTTGTCGTACACGCAGACGAAATCAGCCTGGATCAACCTCGGCTGAGACCGGTCGGCATTCACGCAAAGTGATCCGGGGCTTGCGGCAGCGCGAGCTCCGGAATCTTTTCCCGCAAGAGGTGGTGGAATCCCAGCATCCAGCCCTCGATCGTCGACAGCGGCCCTGGCTCGTAACTGCTGGACTGCAGGCCGCGCTGCACGCGGGCGCAGAGCCAGCGGTCCTCGGCATTGACCTGCGTGTTGATGCGATTGCTGAGGTAGCGCAGCGCCTGCATCTCGTGCCGGTCATCCGGCAGACCGAACAGACCGCTGCGGATGATGCAGCGGCCGGGGCCGCCGGGCAGCACCTGGAAGAAATCCATCTGTTCCGGGAACACGTCGATCCCGAGGTTCGGCAGGGCACTGTAGAACCGCCAGCAGCGGCGCTCCTTCTCGGGAAGGTGCGTCGCGATGCCGCCGACGAGACGCTGGTACAGGCGCTCGGACCAGCGCGAGGAATCCTGGTCGCGCATCCAGCTGACGCCGCGCGCGATCGCACCGCTGCCTTTCTGGTCCTCGAAATCCGGCATGAACATCCGGTTGAGCCCCGGGTGCCCGATCGGCACGTGGTAGGACTCCAGGTAGTTGTCCATGGCCAGCTTCCAGTCCACCTCCCAGACTTCCTCGGTGATCGGCCCGAGCGGCACCATCTCCGCGGTACGGTAGGGCGCGAACTCGGCGGCGAGCGGTCCCCAGGTCTCGGACAGCGGCGGTGGGTTGCCGCGCAGGGCCACGAAGACGAACCCGAAGATCGAGTCGACACGCACGCTGCGCAGCGCAAAGTCCGCGCGCTCGAGTCCGGGGAAGCTCTCGCGCACCGGCACGCCGACCAGCGAGCCGTCCTGGCGATAGCTCCAGCCGTGATACGGGCAGGTGATCGGCCCCGGGCAGTTGCCGGCGCCATCGAGGATGCGCGCGCCGCGATGCCGGCAGGCATTGTGGTAGGCCTTGATCGCGCCGTCGCGATCGCGCAGCACGATCACGCTCTCGGGACCTATGTCGAGCGTGAGGTAATCGCCGGCGTTCGGGATCGAATTGACGTGGCAGGCGATCTGCCAGCTCGGCAGCAACAGCCGCTCGAGTTCGATGCGCTGCAGCTGCGGCGTCCGATAGGCCCAGGCCGGCATCGCACGCGGTAGCGCTGAGCGCTGCGGACTGCCGGCTTCGGCGACTGCGAGGTTTGCCATGTACGGTGCTCCGCGTTTTTTCTATATGGTCATACAATTTAAGCTGTCGCAGGGTCTCTGGCAAGTCGGACCATGACGCCGCACAGGCCGGCGGCAGTGCACAAAAATGCGCCCGGACCGTTGCCGCGCAGCCGCGTTCGGCGGTGAATCCGCTGACCGGGCCGCCGCTCTATATGGATGTATAAAAAAATGGACGCTCCGGCCGCCCGATGCTAGGGTAGGCGGCAAAATATACCGCATACGAAGGGAGATCCCCATGGCCAGAAACCTCACCAAGAGCAACGCACACTGGAAGCTCGCGAACCAGAAGCTGCCCCTCGGCGTTGCCTCCAATTTCCGCTTCTGGGGCGAGGATCGCACGATCTACGTGAAACAGGGGCGCGGTGCACGCATCACCGACCTCGACGACAACAACTATGTCGATTACCGGATGGGCTATGGTCCGGGGATCCTCGGCTATGCAGATCCGCGCGTCGATGAGGCCGCGCGCGCCGGCATGGAAGTCGGCGGCGTGTTCGCGCTGTCGACGTTGCGCGAACTCGTCGTCGCCGAGAAGATCTCGCGGATGGTGCCCGCAGCGGAACTCGTGCGCTTCTCGAATTCCGGCACCGAGGCCGTCATGGCGGGACTGCGGCTGGCGCGCGCCTACACCGGCAAGGATGACTACGTGATCCTCGAAGGCGGCTATCACGGCCTGTTCGATGCCGCGATGTGGTACACGCCGATGGAAAACTGGTCGCAGACGGGCGAGCCCGAGGTCAAGCCGTACAGCCAGGGCATCCCGGTCAGTGCGCGCAGCATGGCGCACTTCGTCCAGGCGAACGACGCACAGCAGCTCGAGGACGTATTCAAGCGTCACTCCGGGCGCATTGCCTGCATGCTGATCGAGCCGATCATGGGCAATTGCCTCGGCATCGCGGCGGAGCCCGAGTACCTGAAGGTGGCGCGCGAGCTGTGCACGAAGTACGGCGTCGTCATGCTGATCGACGAGGTCAAGACGGGGTTCCGCGTCGCGCGCGGCGGCGTCCAGGAACTCTACGGCATCAAGGCCGACCTGTGCACCTTCGCAAAGGCGGTCGGCAACGGCTACCCGATTTCAGTGCTGGCCGGGCGCGAGGAGATCATGCGCAAGATCGGCAAGGGCGTCGCCCACGGCGGCACTTACACCGCGCATTCGGTATCGCTCGCTGCCGCCGAGAAAACCCTGGAGATCCTCGAGGAGACGGATGCGCTCGAGCGCATCGCCGCCTACGGCACCCGTCTGCGCAACGGCATGCATACGATCCTCGCCGCCCGCGGCATCGCACACAGCTTCGTCGGCCATCCGTCGATGAGCGGGCTGTATTTCTCGGCGACGCCGCCGCGCAACTATCGTGCCTGGAAGGGCAGCGATTACTCGTTCTACGACGCGATGGCGCAGGTCCTGCACGATGAAGGCGTGCTGTGCGAGCCGGATTCGCGCGAACCGTGGTTCGTCTCGGCAGCGCACGACGACTCCTGCCTCGCCGATACACTGCGCGGCTTCGAGATCGCCGTCGACGCGACGCTGCGCACGACGGGCGCCAGTCACAAAGTCCCGGCCTGAGCGGCGCGTACCCAAGGTGGCGCAGAAAACGCAGTACGACGCGATCGTCGTCGGTGCCGGGCACAACGGCCTGGTCACGGCCTGTTACCTCGCACGCAGCGGCCTCAAGGTTCTGGTGCTGGAGCGTGCGCCCTATATCGGGGGGGCGGCGGTCAGCCGGCAGCTGTACAAGGACTTCACCTACTCGAAC
>Ga0302320_10024098_pt1 | contig 11899 bp, 12 predicted proteins | sample Bog_T0_3_FD_202130 | JGI IMG/M metagenome (GOLD analysis project Ga0302320, IMG submission 202130) | Peat permafrost microbial communities from Stordalen Mire near Abisko, Sweden - Bog_T0_3 | ecosystem: Environmental > Terrestrial > Soil > Wetlands > Peat | place: Sweden: Abisko, Stordalen Mire... | reverse complement strand
CACCAAAGGCACGGCGCAGGCTTTTTACAGCCAGTTTGAAATGGATATTCTCGCCGGTCGCGTTGTGGTTCTCACCGCCGATGCGAAGGCGCTTCCGGGATTTCAAGGACTGGTGAGGAATTTATTTCAACAACAGCCGCCGGTTTTCATCCGAACCCTCGACGCCTTGCACTTGGCGGCAGCCCAAGCCGGGCTGGCGACAGAGTTTGTGACGACAGATCAAAAGCAGGCACGAGCGGCGGCGGCATTCGGTCTGGCTTTGTTCACCTGAATTTCATGAAAGTCACCCTTAACTGGCTCAAACAATACGTTGATTTTAACTGGTCCGCCGCGGAATTAACCGAGCGGCTCACCATGCTCGGCCTCGAAGTAGAGGGCGTCCAGAAAATCGCCGCAGAATTCGATGGCATCGTCGTGGCCCAGGTCATCACGCGCGACAAGCATCCGAATGCCGACAAGCTCTCGCTTTGCCGCGTCAATGACGGCACCGGTGAGCGGCAGATTGTCTGCGGCGCGCAGAATTTCAAGGCAGGCGACAAAGTGCCGCTCATCCTGCCCGGCGCATCGCTGCCGATGAAACCCGGCGAGAAAGAGCCGTTCACCATCAAAGTGGGTAAAATTCGCGGCGTGGAATCCCACGGCATGATGTGCTCGCCGCAGGAGCTTGGCCTGCCGGACCAGGTGGACGGCCTGCTCATCCTGCGCGAAGACGCCAAGGTTGGCCAGCCGTTCGCTGAATATCTTGGCCGCAGCGGCAGCGATGTGGTGTATGACCTCGAAGTCACGCCGAACCGGCCGGATTTGAACAGCGTTATCGGTATCGCCCGCGAAATCGCCGCGCTCACGGGGAACCCTTTGCGCATTCCTGAAATTAAAATTCAAGCTTCAAACGAAAAGACTGAAAACCTGGTCGCCGTGCGAATTGAGGACCCCGGCCTTTGTCCGCGTTACACCGCGCGCGTCATCAAGGGTGTCAAGGTCGGGCCGAGCCCGGAGTGGCTGCGCTCCACGCTGGAGAAAGTCGGCATCCGCAGCATCAGCAACGTCGTGGACGTGACGAATTTTGTCATGCTGGAAATCGGCCAGCCGTTGCACGCGTTCGATTATCATTTGGTGGCACGCGCCTCTGGCTCGTCGGGCGGGCAAGATGCCCGCGCCACTATCGTCGTCCGTCGCGTTGCCGCCGGCGAAAAATTCAAGACGCTCGATAATCAGGAACGCACGCTCACTGGCGACATGCTGTTGATCGCTGACGAGCACAAGGGCATTGCCTTGGCCGGCGTGATGGGCGGCGCCAACACGGAAATTAACGGGAAGACTGTGGACGTCCTCATCGAGAGCGCCTATTTCTCGCCGACCAACATCCGCCGCACCAGCAAGACGCTCGGCCTGCGCAGCGAGTCCAGCTACCGCTTCGAGCGCGGCGCGGACGTGGGAATATGCGATTGGGCGAGCCAGCGCGCGGCGCAGTTGATACTGGAAACCGCCGGCGGCCAACTGGCCGAGGGAGTCGTGGACGTGCACCCCAACCCGGCTCCGCCGAAAGATCTTGCCCTTCGTTTCTCCAAGTCCAAGGACCTGCTCGGCATCGGCATCTCCCATGCGGAACAAGTTTCATTTCTCACCAAACTCGGATTGACGCTCACCAAACAGGAACCTGGCGAATGCACGTTCAGCCTTCCGTCGTGGCGCGTGGACCTGAAACGCGAGGTGGATTTGATCGAGGAAGTTGGCCGGCTCTACGGGGTGGATAAAATTCCTTCCACGCCGCCGCGCGGCGCCCTCGGTGCGAATGCGTTTGATTCCGTGTACGATCAGATTGCCGACGCGCGCCGGATCCTGACCGGCCTCGGTTTGAACGAGGCCCAAGGGCAGACGCTCGTCGCGAAGGACGAATGCAGGATGAAAGATGAAGAACTCCTTGCGCTCGCCAATCCTTTGAGCAGCGACATGGACGTCCTTCGTCCGAGTTTGCTGCCGGGATTGATTCATTCGCTGCGGCACAATGTTTCCCGAAAGAATTATGACCTCGCGCTGTTTGAGGTTGGCCGCGTGTTCAGCCCGCAAAACGGCGCGATGAAGGAGGAACGCCGCGTGGCCATCGCCATCACCGGCCAGCGCGCGCTGACATTCTGGAGCGGCGACGACCGCGAGGCCAAGTTTGACGTGTATGACCTGAAAGGCCTCGCCGAGGAATTTCTGGAGCAGTTCGGCCTGCGCGGCGTGGCCTTTGGCAAACGCGCGGAAAGCACGGCGCTCTTCCTGGAATCCGCCGCCGTCACACTCGGCGGAAAAGTGCCGCTGGGCGAACTCGGCCAGTTGCTGCCCGCGCTCGCCAAAAAATACGACCTGCGCGACGCCGTGTATCTCGCCGAATTCAATCTGGATTTGCTCCTCAACAAACGCAACCCGGCCAAGTCATTCAAGGCCCTCCCGCAATTCCCGTCCAGCCGCCGCGACGTGGCGATGCTGGTGCCGGAAACCGTCACCCACGAGGCCGTGCTCCAAACCGTGAAGCAGGCCAAGGCCGCCAACCTCGAATCGGTGGAACTCTTCGACGTGTTCCGCGGCAAAGGCATTCCCGAAGGCCAGAAGAGCCTCGCCTATGCCTTCACCTATCGCGCCCCCGACAAAACCCTGACCGATGCCGACGTAAATTCCGCGCACGAGAAAGTCTTGGGTTCGCTCAAAACGCAGTTGCAAGCCGAACTGCGCGCGTGAAATCGCCGGGCACAAGGGCGCACAACAACTATAAGAAACGGACTTGAAAAAGAATGTCGAAAACGATTCCGAAAAATGATGGCGAACCCGCCATGGAATTCGCTGCGCGTTACCGCCACCTTGAGCTTGGGATTGTCTGAGTGACGTTCCACAGTTACCGCTGCGCTCGGGCGGAGCGGGCCCTGAAATGCGGATTTCCGGAGTGGTTCGGCCCGAGAATGTTCGGATTCAGATCTCGACTCAATGTTCGGCACATTGAACTGGCGGGTAACCGAGGAGGCTTAAAGCAATCCACAAAAGTTTGCGCGGATTCCGAAGAAATGGTATTCACATTACGCCGTGCCAAAAATCCGACAATTAACAAAATTATTTAGGGCGATCGCATTGAATGACCTTCCGGTCGCTGAGGGCGTTGCGTCCCAAATTGCGTCCGAAGAAGAGCGAAACGGGCATCATAAAGCCGCGCAACAACTACGTGGATCACTGCGGCCGAATTCACGCGGGGATATGCGTCTTCCTGACTCGAAAAACGGAACATTCGAGTGTAGCAAAGTGTTGTCCACAGCGTTAACGGAGGTTAAAAATCCAGTTGGAATTGATCAGGTGATGTTGCGGCGCAATGCTCGGATGGAACTTGCCGAAGTCGTTAGAGAATGGAAACACAGACAACAGCTAGCAGCGTTAAGGATTGGAACGAGGAACCGACTGTTTTTCTTTGGACCCCCTGGATGCGGAAAGAGTATTACGGCTCAAGCGCTCGGTCACGAATTGTCTTTACCAACTTACGTGGTGCGTTTTGATGCTGTAATCGGAGCCTATTTGGGTCAAACGGCTCTTCATCTCCGTGAGTTGTTTCGGTTTGCAGAGCTGACTCCCTGCGTATTGGTATTTGACGAAGTTGATGCTTTGGCTAAACAGCGAGGGAACCCGCTTGATGTCGGCGAACTTGACCGTATAGTGATTTCATTCATGCAAGAACTCGAGCATTCTCAAACGAGAGGTGTCATCGTCGCAACCTCGAATCTACCAAAACACTTAGATAAAGCCCTCTGGCGACGTTTCGACCTCACAATGGAATTTCGCAAACCCACTCCGGCTGAACTGAGAAGTTTCGTTGAAAAAAAAGTCAAGGTTTTCGGAATTAATTTACCTAGTTCGCAGATCAGAAGCTTTAGCAAGGCGCACAGTTATGCCGAAGCCGAAAAATATGTGGAGTCTGCTGTGAGGCAGCTTGCATTAAAAAGAATCGAACGTGATTTATGGCAAAAGCGACGATCAAAGTAGATGCTCGCACATTTTACCTAAACGAGCAGCATGAACTGGCTCGGGGGGAAAGAAATGGGCGCGGCGGCCATCCGAAATTAGGGGCAATTGACTGGGTTAGGAAAGGGCAAACGTTCAAAACAAATTGTTTCAATCTTTCACGCAGGCCGACACGTCCACTACACGCAAATTCGGCGGCACGGGTTTGGGACTGGCGATTTGTCGCAAGCTTGTCGAGTTGATGGGCGGTGAAATGGGTGTCAGAAGCACTTTGGATAAAGGCTCGACGTTTTGGTTTACGCTTCAACTCGCCAGGCATAAGGCATCGGTTACGTCAGCCAACGGTGCCGTGCCTGTACTCAAAGATGTTAACAGCGTTCACGCGGCCCCGGTCCCGTGCGTATCAAATTCCATCCGCATCATCTTTGCCGAAGACAACCCCGTCAACCAACTTGTCGGATCAAAGCAGCTTAAAAAGCTTGGTTACAACAACGTACAAGTCGTTGGGAACGGAATCGACGCTGTTGCGGCATGGCAGCAGAACGACGGTGCCGTTATTTTGATGGATTGTCAGATGCCGGAGATGGACGGTTATGATGCCACGCGAAAAATCCGCCAGTTGGAAATGGAGAGGAAACTTTCTCACACACGTATTATCGCAATGACCGCCAATGCGATGCAAGGTGATCGTCAACGTTGTTTGGCCGCCGGGATGGACGATTACATACCCAAACCAGTTGATACGGCGGACCTAAAAAATGCACTTGCAAAAGCTGTATCGGAAACTGAACGGCGTGACAGAGTGAACTTGCAAGATATTTTGCTCCCCATCGCCGTGTATGAAACAACAATTCCCGACCAAATCAGCCAAACTGATTCTGCGCCTGTCACCTAAAGCCAAAGGCACTAGTCTGAGTTTCGCAGATTTTACGGGAGTAGATCATTTTTCTTAGGAAACCGAAGCACGGCACCCTTCAAGTCGGCCACACATCGGCAACTTGGTCCTGATATATTCGTGGCGGCGGTTGCCCGTCAAGGCGCCTTGCTGACGTAACGGAGCGGGGGATGGGACGAACTAAGCGGTGGCGGAGCCGGTTGCGTGGGGCCTTGGGGCAGGCCAGTCTTTTGGTCAATGGTTGCTGTCCGTTGGCCTAAAGTCTGGCATGAGGGCGGGGGCTTTGACGCGACGGGCGAGCACAGATGGGGGACAACAACAGCCGGTTGTGACGCAGTCGGTCGAATTGTTTCACTGCGGCACAGGTTTTGTGATTTATGCGCCTCTCTATCTCGGGACAAATTTTGACGGCGTTACTGCTACGACTTCACGCCGGACGTCGAGCAGACCTCGATTGACGAGGGATATTTCGACCTGACGGCTACACGAAAGCCCGCCGCCGAAATCGCCCTACCATCCGCAAGGCGATTAACCAAAAGCTTAAAATCACGGTGAGCGAGGGCATCGGCACCAACAAGCTCGTCAGCGCGGTGGCGTCGAAACTGACAAAACCTGCGGCGTTTTATGAAGTGGCGCCCGGTCACGAAGCGTCGTTTCTCCATCCGCTCCCCAATAAGTGGCTGCCGGGCATCGGGCCGCAAACGAGCGTGCGGCTCAACGCTGCGGGCTTGGCGGAAATTCGGCATATCGCGGGAACCCCGCTTGAAATGTTGAAGCTCCTCCTCGGCAACCAGGCGGAGACGGTCCGCAAGTATTCCAACGGGATTGACGAGCGTCCGCTCATTCCCGAACGGGAACCGCAGAAAACATTCAGCGAACAACAGACGTTTCCCGCCGATTTGACAGACGAGGAATATATCAAGGCCGTGCTTCTGCGGATGGCGGACAACCTGTTTTCCACCGTCCGCAACGAGGCCCGGAGCATCAGAACGCTCACGGTCAAGGTACGTACAACGACATGGGCGAGGATCAGGCAAGCGAGAGCTTGCCGGAGCCTACGGATTTGGAAACGGATGTGTATAGCCTCATTCGCAGCCTCCTTGCAAAGGCATGGAAGCGTCGTGTCAGCTTGCGGCTCGTGTCGCTCAAGCTCTCGAACTGCTACCGGGGGACGTATCTGACGGAACTGCCGATTTTGCCGAAAGCGAAACGGCGGGATTCAAACGCCCGGCTCGTCAACCACATTGACGCCCTGCGCCAGACGCATGGACACGCAATCATACTGAGGGCGCATGATCTGCGTTTGCGCCTGCCTCCCGCCGATGCGCTCGCAAAGCCCGCCCTCGCACCGGGCGGCGGGCGTGTTCGGCTTGTGGCCCAACGACGCGATGCCAGAACCTACGTTCCTCTCCACTGCCACAGCTACTATTCCTTCCTCGACTCGACCCTTTCTCCCGCTGCGCTCGTCGCATTGGCAAAACAAAACGGTTTGTCCGCCGTTGCGCTCACCGATACCGGCAACCTCCATGTCGGGCCATGCGCCAGGAGCGCGAGCACACCTTGAACCACCCATAAACCGCCACTCCTTAATGCAAATATGACTTCGTGGTGTTCTTGTTCTGATGCCCCAACAACGCGGCAATTTCTTCCAGACTGAGTGACGCGGCGAGCTTCCTGGCCAGTGTGTCCTTGTCGAGCTTGGCGTAGCTGTTGGTGGCCTTGAAATGACGCAGGCTGTGAAACGACTTGTCCTTAATGTTCAGCCGCTCACAGAGCCGGGCGAACTGCACTGACAACCCAGCACGTTTGGCGGGATCTTTGATGATGGCGCGTTGTTCCGGGAAGACGTGTTTGGCGTCTATCACTGGCAGATCGCCGATGAAGTGTTGCAGGCCGGGGCTAATGGTGTGCTCGATGCGCTGGTTGGTCTTTTCCATCCACAGGACGACCTTGCCAACCTGATCGTGGGCCAAGGAGCGCCATTCAAGCTGGGCGATGTCGGACAGGCGCAAGCCCGTTTCCGCCGCCAAACGCACGGCGAACAGCCAGAACAGGACGTGATGCGGCTGCTGGAACAATTCCTGTTTGCCCGTCTCACACTTGGCCAGATCGGCGGTCAATGCCTTGATGATGTGCCGAACTTCATCCTCGGTGAAGGGATTCTTTTGGGGACTCTCCTTCTGCTCATGGGTCATGGCGGAGTAATCCAGCGCGACCTGCCGGGACGGATCGGCCACGATCCAGCCCTGGGACGAGCAAAACTCGAAGAACGTCCGCACGCTGCCAAGGGCGACCTGCCGTGTGCTGCGCTTCCATCCCAGCGCGGGGTTGTTAATCCAGCGGGCGATGTGGTGCGCTGTTACACTGGACGGCGGCAGGGTTTCGACCTTCGCCTCCTTCATCCAATTACCAACTACGAGGACGTTGTTTGCCACGGTCTTGGGCGCTTTGCTGACGGCCATGATCTTGGCGTACTTCTCCAAGGCCAGGGTCATGGTGAGGTTTTTGCCGGTGAGGATTTGGCCGATGGACTTGGCAGTGAGGCGCCCGGCCTTGGACACGATGTTAAGACGCTCCACGCCAGACTCGGCAAGGACTTCAACGGCTTCCGGTTTGTTGTCGCAGCCAGTGCTGACCCACTTGGTCTGGCCACGGGCGTTGACTTTGGCGTGATAGACGCCGTCAATTTTCTTGAGGGTGGTGGTCATAATTCGTTTTACCGCCAGGTGGAGGATAACCTTTTGCGCAGGATTGGCCAGCGGGCTTCGCATTCCGGCTCAGGGGTGGACGCCTTCAGGTTGAACCGGTCGAGCGCATTGGCGAGGATAGAGTTGCCATCCACAGGGACGAAGTCGCGGGGGACGCGCTTGCCGCGCAGACAGAGATTCGCCGCATCGCCCTTGATGCTGACCACCTCGAACTGGACTTCCTCGATGCTGTTTTCGTGCAGGATGCAGTAGATGTTTTTGACGACCTTGTTGGTGACGCGGTCAATGCGGCCGCAGGCTTGGTTGAACACGCCGTAGCTGTATTCGAGGCTGCCGATGATGAGGTTCTCGCAATCGTCGAACGAGTAGGCGGCGGCGCATTTGATGCCCATGAGCAACACACGCACCTTGCGGGACTTGAACAGGTTGGCCTGGTAAGCGTGCTGTTCGGCAGTCATAGTGGAGTCAATGCGGGCCAGTGTGACACCGGATTCAATCAACCGGGATTCAATGGTATCAGTCAGGCCAACGCGGGAGTTGATGATGACGACTTGTTCGCCACGGGCGAGGATGTCACGGGTCAATTCCAAGATGGCGATGACCTTGGGATTGAAGTTGGACGTGACCTTGGGACCGCCGAACCGGAACCCGGCGGGGTCGGCGCAGATGTTGCGGAGGTATTGCACCTGCTTGCCGGCGCGGATATAGGCGCTCTTGGCCTTGATGTTGGCGCGGTCGGTAAAATGACCATACAGCACGGCCTGTTCACGGCCCATGGGAACCCGCACGTCAATGACCTTGGGCGCTATATAATCCGCCCTGCATTCCAGCTTGGAAATGAAGGCCAGATTAGGCTTGAGCAATTTTAATAATCGCGCTGGGGCGCTGATGATCGGTGAGGACTTGATACACTTGTTACGGTCCTTGGGATTCTTGGCGCGGTTGATGTCTTCCTGGGTCAAGTCGCGCTCCTCGGTCTTGAATGTGGAGCCGAACCGGGCGAGGTCTTCACGGGCATACGGCCACGCGGCGTTACGGCGATTGCCCTTGTACCAGTCATCCACGGCGAGCCAGCCCATGATGGGGAACAGGTCGAGCACGTCATTGCTGACGGGCGTGGCTGTCAGGCAGTGCCGGTGCCGCAGGCAATGGCTTTCTCCAAGCCCTCGTCATACTTCAACTCGATGATGGCGAAGCGGTCCAACGTGGCGGCGTCCAGCCGGTTGCGGGCGGTGTAACCGGCAACCGCGCCGGTGCCCTTGGTGTTGGCCAGGGCCAGCACATGGAACTTGGCGTGACGGTCCACGGTCTCCCCGTTCGGGAACAGGTAGTGAGCATTGCTGACCATGGCGTTGAGCGAGGCGATGACGCCGGGGTCGCCGGTGTCAACTTCATCCAGCGCAGCCAGTCCGCCGAGTTTGTAGGGCTTGTAGAGGAAGCCTTCAACGAACTCGCCATTGGCCACGTTGCGATAACCAAGCAGCTTGGCGACAGTGAGTGTGGGGTCCACGCTGATGACGTAAGGTGTCACGTCGAGGATGGTGGCGATCTGCCGGGCGAGGTGCGTCTTGCCAGCACCAGCGCCACCGAACTTCCAGACCGGCACACCAGCCATTAACCAGGTGGCCGCTTGCGGGACTTGCGGGTGCATCAAACCTTCCAGCGGCTTGGTGTCACCGTTGGGCATGACAATTTCAATGCGCTGAACAGCGGTTGCCAGTGCATCGGCGATCAACTTCTGGACGCGCTCGGTGGGAAACGCGCCGTTGCCATTGGCTTTCTTGACGGCAGCGGCGATGTCGAGTTTCTGCAACTCTTCGGCGACGATGAGGCGGACAATGCCGTCATCAATTGGTGCGGCTTGGGGGACTCCGGCGCGCATTTTGCCTTCGAGATGACGGGCAATGATGGTGGCGAGGTCGTCCTCCTGACCTGCGGCAGGACTGGAGACAAGCTGGCGAACGCTCCGGGGCGCAACGGCCACCGGAACATCCGGCTCGCCATGGTCTTCACTCTCAACTTCAAGAACGCCAGCCAGCGGGTCAACCCGTTTCGTGACTACGGCGGGTGGTTCTTCCGGTTCAATCACCCTGGCACCGTTGCCGATGCTGCCCTGAAGTTTGGACCAATCGAGCTGGCCGATTCGCGGCTTGCCAGCAGCGTCACGGGTCAGGCCCAAGGCGCTGGAGATGCGGGCGTATTCCTCGTACTTGGTGGCCAGGTCAATGGTCGGGGAGATATGGTACGTTGCTATGTTGCCATGTTTGCCATCAGTGATGGCGCGGAAGTGGGCGGCGATGCGGTGATGCACCTCGGGCTTGCCCTGGGCCAGCGAGGTGATGAGTGCGATCAGCGCCCGCTGGCGTAAATCGCACGCTTCTTTGGTAACGGCGGGCTTGATTTCAGTGGTGGTCATTTATTTTCCTTGAGGTTTTTAAGTTTCAGGCAAAGGCGGCAGCGATGTCGTCCAGCGCCATCGTGGATTCAGCCAGGGGGTCGGCGCGCAGGGCGCTTGTATGTTTGTGGTGAGGTGATGTGGATTCGCGGGATTCGCTTTTATGGCCGCGACTGCCGCCGCCATGGCCGCGGCGTTTGACGAAGCGCAAGGGCTTCTCGCAACTGTGGGACCAGGTGCCACCCTTGCCACTGGGCAGGATGTGGACGCCACGGCGTTTGTAGGCGAAGCCGTATTGTTTGATGGACTCGCGGACGGCTTTGTTGTGGTCGCCACGCAAGTCCACACTGAGCCAGCACCAGTCGCGTTCCAGTTCGGCGACGGCATGCAGCTCGGGGTGGTGCTCACGCAGCCACGCCAGGACTTGTGATGCGGGGATGGGATTGTGTTTCATATAAGTTGTTTACGGGCGGGACCCAAACCGCTGTGCGTTTATGGCAGTTGGGGCATTTGGCTGGACTGTCGTGGTCGAGTCCCAGGTTGACGAAGCGTTGTTCTCTCTGACAAAACCAACCGCCGGTTTTGCACAGGCCGGTCAGACTGGGCACCGCACGCTCACGGATTCGGGCAAGGGGATGTTTCATTGGTAAGCTCCATGGCGCGGGTCATGATCTCGTCGTGCCTGGCGCTAAAGGCGTCCAACTCTGCCTGCGATGAGGCGCAACCACCGTTATCCAACAACTCCTCAGCAAGGTCTGCCGCAGCATTACGGTTGGAGTCAGGGATGAATGAGATAAAGGTGGCCATGACCTGTGGCACGATGTGGTCAGGCAAGCCAACGGTGTTGCCTTCGTCATCTGATGCGGCGAGCATGGCACAGCCAACTACGAGGTTGAGCGGGCCGACGGAGTTGTGCAGGACGAAGAAGCCTGAGGTGATTTCACCGTCTGGGAACTGCTTGCTGTGCAGGCGTTCGATGTTCATCAAACACTCGTCGTTGACCCAGAGGTCGAGGTGCAGCGGGCCGTCGTCGCCGAGGTGAATGCAGTCAATGCCGCCCCGGACGGCGTCACTGAGGACTGCGTAGGTTTCTGCGTCGTCCGGGTGGTGGACGTTGGTGATGGTATGGAGGAGTGGATCAATCAGGATGAATCTCATGGCTTGGTTTCGATGGTCAATCTGCCCGGTTCAACGGTCACTTCGACGCGGGTGCCGGCTTTGAAGCCCGCCGCCTCAAGCCACTTGCCCTTGAGCCGGATTCGGACCGGCATGGTGACGGAGGATTCTTCAACTTTGAGGCTGCGTTTGGTGGCAGTAATCACGCGAGTTGGGTGAGGTGGGAATAACAGCGGGCCACATTCAAAGGCAGACCGGCCCGGCGCAGCGCCGAACTCACGAGCCATTGGGTGACGCTCTTAAAGGTATGCTTGGGCACGACGCCAGCGGTGAACTGGTTGCGCAACTGGCGGCGCGACTTGATGAACGTTTCGTCGGCGTCGAGGATGCGGGTGCAATCATCCTGGATCTGTGCGATACGGATGGCTTGGGCCTTGCGCTCAATGGCGAGCGGGACGGTGATGTTGTTCAGTGGGATAAGGCGATGTGGCTTCATGGGATGGACCTTTCGTGTGGGATGTGGACTATGACGCACAGCAACGGCTATGCGTACCAGTCGCGCTCCGCTGGCATGACGGGGCGCGAGTGGTTAAGGGACTGTTGTTTCAATAACGGACTCGACTGAAGACTGGGAAACCGACCACCTCCATGTGTCGTAAATATTTAATAGGCGTCAACTCGGCCCGCCTGATTTTCAGGTACTATTGAGACTCGCATAATAGGGTGACATCAAGGCCACAGTTCAGCTTGTGTATAGCAGGCGGCGATAATCTGCTGACGGCGCCGCATTCGGCGGAGTGC
>Ga0302320_10024097_pt1 | contig 11899 bp, 10 predicted proteins | sample Bog_T0_3_FD_202130 | JGI IMG/M metagenome (GOLD analysis project Ga0302320, IMG submission 202130) | Peat permafrost microbial communities from Stordalen Mire near Abisko, Sweden - Bog_T0_3 | ecosystem: Environmental > Terrestrial > Soil > Wetlands > Peat | place: Sweden: Abisko, Stordalen Mire... | reverse complement strand
CACCGGGCGCACCGACTCTCATCATCACCCACATCGGCAGCCAGGCCATCGTGTCATGGGATCCTTCGGCCACAGGCTGGACGCTTCAGACAAACAACAATCTCTCGACCGGCACCTGGGGCAATTACGCCGGCGCGGTGGTGAATACCAGCGTGACCAATTCACCGCCGACGGGAAATGTTTTCTTCCGGTTGAAGCAGCCTTAAACCGCCGAAAGTCATATTTTCAGTCTGGATTCAAACGTGCTCCGTCAGCCGCATACATACGGACGGCCAGCGATTGTGGAAACTGACCGCGAGTTTTCACTTTACGTCAGTGTGTGCATCATCAAGCCGCGAAAAGACCTCATTGATCCACATTTCCTGAATGCCGCGATGGGGACTGCTGCCGTGAAGAACCAGGCCGACCGCCGCATTAAAGGCATTGGTGTTCCTGATCTCCATCTTGACCAAATCCAGAGCTTTCTAATTCCGCTTCCTTCGATGAGTCAGCAGCGCGAATTCACCCGGCGAGTGACGGCGGTGGAGGCGCTGAAGACGGCGCAGCACGCGTCGCTGGCGGAACTGGACGATCTGTTTGCTGCACTGCAAAACCGTGCATTTAAAGGAGAATTGAATGCATGATCAAAATTCGAGGGCAAAGCGAGTGAACCCCGTTGAATTCGGCACGCTATTCCATTTCATTCGAAACGGAATGAATGTGAAGCAGGATAAGTCTGGCGATGGACTTCCGATCACTCGCATCGAAACGATTTCAGATGCCACGGTGGATGCGTCTCGCGTCGGCTATGCTGGTCTAAAAGAGTCCGAATGCAGCGATTGGTTGCTGGAACCCGGCGACATTCTATTTAGCCATATCAATAGTGTTGAGCACATTGGCAAATGTGCGGTTTACCGTGGCGTGCCGGAAAAATTGATTCATGGAATGAATCTGCTTTGCTTTCGCTGTGATACATCAAAACTTCTGCCTGAGTTTGGAAAGTATTTGATACGAGGTATTGAATTTCGGACGCGGCTTTCCAACTTTATTAACAAGGCCGTCAACCAAGCGAGCGTTTCCATTGGCAACCTGAAGACAATTCCGGTTACGGTGCCGCCACTGGCAGAACAGCAAAGGATTGTTGAGGTGCTGGATCGAGCTGAGTATTTACGGGCCAAGCGCCGCGCTGCTCTCGCCCAAATTGACGCCCTCTCTAAATCTCTCTTCCTTGATCTCTTTGGCAATCCGGCTACGAACTTGGAGCGATGGTCAGCATGCACGCTCGGCGACGCCTTAGCTGCGATACGAAGTGGCGTAAATGCCGAACAGCTAACAAATCCCGGAGGTTGGCCAATTACCCGAATTGAGACTATTTCAGACGGCACAATAGACATTGAGCGCGTGCGCTGGATTGAACCAGACCCATCCTTGCTAGGAGATTTTCAACTTCATCCTGGGGATATTTTATTTAGCCATATCAATAGTGTTGAGCATATTGGTAAAACTGCAATTTATTCAGGCACACCAACACCTTTGATCCATGGAATCAATCTTCTTCGGCTTCGGCCTAAACTTGATACGGTTGAACCGGTATGGCTTTTGCATTTGCTAAAAAACGATGCCGTTCGTGCAGTTTTTAGGAATCGGTGTAAACGAGCCGTGAATCAGGCAAGCCTTAATCAACAAGATGTAAAAAGTCTCGCAATTTCATTGCCTCCCATTTCTTTGCAACAAAACTTTGCTCGGCGATTGCGCGTGGTCGAACAACTGAAAGATACACACGAGGCATCCCTTGGAGAGTTAGATGCCCTTTTTGCGGCATTGCAATGCAGTGCATTTAACGGAGAACTATAAATCATGCGAGGTGAATTCATAGCCGTCTGGACCGAAACTCCGCGCGAGATTTGGGACGAACTCGTGGTCGAGGAGGGAGTGCCGTTGGACGTATTTTGCGAACTGTATCGCAACCTTGCTCCGGCATTGAAAACAAAACCTACCGTGGAAGCACTTGCTGACATTATTGATAGTTCGGATAAAAGCAGGGATGCTTTTTTTGCGGTCAAGGCTAGCGACTTAGTCGGCGAAAGGGATTTAGTGATGTTCGTTGAGAAGGCCTATGACATCTTCGATGATTTTGCTGGCGATGCACTTTCAAATCGCTATTTCAATTTGCTCGCTACATTCATTGAAAAATTTAGTCTTCGCTACGACTTGCGTCGTCCTTGCCAGTTGTGTCCGACGCTGCCGGGTGTGTTTTCTGGATTAGTTCGTGAATTGCGAGCGGTCACCGCTAATGATGCACACCTCGACGCGTTGATGAAGGAATTTGAAAGTTCGATTCGTGATTTGCGAGCGGATTCATCTGAGGGAAAAATTAAAACGTGTATTCAGAAGCAAGTAAATTTGCTTGAGGCAGTCGGGGGAAAGTGTCCGGGAGTGACGGCGGGGGAACTGGGGCAAATCTGCAACCAGCTAAATAACTGGCCTCACGCTGCGATCAAAGGGGCGCTCAAAAACTTGTATGGGTTTACTTCAGACTATCCAGGAATCCGACATGGCGGCAATGCTGCCGGTGTGTTACGCCACATTGAAATGCGGGACATGGTGGCCATGTCTATTTTGTTAACTGGATTTTCGCCATATTTAACAGACCAATTCAATGCAGAGCAGGTCTATCGTGGAACGTGAAACGATGAATTCTTTGGAATGAAAAATTTATGAACACCGTCACCGAACAAGATCTGAAAACCGAAATTGCCGACATGCGGGAACGATTTCCCCGGCTTCAGGATAGCGATTTGTTCGTGTCGTGGTTTCTGAAATGTTTTGTCACCGAGAAGGAGGAAGAGGCCATTGCCGCGCTTGTGGGCGGGTCGAAGGATAAAAGCCTAGACGCCATCTTTGTGGATGAACCGGCCAAAAAAGTTTTCGTTGTTCAGGGCAAGTATCGGCATCGCATGGACGCCGGCACGGAACACCGGTCGGATGTCACTGCGTTCGCCGATCTGGCCCACATCTTTGCGGACAATGAAGCGTTTGCGTCCTACATCGAGGGGCTGGAAACGGCGGCGGCCGGCAAAGCCGAGGCGGCGCGCAAACGTCTCCACAGCCGGGGGTATCGTTTGCAGCTTTATTACGTCACAACCGGGCGTTGCAGTCCGTCCCTCACCGAGGAAGCGGAGCGGGTTGTCCGTCAGGGAGATTCCACAGCCAGCATTGACATAATTGACGGAAAAAGAATTTTGCGCCTGCTGGCTGATTACCTCGATGGTGTAGCGCCGCCGGTGCCGTTACTGGAGCTGGAGATTGAAAACGGGCAAGGTATCAAACTCGACGGCGTGTTGCAGCGATTCGATGGACATACACGGATCGAATCATGGGTGTTTCCGGTGGGTGTCTGGCATATCGCCGAGATGTATGAGCAATCCGGCATCCGGCTGTTCGCGCGCAATGTCCGGGGTTTCCTCGAAGAAACGGCGGTCAACAAGAACATGGAAGCGACGCTATTAAGGGAGCCGGATTATTTTTGGTATTACAACAACGGCATCACCATCATTTGCGACCAGGCCGAGCAAAAAAATTCCAACGGGCGTAAAGTGATGCGAATCGTGAATCCGCAAGTGATAAACGGCCAGCAAACCACGCGGACGTTGCACAAAAAGGCCACCAAGGATTCCAAGGCCACGGTTTTGGTTCGCGTGATCAGTGTCCCGCGCGACTGTGACGAGGAATCAAACCGGTTCGACAATCTGGTCAGCAAAATCGTCGCGGCCACCAACTGGCAAAATGCCATCCGGGCGTCTGACCTCATGTCGAATGACCGGCGGCAAATTGATCTTGAACGGAATCTCCGCAAGCTGGACTACCAGTATCTTCGCAAGCGTCAGAGCAAAGGCGAAGCTCGCCGGCACGCGGGAGTGCGTCATCGTTTTCTCGTCAAGAAAGACGAACTCGCGCAGGCAGTCGCCGCTTGCGACCTCGATCCGTCCATCGTGCGGGAAGGCAAGGAACGGCTGTTCGAGGAACGGTTTTACAATCAGGTTTTCCCCAACGCCGATCCAAATTACTATCTGCCGCGCTATTGGCTGGTGGCTTATACTCAATTCGCCGCGCGGGGTTATCCCGAACGGGCCTACGCAAAATGGGTGGTCACTCATTTCGTTTGGCAATCGATGGCGAAGATTTTGGGCACGCGCCACCAGCGGGCGCTATTCATCCGCGTGAATGAGCGGAGTAATTTTGAATCCTTGGGCAAACTTTGCAATCTGGCCTACAAAGGTGTCATCCAGTTCTACCGTTCGCGTCGAGGAACGGGCGAGAAAGCCAAAGACCCTTCAACTTTCTTTCAGCGCAAAGGTTTGCATCGGGATTTTGCAAATTATTGGAATCGCGATGGGGGCAAATACAAAAGCCAATTTTCCAAAGCATTGAAGGCGTTCAAAGACGAAATGCGAGAGGCCGCAGAAGAAAACTGAAAATAAATTGCCATGGGCGCGATATATTTTCGACGAATCGAGTTGGTCACAACGCTCAATGAGCTTGTCGGCTACAAGGCTGGCGTCGCCCTGACCCGCGAACAAATGCAGGGATTTCTAAAATCCGATGGCCCAAACATTCTAGCTGGAAACGATGACGCTCCACTGCGTGTCCGTTCGGAGGAGTTTGAGGAACTTTTTTGCCGACTGCTTTACGAAATCGGGAGCATAAAATCGCCGGAGTTCATGCCGAGTATTTATGGCCTTTATCGAAGGTTTGAAAAAGACCAGCGGTTATTGCCCGTTTACCTCAAAGTCCAAGAATTCTTCAACCGTTTTTGTGAGGAATCTTTCAATAACGATTCAGGCCCAATTGATTTAACCAAGTTTGTTGAGCAGGCAAAAAACTTTCATGGTGTTGAAGGCCAAGCCGTGGCGTTGATAATCGCACAATGTGTTTTGGAAGACATGCACAAAAGTTCACTCGGCGCATTTCGGAGAATTCAATGGAATGACACCGTGGGTCTGGCCGAATTATTTAATTCTGAAAAGCTCTCGACCCATCACGGTGAATTCTTTGATCAAAGGTTTTTGGATTATCTTTCCCACAATTTTGATTCAATTGATAAAATCAATTGGCGCAAGTTTGAGGGATTAACATGCGAATTTTTCCACCGAGTTGGACTCAAGGTCGAAATTGGCCGGGGACGAAATGATGATAGTGTGGATGCCAGAATATGGGCCAACAAAGATGAAGCCAAGCAGCCACCTTTGATTCTTGTGCAATGCAAACGTCAAAAGGACACTGTTGAAAAGGTTGTTGTGAAAGCCCTACATTCTGATGTCGTTTATGAAAAAGCTATGCTTGGAATGGTAGTAACCAGCAGCGCCTTGAGTCCCGGCGCTAAAAAAACCTGTGTGGCACGCAGTTATCCAATCGTCGAGGCAAACCGAGACACTCTCAAAAAGTGGATCAATGCCATGCGCACGCCATATTCTGGGATTTTTCTTGGAGAATGATAATGACGAAGGCCAAGTTGGCGGAGCCAACTTGGCCTTCGTCATTGCCTCGGTCGCCCAACTGCACTGCTTCTGAAGCAGTGCAGTTGGGCGACCGCGCGCGCGAGGGACAGCCTAGAACTGCGTCCGACGCAGTTCTAGGCGGCAGCGCTGAAGTTGTCAAGAAAATAAGCGCATTTCAGACTTGTAATGCTCTTGTTTTTGTAAGAAAAAGATGCCAGAACTTCTTACAAAATAAAAGTGAAGAAAAACGCTAAAAGCATTGATAGCACTATTCTAAGCCGCATTTACGGCTCAGGGAGGGGTAGTGTTCACACTCCTAGTGAATTTCTTTACCTTGGCAGCCGTCGGGCTGTGGATCTCACCCTGCATCGTTTGCTGCGGCGGAAGATCATTCGCCGCCTTTCCCGTGGACTATATGAGTATCCCCGCGAGCATCCAGAACTGGGAACACTGTCGCCGGATATTCAGAAAGTGGCGAAGGCATTGGCTGGTAAAGACCGGATACGCCTGCAACCCGCCGGAGCTTACGCCACCAACTTGTTGGGGTTGTCCGAACAAGTGCCGGCCAAGGTGGTGTTTTTTACGGACGGAACATCGCGCACTGTGAAAATCGGACGGCAGGAAATCCAGTTGCGTCACACTACTCCGAAAAATATGGCGGCAGCAGAACGATTGAGCGGCTTGCTGATACAGGCGTTGCGGCATTTGGGCAAAGAACACATCACGCCGGCGCGTGTGGAGCACTTGAAACGCACGCTGCCCGCCAAGGAGCGAAAGAAGCTGTTACGGGATCTTCCGCTGGCACCTGCTTGGATGCATACACTTTTTCGTGAACTGGCAGGAAATTGATTTGTGAAACTGGAATTTTTCAAACGCTCCGCGCCGGAACAGACGCTGATTATCCGCGAGACGGCGGCGCGACGCGGCTTATTGCCCGTAATGGTAGAGAAAGATTTCTGGGTGTCGTGGACATTGGCAGTATTGTTTACGCACCCGGAGTTCGGCGGAGAACTGGTGTTCAAAGGCGGCACATCATTGTCGAAAGTATTCGGCGTAATTGACCGGTTTTCCGAGGACATTGATTTGTCGGTCAGCCCCGCGTTCCTGGGCATCAGCGAAGAATTCGTGGAACAGGCTGAAAGCCGGAACAAGCGAACGGAGCGAATGGAAGAACTGGAAGCGGCGTGCATTGAGCGTGTGCGTGACCGGTTCCTGCCGACGTTGGAACGGATTGCAGGTGAAGTTCTCGGTGAACGATCCGGCGGTGCGTCATGGATGGAATTTCAAGTGGATACCACAACGCATTCGCCAACGGTGCTCTTTCATTATCCTTCCAACGAACCTTCCGGCTTTGAGTATCTGGGGCGCTTCGTGAAGATGGAGTTTGGATCGCTGACGGATCAAAGGCCGGTGGGAACTCACGCCGTTCGACCGTGGGTGGCGGAGGAATTTCCGAAGCAGCTTGAAGATTTCCGCTGCGAACTGGTGGCGCTGGAACTGGAACGGACTTTTTGGGAGAAGGCTACGATTTTGCACGCGGAATATCATCGCGATCCGGCGAAGCTAATTCGTGACCGTTTCTCGCGGCATTATTCTGACATGGCGGCACTGGCTCGACACGCCATCACTGAACGCGCACTGGCTCGTGACGATTTGCGACAACGCGTAGCAAATTGGAAGAGCCGGTTCTTCGCGGCAAGTTGGGCGCGTTATGATCTTGCCACGCCCGGCACATTCCGCCTCGTGCCGCCGGAATTTCGGTTGCCTGAACTGGAGAAGGACTACCATTCCATGCGCGATATGTTTCTCGTCCGCCCACCGCCGTTTGAAATCATATTGGAGACGGTGCGCGATCTGGAAAACCGCATCAATCGAACTGCATGAGCAATTTCACCTTCCTCAAAACCGAATGGCCTGACTTGCACGAATCGGCAGTCAAAGCCGAGGCACTTGCATATTCCGATGCCCGGTCGGCCTGCTTCTACGCGCGGCGCGCGCTGGAATTGGCGGTGCATTGGCTCTACAAATATGACCCGGCACTCAAATTGCCTTATCGGGAAAACTTGAGCGCGCTCATTCACGAGCCGACCTTTCGCAAAGCGGTCGGCCCCGTGACATTTGCCAAAGTGCGGCTCATCAAGGAGGTCGGCAATCTCGCGGTTCATAGCCATAAACCGATGCGGCAATTTGACGCCCTAACGGCCACGAGGGAGTTATTCCATTTCTGTTTCTGGCTGGCGCGCACCTATGCGCGCGGCGCGAAACCCGCCGATGGTTTGGCCTTCAATCCGGATTTGCTGCCAAAAGCTGCGCTTGTGGCCGGGCCGACGCAGGAGCAATTGGAGCGGTTGGAAACCCAGTTACGCGAGCGCGATGAAAAACTGGCGGGGTTGTTCCGGGATAAAACCGCATTGGACGCAGAATTAAACCGGGTGCGGGGTGAAATCGCCGAGGTGAAAAAGGCGAACGCTGCGCGCCCGGATGACCACGATTATTCTGAAGCCGAGACGCGGGATTATTTCATAGACCTATTGTTGCGCGAGGCCGGTTGGGTGTTCACCAAGCCCGGCGAGGATACGGAATATCCTGTCACCGGGATGCCCAATAACACGGGCGAGGGATTCGTGGATTATGTTCTTTGGGGTGATGACGGCCTCCCGCTGGCATTGAACGAGGCCAAACGCACGAAACGCGATCCGCGTGTTGGCCAGCAGCAGGCAAAACTGTATGCGGATTGCCTGGAAAAAAAGTTTGGCCGCCGGCCCATCATCTTTTACTCGAACGGCTACGATCATTGGCTGTGGGATGACACCAACTATCCGCCGCGTCCGGTGCAGGGATTCTACAAGAAAGCCGAGTTAGAATTGTTGATTCAACGCCGGCAGACCAGAAAATCGCTGGCGGTAGCGCAAATCAATGAAGCCATTGTGGAGCGCTATTATCAGACCCGCGCCATCCGTCGCATCGGCGAAGCCTTTGAAAAAGATCATGACCGCAAGACGCTCATTGTCATGGCTACCGGCGCGGGCAAGACGCGCACAATAATCGCCCTGTGCGATTTGCTCATGCGCTGCAATTGGGCGAAGCGCGTGTTGTTTTTGTGCGACCGCGTCGCGCTAGTGAACCAGGCCGTGAATGCGTTCAAGAAACATTTGCCCGAATCATCGCCGGTGAATCTCGTTACCGAGAAGGAAACCGAGGGCCGCGTATTTGTTTCCACTTACCCCACCATGATGGGACTAATTGACGAAACCAATGACGGGCAGCGGCGTTTCGGAGTTGGTCATTTTGACCTTATCATCATTGATGAAGCACACCGGTCGGTTTACCAGAAGTATAAAGCAATTTTTGATTACTTCGATTCGCTGCTCGTCGGCCTGACCGCCACGCCGCGTGAAGAGATTGATCGTGATACTTATGGTCTGTTCAATCTTGAAAAAGGCGTGCCGACCGATTCGTATGATTTAAATGAAGCGGTGGCCGATAAATTCCTCGTGCCGGCGCAACCGGTGTCTGTGCCGCTTAAATTTCAACGGGGCGGCATCAAATACGATGACCTGTCCGAAGAGGAAAAGGAGGCGTGGGACGCATTGGAATGGGATGACGACGGCAATGTGCCTACCAGCGTGGAAGCTGAAGCAGTCAACAAGTGGCTGTTTAACAAGGATACCGTGGACAAGGTGCTGGAGCATTTGATGACACGAGGGCAAAAAGTGGCGGGCGGCGACCGACTCGGCAAGACCATTATCTTCGCCAAGAATCAAGCTCACGCGGATTTCATCCAAGAACGATTCGACCTAAACTATCCCAGCCTCGCAGGAAAGTTCACGCGGACCATTACCTTCAAGACCGAATATGCCCAAAGCTTGATTGATGATTTCTCGATGAAGGATACCATGCCGCACATCGCCATTTCCGTGGACATGCTGGATACGGGAATTGACGTGCCGGAAGTAGTAAACCTCGTGTTTTTCAAACTGGTGCGGTCAAAAACGAAGTTCTGGCAGATGGTAGGCCGTGGCACCCGATTGTGTCCCGATCTATTTGGCCCCGGCAAACACAAAGAATTTTTCTACATCTTCGACTACTGCCAAAATCTGGAATTTTTCAAACAGAACCCTGACGCCGTCGAAGGTTCGACGGCCGAATCACTCGGCAAACGCCTCTTCAAGACCCGACTGGAACTCATCAGCGAGCTCGATAACAAATCTTTTGGCTTGGTCAAAGATGGCTCGGATAAGGAAATCGAATTGCGGCGTGATGTGGCCAGCCTGTTGCATGAAGAAGTCGCCGCCATGAATGTCGAAAACTTCGTCGTCCGCGCCAAGCGCCGGGTGGTGGAGAAATACACTCAACCGGGTGCATGGAAAGATTTGAAGCTTGAGGCATTCGCGGAACTGGCGCAGGAAGTCGCCGGCCTGCCGTCCGAACTGGAGGCGGATGCGGAAGAGGCGAAACGTTTCGACCTACTTATGCTTAATCTGCAATTGGCGGTGTTACGGGTTGAGCCGGCGTTTAGTCGGCTCAGCGACCAGGTGAAGGCGATTGCCGGTCTGCTTGAGGAAAAATCCAGCATACCGATGGTGCATGCGCAGATGCCGTTGATTCAAGAAATTCAAACCGACGAATGGTGGCAAGATGTGACTACGCCAATGCTGGAAATTGTCCGCCGCCGCCTGCGTGAGCTCATAAAGTTGATTGAAAAGGCACAGCGCAAACCCATTTATACCGACTTTGAAGACGAGTTGGGACAGGAAACCAAGATCGATTTGCCAGGCTTCACTGTGGGCGATACGTTTGAAAAATTCCGGGACAAGGCCCGTGCCTTTTTGCGTGAACATCAAAACGAGTTCGCAATCTACAAACTGCGAATGAATGCTCCCCTGATTCCCGGAGATTTGGCCGATTTGGAACGGATACTGGCGGCCAGCGGTATCGGCAGCACCGGGGAAATTGAACGGGCTAAACAGGAGTCGAAAGGCCTCGGTTTGTTTGTTCGCTCCCTTGTGGGCATGGATCGGGAGGCTGCCAAGCGTGCCTTCGCCAAATTCCTGTCCCAAAAATCATTTACCGCCAACCAGATTGAATTCGTGGATATGATTATCAACCATCTGACCACCTATGGCGCGATGGATCCAGATTTACTTTACGAATCGCCCTTCACCGACATCGCGCCCCAAGGGCCTGAAGGATTGTTTTCACCTGTGGAAATTGACGAGTTGGTAGCGACGATTCACAAATTTTACGAGTCCGCACTCGCATGACATTGAACATATTCGCCGCTTGCTCAATCGGCTCGAATTTTTAACTAGCCGGTGGTTTCAATAAAACTCGTCTAAATTCACCCTTCCGATAGGGAATGTTGGCCACGTAAGCCTTTTGCGAACGGTCACATGCACACAAACCTTCACGGCGACGACTTGCGGGGTGACTTGCGCGATGGTCAGGCCAAGCACCTCGGCGAATTCTTTTAATGATTTTTCCTTGAGCATGTTAAAGCTAGAATCAACTTGCGGGGTGACTGCCGGGTTGTGTTTCCTCAACGCGCAGCCCGCTGCGGTAAACAAAATTCTCCCCCAACTCCGGCCAGCAATCCCGGCGCAAAAGCCTAACCAGCCACGTCTTTGGCTCGCCTGCGCCTGTCAACGGTGGAGCCGCAAACCGAACCACCGCGCGCAGCGCCAGACACAATTTATCGGACAACCTTGACAGGCGCAGGCGAGCCATACAATGGACGAGGCGAGCGCGCCGGAATCCACCCCGTGCGGATGCAAAACGAGCATCGCGTCACCAGCGCAATGGCTGCGCGCCGGAACAAATTTGTCGCCCGGCAAGTGGATGAGTCCATTGATCCCATCGTGAGCCCATTGATTCCGTTACCGGCGATCAAACCAAATAAAATAAATGCCGAAGCCGATAAGCAATACGCCGATGCTCCAGAGAATCTGTCCCCACCACGCCTGAAACGACATTCTGGCATCCAATGCTTTTTGCGCCTCAATCAGGCGAAACCGTTCGTCAATCAGTTCTTTCCTGACTTCATCCAACGCCTTCTTTAGCGAGGCGTTGCCGTGTTCCAACTCAAATTTAACCTGGCGGGCGGCCTTTTCGGTTTCAACCAGATGTCCGTTGGATTTAGCCACCGCTAGTTTGATGGCTTCGCTGTGATTGGCAACCGATTGGTCAAACGCCGCGATGGTCGCACTGGTCGTGTCATCGAAATTTGCGACAATCGCGCCGGTCTGCCGCCGGTATTCGGCCAGATGTTTTTCAATCAGTTTGCTGGCATCATTCATCAAGCGCGGCAGATTGGCAGCGACGCGCCATTGCGCCTTGGTCAGCAAGGCCAGTTGCACCGGAAAACTGTTGTCCGGCCCGACGCTCCATTCATATAACAGCCGGTGAATCCGATCCACTTCGTC
>Ga0302320_10024096_pt1 | contig 11899 bp, 10 predicted proteins | sample Bog_T0_3_FD_202130 | JGI IMG/M metagenome (GOLD analysis project Ga0302320, IMG submission 202130) | Peat permafrost microbial communities from Stordalen Mire near Abisko, Sweden - Bog_T0_3 | ecosystem: Environmental > Terrestrial > Soil > Wetlands > Peat | place: Sweden: Abisko, Stordalen Mire... | reverse complement strand
CATCACACGCCGTGTTGCCGTCGAGCCCCCTGCCCGCTCCGCCATCCATCCCCGCGCCTCTCCGCTTGCCAATCTTCAGCCGCCGCGCCGTCGCCGACAATCACCGCCGAAAGCCGCCGCGCCGCCGCGCCGCCGCGCCGCCGCGCCGCCGATTCTGCGCCCTTCCCGCAAATATGGCAACTCTCCCTAAGGCGCGATAAGGGTTTTCTGGTGCACGTATGCCGGATAAGTGTAATTGTCGGGCGTAGGGAGAGGCAGTAGATTTCGGCGTGAAATGTCGTTCAATCGCGCCCGATCGGGCCAGGAGACCCGCATGGACAGCCTGCCCGACAGCACGGATATCGGCGCGGCCTCCGCCGACGCCGGCCTGCCGGCCCTGCCGGGGACCGTCGCCGGGGTGCCGCTCGGCCAATCCCCGGCAACCGTGCGCGACTGGTTCGATGCGGCGGCGGAGGCCCTGATCCCCGACCCCGATGAAACCCTCGGCACGGCGCGGCGGGCCGCCGACGCCTATGCGCGCCGAGCCCAAGCCGGCAACACCCGCCGCGCCTATCGCGCCGGCGTGCGCGCCTGGTGCGCCTGGTGCGACCAGCACGCCCTGCCCTGCCTGCCCGCGGACGCCGCCGACGTCGTCGCCTTCCTCGCCGCCGAACGTGGCCGCGGGCTGGCGGTTAACACCCTCGACCTGCGCCGGGCCGCCATCCGCTACCTGCACTTCATCGCCGGCCTGCCGGTCCCGACCGCCGAAGCCCAGGTCGCGCTGACCATGGCCGGCATCCATCGCGCCGCCGCCGACGCCGGCGTGCTGCCGGCCAAGAAACTCGCCGTCACCGCCGACATCCTGCGCGACATCCTGGCCGGCATCCCTGACGACTTGGCCGGGCGGCGCGACCGCGCGCTGCTGCTGGTCGGCTTCGCCGGCGCGCTCCGCCGCGCTGAACTGGCGGCGATCCGGGTCGAGCATCTCGAGCCGGGCCAGCGCGGCCTGCGCCTGACCCTGCCCCGCTCGAAGGGGGACCGCACCGGCAGCGGCGTCAGCGTGGCCATTCCCTATGGCACCACCGAGCTCTGCCCGGTGCGGGCGCTGCGCCGCTGGCAGGACGCTGCGAACATCACCGCTGGCCCGGTGTTCCGCCGCATCTGGGTGCCGCCCCGGCGCGCCCAGGCCGCCGGCGGCCCCCTGCCCGCCCCCGTGGTCGGCACCGCGGCGATCGACGTCGGCACCGTCGCGCGGATCCTCAAGGCCCGCGCCGCCGCCGCCGGCTTCGACCGCACCGTCGTCGGCGGCCACAGTCTCAAGCGCGGCGCGCTGACCACCGGCATGGATCGCGGCGTCCACCCGACCCGGCTCAAGCAATTCGGCCGCCACAAGAGCTACGCCGTGCTAGACGAATACCTCGAACTCGGCGACCCGTTCGAGAGACACCCGCTGAACGGCGTGCTGTAGCCGATCCTACTGTTGGGTCGCATGAACGGGGAATCGTGACAGCCGCGGGCAAACCAAGAACGACAGCCATGACCTGAGCCGCCGATAATCAACACGTCAGGACTTGGCGAACTTGGCGGTATTGGCTACATTGGTCACGTCAGGAGCGCCTTTCATGGTGACCAAAGTCATATCGCCCTCGCCTTCCAGTAGCCCGCGGGGACGCCAACTTCCTCCAGTTGAGGCAACCGCGCTGATCGCCCTGCGTCCGATGACGCGCGATGAGCTCTGCCGCGTCGCCCAAGTGCTGAATGCTGGCGGCACGGCCGAACTGAAGCCGGCCCGGGTTATGCTGAGTCAACGCGACGCCAAGACCATTGCGGCGGGCAGCTTCGATCCTGTCGACGCGACGCTCATCGCCGCCCCACGTCCGGACCCGGCCCCGGGTGCCGACCCAGAAGCGGACCTCGAGCACGCGCTTACGGCCGCCCGCGCCCGCGGCGCCGCCCTCAAAGAAGAGCTGCTCGCCGATCCTGAGATGCTTTCCACGGCCGCCGTGGCCCAGCGGCTCGGCATGTCTGAGGAAGGCATACGTCTGAAGCGCAAGCGCCACGAGATCCTCGGCCTCGAATTCGCCAAGCGCGGCATCCGGTACCCGAGCTGGCAGCTCCTGCCCAATGCCCAGTTGCTCCCCGCCCTGCCCCGTCTGTTTGACATTCTCGGTTCCGACCCCTGGCGCCTATACCGGTTCCTGTTGCAGCATCACGCAGAAACAGGCGGCGGACGGGCCCTCGATGCGCTCAAGCGCGGCCGGTCTGATGCTGTACTGGCCGCGGCCCACAACAGCGCCGCCGGCGCATTCTCCTGACGGGGTGGCCAAGCTCTTTCACCCGCTCGCCACCGCCCGACTGATCCGAGCCGAGGTCCCCGTCGGCGCGGTTTGGCACCATATCTTCTTGAGGCGCTTTCGGAGGCTCGCTTCCAGATCTCGAAAGGGTTGCCCGTTTTCGGGGTTTCCGGAAATCCGGATATTATATCGGTTGCCTCCCTCCGATCAAACCACATACCTGTCCTCGATATTTTTCGGGATTCCCGTGTATCGGGGTTACCTGCTTTCGGGGTTTCCGGAAAATTGGATTTCGTGCCGGCACATCCCGCCGGTTGAAATCAAACCCCCAGCCTGGCCCCTGCAGGTTTCCGGGTTCCGGTGTAGCACGCTTACCCGCTTTCGGGGTTTCCGGAAAACGTGGTCTCCCGCGGGCACCTCGCCGGCTGCAGCCCAACCCCAGCCCGACCCCTTAGGTTTCGGGATACCGGCGTACCGAACTTACTTGCTTTCGGGGTTTCCGGAAAATAGGTCTCGTGCCGACACCTCCCGCCGGCTGTAGTCAGGGCAATCGGGTGAACGCTGCTACGGCTGACGTGAGCGTCGAGTTTTCAATCCAGCCTGTGGAAAGCGCGCCACGGGCAACGGAATCGGCCGGAATTGGGAGCCGAGAGACCGCCGCTTCCGTTCACCCGATTGCCCTGCGGCTGTAGTCAACCCCCCCAGCCAAGCCTCTGCGGATTCCCGGGTTCCGGTGTAGCACGCTTACCCGCTTTCGGGGTTTCCGGAAAACGGGGCCTCCTGTTGGCACCTCGCCGGGCGCAGTCAAACCCCCAGCCTAACCTCTTGCGTTTCGGGATACCGGCGTAGCGGGCTAACTTGCTTTCGGGATTTCGGGATTTCGGGATTTCGGGAGTTCCGGAAAATAGGTCTCGTAATAGCACCTCCCGCTGGCTGCAGTCCTCCCGCCAGATGAGCGTCTTCGGGTTTCCGGGTTCCAGCGTAGCGGACTTACCCGCTTTCGGGGTTTCTGGAAACCGGGATCTAGTGTCAGCGCCTCGCGCCGTCGGCAACCCCCCAACCCGGAGTAGCTACCCCCTTTCAGGCAATCGAGCGAAGCGCCGCCGGTTGACCGCTCTCAAATGCACGACGCCAAAGTCAGATTTCCAGGTCCGTGTTCCGTCACAAGATGGTTCCACGCTTTCGGGCTTTCGGGCTTTCGGGCTTTCCCGGCAGTGATTGGCAGACCCGAAGGGACGCGGGGGCGGGCAAAAGGGCTAATCGGAAGGGATCTTCATTTCCGCCGATGATTGGGGTTGCCCGAAACCGCGCTTCCCCTGTATCAAGCTATCCGGGTTTCAGGAAATCGGGGTTTCAGGTTGCCTGCTTTTCGGCGAGGTCGGTGTATATGGCGATAATCACTTTCGCGCAGGTTAAAGGGGGGTCCGGGAAGACAACCGCAGCAATGTGCACCGTTGCCGAACTTGTGGCCCGCGGGAGCGCTGTCGCGGCGCTCGATCTTGATCCCAACCGACCCTTGGGCGAGTTCTTTCAGCGCGTACCGGAGTTGAAAGCGGTCGAAGTGGCCGTGCCGTCCAGCGAGCGGCGCGTCAGCTCTCTGGTGCGTGAGCTAGCTCAACGCAACGACAACGTCGTAATCGATCTGATGGGAGCCGCCACAAACGACACTCAGGTTGCAATGGCTCTGGCAGACCTAGTCATTGTGCCGTCGCAAATGAGCGGCACCGATCTGAAATGCGGCGTCGAGACTTGGCGGCAAGCGTCCGAGGCCGCAGAGATCAGCAACCGGATCATTGTGCGGGCGGTCTTGATAGCGAGAAGCAGCGCCGGTGCGGTGCGACCGAGAGTGGAAGGCTTTCTCCGTGAGCAGTACACGAGGGTAGGGGCACACGTCTTGGCTACGGCGTTTGGCGACAGAGCCGTCTGGAAGGAAATGACCTACAGCGCTCATATCCCGCACCTGCACGACCGGAGCTCTAACGCCGCGAGGAACTTTATCGCGGTATTTGATGAGATGATGGAATTGATCGCGTCGGCCACCCCCAAAGCCTCCGCAGCCTGAGAATTAGGATGTCAGCAAGACCGGTACGCCCGCAGCTCGAGGCACCTGACCTTTCACCGCCGGCGCGGGAGACGAATAGTCGGCCGCCAACGACGGCCGCCGATGACCCTCGATTTGATGCGGCGTCCCTCCTGGAAACTCATGCCGTCTATGTCCAGGGCGTGAAGGAGGGAAGGGTTCGGGTCGTAAACCCTGAGACCGTGCCCCCACGGCCTGACATCGTGGCGCATGAACAACCTCAGCGGCGGCGTTCGCCCGAGTCGTCCCTCTCAACCAAGGTACCCGAATACGTCATGCAGCAGCTCCGTCGTCGATATGCGGAGAGTGGGGTCACTATCAGGAACCAGATCCTCCTCGCCCTCCGGAATGACGGCTTGTCCATCGAGGACGATGACATTCAGGACGACCGCAAGCGGCCAACACGGTAGGTGAAGTTGGGTTTCGGGGTTTCGGGGTTGCACGCTTTCGGTTTTTCAGGGTTTCGGGGTAAGATGCGCATCTCCAGTAACCGCTTCCATCGCTATGGGGGAGCATGACCGCGGTCAAACCCTCAATGTGCCTGGCCCCAAGCGCGCGGCAACTATCCCGGCGCGGGGTGATCGATATCGCCGGGAGGGCTACATTGGCTTCGCCACTTCTAACGGCGGCGGCAAACGGCCCTCGTGTCTAGTTCATCGGCGGCGCCGAATTTTCGTGTCCAATTCATCGCGGGTACCGGCCGATCACGGCCGATTCATCGCGGGCAGTAGCCTCCGCGACCGATTCATCGTGGATCGCACCCCACCGTGTCCAAATCATCGCGGCCAGTCGCTCGCCGCGACCGATTCATCGCACTTGTCGTCCACCAATATCAAACCGTTGAGCGACTAAGCTGGACCAGCATGGTAGAATCGGTCGCAAACCCTACATGTTGTGCGATGAATCGGTCAAGAACCCTGCGGGTCGTGCGATGAATCGGTCACACGCGATGATTTGGCCACGCAGGTCGGCGGTAGGGGACGGGCGACGAACGGTCTCAGATGGCAAGGCAGGCAAACGCACGATGAATCGGTCACGGCGGATCTCCTGATTAACTGAGGCATCCTCAGATGCCCGCTGTCTGGAAATTCCAGGATTGGGGACGTGAAAGGGCGGTAGAACAGTAGCTCTGTTAGCGGAACTGCTCAGGGAGTTCCAATGCGAGGGTGGGGTTTGCGATGAATCGGTCACGCAGGTGAGGGCGCGATGAAATGGTCTGCGGGCAAGAACGGCCTGCGCTGAAAGGGTACCGTCGCGTTTTCCACGCTGAAATGGTCACGCCAAGTGTCTGTTAAACTATCCACGCTGAAATGGTCGTGCCGGTTTCTTCCGTTGTGCGATGATTCGGTCGCAAACATTCCTATGGGCGCGATGAATTGGTCGTAGGGGCCGAGTTGCCCACGATGAATTGGTCTCTATACCTATAACAGTCTTATACTATCCTACCTGATATAGGATCGCTCGACGCCTGACCGACTCATCGCAATGAGGAAAGGCGCTAACGAAGTGCGACCGATTCATCGCGCCGATTCCATATCGCCTCTTGCTAATTGCCCTGGATTTCAGAGATTACACGATAGGAGGTTGCAAGGGACGACTCCGATGGGCAGCAAAGATCAACTTGATCTGATGGTCGATGGTCTAGACGAAGCCCTCCGGAAGGTTGAGGCAGCGCCAAGAACCATGCGAACCCGCCTGCTAAAGCAGATTGAGACGGAGCACGATCTTCTCTCGGGGTTGCCGGCGATTGACGACCTATCATTCCTTCACAGTGGTTTATGCCAAACCTGCCTGCCACACTCGCGACCGGCCAGCAACACGACGCCATGGACACGCACCAGTGGGCGATTCACCCTAATCGTATCGCCAGGCGTCCTCGATGACCGTCCCATGGAAAACAAATTACGGCAGCCGACCAAGGCTGAAACTGAAGAGATGTATGTTGGCGTGCCTTATGGCAGTCGGGCACGACTGATCATGATCTATCTTCAGACTGAGGGCTTGAAATCTCGCTTCGTTTCGCTCGGCCCTTCCATGTCAGCTTTTCTGCATACACTTGGACTGCCGCGATCGGGAGGGCCGCGGGGATCTATTATATCTATTCGGGAGCAGTGCTTGCGGATCGCCAGATGTCAGTTCACTATGCAGTGGACCGATGCGCACAATGGTGGAAGCCGCTCGTTAATATCCGATACCAGAATCGTTGAAGGATTGGAGTTGCTCAATTCGAGCCGAGGGGACTGGTCTGGTACCGTGGAGCTTTCACAGAAATTTCATGACCACCTTCGTGAGCACGCTGTCCCGCTTGATAAGCGTAGTATCGCCTTAGTTTCAAATAATTCACTCAGCCTAGATTTGTACGCACTTTTTGCCTATCGATTGCCTCGTTTGAGAGAAAAACTGCATATGTCATGGGAGATGCTGCAGTCCCAGATTGGCACAGAGTATGCCGAAGTGCGGGAATTAAAGCGGAAGGTGAGCCAAATCAGTAACACACTGCGCAAGGCTTACCGTGATGCAAAGTTCGAGATAATGCCGAGCGGGATCACCCTGTATCCCTCTCCACCCGCAGTTCCGAAAACTACTATGATATCTGGCTTTTCTTTGGTCGGTGGGACGGAGCAGGTTTGACGACGGATTGGCGGCCTCGTTTCCCCTGGGCTGGGCGTCGGCCTCGGCGGACTATACTAGCTTCTGGCATTGCGCCGCTCCGCTTGTCAACCTCGATTTGCTGCTCGCGGTGCGATTGCCCGGAGCATGCAACTGAACTGTAGATGTGGCCGCGATCGCAGAATCTACAGATAACGGTCCGTGTTCTACATATAGCGCATTTGAATAACCCCGCACCACCCAATGCGTTACGCTTTGGGCGTCGGACCCAACGTACGCAAGTGTTGTCGTTATTGTTCATAGAAAATGGTCTCGGTCACGTTTGCGCGGCGCGACGCCAAATTGCGAACTCATCTGCTTTACTTGCAGATTATACCGCACCGTTGCCCGAGGTGTCAGCCCCCTACCGAAGCTTCCCCCCGACGGAGGTTGCCCCCCAAAGCCATTACGCACCGCCCGCCGCGGGCGCCCCTCGCGTCGGCGCCGTCTATGCGCCGGTTGGTGCTGCGATCGACAGGGGAGGATACCTTGGGCGCACGCAAGGAAACCATGCCGACGGCGGAAGAGGCGCAGAAGAGCATTCCCGCGCCGGCGCGGGCAGGTCAGCGGTGCAGGGGAGGAATGGACGACATCCTACCAGCCGCGGATTGCGCCCCCCCGGCAGCGTTGCAACAGGTGGCGCAATCCCCGCGCGGCTATGCCGCGGCCGGCCGGCCGCGGGGCGGTCGCGCAGTTCTGCGCCAGCGAGGCCGAGGCCGGACGCGTGCCATCGACCATCACCCGCCAGCGGGCCGCCATCAGCTGGGCGCACAAGCTCACCGAGCACAAGCCGGCGCAGCGCGGCTCAGGGGGGGGGCGGAGCGATCACCGAGATCATGGCTGGCATCCGGCAGTGGCGCGGCGCGCCGCCGACGCAAGAGGCCGCGGCCGACGCCGACATGCTGCGCTTGCGCCGGCTACCGGCTGCGGACCGTGCGGGCGCGCGCCGTGCTTGCCGTCGGGTTCGTCGGCGCCTTCCGGCGCTCGGATTTGGTCGCCCTACGCCTTGAGGATGTCAGCCGGGACGCCGAAGACGTCCGGGTGGTGATCCGGCGACCCAAGGCCGACCTGGAAGGCGAGGGGGCGATGGTGGTCATCCCACTTGGCGACCGCCTGCATCCGGTGACCGCCCTCGATGCGTGGCTGGCGGTCCGCTGGGGTGGCCGAGGGATTTATGTTCCGCTGGATCGGGCAGGCCGATCAGGTGAGCGACGAGGCGATGAGTGGCCGCGCCGTCGCCCGGCTGGACCAGGCCATCGCGATGGCCGCCGGCCACGATCCGGTGCTGTTCGGCGGCCATTCGCTATGCGCCGGCTTCACCACCAGCGCGGCGCGGACCGGCGCCAGCGTCTTCAAAATCCGGAAGATCTCGCGGCACAGGTCGCTGCGGGTACTCGCTGGCTACCTGCGCGACGCTTAGGTCGTGACCATGCGGGGAGCGGGTTCCTGTAGCATTCCTCCCGCCGCCAGGGCGTCCGAGTGACAAGCAAGCAAAGGTAGCGGCGGTGTTACTGGACCCCACGGCGCCAAGCGGACGGAATTCTTGTCTTGGTTGTCGCCCGTCCTCGACAACGCCGCCGGGCGGCTGTGGTAGACAGTGAGCATGCGCGACCACGATAACCTGTACCACCGTCTGTTTGAGCACCCCGCCATGGTGGCCGAGTTGCTGCGCGACTTCGTCGCCGGGCCCTGGCTCGACGAACTCGATCTGGAGCGCATGGAGCGGCAGAACGCCAAGTTCCATGCCGAGACGGGCGAACGACGGGAAGGCGACATGATCTGGCGTATCCCGCGGCGCGATGGCGGCGACACCTACCTGGTTCTGCTGCTGGAGTTCCAGTCCGCTTCCTACCATTGGATGGCGCTCCGCGTGCTGGTCTATGCCAGTCTCCTATGGCAGCAGCTGCTTAACGAGAAGAGCCTGCTTCCCGACGGAAGGCTGCCGCCGATCCTGCCGGTCGTCCTGTATAACGGCGACCGGCGCTGGGCGGCGCCGCTGGCGCTGCACGAACTCGTCGGGCTGCCCGGGAATTCGCCACTGTGGCAATGGCAGCCGGCGATGAGCTACCAGATAGTGGACGAAGGCGCTTTCGCCGAGGATGATTTGGCGAGGCGCGACGCCCTTCTGGCGCTGCTGTTCCGGCTGGAGAGTTCTCCTGACCCGGAGCAGGTTGTCGTTCTGGCCGACGCGTTGCTGGCGTGGTTCAGGCGTCACCCGGGGTTTGATAGGGTGCGGTCTGTCTTTGCTGAGTTGCTGGGCGCGATCATGGAGCCGCTGGCCCCGGGGGTTCGGGTGCCGGAGGAGTTGTTGGAGATCAGGAACATGCTGGCGTCACGGGCTGAGGACTGGAAGCGGCAGTGGCTGCAAGAGGGCGAGCAGAGTGGCCGTCGGCAGGGCGAGGCGGCCATCCTGCTTCGCCAGCTGGAGCGCCGGTTTGGTGCGCTACCGGGCTGGGCCACAGAGCGCATCACCACTGCGGACACCGGCGCGCTGGAGGAGTGGAGCTTGCGCGTTTTCGACGCCACGAGCCTCGACGACGTTCTGCGCTGATCCGGCTGCTGGCAGAGACGGCCTGGTCAGGAAAGTACCCGCCCTGGGGCGGAGCCTGCCTGCCAAGTGCAAGGCGAATCTCATCGAGACCCATGATGTTACGTTAGCCCGAAGCAATTCCGCCCGCTACTACGGGCTGACGGTTTCGATTGCCTGCGCCAGCACCACGTCGTGCCGACCCAGCCTGCTGGCGTCGTGGGTGGACAGAAGGATATCTAGCAAATCGGCCGCACAAGGTGAGTCCGGGGCTGTCGAGAGCCGTGGTCGGCTTGGCCAGCCAGTTGACAGGCGGCGGGACGATTGCCGAAGTTCCCCTATCTTCCGCAGTTACACCGTGGGCTGCACACATGGCGCCACCACATCGACAGCCGGCCCAGCAGCTGGATCTCTTCTCTGCTGGCGCTCTTCCGACGAGACAGCCATCGCCGGATGCTGCTGAGCGTCAACGGCTGGTGCCAGGAGAACTCGACGATGCCGCGCTGATTGCAGCTCTCCCCGACGTACGTCTATCGGACTCCCGCGCGTTGGTGGCAGAAGCCGGGCAACGTAGACTGGCGGCGGCGGTTCCAGCACTCGAGGCGCTCTGCGGGCGGTTCAAGGGATACGGCCTTCACCATGCGGTGCCGGAACAAGTCGTCGCTCTCCAGGCTCTCGCGGCGATTGGCGGCCGCGCCGCCGCCGCCGCGGTGACGCGAATCGTCGTCGAGGGGGCCGTGCAGGGGCCGGGCCTGAAGGAGGCCATCGCCACCGCGGCCATCCTCGGTTCCAGCTTGCCACCGGATCATGCGGCAGCGCTTCTCCGCCATATCGACCCGGCTATCCGCGCCGCCGCGTGCCGCTGCGCGCGGCCGTCGCCGGAGGTCGTGGCCATGCTGATCAACCTGCTCGATGACCTCCATTTCCCCGTGGCGGAAGCTGCCGCCTGTGCGCTCGGGCGCATGGGCCGGCGCGCAGCGCGGCCGGCCCTCACTCGCCTGATCCAGACGAAACCGACGGCGGAGGCAATCGACGCCGTCGCTTCAATTGCCGACGACACCTGCATCGTCCTGCTCGGGCGTATTGCGCGAACACAGCCCGTGCTGGCGGATTCCGTACTCGGTGCCCTGGATGACATCGACACTCCCCAGGCCTCCGCGGTGGCATCCGCCATCCGCGGAGGCCGCCGAGATTCCGATTAGTCGTGGCACCGGGAACGCCGGCGGATACACTCATCCCGCGTTTCGGTCTGCGACAGCACATCGGCATTCGTGGTAGAAAGCCGGGGCTTTGCACCGAGCTGCAGCAAGTGATCTATTGCGCTCGCGCTGCCACTTTTACCGGCTGAGGGCGATGGAGATTGGGTTGCAATGGCGGAATACGGCGAATGAAATCGCAAGGGCGCAACCCTCAGTGATGTAACGGCTCTGAAAGAGTACGGGGTGACCCGTGATTTCATCGTAGAAGGCATCCGGGCTGGCAAACTTGAATATCGAGAAGGGGCGGTATGGGGAAATCCATACCTCAGAGTGCTTCGAAGTCAGCTTGAACTGTATATCACAGAACGGTGTGGCGAAGAGGAATTATTAAAAAAGAAGGCCAAAACAGAATTGCGTATTCTTAACAAGGAGATAGGTGACGCCAGAAGAAAGCTTGGAGAATTGGAAGCTCGAAAGGCGGAGATCGAGCGCACGAGCAAGACATAGTAGGCACTAAATTGGAGTATAGTTCTAACAAAGCCCCGGGCCTTGTGCGGTGCATTAAATAGAAATTAGAAATGCGCAGCAAAATTCGGGACTTGAAAGCATGCGGCTTTTCTGGCGCGCAAATGAGGTGCATAGAGAAACCCTGATTTACGGCTACGCCCGAGTCTCAACCGACGGCCAGAGCGCTGACGCCCAGGTTGCGTCAACGCACCATCCTGATTGACGCGCTACAGCCGTCAATGCCTAAATTGTGCGAACGGCGTTCTTCAGAAGTGGCGTGATCGGCTTCGGCGCTGTCTGCGGCCGCCTAGTTTCTCGAAGACCCGGCGTGGGGTCAGGTCAGGTTCGCCGGCAAGCGCGGCGAGTGTTGGTCCCGGTGCGCGTCACGTTCCCGCGTCTGCTGTAATCGCCGGGTTTCTTGTTCGAACAAGGTCTTCCATTCCGAGTTCGCCGAGGAGAGCGATCGCGGATGGCGACGCCAACAGCACACGGTAGACCGCTCGCGCGCGGCGTCGGGCTCGCCGGCGGCGGAGCAGATGAGAGCGATCGCGCTCTTTGATGGGGTGCTGAGCGGGTTTTTTGATGGGCTTCCCGCTACCGCTTCCCGCCTGCTGTAGGGCTGCCGGGAAGCGGGAAGCGGAAGCGCCGGCGGTGGACGGGCGGC
>Ga0302320_10024095_pt1 | contig 11900 bp, 14 predicted proteins | sample Bog_T0_3_FD_202130 | JGI IMG/M metagenome (GOLD analysis project Ga0302320, IMG submission 202130) | Peat permafrost microbial communities from Stordalen Mire near Abisko, Sweden - Bog_T0_3 | ecosystem: Environmental > Terrestrial > Soil > Wetlands > Peat | place: Sweden: Abisko, Stordalen Mire... | reverse complement strand
CAACACGGTGATGACATTGGAGTAGGAAATTGCGGCTGAAACCGTCGCGACGCCGCCCGGTCCCTTTTCGGTGCCACCATTGATGTAAAAGTTTGCGAAATACGCGACGATGTTGGTCATCGGGCTTTCCGCAATGAACGGTTGCCAGTCATTTTCGACCTTGTTCGCGGTATAGACCGCCTGCGGCATGTTGTCGTTGCCGGCGGCAATAAATCCCAGGTAAGGCTTCGTCGGTTGTAGCAAGCCAGCTTGCGCGGCGGCCGTGCTGCCGATATTGGCCAGCGTCAACGGGGTCACCGCCTTGCGGTTATTGGTGCCCGTATTCACCTCGAGTTGCGTTGCCACCGGCAATGACACCTGGGCAAAAGTCGGCCACGCGCACGCCAGCAACAGAATGGTTAAAAGGGTTTTCATGGTGATCAGCTCGCCCGATACTCGCCGCGAATGCACGCGGTGCCGTTGGGGGCGGTATAGGTTGAAGCCGTGCTGCTGATGACGACGTGGCAACCGTAGTGCCAATTGGTCCCGTCGTAACTGGACATATCGCGGCAGGTCTCGCCAAAGTGCAGCCCGTTATTGAGCGTGCGCACCTGGCCGGCGGTAATCGGGAAAATCATGTTTTGCAGGGGGGCTTGCCCGGCGGTCACCGCGTCGGTGGCGAAAATCATGATCCACTGAGTGCCTCCGGTCAGGTTGGTTCCGTCCACCTCGAGGGACAGTAGCTTTTTGCGCGCGGTCACTCCGGAGGCCTCCGACCAAACCGCCAGCCCGGTCACCGCTGAGGTCAGGTCACCGACAAAGGTTGTGCCGCTGGGATTCTCTGGATCGCTCAATTCCACGCTGATGTCCATCACGTCGGCGACGTCTGCGGTGTAGGTGCCTTCCGTGGTGCTGAGGCCAACAAAACAGCCCAGGGTACAGGTCAAAGAGCCGCGCTTGAACTCTTTGTAAAATTCAGAGGTGGCGTAAACCGGCCACTGTTTGAGGGGCACGGCATTGGCCACCGGCGCGGCAACGGAGTCGTGCACTTGAAGCCAGGCAATGAGCGTAGAGGAGCGGAAATAACCCTCAATTTTGATGACTTCGCCAGGGTGTTGCGACGCCTGTAACAGCGAGACATTGTAAGCGGAAATAGGTTTCATAATCGGCTAGCTGCTGCCGCCCAGGACTGCCACAACGGGCCGGCGATTGTTGCCATAATAAAAATCTTTGAAGCGCGGAGCTTCACCGGAGAGGTTGAAAACCTCAAATTTGCTCGGAAAAGCGGCCTTCAAGTATTCCAAGTAAACCTTGGCTTTCTCGCCCTTGTCCGCCGCGTCCGCCGTGCCTTTGCGCGCCAGAATTTCCGCCGCCACATAAAGCACGAGGGCCAAATCGTCGATGACGCACGTGTCCGTGTCGTTGACCATTTGCGATAGCGCGAGCAGGCCGGTAAAAACGATGGTTTGCGGGACACTGGGGAGGGGCCACAGCTCGACTTGCAAGCCGGCGTTGGTATTGACCAACTGCCAGCGCATTACCGGGCTGGAGGTGACGCCCAGGTCCGAGCGAAACAGGTTGTACTCCTCTTGTCCGATACCGTAGGCGATGCGGTACCTAAAATTGTTGATGTTGGTGAACACCGGCAATTCAAGGTGATCCATGTCAATGCTGGTAGGGACGGCGTAGTACTGTGTCCCGACCGTTCCGGCCAGCGTCGCCACCGTTTTGCCGCGCAGGTAACTGTGCTGCGTGAATAAAAAACTCTGCTGGTTGTTGAGCAGCTGGTTGTTGATCGCCACCCGGGCCGGGGAAATGGTTTCGTTCATTTCCTCGCCGCACTCCGCATTGAGCATTTGGCGGAGCGTCGCCAATGTGGTGCCAACGGGCATAATTCAATTAACCCGCAACCGGCTTTTCGGCCTCCAAGGCCGCGTCGCTCTCAGCGGCAATGATCGCCTGAATGATCGACTCTTTCGAATCTTGGGCGTGCACGCGCAGTTTGAGCTTGATGGCCAGGTCGCACAGATCCGCGCGCAGCTTGGGGGCGAGCTCATTCGCGCGCGCGCGTTGCGACAGAACCTTTGCCTGACCTTCCTCCGCGCGGAAGATTGGATGATCGGGGGTGCCCCCAATGAACTCCTCGATCTCGGCAAATGTCTCGGGCAGCCGGACGCCGGCCCCCGAGCCAAACGTCGCAATGAATGCGGTCAGGCTGACGCCGTTCTCCGTGATATTGCCCGTGTACTTGCGTTTCAGCCGCGCGATTTCCTCGGTCTGGGTGCGCTTGTGGGTCACGGGTTCGACCGCCGCCTTGGCGGGAATGGCCTTGCCTGTCGCCGGGTTGTAATACTCCTCCTCGGCTGGTTTTCCCTCCTTCTCGATAGTCTGGGCTTCGCCTGGCTGGACAAAGAAGTCACCCAGCGGCGTGCCGTTGGCATAGACCTTGTGCAGCTTGTACAAGATCAGCGCTTCACCGGGCGTGATGCCGTACTTGAATTGCTGGTTTTCGGGGCTCAGGATGACGGTTCCGTTGGCGGTTTGCATAATTTCGTGTGGTAAAATGGCGCGGCGTTTGAACGCCGCGCCAAAGGGTTAGGTGCCAGTCGGCGAACGAAAGCCGTTCAACCAAATACCAAGGATTTGGATCCAATCGTTTGTGCCGTTGGTCGGGTTGGCCACGGTGATGCGGACTTTGTGCACGCCCCACAAGAAATTCTGGTTGATGTTGGTGGAACTGGCCACGATGTTGGTGCCGTTTAAGGTTGGCCCGGTCCAGGTGAAGGTATTGCCGGCCGCCGTGCACAGCACTTGCGGCGCGCCATTGCCCGACTGTAGCCCATCCGCGATCGCAGTCAGCGTGAACACTGGCGCCACGGTCTGGTTGGTGCCGCTCCCGCTGGTGTACGCCACCGCGCAACCGATGAACGGCAGGGAACCGTCCTGGTTAATCCAGCTAGCGACATCCACAATGCCCGCATTGTTGGTCACATAAACCGGCATGTTGCTTGAAATGTAACCATTGATAATGAGGCCGTTGGCTGGGTTGGTGATGGTGACCGCGACGTTGGTCACAACGTACTGTTTCGCGTAAACGAACACGTTGGTGAAGCCGGTGGCAATGCTCGTGCTACTGGCGACCGTGTTCGTGCTTTGGGCTGGGATCGTCAGGTTCCAGCCGTTCAAGAACGGAATAGAGACCGCTTGCTGAGCGCGCGCCGGAATAGTCAGGGCGGCGAGCAAAAGCAGCCCGGCCACGAGTTTGGCCGCGCCGTCAAACAGGTTGAGCGGCTCGGTAAAAAGGGAGCGAAAGAATTTCATAAGTTGATTTGTTTTGGGGTGACGTTGAACGTGCAATTTCGCGCTCAGTTCATTGCGCCTTTGTACTGGCAATCCATTTGATTGCAGGTGATGACACCGCGGTCAGTCGTTGAGGTCAGCATGACAAACTGATTGCTCGGCATGTTCTGCGGGGTGACCTTGCCCCACTGGCCTTTCTGGGTGCGCAATTTTAAGTGGGCCTTGTCCCAGGCGTAAATGTTCTTGGATTCGCCGATAAGGTCCAAGGTCGGATCAAACATGATGTCCACCCGGCCAAAGCGAATGCCAGTGACCGACACGTCGAAATATTTGTCTTTCCACCCGGTCGTGGTCGTCACGCCCTTGGCGCGGGCCTCGCGAATCAGCGCGTCAATCAGGTCGCTCCCAGCCAACGCGACGGGATCCGTGAAACCACCGTACAGCGGCAAAATGACATTGAAGACCTTGTTTAGGCGCTCGGTCAACGTCTGGTCTGCCTTGGAAAACACGAGCTTGGCGCCCGCGTTGCCAACTCCAGTATCAGCCACATGGCGCCACCAGATATTTGACCGGTTGATGCCCAAAGTTATTCCGACCGTCGGGTCATCGGTGAAGACGGACTTCAAGCCGGGGATGGCCTTGGGGTCTTGCGTTCCGTCCTGCCACAAGGTCGCGTTACGGCCGTACATGATGGACTCCTGATAGTCCGCCTTCTTGGTCTGGAGGGCGTTGAACAGTTTGACTTGGTCGTCGTCGGTGGGCGCGGAAATATCGCGGTTGTTGTTCGTGACCACGACGCCCTGATACATGAGCTCCTCGTGGGTGATCTGCCAGCCGGCGTGCATCCAGCGCACCGGGCAGGTCGTCTGGATCGCGCCGTCAGACGAGTTGAAGTTCAGCACGTCCGCCGAGCTGATGCCGAGATAAAAGCCGGGCTGATCGCGCAGCAACGCACCCTGGACGGGCTCGCGGAAGTTCGCCGGCGAGGTCGTGCCCGCTGCCGGGCCTGCCGCGTCAAACTCCTCCTTCGATTCCATCAGGATTCGCAAAAGGGGCTTGTTCTGGATATGTTGAAGGATTTTACGGGGATCCTTCGGGTTAAAGAATTTTTCGAGCGTGGACGCCGTAACGTCCGCCGCCACTGGTACGGTAAAGGCCATAAACTGTTTCTTTCGTCATTGTGGCTACCGCCGCGCGTTTATCGCGTGTGCCGCTTTTGGGCGGCCTCAACTTCCTGCCTGAACTCGTCAAGCTCGGTCATTGGCGTTTGCCGGGTTGTGCCCGATGAGCCGTTTCCGCCACCGTTGATCGCCTGCCGCGCCGCTTTCCTGGGCAGTAACTGCCCCACCTCGGCTTTGACTTCGGCCAACGCTTTGTCGGCCACCTTGCGCGCCTCAGCGCCGGTCAGCATCCGACCCAGCTTTTGAACCTCGGCCTCCGCCAGCTGGAAAGTCCGGCTGGTATGCAGGTTTTTAAGGGGCAAATAATCAGGGTCATTTGCCAGCTTCTCTTTCTCCCAGGCGTTGGCCGCCGTCTCAATCTCGGCGACGGCCGCTTTCGCTCGGGCTTCCCCTTGGGATCGCTGCGCCAGCTGCCGTTGCGCTTCGGTCTGCTGTTGGGTACGCCGTTGTCCCGTGCGGGCCTGCTCCAACTCTAAAAGTTCCCTTTTGCGTTTGTCGGCCGCCGTCCGGTCTAGCACCCCGTCTTCCACTGCCTTGTCCAGCTGCTGGGCCTCGGTCAGTAACTCGGGCGATTGTAGAACCAGTCCGGCGCGTTTCTCGGCATCGGCCAAAAGCGTTTTGAGCATCGGGACGGCGTTGGCCGGGTCCGCGTCAAACGATTTGATCAAGTGCCGCATGTTGGCGAATCCCTGTTGATTTCCACCAACCGCCTGAAACATTTCCTGAACGACTTCCACGGCCGGCTTGGCGTTGGTCAGCTGCTGGCCAAGGTCATATTCACGCTTATACAATTCGCGGAGCATGGACCGGGCGGCTTTGCCTTCCTCCTTGCCCACCTTATCGGCAATTTTCGTGATCGCCTGCCATTCGGGCCGGTCAGTCAGTTTCTCGGGACTTTTGTTGTCGGGTTGAGAAAGATCAGTTTTGGTTTCCTCACCCTCACCCTTCTCCGCCGACTGCTCATCGGTTTTAGCGGCGGTCTCCGTGGTGGTGGCTTCGGATTCCTGCGTCTTGGCTGGGGTCTGGCCGACCGCTCGCGCGACTTCGGCTTTGAACTCTTCCAATTCGCTGGGTGCGCTTTCGCTTGCCGGTGGCGTGGTCGCGGCGGGATCGCCAGTGTTGGTTGAAGCGGGCGTGACTTCGGTGTCGCCCTGCGCGCTCGGGGCCGGCGCGGTCTCGGTTGCGGCTGACGTGGCCGCGGCAGACTCGTCAATTATTTCATCATCCATAAATTGCGTGGGCGATTATGTCAACGGGACGCTTTATGACCCCGCGACAGGTTGACCTTGCGGCGCACCAGGTTGCGCCGGCCCTCCGTTCGCGTTCTCGTGTGCCGCCTTGACGGCGGCCGCATGCCCAATTTTGTTCAGCAACCGGGAAGCCGGGGGCGCCGGTTTGATGCCAAATTGTTGCACTGCCTGTTCCTGCTCCTCGGGTGGCAGGTCCGCCACATTGAGCGACATGGCCAGCGAAGCGGGCTTTTGTTGCTGCGGCGGCGGGGCTGCTGGGACTTGGGCCGGCTTCAGGAAGTCGTCCACGTCCAGCTTGTCGCCCAGGCGTTTGACCCCCTCCTTAATCAAAGGCTCGAGGTCGCGCCCGGACTGCTGCATGAGCGGGCCCAGTTGCGGCGCGATGGCCTGGTAATTTTGCACTTCCTGAACCTGATTCGGTCGGCCCATCGAGCCGGCTTCAATCTGAAAATAGATCGAGTCGGCAATCTGCTGCCGGTTGAGCGCCGGCCAGACAGCCCCCCGGCCGACCAACGTTTGCACGGTGACCGGGTGCATCTCCTGAATCAACATTTCCCAATCCATTTGCGCCAGCGTGGAAAACATGTAATCGAGGTCGCCTATGTTGCTGCCGTCGCTGGTCGCGCGTGCCTGAGCGGCAATGTTCTGACCGGTCGCCTTCTCGTCGGGCCGCTGCTCACCGAGGTCGCTCGCCTGCATGCCCGTGGCCAGCATCATCGCCTGCGAGTCCGTGCCGTTCTCGTAAAGGTTGACGTCAAACGGCTGCTTGGGGAGCGGCTGAATGAAGTCAGAAATTTTCTCGTTGGGCAAAAGACCCTCCATCATCAGCACGTCATGCCCGTCGCGCGGGCGCGCGAGTTTCTCGAGGTCGTTTTGGCCGGCCGTAGACGCGAACTTGGATTTGACGCCCACCCACGCGGGGCGGTTCGCGGCGCGATGCTTGCGCCGGTCCTGGCCGGCAACGTTTACGTTGATTTGCATCGGCATCATCAATCGCACGTCCGAGCGCGGATAAATGGTGACGTCGTTTTCGGGGTCATTTTCTTCGACCTCTTGAACATTGAACGCGACCGCCACGATGGACCAAAAACGGTTTACCTCGGGCGAATTGGTTTCCGGCTCGACCAGGAAATCCTTGACGCCGTCGCAAATGACATAACGCAAGCCGGTGTCGATGTCCTCAATGTGCCAGACGCACACTTTTTTGTTCGCGAATTTTTTGCCACCGCCCTCGCGCTCGTCCTGGTCGTAGTCGGTGCGGTCCTCGGCGCGCCAGCCGTCGCCACTTTCGGTGTAAATTTTGGCGCCGGAATCGCGCAAGTTCACGCCATACTTTTTTTCGCACTCGGCCACCGTCCATAAAATTTCCTTGGCCACGCGATGAGCGCCAACAAACTCGCGCAGGCATTTACAGCGCCGGTCAACAATGACACTCGTTGCCTGGAGCCAGTCATGGACAACGCCTTCCTCGGCGGGCGGCGGCTGGCTGGTTTGCGCTTGCTGCTGTTCCTGTTGCTGCTGGGCAATCGAAACGCGCAACAGTCGCGCCTGTTCAACGCGCGGATCATCGGCATCGACGACACCACTTTCGATCATGGCCAGCTCGGATTGCAGCGCCTTTAACCGCTCGTCAAAGTTCATGGCGTTGGTGTTGTCGCTGGCAACCGTCTGCTCTTCGCGCTTGTACATGACCTGGACGAAGGCGACGCGGGAGGTGATGACGCGGGTAACCGCCTGTTTGGCGCTAATGAGCATGTCGGGCGATTGCGCTCTCCACTGGGACTGGATTAGCAATTCCCCGGTCTGGGCGATTTTCTCGAGCATCTTTTTTTCCGCCATGCCCTGCTGATAGTCCGCCAGAATCGCCTGCGCTTCGGCCAGGTCTTGCTGCATCTGCGCCGGCGGCGGGGGCACCTGCTGCCCTTGTAACTCAGCCTCGTGCGCTTGCATCGCCTGCGGCGCCACCTGGGCAATCAACGCCTTGCAATTGTCAATCGTGGCCTGGTCACCGTCCCACACGGTGAAATTCATTCGCTCATGCAAGACGCCTTCGGGCTTGGGATTCTTGGCGTAAAGCGCGGCGGTCTTGCGGTTCAGGAATTGTTGCACCATGTCGCCAACGTAATCCTCGGTGTCCATCGAGGAGCGGTTCTTGTATTCACCGGGCCACTGCCGGCCGGCCGCAAACTTCTGTTCCTGCCGGATGCGGTCAAAAATCGGCTTCCAAAATTTGCGTTCCTCAACACACCAGTCATTGAGTTCGCGCACAAGCGCGGCGCGGCTGCGGTCCTGCGGTTCGCTGGCCAACGGGTTGGGCAGTTTGCCAGTGGCCAGCACGCCCATGGCGCTCTTGGCGCGAGCCAGAAGCCCCATGGGCGGCGATTGCAGGGAGGGCGCGGGCATGGCTAAAAATCAGAGTTCACTGCTGGGTTGGGCGCGCCGATCACGGCTTGACGCGCGAGCGGGCGCCCGCGTTGCGTGTCGATCGCGGCCATGTCGGGCCGCGGCAAACGGGCGTTGGCTTGGTCGGGGGCATTGGCCATGGCGGCGCCGATATGACGCTGCGCCAGGCGTGAAAACATGTTGGCCAAATGAAGGTGCGGCACCGTGCTCTTGGGCGCGGGAACTTTGCCGGCGGGAATTTGGCTGGGGGATGGTTTCACGTCACCAGGTAGTAATGCGCGACACCGTTGACAATGGACCGCAAACGAAACTCGTGAGTGGCGACGCCAGGGTGAAGAAGCTTTTCCAAATCTTCATTGGTTGGCCACTTCGAGTAATCGTGATAGACGCGCTTGGGCATCCGGACGGCTTTATAAACCTCCGGAATATCCAGCTCGGCGCCGTCGAACTCACCGCCATGGATTTGGGCCATCATCCGATTTGATTCCGGTCCATCGCGTTATTGAACGCGTCCTTTTCCTCGTCGTCGCTGCCGTTCATGGCGTCGTGCTTTTTGAGGCCATGCAGCGCGAGGTGAAGCCGGGCGCGATGGCCATGGTCGCCATCGGACTCCTTGTGCTTGATCGCGAATTGCTGGGGCGACATACCCGCCGCTTTGGCGTGTTGGTCGTGGGCGGCCGCCGCCTTCATGGCCGTTTCCGCCAGCGCCCCAAGCTCGGGATCATTCACGCCCGGGGTAAGCTCGGTCTTCATTTGCCACCTCCGTGCATGGCCATCAGGGTGAGAGCCAATCGCGCGCGATGGCCCAGCACGCCCTTGGCATGTCGATGTTTTTCCGCAAAGGCGTGCGTGGACATTCCCGCACGCTTTGCGGCGGCGCGAAACACGCCATGATGTTTTTTTACCGCTCCGGCAATCCAGTGTTCACTCATAGATCGTTCTCCTGCAACAGGGCTTCGAATCGGCGTAGCGGGAACGTGTACGCGTAGCCGTTGCGCTCGCAGTAGCGCACCGCGCAACGCGCCGAACCGTGCGAATGCAGCGTCACACCAAAACGATCGCGCAAGACCACCGCGCCCTTGCGCAGATGCGAGCGCTCGATCACAAGCGTGGTGCGAGGCGTCACGACCATCCTTTCGTCAGGGGCTGCTTGTCCTGACCCCACGAATGCCAAGCAAAGGTGCCGGGGGTTGGGGTGTCCTTGGGCTTGTCGCCGTCGGGCTTGGTGATCTTGTCGAGACCCATGCCCAGCATGGCCAGCGCGGCAACCAAGTCGTCATGCGTGCCGGGGAAGCTCAAAAGCTGTTTCTCGGCATCCGCCCAGCGCGGCCAGTCCGCCGGCCAGTGCACCATGCCCATGGCCATCAGGCCGCGAATCGACACCGACCGGGCCACCAGGTCGCGCTTTTCGGAAATGGAATCGTCTATGTAAAAAAAGCATTTGGTGTCCAGCATGCGCTTGCGCAAAAGCGGCAGAATGGATCCGCTGATAGCGTCACGCGCCGCCCACCAGTGCGCCGGACGGCGGCGTTCAATGACCCGGAAAATGGCGTCGCAAAGGACGTCCGTTTCCATTTTTTCCCAAACCGTATCGGGCAAGATCCAGACTTCGCCGGTCGGATCCACGCCGACAATTAGCAGGCAAGTGGAATCGTTTTTTTCCTGAATCCGGTAGGCGTGGTCGCTGGCAACGTAGATTCGGAGGTGCTTCGGCAGATCCGCGACCGCGTAAGTTCTGAGCCACTTCTTCTTGAACCAAGTGCCCTCGGCCGGGCTGGGATTGCATTGGTCCTGGGTGTGGAAGTCAGTGCGGACGATGTCCGATTTATGGTTGCGCTTCGCCAGGTAAAATTCCTTCGGGAAACGTTCCGGCCAGCAAACCTCATCCTTCGCGCGTCCCAGCGGGTCGCCCTCGCCTTCGCTCAACGCGGGGATCCGAATCCGTTCAAACCCGCGCGCATAAATCGCATCATAGTGCGGGTTAGTCGGATCAAAGAGCCGGCCTTGGACGTCGTCCTCGTTTTTCCGTGAGCCGATGAGTAGCTGCCAGGCGTCGGCGGAGTTCATCCGGGAAAGGCAATCGGCAATGTAGCAGCGCCAGGCGCTATTACGTTCCGCTTCGCTGTACGCCTCCTCGGCCGACTTAAAAAAGTCGTCGAAGATGATGCCATGGCCACCGACACCGGCGGGGATTTGGCCACGCCCGAAAAATTGGATCTTCCCGCCGGCGGCCAGCTGGAGCCGGCAGGAGCTTTGGCTATCGTCGCGCAATTGCGCGCCGGGGATGTTACCAAAAGCCAGCGAGTATCCGGGGCCGCGAATGTAATCGCGCACGTCGCGCCCGTGCTCGTTGGCAAGGTCAGACGTTGCCGTGATGATCAACAGGTCGCGCTGTGGCCAGTTGCCAGCGTGCCAGGGAACGAAGTTGCGCACGGCCATTTCCGTTTTGCCGTACCGGGGCGCCGTCTCAATTTCCAGTTTGGGAATTTTCCCGCGCGCCAATCGCATTAAACTGTCACCAATCAACCGGTGATGCGCCTTCCAGGCGTAACGGGATTTCCCAACGGTGAACGGGTCGATCGGGTCCGGCGTGCTCAACTGGGCAAACGACAACAAGTCAATGCCGGCCATTCTCCCGGCTATCACGCGCGCATTCAGTTGCGCGGTGGTCAGTTGTGCGGCGAGCATGAGGAGAACAAAAATCATGAGCGTTGAATCGGAATCATGGCGCACGTCGGCAAGGTTTCGCCGCGCTTGACCAGCTCGGCAAGTAAGTCGTCAATGGTGGCGTTGCACGCTTCCACCGGGCCGCCGCCGGGGCCGGAATGTTCCAAGCGCTGCACGTCACGCCACCGGTCGCGCTGCCGATTTTTCAGCCAGAAAATCGCGGCGGTGGTGTCGGGCGGATAGTGCTTGGTGACCTTGGTTGCCGTGATGGTGCCGTTATGCTGCGTGATGACAACGTCCGGGTGACTGTAGCCGCACGCCCGTTTGTGCAGCTGCTCGGAAACAACCGCGTCAGCCTCGTCCTTGCCCCTTTTTATGGACGCGCAAAACTCAGGGTGCGCCAGCTTCCAACGGTTGATTGTGCTTTCGTCCACCTCGAGGAAACGGGCGAGGTCCGCGTCCGTGGCGCCCAGCAGCGAATAACGGTAGGCCAGGACACACTTCGACCGGCGAAAAGCGGTCGGCCGGCCAGGGCGTCGGCGTCTGCGCGGATTGGCGTCGGGGTTGGTGCTGACTTTGCTCACAGCTCGACTATTGAGCCGCGCCGCCGAAAAACTCAATCAGACTTTTTATGACCCCGCAATGGGGTGTAACCCAAAGACCGACCATCACGAGCGCCGGAGCTCGCGCAAAACGCCGCGCGACCGGTGCAAATGGAAACCGCTATTTTCAATCCACTCGCGGGCGAACTCCGCCGAAGCTTCCAAGCCGCCCTCGGGCCGCTTGGCCATGGGAAAGCCGCGCGCCCGCATTTGATACACGTAGTGTTCGCCAACGCCCAGGGCAACGGCCAGCTGCTTGACGCAAAGCTTCGGTGTCATGGCGCAAACTCCTTCCAGATTTGCTCGGCGTACTGCGCCGGCGTGGTTTTGATCCGGGATTCAACCAGGGCGGATTTCAACTCGCCAGCGACGCGCCCGCACTTCCCGCAGTCGGTTTTGACGCGGTTCACCCATTTGCCGGCGTCGTTGGCCCATTGCTCCCCCAATGCCTGCTCAATGCGATCAACAATGTCCTGCTGGGTGTCATTCAGCTTCGACAGAGCTTTTTCGCTTTGTCG
>Ga0302320_10024093_pt1 | contig 11900 bp, 11 predicted proteins | sample Bog_T0_3_FD_202130 | JGI IMG/M metagenome (GOLD analysis project Ga0302320, IMG submission 202130) | Peat permafrost microbial communities from Stordalen Mire near Abisko, Sweden - Bog_T0_3 | ecosystem: Environmental > Terrestrial > Soil > Wetlands > Peat | place: Sweden: Abisko, Stordalen Mire... | reverse complement strand
GCCGCCAGCAACTGCGAAAAGCCTTCGCCGCTTTTCAGCGACAGCGAAATGCCGTCCTGCCTTTGAAAATCCGGCAGATCGCTTTTATTCCACACCGTCAGATCCGGTTTGATGCCGGCTGGAATATTCTCGGGTTCGCTGCCGTCCAGCAGAAGCAGTGTCAGATGGCTGGCTGCCGCTTCGGCCCGCGCCCGGCGTACCCCTTCGGCCTCGATGGCGTCATGGCTGTCGCGCAGGCCTGCCGTGTCCGAGACGTGCACGGGATAGCCGCCCAGATCCAGTCGCACGCTGATGACGTCGCGGGTGGTGCCTGGGGTCTCGGACACAATGGCGATGTCGCGCCGGGCCAAGGCATTGATCAGAGAGCTTTTGCCGGCGTTGGGCGGACCGACAATGGCCAGGCGCAGCCCTTCCCGCAGCGCCTCGCCACGCCCCGAATCATCAATATGTGATTGTATTTGCTGGCCTATTTCATTAGCGGTGGCGCGCGCGGCGGCAAATTCCGTCTCGCCGACCCCGTCCTCGGAAAAATCGATCGCAGCTTCGGCCCGGGCCAGCGCCCGTATCAGGGCAGCCCGCCAGCCTTCATAAAGATCGGCCAGGCCGCCTTCATATTGGCGCAGCGCCTGGCGCAGTTGGGCGGGGGTTTGGGCCTCCGTCAGGTCGGCCACCGCCTCGGCGCGTGTAAGATCCAGACGGCCATTTTCCACCGCCCGGCGGCTGAATTCACCCGGCGCTGCGGGGACCAGGCCCAGCTCTATAAAGGCGGCAAACAGGGCTTCACGCACCGCCCGCCCGCCATGAATATGAAATTCCGCCACGTCCTGGCCGGTGAAACTGTCCGGCCCGGGAAACCACAGCAGTAGCGCCTTATCCAGGACCATGCCTTCCCAGGAAAGCCGCCGTACACTGGCGCGGCGAGGCTGCGGCTTATTGCCCGAAAGAAGCTCCAGCGCCGCGCCAGCCCGGGGGCCGGACACCCGCACCACCGCCAGCCCCGCCCGGCCGCTGCCGCTGGCCAGGGCGAAAATCGTGGGCCCACTTCCAGGGATAAGCGGCGTCAATCAGGCTTTGTCCTTTTTGCCCGCCATGATGCGGGCGCCGTCCCAGAGATATTTCTGGAACTGCTCGAACGCCTTGGCCCCGCCAAGCGGCATCCAGGCCTGCATCATCGCTTCGGGATCGCCGGTATCGAAGGCCGCTTTCACCCGCGCCTGCATTTCCTCCATCATTTTCTCCTGCAGCGGCGCGACATCGGGCAGGCCCATAAAGGCGCGCGCTTCTTCGGGTGTCATATCCACCTCAACATGCACTTTCATGCCGGCCACCCTTTCTCAATATTCGTCCCGCCCAAAATACGCTCCCGCCCGCCGGGCTTTCGCCCACGCGCCCTTTCAGGTTAAGAAGCGCGGCCCAAAAACAGACCATAGACGCGGGGGACAGCATCGCCTGCCCCGCGCCCAATTGGAACAGATTGATGATCGCCATGGACAAGTCCGTCAGCCCCTATCTTCTTCAGCACAAGGACAATCCGGTGGCCTGGCGGCCCTGGAGCGACGCGGTGCTGGAAGAGGCCAAGACGGCCGGCAAGCCGATCTTTCTGTCCATTGGCTATACCGGCTGCCATTGGTGCCATGTGATGAACCGGGAAAGCTTCAGCGACCCGGAAATAGCGGCTCTGATCAAAGACAATTACATTCCCGTGCTGGTGGACCGCGAGGAACGGCCCGACATTGACCAGATCTACCAGGCCGCCTCCACTATCATGGGTCATTCCGGCGGCTGGCCGCTCAATGCCTTCCTGATGCCCAGCGGCGTGCCGTATTTCGTGGCCGGCTTCCTGGGCCGCGAGGCCATCCCGCCGGGTCCGCGCGGCGAGCGTCCGGCCCTCGCCAGCGTCCTGGCCGACAGGGCCAAGGCCTACAAGGAGCGGCCCGAGGAAGCGGCAACCATCAGCGCTCAGGTGCTGGAAGAGCTGAACAAGATTTTCGAGCGCGACACGCGCGGCGGCCTGGAATCCATCCAGATGGAAATGGCGGCCATCCGCATCGGCCAGCGTTATGACATATTCATGGGCGGGCTGATCGGTCCCACCAAGTTTCCCTCCGTGGCGCTGCTGGAAGCTTTGTGGCGTGCCTATCTGCGCACCGGCCTGGCGCAATTTCTGCAGCTTGTCTCGACGACCATGAACAGCATGCTGATGGGCGGGCTCTACGACCATATCGGCGGCGGCGTTTTCCGCTATACCGTCGATGAGCGCTGGATAGTGCCGCATTTCGAAAAGTCGCTGTGCGACAATGCCCTGCTGATCGGCTTCATGACCCAGATGTGGCAATTCAACCGCAACGGGCTCTGCCAGTTGCGCGTCAAGGAAACGATCGAATGGCTGCTGCGCGACATGCGGCTGGATGGCGCTTTCGCCAGCGGCATCACCGCCCCTTCGGGCGACGAGGAAGGCAAATACTATGTCTGGACCGAAGCGGAAATTGACGCCGCCTTGCAGGGCACATTCTCGGCCCGCTTCAAACAGGTTTATAGCGTGCGGCGCGACGGCGAATACCTGGGCAGGAACATCCTGCGCCGCTTCGGCGATAACGCGCCGCCGACCGAGGCCGATGAAGCCCTGATGGCCAAGCAGCGCGCGATGCTGCTGGAAATACGCAATGCCAGGCCCAAGCAGCTCCGCGATGAGAAACTTCTGGCGGACTGGAACGGGCTTGCCATCCGCGCCCTGGCTTTCGCCGGTTCCGCCTTTGACCGCGCCGAGTGGGTGGACGTCGCCGTGGGCGCCTTCGACACCATCGTCAAGTTGATGGACCAGGACGGCGTGCTTTGTCACGTCTGGGCCGGCGGCAAGCGCGGCGGCCAGGGCTTTGCCGATGATTATGTTCACATGGCGGAGGCCGCGCTGCAGCTTTACGAATCCACCGGCGACAAGCGTTTTGTCGCGGCGGCCAGGACCTGGGTAAAGACCCTGGACAGCCAGTTCTGGGACGCGGCGCGCGGCGGCTATTATTTCACCGGCGGTGACGCGGAGCGGTCGATCATCCGGGCGCGCACGATCTTCGACCAGCCGGCGCCTTCCGCCAATGGTGCGATGATCGCGGTGTTGACCAAGCTGGCGCTGATCACCGGCGAAAACAGTTACGGCATGCGCGCCCAGGCCATTGTCCAGGCCTTTGCCGGCGAGTTCGCCCGCAACGCAATCTCCGCCGGCGGCTATCTCAACGGCTTTGAATGTTTCGCCACGGGCATCCAGATGGTCGTGGTGGGCAAGCCGGGCAACGCCGCCACCCGCGATCTTGTCCGCGCCATCTGGGGCAAGTCGCTGCCCGACCGGCTGCTGATCCAGGTGGAAAGCACCGACGAATTGCCGCCGGGCCATCCGGCCTTCGGCAAGGCGATGGAGAACGGCCAGCCCACCGCCTATCTCTGCCAACGCAACAGCTGTTCGGGGCCCATCACCAGCGCCGTGGCCCTGAGCCAGGCCCTTACCCTTCCCCAGCAGCGCGGCGCGGCGGCATGAGCATGGGAACCAACGTCAGCATAACCGGCAAGGACGGCAGTTTCGGAGGCTATCTCGCCAGCCCGGGTTCGGCACGCGGTCCCGGCATTGTCGTCATCCAGGAGATTTTCGGGGTCAATCAGGGACTGCGCGACATCGCCGACGGCCTGGCGTCGCGGGGCTTTTTCGCCCTGGTGCCGGACCTGTTCTGGCGTATCCGGCCCGGGGTTGAACTCACCGACCAGAGCGAGGCCGAATGGAAGGAAGCGTTCCAGCTTTTGCACAAATTCGACATCGCCAAGGGCGTGGATGACATCCAGACCGCCATCAGCTTCCTGCGCCAGCTTCCGGGCGCCGCCGGCAAAGTGGGGGCGCTGGGCTATTGCCTGGGCGGCCAACTGGCCTATCTCACCGCCGCCCGCACCGACAGCGACGCCTCGGTGGGCTATTATGGCATCCGCATCCAAGACCAACTGGATGAAGCCAAAAATATCCGCCATCCGCTGATGCTGCAGATCGCCGAGGCCGATGAATATACCCCGCCAGCGGCGCAGCAGCAGATCGAGCAGGCGCTGAAAACCAATCCTCTGGTCACCATCAATCGCTATCCCCAGATGGACCACGCCTTCGCGCGGATCGGCGGCAAGCATTACGACAAGGCCAACGCCGATCTTGCCAATGTGCGCAGCCAGACTTTCTTTCGCCAGCATCTCAGCTAGGAAACAGCAATGGTCAAAGCCATACGATTTGAAAAAGCCGGCGGACCCGAGGTCCTGGAATACAAGGATATCGAACTGGCCGCGCCTGGCGCCGGTCAGGCGCGGATCAGGCATACCGCCATTGGCGTCAATTTCATTGATATCTATCACCGCAGCGGCCTTTACCCGCTGCCACTGCCCTCGGGCCTGGGTTCGGAAGCCGCGGGCGTGGTGGAGGCGCTGGGCGCAGGAGTCACCGGCTTGAAAGTGGGCGACCGGGTCGGTTATTGCGGCGGTGCCATCGGCTCCTATGCCGAAGCCGCCAACGTGCCCGCCGACAAGCTGATCAAGCTGCCCGACGCGATCAGCGACGAGATCGCGGCCGCCGTCATGCTTAAGGGCATGACGTCGCAATATCTGCTGCGCCGCGTCCATCCCGTCAAAGCGGGCGAAACCATTGTCTTTCATGCCGCCGCCGGCGGCGTCGGCCAGATCGCCGTGCAATGGGCCAAGTCGCTTGGCGCCACCGTGATCGGCACCACCACATCACCGGAAAAAGTCGCGCTCTGCAAAGCCAATGGCTGCGATCATGTGCTGAATACCGGGGAGGCGGGCTGGGAAAAACAGGTGCGCGAGATCACAGGCGGAAAGGGCGTGCCGGTGGTCTATGACTCCATCGGCAAGACGACGTTCCTGGCGGGCCTGGATTGCCTGCAGCCGCGCGGCATCATGGTGACGTATGGCAATGCGTCAGGACCGGTGGATCCGTTCGCGCCAGGCCTATTGGCGGCCAAAGGCTCGTTGTTTGTCACAAGGCCGATCCTGGCGCACTACACCCGCAATCCCAAGGAATTGCAGGAAACCGCCGACGATTTGTTCGCGGTGATCAAGTCCGGGGCCGTGAAGGTGGCGATCAACCAGCGCGTGGCGCTGAAGGATGCCGCCAAGGCACAGGAAGCTCTGGCGGCGCGCAAGACGACCGGTGCGACGATCTTGATTCCGTGAGGCCGAAAAGCAAAAGCCCCAGTGGGGCTTTTGCTGGCCGAACGCCTGCGCGGCAGCGCTAAAAATTACGTATTCATGCTCTCAAAGAATTCCGCATTGTTCTTGGACGAGCGCAGCTTGTCCTGCAGGAACTCGATGGCATCGACCGTGCCCATGGGCGAGAGGATGCGGCGCAGGACATAGGTTTTCGCCAGGGTGCCTTTTTCGACCAGAAGTTCGTCCTTGCGGGTGCCCGAGCGCATGATGTCAATGGCCGGGAAGACGCGCTTGTCGGCGACCTTGCGGTCCAGGATGATTTCGCTGTTGCCGGTGCCCTTGAACTCTTCGAAAATTACTTCGTCCATGCGGCTGCCGGTATCGATCAGGGCGGTGGCGATGATGGTGAGCGAGCCGCCTTCCTCGATATTGCGCGCCGCGCCGAAGAAGCGCTTGGGGCGCTGCAGGGCGTTGGCGTCGACGCCGCCGGTCAAGACCTTGCCGGATGACGGCACCACGGTGTTGTAGGCGCGGCCCAGGCGGGTGATGGAGTCCAGCAGAATAATGACGTCGCGCTTGTGCTCGACCAGACGCTTGGCCTTTTCGATCACCATTTCGGCGACCTGAACGTGACGTGTCGCCGGCTCGTCGAAGGTGGAGGAAATCACTTCGCCGATCACCGTGCGCTGCATGTCGGTGACTTCTTCCGGACGCTCGTCGATCAAGAGCACGATCAGGAAGGCGTCTGGATGATTGGCGGCCATCGCCTTGGCAATATTTTGAAGAATGACGGTCTTGCCGGTACGCGGCGGGGCGGTGATCAGAGCGCGCTGGCCCATGCCCTGCGGCGCAACAATGTCGATCACCCTGCCTGTCTTGTCCTTGATGGTGGGATCGTCCAATTCCATCTTCAGCCAGCGGGTGGGGTAGAGCGGCGTGAGATTGTCGAAATGGACCTTGTGCTTGATCTGCTCCGGGTCCTCGAAATTGATGGTGGTGACTTTCAGCAGCGCGAAATAACGCTCGCCATCTTTCGGCGCGCGGATCGGGCCTTCAACCGTGTCGCCGGTGCGCAGGCCGAAGCGGCGGATTTGCGAGGGCGAAACATAAATATCGTCGGGGCCTGGCAGATAATTGGATTCGGGTGAGCGCAGGAAGCCAAAACCATCCTGCAGCGTCTCGACCACGCCCTGGCCCATAATCTCGACATTGCGCTCGGCCAGCTCCTTGAGAATGGCGAACAGCATATCCTGCTTGCGCATGGACGAGGCATTCTCGATTTCGAGTTCCTCGGCAAAGGCCAGGAGGTCGGCGGGCTTTTTATTCTTGAGCTCCTGCAGCTTCATAGTCTGCAGACCTTCTTGAACTGTCATGGGTAATAGCACCTGAGAGGAATTGACCCGGTGAATGGAGCCTAAAACAGCGGCCCCTGGGAAATTTCATCGGGAGTTGATCTGACCCGCACCGGCCCAATCTTCCAAGATCAGGTTCCGGCCCCGGCTTCCGGCGAACGTCGCGAGAGGCCTTCGGGTCATGAGGGAACGAGGTGCTTATAGCCTGATTTGACGGGCTTGCAAATCGTCCCCCACCCCGGCCGGCAAAAATTTAATGATCAGGAGAAAGGCTGGACGATAACCAGAATAACGATAAACGCCATCAGCAGGGCAGGAACCTCGTTGAGGATGCGATAGAAGCGGGCAGTCCGGGTGTTGCGGTCATTGGCAAAGTCCCGCCAATAGCGCACACAAAAACCGTGCACCCCGCTCAAGGCGATGACCAGGATAAATTTTATCTGCAGCCAGATGTCCAGATAAGTGCCGGTGAGCCAGGCCAGCAATGGCCCCAGAATCCACACCGCGATCATCGCCGGATTCATGATGCCTTTCAGCAATTTTCGCTCCATCACCTTGAAGCGTTCGCTGTTCTCCGAACCCGGCTTGGTTTCGGTGTGATAGACGAACAGGCGCGGCAGATACAACAAGCCCGACATCCAGGCGATTACCGCGATGACATGAAAGGCCTTGATCCAGTCAATGTAATTCGACAGGGCATTGCGTAAGGCATCCATTCACAATTTCTCCAAAGCACAGCGGCAGAATTCCGCGGGGCACAGGCGGCCATCGCCGCTATTGATCGTTCCAGTTTCTTTCACGGCGCGCCGCACCAGTCCCGCCAGGCCGGCGATGAAGGCCGGATCGGCGCCGACGGTGGCGGCGCGGCGATAATCGGGCACGCCCGCTTCCTGTGCAAGCTTGGCATATTCCATATCCAGTTCCACCAGGGTTTCGGAATGTTCACTGACAAAAGCGATGGGCGCGACAATCACGCCCTTGCCCTCGGCGCCGGCTTTGCGGATCTCGGCATCCGTGGCCGGCTCCAGCCATTTGAGCGGTCCCACACGGCTTTGGTAGCAGATGGTCATCTCCAGCTGTTCGACAGCCAGCGCCGCCGCTAGGGCCCGTGCTGTGCGCCCCACCTGCCATTGATAGGGATCGCCGCTTGCAACCACTTTCTTGGGCAGGCCGTGCGCCGATAGGAGCAGGCGATAGGAAAGTCCCGGTTTGAGATCCACCAGGACGGCGCGAATTTTCGCGGCGGCGGCGGCGATAAATCCCGGCTCATCAGGATAGCAACAAATTCTTGTCGTGGGCTGGGTGAGACGGATTTTTTTCGCGGCGCGATCCCAATCCTTGAAAGAGGACGCGCTGGTGGTGGTGGAATACTGCGGATAGAGCGGCAGCGCCACGATATGGTCGGGGCCGAAATTTTTTACGGCCAACGCGGTTCCATCGCTGAAAGGATGCCAACAGCGCATCGCGACAAAGGCGCAGACCTCTATCCCTGGCGCGGCCAGGGCCTGTTCCAGAGCCCGTGCCTGTTTCTGGGTTTCCTCCAGGATCGGCGAACATCCGCCGATCTGCGCGTAGATCGCTCGCGCCAGCGGCGCCCGGCGCCGGGCAATGAACCTTGCGAGCGGAATTCGCACAAGAGTGGGGAGGGAAATGATCGCCGGATCGGAAAACAGGTTGCGCAAAAACGGCTCAACCGCGTCCGGACTGTCCGGACCACCCAGGTTGAACAAAACGATCCCAAGCTTCACAGCCTCTCCTTCATAAGATCATTATTACTAAAGGTAATGATGAAGATGTTGTTTGCTATGTGAATCTGTGGAGGCTTTGCAAAAGAGGTCTTCCGAACCGGCATCATCCTGTGCCTGTTCAAGGCTTTAGGGCAATGTCGGCCTCGCCAAACTGTCCCGAAATGCTATCCTTGTCATCCTCCCGTCATGCACAGACGTCCCGCCCGGGACACCCCTTTGTGCTCTGGCGGGGGGATAGAGGCCCAAGCCTCTGAATCACCGTGGAGCGATTGAGACAATCTGTGGAGAAAAAATTTCATATTCACTTGCTCTCGGATTCGACCGGCGAGACCCTCAATGCACTGGCCAACGCGGCCCTGGCGCAGTTCGAGAATGTCGATGTTCAGGTCCATTTCTATGCTCTGGTGCGCAGCGAGCACCAGTTGGCGCGCGCTTTGGATCATATCACGATCGCTCCTGGGCTGGTGTTCTTCACCCTGGCCAGCCAGAATCTTCGCGACCGGCTGGTGGCGCGCTGCGACAGCCTGTTGATGGAATGTGTGGATGTGCTGGACGGGCCGGTGACGGCGCTGCGCCAGTTCCTCGGCTCCCGTGAAACCCACAAGGTCGGCCGTCAGCATCAGGTGGACCAGCGTTACCTGGAACGCATCGAGACCCTGAATTTCACCATCGCCCATGATGACGGCCAGTCATTGGATACCATCGGCGATGCCGAGGTGATCCTCACCGGCGCCAGCCGCACGTCCAAGACCCCGACTTGTGTGTATCTCGCCATCCGTGGGGTCAAGGCCGCCAACGTGCCGCTGGTGCCGCGCTTGCCGCCGCCGCCGCAATTGCTGGAGGCCAACAAGCCGCTGATTGTGGGCCTGTGGGTGACGCCGGACCGGCTGGTACAGGTGCGGCGCAATCGCCTGGTGAGCATGGGAGAGGGGCGTGACAACAGCTATATTGATCCCGATACGGTGCGTGAGGAAATCAATGCCACCCGCCGCCTGTTCGAACAGAATGACTGGCCGACCATCGACGTCTCGCGCCGCTCGATTGAAGAAACCGCAGCGGCAGTGATAAATCTTTTGAATGAACGCCGGGAACGCGCGGTGTCAGCGGAGCAGGAGGCCCCATGAGCGAGCTGGTGCTGGCTTCGGCCAGCGTATCACGTGCGAGGATGCTGACGGCGGCCGGGGTGCCCTTCCGTGTTTCCGCTGCAGACCTGGATGAAACCTCGCTGATCACCGATCTGTGGGACAAGGGCAGCGACGCGGCCGGCATTGCCGCCGCCCTGGCCGAGCTGAAAGCCGTAACGGTGTCGCGGCGCGAGGCCGGGGCCCTGGTGCTGGGCGGGGATTCCGTATTGTCGTTCGGGCCGGAGATTATTTCCAAATGCCGCAATCTGCCGGAACTGAAAAGCCTGCTCAAAAAATTGTCGGGCAAGACACACCAGCTGATTTCGGCGGCGTCTCTGGCTCGGGACGGCGCGCCGCTCTGGCATCATACCGGCACGGCGCGCCTAACCATGCGGGTTCTCAGCGATGCTTTTCTCGACGATTATCTGGCGGCGGAGGGCGAAGCGCTGCTGTCCAGTGTCGGCGGCTATCGCTATGAGGGGCGCGGGGCGCAGCTTTTCAGCAATGTCGAGGGCGATGCCTTCACCATTCAGGGTCTGCCGCTGCTCGCAGTGCTGGCGGTATTGCGGGACCAGGGAATTCTCGCCGCATGAAACGCGCGGGCATTATCGGCTGGCCGGTGGCGCACTCACTCTCGCCCGTGCTGCATGGCTATTGGCTGAAGGAATATGGCATTGACGGGGAAATGGTGCGGCTGCCCGCCCAGCCGGAGCAATTTGCCGCGGAAATTGCGCGGGTGCGCCGCGACGGCTTTGCCGGCGTCAATGTCACGGTGCCGCACAAAGAGGCCGCCTTTGCCCTGGCGCAATCGCACGACCGCGCGGCGGAAATCTGCGGCGCTGTCAATCTTTTGCTATTCGGCAAGAACGGCATCGCCGGGCGCAACACCGACCATGTCGGCCTCAGCCAAAGCCTGAAAGAAAATCTCGGTGCGGAGGCGCTGGCGGGAAAAACCGTCATACTGCTGGGCGCGGGCGGCGCGGCGCGGGCCGCTGTGCTGGCGTTGGATGAATTGGGCGCGGCGCAAATTCATATTCTCAATCGCCACCATGACCGCGCGGCAAGCCTCAGCAATGAACTGGCGCTCAAGATCAGGGCAAAATTGTTGCCCGGGCCGCTCGAAAGCTGGGCTGCCATCGCGCCGACGGCAGCGCTGCTTTTGAACACCACCAGCGCCGGAATGGCGGGGACACCGCCGCTGGCGCTGGACCTCACCGGTCTGCCGCAGGGTGCGGCGGTTTGCGACATCGTCTATAATCCGCTGGAAACGGAATTACTCCGAAATGCCGCGGCGCGCGGCCACAAGACCATTGATGGACTGGGCATGCTGATGTATCAGGCGGTGCCATCCTTTGAAGCTTTTTTCGGCGTCAGGTCCAGCGTGACGCCGGGCCTACGCGCGGCGCTGATACTGGCGCTCAATGCCCCGTAACCCCCCCACGAGCAGGCCTTATGTCATCGGCCTGACCGGCTCGATCGCCATGGGCAAGAGCGAGACGGCAAAATTGTTCGCCGCCGAAGGCGTCGCTGTGCATGACGCAGATGCCGCCATCCACCGACTGTACGGCAAGGGTGGCGCGGCGGCGGCGAAGATTGCGGAAATCTATCCGCAGGTTATCAGGGACGGTGCCGTGGACCGGGCGGCGCTGTCGGCGCTGGTGACGGGCGATTCCGTAGCGCTGGCAAGATTGGAAGCGCTGGTGCATCCGCTGGTGGTTTTGGATCGGGATGCATTTTTGCAGGAAGAAACCGCGCGCGGCACGCCCATTGTGTTGCTGGACGTTCCCCTGCTGTTTGAAACTGGCGCCGAGACCGGGATGGACGCATTGGTGGTGGCCAGCGCTCCGGCAACGGTGCAGCGCCAGCGCGCCCTGGAGCGGCCCGGCATGACGGCGGAAAAATTCGAACGCCTGCTGGCCCGGCAGATGCCGGATGTGGAAAAGCGCGCCCAGGCGCATTATGTGGTTGTCACGGACAAGGGCCTGGATCACGCTCGCAGCCAAGTGCAAATGATCCTTACCGAAATTCGCAAAAAGCTGGCCTGATGCGCGAAATTGTCTTTGATACGGAAACGACGGGCTTTGAGCCCGCTGAAGGCCATAGAATCGTGGAAATCGGCTGTGTCGAACTGGTGGATCATTTTCCCACCGGCAACACCTTTCAGGCCTATCTCAATCCCGAGCGTGAGGTGCCGATGGAATCCCAACGGGTCCACGGCCTGAGCAACGAATTTCTCAGCGACAAGCCATTCTTCGCGGCGGTGGCCGAGGAGTTTCTGGCCTTTATCGGCGATGCGCCGCTGGTGATTCACAATGCCGGCTTCGATATAAAATTCATCAATGCCGAACTGGCGCGCACCGGCCATCCCCCCATTCCGCTGTCCCGCGCCATCGACACGATTGAGATCGCCAAGCGGAAAGTTCCTGGCGCCCGCTATTCGCTGGACGAATTATGCAAGCGCTTCGGCGTCGACCTGACCGCGCGCACCAAGC
>Ga0302320_10024091_pt1 | contig 11901 bp, 6 predicted proteins | sample Bog_T0_3_FD_202130 | JGI IMG/M metagenome (GOLD analysis project Ga0302320, IMG submission 202130) | Peat permafrost microbial communities from Stordalen Mire near Abisko, Sweden - Bog_T0_3 | ecosystem: Environmental > Terrestrial > Soil > Wetlands > Peat | place: Sweden: Abisko, Stordalen Mire... | reverse complement strand
TTTGTGGCCATGCTGCAGCAGAGGACGGGCGGGCATCGCGGCATCGACGACTTTGGCGGCTTGCGCAAGCCTGCGCCGGTGCTGGCGGGACTGATGGGCATTGCGCTGTTCTCGTCACTGGGCTTGCCGGGGCTGAATGGATTTGTGGGCGAGTTCCTCATCTTCCGCGGAGTCTTCTCGCTGGCATGGGTGGCGGCCACGGTCTCAGTACTCGGCCTGCTGGTGACGGCGGCCGTGATTCTGACCGTGATTCAGAAGGTGTTTGCGGGGCCGCTGTCGGAGCATTGCGTGGGCTTCCCTGACATGAACCACGGCGAGCGGATGGCGCTCGCGCCGGTGATTGGGCTGATGCTGCTGGTGGGCATTCTGCCGCGACTGATAACGGACACCGTGAACCCAACGGTCATGAACCTGCTGGCTCACTGGAGATTTTAGATGGCATTTGGCAGAGAATTCGCTGGCATCCAGAGATTGCCTCAGGGGCTAAAGCCCATGGTTCATTTTGCAGGTCTTGCGGCACGACTGAAGTCGTGCCCTGACGCTTCTTGCCTTCTGGCTAGAGTTTTTCCTCAGGCTGTGAAGTCATGCACTTTCAAAGCTGTGCATTCTTCCGGAGTTGCCTAGATGTTGGCTTGGACGATCTATCTCTCGTTTGCCGGGGCGTTGCTGCTGGCGGTGTTGCCCAAGGACAAGTCCGCGCTGGCGCGCTGGCTGGCGTTGGCCGTTGCCGTTGCCGGGCTGGCGGTTGCCGTGGCAGGCTTTGCGGCCGGCATGGGCCAAGGGCGCACGGTGCTGGTGGATTTGGTGTGGGTGCCGTCGATGGGCATTCATTTCCTGCTGGCGGCAGACGGGATCAGCCGCGTGATGGTGCTGCTGACGGGGCTGGCCGCGGTGGCCGGGGTTTTGTTCAGTTGGAACATCGAGCTGCGCACCAATGCGTTCTTCGCGTTCTTTCTGGCGCTGATTGGCGGCGTCTACGGCGTCTTTCTCAGCTTCGATCTGTTTCTGTTGTTCGTGTTCTACGAGATTGCGATTGTGCCCAAGTACTTCCTGATCGCGGTCTGGGGATCGACGCGGCGGGAGTATGCGGCGATGAAGCTGGCGCTCTACTCGTTTGTGGGCTCGGCGATGGTGCTGATCGGGCTGCTGGCGGCGTATGCCACGGCGGGCAGCCATTCGACGGGGCTGGTGGAGCTGGCTCATGCCGGATTGCCGGTGAGCTTTCAGATGTGGTGTTTTCCGCTGGTGTTTACGGGATTTGCGATTCTGGCGGGCATGTGGCCGTTTCATACATGGGCGCCCACAGGGCACGTGGCCGCGCCTACGGCTGCCTCCATGCTGCTGGCCGGCGTGGTGATGAAGCTGGGCGCGTATGGGTGCCTGCGGGTGGGGATTGTGCTGTTTCCGCATGGGCTGGATCCGTGGGGATTCTCGTTCGCGGGCATTGGCTCATGGCGCGATGTGTTTGCCGTGCTTGCGGTCATCGGCATTGTGTATGGCGCGCTGGTGGCGCTGGCGCAGACCGACTTCAAGTTTGTCATTGGCTACAGCAGCGTGAGCCACATGGGATTTGTACTGCTGGGGCTTGTGACGCTGAACCAGATTGGCGTGACGGGCGCGGTGTTGCAGATGTTCTCGCACGGGATCATCGCCGGGCTGCTGTTCGCGATTGTGGGACGCATTGTGTATGACCGCACGCATACGCGGCAGTTGGCGGAACTGGAGACGATGCATCTTTCGAAGCGATTGCCTTTTGCCGCATGGGCGTTTGTGATTGCGGGGATGGCGTCGATGGGGTTGCCGGGGTTCTCGGGGTTCGTGGCGGAGTTGCAGGTGCTGGTGGGGGCGTGGAAGGTGGCTCCGTGGTGGACTGTGGCGGCGGGCGTGGGGATCGTGGTGGGCGTGGCCTACACGTGGCGCGCGCTGCAGAAGGCTTTCTTCAGTGACCGGGTGCCGACGGCGCACGAGCTGGAGCAGCAGCACGCGCATCCGTTTGCCGCGATCACCTGGCCTGAGGTGACCGGCGTTACGCTGCTGGCGGGAGTGAGCTTGTTTGTGGGGCTGTATCCGAGAATTCTGCTGGACACGATTGAACCTGCGGTGAAGGCGCTGTTGGCGGGAGGTGTGCAATGATCCTTAGCGGATCTCTTGCGTCGTCATGCTTGAGCAAATGCTGCGAGCTTAGGCCGCAACACAAGTGGCGCTGCGCTCCGCGAGACCGCAAGCCGAGCGTGGTCGGCTGGGCGATCCTCCAGCCTGGGCGCTTCCGATGACGCTTCCTCAGTTTGTTCGAGGGCTGGGGTCAGGTTCTGCATGATCGCTGATTTGCCTGCAGGCATCTCTCGTCGAGACCCAGTATTAATCCCCTTTTCACCCTTCAGATATTCAACTTCCAATTGGCTCGAGCAAACGAATACTGTTGGGTCGGATGGTGGCATACTATGTTATTCAAGGCATTAAGTACAATAATGTGTTGGCATATTGTGCTACATTTGACAGAAGAAGCGCCCAACAACAGGAGCGGCGGTGGGTCTCGATGACAATCAGCCTGAAGACTCGAAAACAGGAAATGGTGCGAGAGGCAATCTTCGATGCTGCGATGGAACTGTTTGTTCTCAATGGCTTCAACGAAACCACTGTGCACCAGGTTGTGGAGGCGGCTGGGATATCCCAGCGTTCGTTCTTCAGGTATTTCGCTACCAAGAGTGATCTGCTTGCCTACAGGATATCCGGACTCGGGGATGCGCTGGTTTCGGCAGTAGCGGCCTGTCCCCCAGAGATGCCTGCGCTCGAAGTAGTGCGTGAAGCCGCGTCTGCCGGCATTGAATACTCCCGGTCGGAGCCTCGGACACTCCAGATCATCGAGATTTCGGCACAGAATCCCGCGGCAAGACAGGCGCATCGGGCGGCAATGGTCGAAGTTGAGAGCCGACTCTCGGAAGCTTTCGCGGTCCGCGTGAAGAGCGCCAGCAAGTACAACCTCGAGCCGAGAATGCTCTCCCTTCTGACTCTCATGGCCGACGATCTGGCTTGGAGCTCTTGGTTCGCCGGTGAAACAAAGGACAGCTCGACAGCTTTGAGGATCGCATTTAGAAGGCTGACATGCTTGTTCCGCGAAAGCGGCGCCGCATCCCCTGTGGGGCTCCGCAAGCGCCCGGTACGCCAGTTGGCGAAACGCTGACTCGATTTGCCGAGTCGCTTCCTCCTATTCAGTTGGCGCTGTAGAGCCGAAGATTCCGCTTTCTCGCCGCTCGTCGGCCCGTCGAATTTCTACGAACATACTATGTTGACAGTGGCATAATATGTCATATATAGTCTCCATTTATGGCATAAAGTGCCACGGATTGCCGTGGACGCCGCGTCGCACGACGGCCACTTTTCTGAGACGGGATTTCAAGGAAAGAGAAGTTTACCGAGGCTTTGCGGGGTTTTGCCGCATCCTGGACGGAAGCAAGCGGAGTCTCCAGGCAGGACCCGTTTTCGGGGTCCGGCCTGCTTTCTGCGGTCATTTGATTGAACGGGAGAATCCATGAAAAACGAAATCGCAGTTCTCCGTGGATCGCGTGCGATGTTGGCGCTTGCGTTTGCCACGCTCACCATGGGCACCGCCGACCGAGCACACGCGCAGCAAAGTGTGCCGCCGCAGGCCGCAGTTGCCGCGCAACCGGCAGACCCGTTGTTCAATCAACCCTACGTCGATCTCGATGAGTGGCGCGATAAACCGGTTCGGCACCGGTACGTTCATGGCGGCTTCACGGGCACCAACGCCCGGTTCTCGTTCTACTTCCCTCCCAAGGAGCAATACCAGGGGCGATTCTTCCAGTACGTCACGCCTGTGCCGACCAGCGAGAACTTGGCCCAGCCCAGCACTGGCGCGGAAGACAAGATAGGTTTTGCCATCTCCAGCGGAATCGGCCTTGCAGTCTCAAGCGGCGCATATCTCGTTGAGACCAATGAAGGCAGCATGTCAGCACTGGCCGGGAATCAAAAGATCCCGGGGTATAGGGTGAATGCCGCTGCGGCCGAGTACTCCCGCGTTCTTGCGGCCCAGATGTATGGGCCGCAGCGCCCCTACGGATATGTGTTTGGAGGGAGCGGCGGCGCGTTCAAAACAATCAGCGGGTTTGAGAACACCGGCACCTGGGATGGCGCAGTGCCCTATGTCGTTGGATCGCCGCAAGCGATCCCCAATGTCTTCACAGCGCGCCTGCTCGCCCTGCGCAATCTGAAAGACAAGTTCCCTTCCATCCTTGACGCGATAGAACCAGGTGGCAGCGGCGATATGTACCACGACCTCAATCCTGAGGAGCGCGACACGCTCCGCGAAGTGACCCGGCTGGGATTCCCGCCGCTGGGCTGGTTCAACTATAAGACGATTGGGCCGGGGTCCTTTCCCATACTCTTTGGCGGAATCCGCATGATGGACCACGCCTATTTTGAAGACTTCTGGAAAGTCCCCGGCTATCTCGGTGTCAATCCGCCGGATTCCCTGTTGCGTGCGCGTGTCCAGCACAAGACGACCGTGAAGAAGGTCATCACCGCCGGCGATGCTGAAGCGCGAACCGTATCGGGCGGCGTCGATACAGCATGGCAACAGTTGAAGGCGGAGGCCCCTGTCGGATTCCAGTTGCAGAGCGTGCCCGCTGGCGATCTGGACGAAGCCTTCCTCTTCATCAAGAGCGGCGATGCAGCAGGCAAGGACCTTCTTGTTGGGAGAGTCTCCGGGAATACCGTATTCATCGGCAGCAACCCGTTCGCCGGAGATAATTCTAAGGTTCTGAATGCGATTAAAGCCGGTGACGAAGTCGTGATCGACAATTCCGATTTTCTCGCCATGCAGTACTACCATCGCTACCAGGTTCCGACGCCGGACTTCTATGTGTGGGATCAGTTCCGAGGTCCAGATGGCAAGCCGCTCTATCCGCAGAGGCCAAAGCTGATTGGCGCCATCATGACGGGCGCCGGTTCGCTCCAGTCAGGCATATTCAAGGGCAAGATGATTGTGCTGGAAAGCATGATGGATCAGGATGCCTTTCCCTGGCAGGCCGATTGGTACCGGTCCAAAGTGAAGGCCGCATTGGGCGATCGCCTCGACGATAACTTCCGGCTGTGGTTCACAGACCACGCCATTCATGGCGACGTTGAACAGCAAGAGGATCCCACCCGAACGGTGAGCTATGTGGGTGTGCTGCAGCAGGCGCTGCGGGATGTAAGCGCGTGGGTTGAAAAGGGCATTGCGCCTCCTCCCAGCACAAACTACAAAGTAGTGGCTGGGCAAATCGTTGTGCCTGCAACGGCCGCAGAGCGCAAGGGAGTTCAGCCTGTTGTGCACGTTACGGCGAATGGCCGGGCGCGCGCCGATGTTTCTGCCGGCCAGTCAGTCACTTTCTCAGCAGTGATCGAGGTACCGCCGGGCGCCGGGAAGATCGTCGCTGCGGAGTGGGATTTCGAGGGCGAAAAGACGTTTCCCGTTGTGCAGGAAATCGATGCCTCGAACACCTCCGCGAAGGGAACCAAGGCAAACCTGACCATCAAGCATGTGTTCTCGAAAACCGGGACGTATTTTCCTGCGCTTCGTGCGGCATCCCAGCGTGACGGTGATCGGCACACACCCTACGGGCGCATCCGCAACCTCGGGCGGGTCCGGGTCGTCGTGAAATAGACCGGTGCAGTATGGCCGCGCAGACCGCACACGACATTTTGTCACCAATGAGCTTCGCCAGTTTCTTTGAGGAACTATCATGACTCTTCAAATCCTCGAAAGCCGGAAACGCACCACTGCCGGCTTCACTCTGTCCGTGTACTCGCTCACCTTTCTGTTCGCCTGCCTGGCTGCCGTTGCTTCAGAACCAGCCAAGGTTCCCAAGCCGCGCGCGCCTGAGCCCATTGAGGTCTCCGAGTTGCCGTTGCCCCCAACCGCGCCAGGGAACAGCGTTGGCGCATGCACCGCAGCCATTAATCCGCACGGCACAGGCTGCATTGACCCTGCGCCCTTGAGCTTCCAATCCGGAAGTTTCCTGCCTGATGGCCATCGCGTCCTCGCGCTGGTGCACTTCATCGGCGCACCGCTGCCGCCCGACGCGGCCAGTGCCTATGATGGCGGCCAGATCATCCTTGTCAAGACCGACGGAACCAGGTTCCCGAACGGCGATGCGTGGCATTGCGTAACCTGCGGCGTTCCGGCCGATCATCGGGTTGGGGTTGGTCCCGATCAGAGCTACCCTCAGGCCTTCCTCGATGGCAAGCGCATACTCGAGGGCACAAATATTGTTGACTGTTCTCCGTTCCTGTTCACGGATCCGCGCTGCACGCCGGAGCGCGTTCATATCTACCCGATTCGGTGGAATGTCCGGCCGGACGGCTCGGGCCCGAGCGGAAACATCCGCGAACTGCGGCTTCACCCCGACAACGTTCACCTGGGATTCAACTCCCTCTCCATTTCCAGCAACCGGTTCACTCAGTTCGGCTACATCGGTCGGCTCGAATTCAATCCATCTCCTAAAACCGGAGAACCACTGGCCCCCCGCTATGAGCTGACTCAGGTCACGCGATTGTTTCAGGAAGGCATCCATCAGCGCGTCCTGGCGCCGGACCCGCAGCGTCCGAGTCATTTGCGCATCAACTTGAACGGCATCGACATCGGCGAGTTTCGCGGCTTCAGCAAGAATGGCCGCGAGGTCTTCTACGTCGGCTATCCCTTCGAGTCCTCGAACATCGATCTGTTCGCGGCAGACCTTGGGACGGGCAAAGTGCGCCGCCTGACGGCGAACCCTGAGTATGCCGACCCGCTGGATGCATCTCCCGATGACAAGTGGATCGTGGTGGAAGACACACGCGGCTCCGGGCGCCAGATGTTCCTTTCCGCCATGAGTGGCATTCCGCCGATCACCGATCTTCTTACCTCCAGCGCCGTATCGTCAGTGCGCAACAACCACGACCGCAGGTTCTTTCAGGCATATCTGCTTGACCGCTTTGGCGACCGAGGCGATTACCAAGGCCAGTTGCTGACCGCCGGGGATGGAAAGCCCGGCAGCGTGAGCGATCCCAACTGGAACGCCATGGCGGACCCGCGATGGTCCGCGGACGGTACACGCGTCGTCTTCTGGCAGGCGCAGGTCGTCAGCCCCGCGTGCGGCGGTTCCAACCCGTTGCCGTGTCCTCCCCCAACCGAACCAGGTGGGCGCCGCTTTCGCATGCTGATTGCTCGCTTCACGAGCCGCAAGCCCCTTTCGATCCCGCAGACGAAGCCAATCTCAGACAGCGTCCCATGGGGAACAGCGTATGTGCCGGGCACGCCGACGCCAACCCGTCCGCTCATTCCGGAAGGGACTTATTCACTGCCCGGCAGCATCTCCGGCTCTGCGACTGCAACCATCGTTCAAACATCGGACCACAAAGCGATTCGTACAGTGACGGTGAAGTACGACAACTACTCCGACCAGAAGGGTTGCATCCTGAACGGGACCGAGAGCGTGTCGGAGACGCGCACCACCCCAACCACAACGTCGCTCGACTGGCATTCAGATATCATTCAGACGGGTAAGGTGCAGGGAACGAAACGGACAGGCCCGGACGGCTTCAAGTTGACGATCGACGTGATAAAGAACATCTTTCAAGCCACCGGCACACTCACGACGACCATCAATGGCCAGACCTTCGTGCAACCCGGCAATGACGATTAGGCACAAGATTCCGGATGGGTAGAAATGGGGTTGGATGATGAGAGTCGAGGGCAAGGTGATATTCGTTGACAGAGCGGGCAGCGTTCTTGGATCAGGTCTGTACGCTGCCCTCTGGCGGTTCGCAATCGGTGTATCACTCACACTTGCTGTGAACTTCGCTACCGCCGTCGCTCAGGAGCTTCCTGCACACCCGGGCTGGCCCGGCCCCGGCCAGCTTTTTGTGGGTGCCTGTTATCAGCCCGTTGACCGCTCGCCTGAGCAGATCCATCGTGACATCTCCATCATGAAGAATGCGGGATTCAACGTCGTCCGCATGGGGGACCTTTCGTGGGATTCATTTGAACCTGCACAAGGTAAGTTCGATTTCGAATGGTTCGACAGAATCTTGGACGAGATGCATGCCAACGGGATCAGGGTGATCCTGGACATTCCGGGGACACCTGCCCCCACATGGCTGCATCGTGCCTACCCCGGTGTGGATCTTGTCGCTCAAAACGGCACGCGCCTTCCGCCAGCGGAACGCTACATGGACGACATCAGCGATCCGGATTACGCGCGTGAGGTTGGAATTCTCGCCGATGCGCTGACAAAGCGCTATGCGCATCATCCGGCAGTCATTGCGGTTGGCTACGACAACGAGATTGGAAACGGCTTCATGTCCTATTCGGAAGCCGACCGCCAGCAATTCATCGCCTGGCTCAAGAAGAAGTACGCAACCATCGAGAACCTCAATAGCGCCTGGGCGACACAACGATGGTCGCGCCGTTTGAACAGTTTCGACGACGTTGACTTGCCCCTCGCCGATGGCCCCGGACCCTCCGAACGCTATCTGGATCTTCATCGCTACTGGTCCGATGTCTCCGTCGCGCGGCTCGATGAACTCGACGCCATCCGGCGTCGCAATATGCCGCAGGTTCCATCGATCTCCAATCTGTGGGACACCGCATCCAGGCGAGGCTTCGATTATCTTGCCACCTACAAGTCCTATGTCTCCTACGGCGCTGAAGGCTTCTATCCGGGCGATCCGATCAGCGGCGCATTCGGCGCAATCATGACCAAGGGAGATCTCGCCACTCCCATCTGGTTCAACGAGTTCACGGCGGGAGGCGGTGGCTTCTACGGCGCCCCAGGCAAAAGCCGCATGTACGCCTATCTGGCACTCCAGATGGGTGCTCAGGGCATACTCGCGTGGACCTTTAACAGTCACCTGGGCGGAGAGGAGCAGGCGCTTTTCGGGCTTGTCGATCATGATGGGACCCCCTCTTGGAAAGTTGATGAGTTCGCGCGCATCGCGTCGGAATTCAAACAGCTCGCGCAACTTGGATTCCCGCGCTACACGCATCCGCAGGTTGCCATCGCCTATTCCTTTGACTCCTTCATCGATTCGCACCCGAACGGTCCCTCGAGTACGACGCTCCAATACTTCAAACCTTCCTATACCGAGCAGGTGCAAGGAGCATTTGAGCCCTTGTTCCGCGAAAACGTTGACACGGCCATCATCAACATCGGGCATGATGATCTATCGCCTTACAAACTGGTCGTTGTGCCGGCCGATTACGTGATGGACGCCGCAAGCGCCAAGGCAATTCGGGAATACGTAAGTGGGGGAGGGACCGTACTGATGACCGCGTTCTCGGCCAAAGTGGACGAACACGGGCAATGGTTCGACACTCCACTGCCGGGCCGTCTGAGCGATGTCTTCGGCTTGAAGACGAACGCATTTTATGACGTTGAGCCCGCATTGCAGTTTGAATTGGACGGGGCCCGCATCGAAACGGATGTACATCGCTACGAGGTTCTCGAGCCGTCAACGGCCGCGGTTCTTAGCCGGTTCACCAACACAGCCTCCCATTCTCCGGCCGTGACGGTCAATAAATTCGGGAAGGGAAACGCGGTCTACTTGGCAACCGAGTCGAAGGCCTCTACGATCGGACCCGTCTTGAATCATCTATACAGCAGCTCGGGCATTCAGCTTGGTCCGCAGACTCCCGATGGCGTCTACGCGCGCGTAGTGGATGGCCGAACCCTGTATGTGAACACGACCCAGGAAGAGAAGAGGATTCCCATCGCGGGAGAGAAGAAAGGGATACTGAGCAATCGCATTTTCAAAGGAGTTCTGATCCTGGGTCCACAAGAAGCAGACCTGATTCCGTAATCGGTTTCTTGCTGAGCGGAACACCAGGTTCTCTCGCAGCTTCCCGAACGAGGATCTGTCTGCTTGACTGCACTTCACATCGGACCTCTGGTCACACGATCCGGGAGTTTATCACCGCGGTCACCCTATACCGCATTTCCATCGAACAACGACACTACGCGTCAATTACCAAAAATCTGCGGCCGGCTGCCGTCCGGAGATTGGCTTATGAGGCTGCTGATTGTGGCCTGCTCAGTGTAGACTTTGCTGCCGGGAACGGCCGGGTTGAGGGTGCCAAACGCTTGGGCGTTCCAGTCGGCGTTTGGCTCACCGCCGAGCAGGGCAAACGCCGGCTGTCGCCAACGGACAATGTGAATCTCAACGGCACTTGGGTTGCAGCCAACGACTCCGGAGTGCGATCGACGATCGCATCGGCCTGGAGCCTGCGCCTTTGGACTGACACCCGCTGCTGTTGCATTTGCACTCCGGCAGTATGAGCCGAAAGGTGCCAGGGAGCATTCGCTGAAGCGGGCAGTATCCTTCAGATCGGCGAGAACGAATGATGCGAATTCACAGTGCACTAACTCATTGCCAAGAAGCAACTTGGCGTCCATTTGAGTTCGTTCTTACCGAAAACGCCGCGGCTCCCGGCCATTCCGGCGTCCTGAGTGCATCCAACAGATTCCGCGACCCTTGCCGGCAAATCGGTCCGGATCTGGCCCGCGCATGGAAAGGTCGCGGCCTATAATGCCTGTGACTCCTTATGCCGAACTTCGAACTGACCTATTCTCCGCCGATGCCTCGCAGGAAGGACTTCCGCATCGGGGTTCTTGGAAGCGGGTTCATCGTCAACGATTGCCACCTCGTCAGCTATCGCCGTTGCGGTTTCAATCCGGTTGCGATTGCATCTCGCAGTTGGGAATCGGCGGCTCGCGTGGCGGCTCGTCACTCGATTCCCCGCGTCTGCGAGAGCTACGAGGAGCTCTTGGACGATCCGGCGATCGAGGTTCTCGACATCGCCGTTCCCCCGCAGCATCAGCTCGCCTTGATTCGCGCCGCCTGCGTTCGCGCCACGGTAAAGGGCATTCTGGCGCAGAAGCCGCTGGCCCTGAGCTACCGCGAAGCCGCAGAGGCGGTGCACTGCTGCGAGCAGGCGGGCATTGAGCTGGCTGTGAACCAGAACATGCGCTACGATCCGTCGGTTTACGCGGCGACTACGCTTCTGAACGAGGGGTATTTTGGATCGCCTGTGTTTACCATGATCGATATGCGCGCGGTTCCGCATTGGCAGCCATGGCAGGCTGAGACCGGTTCGGCGACGCTGTGGATCATGTCAATTCATCATCTGGATTGCATGCGGTTGTGGTTCGGCGAACCGGAGCGCGTATTTTGCAGTACCCGCGCCGATCCGCGCACCGCATTTCCGCACACGGATGGAATCTGCACAACGATTCTGGAATACGCAAGCGGGGTTCGTTGCGCGATCACGGACGACGTGTGGTGCGGCCCGGTGAAGGAAGGCTGCCCCGGCGACGTTCGCATTGATTTTCGCATGGAGGGCATGGAAGGGCTTGCTGTGGGGGAGATCGGCTGGTGCAAAGAGCCTTTCACCACGCCATCGACTCTGCGCTTTGCGCGCAAAGGCGACGCGGGCTTTCATCACTTTGATCCGGCGGAGAGCTGGTTCCCTGACGCATTCGGCGCGACGATGGGCCAGTTGCTCATCGCGCTTGAAACCGGGCAGGCTTCGGCAATCGGCGGCCGGGATAATCTGCGCACCATCGCGCTTGTCCAGGCCGCTGCCCTCAGCGCCGTGGAACACCGCATGGTATCTCCGCGGGAGATAACACAAGCAAGTTCCGGCAAAGGAGACGTATGAAACTTGGCATCATCAACAGCGCCTTCGCGCAGGTTGGGATGGATACTGCAACCGGCCTGAAACACATTGCGCGGATCGGATTCGACTGCGTGGATATCTTCACCGAGGCGATGACGATCACGGACGCAGAGAAGCATACGATCGCGGCGACCTGCGAAAAGGCAGGCCTGCCCATCGTGTCACTGCCGGTTGTGGCCACCGGGCTG
>Ga0302320_10024090_pt1 | contig 11901 bp, 10 predicted proteins | sample Bog_T0_3_FD_202130 | JGI IMG/M metagenome (GOLD analysis project Ga0302320, IMG submission 202130) | Peat permafrost microbial communities from Stordalen Mire near Abisko, Sweden - Bog_T0_3 | ecosystem: Environmental > Terrestrial > Soil > Wetlands > Peat | place: Sweden: Abisko, Stordalen Mire... | reverse complement strand
GATTGCGATTGCCAGCACCACCAGCGCAATGCCCAAACCCACATACGGTGTCTTGACGGTGGCTGCCTCATGCAAGCGATAAGCCTGCAGGGCGTCAGGCGCCAGGCTTCGTATCTCTTCCATCGTTCTGGGCGCTGCACTCAGAATCAGGAGGCCTCCGAAAAACGGAGCCAGAAACGTTCCCAGAGAGTTGAACGCCTGCGTAAGGTTCAGGCGGCTCGACGCTGTCTCGGGTTTACCTAACACCGTGACATACGGATTAGCCGCCACCTGGAGGCAAGTGATGCCGGCAGCGAGCACAATTAGCGCGACCAGGAATAGCGGAAATGACGGGACGCTGGCTGCAGGCACAAACAAAAATGCGCCCGCGCCCATGGTCAGCAAACCTACCACCATCGAGCGCTGATAGCCGATCCAGTCAATGACCTTAGCCGATGGTATGGAGAAAAGAAAATACGCTCCAAAGAAGGCAAACTGAATGAGCATGACCTCTGCGTAATTCAGGTCGAAGATTGGTTTCAGGTGAGGAACGAGAATGTCATTGAGACAAGTCAGAAAGCCCCACATAAAAAATAATGTAGTCACTACGGCTAGTGGGCCGGTGGAAGAGGACGAGGAATCAGGAGAAACTGCGGTAGAAGTGCTCGGCGTCGCGATTGACATAGTTATGGCTTCCGCTCGGAATCATAGCACTGGGAGCCGGGGCTGGGCATTTCTCTTTGTCGGAAGGTAATCGATCTTCTGTAGACGATCAGTCAGAAGCATCTGCCCGTTATCAAGAATCACGCGGAGCTACACCGCGTTGCCGGCGAGGTCCTGCAACTTTACCAGCCAGTTCGGCGGTTCGGGCAGAATCGCGAATGTGGGAAGCTTGCCGCGCACCATGGCGACTTCGTCGCAGCGGTGAAATCTGGGACAGACGTGGCAATCCTTGTAAATCTTGTCGGGAAGGTCCTCCCGTTGCGCCATCACGAATCCCTGGCGTGCAAAAAATTCTGGGGCCCGCGTGAAGAGGCAGATGCAATCCACGCGATGCCGTTTCGCCTCGGCCATCAGAGCCTTCATCAGTCGACTGCCGCCGCCCTGCCCTTGCACCTGAGGCCCCACGGTGATGGAACGAATCTCGGCCAGGTGCGTGCCATAAAGATGCAGCGCGCCGCATCCGATGATGCGGCCTTCATTTTCCAGAACCACAAAGTCTCTTACGTTCTCGCAAATCTCCGCCAGCGTGCGCGGCAGTAAAGTGCCGTCGCCCGAGTAGGCAGAAATTAAGCTATGGATGTGCTCGGCATCCGGCAGAATGGCTTTACGCGTGCGCATGAGAGTTGATCTCCTCGCGCAGGGACTCGATTTTCTTTCTCGCCGCCACAATCCCCTGCCGCACCCGGCCTGGCGCAGTGCCTCCGACAACATCATGGATTGCCAACACTGCAGCCGGTTTCAAGCAGTCGTGAAAGCTCTCATCGAATGCGGGATTCAAGCTCCGCAACTCGTCGAGCGTCAGGTCCTGGAGCTCACATTGCTTTTCCAGGCACAGCTTCACCGCTTTGCCGACCTGCTCATGAGCGAGCCGGCTAGGAACTCCGCGGTTGACCAAGTAAGTTGCTGCCGCCCACGCGTTCATGAATCCCGATTGCGCCGCTGCGTCCATGCGCTCGTGACTAAACTCGACCGCCTTCATCCACCCCGCAACCAGCGGCAGCAGAGCAAGCGCCGTGTCCGCGGCATCGAACAAAGGCTCTTGCGTTTCCTGCAAGTCTTTGTTGTAAGCCAAAGGCAAACCCTTCAACGCAACCATCAACGCCATTGCACTTCCGATCACACGGCCTGCTTTGCCCCGCACCAGCTCGAGAAGATCTGGATTCTTTTTTTGCGGCATGGCGCTGCTGCCCGTGGAATAAGCCTCAGGCAACTGCACAAAGCCGAACTCCTGCGAAGAAAAGATGATCATCTCCTCCGCCCACCGGCTCAAGTGCAGCCCCAGGAGTGAGAGCGCGTTGACGAACTCCAGGACGAAATCGCGGTCGCTGGTGGCATCGATGCTGTTCGCCGTTGGAACAGAGAAGTCGAGCTCTTCCGCCATGAAAGCGCGATCGAGCGGCAGAGTTGCACCGGCCACGGCGCCCGATCCCAGCGGACACAGGTTCAGGCGCTTCCGGCAATCGGCGAGTCGCTCCGCATCCCGCAGAAACATTTCGACATAGGCCAGCAGCCAGTGAGCGACCAACACAGGCTCGGCGTGCTGCAAGTGCGTGTAAGCCGGCATGGCGGCGGTGGCAGCCTGATCAGCGCGGTCGGTGAAGGCTCCGCAGACTTCACTCAGTTCGCTTCGCAGTTGATCGATCGCCGCCCGCACATAGAGGCGGAGGTCAGTGGCGATCTGCTCGTTGCGGCTGCGCCCGCTGTGCAACTTGTATCCCACATCCCCAATGCGCGCTACCAACTGCTTCTCGACAAAATGATGAACATCCTCGGCTTCATCGTCTTCCACCTCGCCCTTGGAGGTTGCAGCCATCTCACCAATCTGCTGCAGTCCTTCCAGAATGCCGATGAGTTCTTCGGCGGACAGAACGCCGGCGTTCTTCAGAGCGCGAGCATGGGCGCCGCTCGCCGCCAGTTCATAACTCAGCAGCCTGCGGTCGAAATCAAACGACCGCTGCCAACGCTCGAATTGCGGATCCAGCGGCTGCCGAAACCGGCCCGACCACATCTTCATCGCGTAACCTCCAGACGAGTCCGAGCCCTGGTGCGCGAAGGCAGTCCGAGAATCCGAATGAATCCTTCCGCATCTTTCTGGTCGTAACTATCGCCCATGGTGAACGATGAGAGATCAGTTCGATAGAGTGAATGCTCGGACTGGCGGCTCACCACAGAAACGTTTCCTTTGTATAGAGAGAGCGTCACGGTGCCGGTTATTTCTTTCTGCGTACTCGCGACAAAGGCGTCCAGCGCCTCGCGCAGGGGTGTAAACCATAAACCAAAGTAGACCAACTCCGCATACTTCAGCCCTACGTGTTGCTTGAAGTGTGCCACTTCGCGCTCCAGGCACAGGGCTTCGAGTTCGCGATGCGCCGCGATCAGCAACGTCCCGCCCGGCGTTTCATAACAACCGCGCGACTTCATGCCCACGAAGCGGTTCTCAACCAGATCCACCCGTCCAATCGCGTTGCGCGCACCAATTTCGTTCAGCAACTCAACCAGAGACACCGGATCAAGCTTCATGCCATCTACCGCAACCGGAATCCCTTTCTCGAAACCAATGGTCACTTGCTCGTTCTTGTCCGGCGCTTCTTGTGGCGAGCGAGTCATTTGCCACGTTGCCGGCAGCGGCGCATTCGCGGCATCTTCCAATTCTCCGCCTTCGTGACTGAGGTGCCAGAGATTGCGGTCCCGGCTGTGAATTTTCTCGCGGCTCGCCGCCACCGGGATGCCGTGCTGTTCGGCGTAATCGAGGCAATCTTCACGAGATTTCAGCGACCACTCCCGCCACGGCGCGATGACTTTCAGCTCCGGTGCGAGCGCCTGATACGTTAACTCAAAACGCACCTGATCGTTCCCCTTGCCCGTGCAGCCATGCGCCACGGCCGTCGCACCCTCGCGCAGAGCCACTTCCACTTGATGCTTTGCGATCACGGGACGCGCCAGCGATGTGCCCAGCAGATACTTATGCTCGTACACCGCGCCGGCTTGCAGCGCCGGAAAAACGTATCCAGTCAGAAACTCCTCGCGGAGATCCTCCACGATCACTTTGCTCGCGCCCGTCGCGTAGGCCTTCTCGACCACGGCTTCAATGTCGTCGCCCTGGCCCACATCGCCGACCATCGCGATGACGCTGTAATCGTAGTTTTCTTTGAGCCACGGAATAATAATGGAGGTATCGAGTCCACCAGAATAAGCAAGAACAACTTTGTCAGGCATGCGCGCTCCTTGCGGGCAGACGATCGCCGCCGCCCAGCAGCAAATACATAATCGCTTTTTGTACGTGCAGGCGGTTTTCCGCTTGCTCGAAAATTAAAGACTGCTCCGAATCCATAACGGCATCCGTCACTTCCAACCCCCGATGCGCTGGCAGGCAGTGCATGAATACCGCGTGGGGGGCGGCTTCCGCCATGAGTTCTGTATTCACCTTATAAGGCGGAAAGATCCGCGCGCGCTCGCTCTCCTGGCGCTCCTGCCCCATGCTTGTCCACGCATCCGTGTAGATCGCGTCGGCTCCGGCAACCGCTTCGTGCGGGTCCGTTAGTAAATGGATTTCGGCTCCGGTCTCTTCGGCAATCTCACGCGCCGCGGCGACAATTTCCGGATTGGGCGTATAGCCCGGCGGCGTTGCCACGCGGATTGACGACCCCAGGCACGCACACGTCAGCAGCAACGAGTGTGCCACATTGTTGCCGTCACCTACATAGGCCAGGCAACTGTTCTTCACATCTCCGAAGCGCTCCATCAGCGTCAGATAATCAGCCAGGGCCTGGCAAGGATGTTCCAGATCGCTGAGCGCGTTAATCACCGGAACGGAAGCATGCTCCGCCATGCCATCGATGGTCTGCTGCGAGTAGGTGCGCAACACAATCAGGTCCACCCAGCGCTCCAGGTTGTGGGCCACGTCACTGAGCTTCTCGCGGGCATCGAGCCGTTCGTGAGTCTGGTCGACGAACATCGCAGTACCGCCCAGGCTCACCATTCCTGCCTCAAACGTCAGCCGGGTTCGCAAAGATGGTTTCTCGAAGAACATCACCATCTGGCGGCCGGTGAGCGCCCTGCGAAAGTCCGCGGGATGCGACTTCATGATTCCAGCCAGATGCAGCACTGCATTCACGCCAGCGGGGCCGAGGTCGCGAGTCGACACGAGGTCGGGACACCAAAACACTTGCGGCACTCTCCCGGGAGCGGCCGCCATTCCGCCTTGCACATGACTATTCAACTTTGACTCCTTCTTCTGAAGCTGCGCACCTGCCGGTTGCGATTTGTACTTGTACTGCGCGGCGACTGACTGGCTCATGAATAAGTAACCTCGGTGCCGCACGACAACTTGGTTAGATAAAACTGCGGCAGGATCTCCGCCTCGTTTGCAGGGAAAATTCTCACTCGGCCCACGCCTTGTTTCAGCGCCTGCCCGCAGGCGTGCAGCTTTGGCAGCATGCCTCCGCTGATGATCGAAACGGCGGCGAGTTCGGCTGCCTGCTTCGTGCTCAGCCAGGGCATCACGATTCCGGCGGCATCCTTCACCCCGGGCACGTCGGTGAGAAAAATCAGCGTATCGGCGTGGCAGGCCGCGGCGCAGGATGCTGCCATTTCATCGGCGTTGACGTTGTAGTATTCGCCGTCGGCGCCCAATGCCAGCGACGCCAGAACCGGGATCCCTCCCTGCTGCCACAACGCTTCGATCCAGCACGGTTCCGCGAAGCAAATCTCGCCTACAAATCCCAGGTCACGGCCATGAACGAACTTCTTCCGGGCTCGGAATGTCATGCCGTCGCCGCCGCAGAACCCAATGGCCGGCATGCCCGCCGTTTGAATCGCCGCGACCAACTTCTTATTGATGATCCCAGCCAATACCATCAGCGCCGTATCCCGAGTTTCCGCATCGGTGACGCGTAACCCGTCTACAAACTCGCTTTTCTTCCCCAGGCGCTCCAGCATGCGGGTCAGCGCGCTGCCCCCGCCATGAACGACGGCAACGCGGTGGCCATCCTGCGCCAACTCGGCGATGGACTGGGCACACTTGCGCAGCGTCGCCGCATCTTCGATCGCCGCTCCGCCGATCTTCACCACAATCGTCACTGCAAACCCTCCCGTTCTTCCCACTCGTACATCAGGTTCATGTTCTGCACCGCCTGTCCCGCCGCACCTTTCAGCAGATTGTCCACGCAGGAAACCAGCACCAGCCGCCGGCCATCTTCCGCCAGACAGAACCCCAGATCGCAATAATTCGTGTGCAGCGAAAACTGCACCTGCGGCAGCTTCGGTGTGGCAAATATTCGCACCCAATGCCTCCCCGAGTAAAAATCACGCAGGCAAGACTCCACTTCCGCCGGCTTCATCGCCCGATTCAGATGGACGTAGATCGTCGACAGAATCCCGCGCGGAATGGGCAGCAGATGAGGCGCAAAAGTCAGCTCCGCGTCATCCAGCCCCAACTGCTCCACCATCTCTCCCAGGTGCCGATGATTGAACACCGAGTAGGCGGACAGATTGTCGGCCACTGAAACGAAATGAGTACGCGACGTAGGAGCCTTCCCCGCTCCCGAGACTCCCGACTTCGAGTCGGAGATAATCCCGCGGTTACGGTCAATCAACCCGGCCTGCAGCAGCGGAGCCAAAGCTAGAATCACTGATGTCGCATAGCAGCCCGGATTCGCCACCAACTCAGCCGACGCGATGCGGTCACCATTCAACTCCGGCAGGCCATACACCGCTTTCGCCGTCAATTCCGCGGCCGTGACTGCATCCGCGTCCTGGAATGAGTAGATGGCGCGATGCTGCGCTTGTTTCAGCCTCCACGCGCCACTCAGGTCGATCACACGCAATCCCTGCGTGATCGCCTCCGGCACCAGAGACCGCGACGCTTCATGCGGCGTAGCCAGGAAAAGTAACTGCACGCCTTGACGTTTCAGTTCCGGCCACGACAGCGGTCGAAGCGGATAGCCGCCGTTGCCCGATAACTCTGGAAACACCTCCGCCAAATCTTCCGCGCCATCGCTGCCACCCTCACGCCGCAACAGTACAGGCTTCTCCAGCCGCGGATGACGTTCGAGAATGCGCGTCAGCTCCAGCCCCGAATAGCCGCTCGCACCCAGCACTGCGCTTTTGATCTTCCCAGACATCAGCCCAGCATCTCCTCGATCCGCACCGCAACCTTCTTGCCCGCGTCCTTGTCAGGACAAACAATCAGGATCGTGTCGTCTCCGGCGATCGTTCCCACTACTTCCTCCCACTCCTGTTCATCGAGCGCTGCCGCCACCGGCTGAGCGCTGCCAATGATGGTCTTCACCACCAGCAAATTCTGAGCGGGCCGCACATCCAAAACGAACTCGCGAACCAGCCGCTGCACCGGAGGTAAGGCCAACCCGGCAGCGCCTTCGCCTTGAGGCAGCGCGTAACCGGCCCCCGTCTTGCTCAAATTCAGCTCGTGAACGTCCCGCGACAGCGTCGCCTGCCCCACCTTGAATCCCCGCTTGCGCAACGCCCGCTGTAAATCTTCCTGGTTGACGATTGGCCCCTGTCTCAACGCTTCCAGAACGGCTCTCTGTCGCAGGACTTTATTCATGATGAATAGTTATTCATATATATGAATAAATATTCTCTATCTTACAGGCCCCGCCCTCCCTGTCAAGGGAAAACATCGCCGCCCCTTAATATCCTCGGTAACCCGCCGGCCCAGATGCCAGCGCAGCCGCTGGGGTGGCAATCTTCGCGAGGGCCGAAAGCCGGGGCACAGCCTCAAATCCTTGCTAGACTACTCGCGGTCCGGAAAGTCGCCATCAGTCGGCGCGGGAACACGCCTTCATGAACAACAAGACCACTCTGGTTGCTGAGTTGATTGCCGAATTCCTCGGAACTTTCGTCTTGATGCTCTTCGGCACAGGGGTAGTAGCCATGGTCGTTCTGTTCCCTTCGAGCGCACCGGGAGCCACGGTTCACGGCGGCTACACCAACATCACGCTAGGCTGGGGACTGGCCGTCACCATGGGCATCTATGTTGCGGGAAAAGTTTCCGGCGGCCACCTCAACCCTGCGGTCACCCTCACCCTGGCGGTGTTCCGTGGTTTTCCCTGGCGTAAGGTAGTGCCTTATTCCATCGCGCAGACCGCCGGTGCATTCCTTGCCTCCGCCCTCGTATACCGGAACTATCTTCCCGCCTTCCACCAGTTCGATCCTCAACTGGAGAAAACCGCCGGGGTGTTTACCACTTTCCCAGCGTTCCCGGCATTGCCTCAAGCGGGATTTCTCGATCAGGTCATCGGTACGGCTCTGCTGCTGCTCCTGGTGCTGGCCATCACTGACGAACTCAACGTCCCTCCCGGAGCCAACCTCGCGCCTGCGATGATCGGGTTAGTGGTCGTGGCCATTGGAATGAGCTTCGGCGGGATGCACGGATATGCGATTAATCCCGCACGCGATTTCGGCCCTCGCCTTTTCACCGCGGTGGCCGGATTTCGCAACAATGGCCTCACCGACGGGTCGCGGGTGTGGTGGATACCGGTGGTCGCGCCGCTGCTGGGCGGACTGGTTGGCGCTGCAGCCTACGATTTCGGCATTCGACGATTTCTGCGCGCGTCGCAGCCTTCGTCCTGACCAACGTTCGACAAAAGGAAGGTCCCTTGCGTTACATTCTCTCTCTCGATCAGGGCACAACCAGTTCGCGAGCCCTCTTGTTTGACGATCAAGGCGCAGTCCAGTCCGTGGCGCAGCGCGAGTTTACCCAGATCTTCCCCCAACCCGGATGGGTCGAGCACGATCCCGAAGAGATCGCAACATCGCAAATCGCCGTTGCCCTGGAAGCTTTAGCACAAGCGCGTGCACAACCCAGCGACGTGGCCGCCATCGGCATCACCAACCAGCGCGAAACCACCATTGTGTGGGACCGCACGACCGGCAAGCCCATTTACAACGCCATTGTCTGGCAAGATCGCCGCACCGCCACCTTTTGCCAGCAACTCAAGGCTGAAGGCCATGAGAGCCTGATCCAGCAGCGCACGGGCTTGCTGATCGACGCTTACTTTTCCGCCAGCAAGATTGCCTGGATTCTGGAACACGTCCCGAACGTCCGCGAACTCGCTCAATCGAATCGATTGGCCTTCGGTACCGTGGATACGTGGCTGCTCTGGAAGTTGACTGGCGGTCGCGTGCACGTCACCGACGCCAGCAATGCCTCCCGCACCATGCTTTTCAATCTTCATTCCGGCCGCTGGGACAACGACCTTCTCGATCTGTTCCGAATTCCCATGTCGATGTTGCCCGCAGTCCGATCCTCCAGCGAAGTTTACGGAGAAGTGAGCGCCGTCCCCGGCCTCAACGGAATCCCCATCGCAGGCGTCGCCGGAGATCAGCAGGCCGCGCTCTTTGGGCAACGATGCACCAGTCCTGGCCTCACCAAAAATACCTACGGCACGGGTTGCTTCATGTTGCAAAGCACGGGCAATCGCGCCGTCGCATCCACTCATCGCCTGCTCACGACTGTGGCTTGGAGAATCGGTGACAAAACGGACTACGCACTTGAAGGTAGCGTGTTTGTTGGCGGAGCCGTCGTCCAGTGGCTGCGTGACGGCTTAGGAATCATTCGCACTTCCGCGGAAGTGGAGACTCTGGCGAATTCTGTCCCCGACAATGGCGGCGTGTACTTTGTTCCCGCCTTCGTAGGCCTCGGCGCTCCGCACTGGGACTCCTACGCGCGCGGCGCAATCTTCGGCCTCACGCGAGGCAGCAACGCAGGCCACATCGCGCGCGCAGCTCTCGAGAGCATCGGGTATCAAGTGGCCGATCTGATGGACGCAGTTCAAACCGACACCCGCACTCCTCTCCAGGAGCTGCGCGTGGATGGCGGCGCTTCCGCCAACGACGCTCTCATGCAATTTCAGGCGGATATTCTCGGCGTGCCCGTGGTGCGTCCTGCGATGACGGAGACAACAGCGCTGGGTGCCGCATTCCTGGCTGGTCTAGGCGCGGGCTTCTGGAAGGAAGCGCAGGCAATTTCAGACTTGCCGCGCGAGGAACGCCGGTTCGAACCTCGTCTGCCGCACTCCCAGGTGGATGCCATGCGACAGCGCTGGGACGAAGCTATCTCTCGAGCGAAGTCCTGGGAGCACGTCGGAGGAGAGTAAAGTCAGCTTGAATTTCTCTTGTTCGTCTCACTTCGTAACTTCGCCGATGAAAACCCCGTAGGGCTCCAGCGAAACTTCGTCTCCTTTGGCAGCTAATTTCCCAGTCGCTAGCAAGCTCTTGGCCGAGGAGAAGCCCTTACCCTTCAATTCGAGATTTACCTTCTGCGGCGCGTCCGACATATTCAGCGCCACTACCACACCCTGGTCTTTATATATGCGCAAGTAGGAAAGCACGTTCGCATCGCTCTCATTCAGCGGAGTGTAGTTTCCGTCCAGCAGGGCGCGGTTCGTGTGCCGCAGCTTGAGCACCTCCTTGTAGAACTCCAAGACCGAATTCGGATCCTTCAACTCCTCCGCTACGTTGTGTGTCTTATACGTAGCGGGAACTGGGAGCCACGGCGTTCCTCTGGAGAAGCCTGCGTTTTCGCTGCTGTCCCATTGCATCGGAGTACGCTCACCGTCCCGGCCTTTCTCTTCCGGCCAGCCTGTGCGCCCGATCGGGTCCTTCACATCCTCTTTGCGCGTCGGAGGCGTGGTTTTCATTCCAATCTCTTCCCCGTAATACATGATCGGAGTCCCGCGCAGCGTGAGATAAAGTGCTGCCATCAGCTTCGCGATCTGGTCGTTGTGCTGGCCATCGCCGTAACGGTCGTAGGAGCGCGCAATGTCGTGATTGCCGATCACAAACGTGGGCCACCCGGAAGCCGCGTCCACCGCGGCAATCTGCTTGCGGAATTCCGCTGGTGAGAGCTTGTTGATCATTGTGAAAAGAAAATCCATGGGCAACTGCAGTTCGTTATTGCCTTCACCGTAATACTGATTAAGTTCGGCCACGTCCGCCGTCCATGTCTCGCCGATCAACACCGCGTTGCTCTCATCCGCCACCTTGCGCAATCCGCGCAACACGTCGTGCAATTCGGGCAACTTCGTGTTGTATTTGTTCTCCTCGATCGCATCCCCGTAAGCGTTCTTGCCGGGATGGATGATCGGGTTATCGTGAAGGCCGGCGTCTTCAAACAGTGTTTCCACTGCATCCAGCCGGAAACCCGCTACCCCGCGCTTGTACCACCAGCGCGTCACATCGAACATGGCGTCCTTAACCGCCGGATTGCGCCAGTTCAGATCCGGCTGCTCCGCATAGAAAAAATGGTAGTAGTACTGATTGGTGACTGGATCAAACTTCCACGCCGGTCCGCCAAAGAGCGACACCCAGTTGTTCGGAGGCTCGCCCGGCCCTTTTCCATCACGCCAGATATACCAGTCCCGATGTGCGGACATGCGCGATGATTTCGAATCCAGAAACCATTTGTGCTGATCGGACGTGTGGTTCACGACAAAATCGAGGATGATGTGAATGTCCCGCTTCTTGGCCTCGCTGGCCAGCACATCAAAATCCGCCAGCGTCCCGTACATGGGATCGATGTTCTCGTAGTCGGAAACATCGTAGCCGAAGTCCACCTGCGGCGAAGGGAAGCAAGGAGAAATCCAGATCGCATCCACTCCCAGATCCTTCAAGTAGTCGAGCTTCGACGTAATCCCCCTCAAATCCCCGACGCCATCGTTATTGCTGTCCGCGAAACTGCGCGGATAAATCTCATAAAACACGGCGTGCTGCCACCATTGACGCCCCTCGGCATCGACAGCATGGGAGGATGTCTGCGCTGCGGCAATCGATCCTGCCATGCACAGACTAACTAGAAGCGCGACCAACCGTGACGCGAGCTTATTCATTCCAGAGACCTCCAGGAAAGTGTAGCGCGGGCGACCCGTCCGCTGTCGCGAGAGGCTCGCCCTGGCGGTTGTTAGAAACAGTTACTCGCTCCCGACACGCCCGCCGCAGGGCTTGCAAACTCAAGGTTCACTGCATATAAGAAGTAAGTGCGGTGCGAATTCTAGCACGAGCCGAAACCGGCCAGGTAGCGACCTCATTGTTTCCTTCGCGACGCTTATTCTTGAAGTCTCTCAGCCGGTCCGCGCTGGTCTTATCCCTTGAGAGCATTGTGGAATTGGCGCGGCCTCATTGGCTGCGCGCTTCCCTCGCTCCCCGCCAGCAGGTAGATCAGAAGGCGGATCAGAAAGA
>Ga0302320_10024086_pt1 | contig 11902 bp, 10 predicted proteins | sample Bog_T0_3_FD_202130 | JGI IMG/M metagenome (GOLD analysis project Ga0302320, IMG submission 202130) | Peat permafrost microbial communities from Stordalen Mire near Abisko, Sweden - Bog_T0_3 | ecosystem: Environmental > Terrestrial > Soil > Wetlands > Peat | place: Sweden: Abisko, Stordalen Mire... | reverse complement strand
GGGCTTCATGCCTTTGAGAGGATCGTCCAGATATTTGGCAGGATCGTCAAGGACACACCTCGCCGCTTTCACTACAGTCCGTTTCTCAAACAAGGAACCACTCATGCCACTCAAAGTCGGACTCGTCGGATTAAGGGGAATCGGTCAAACGCACGCGCAGAGTTATGCCACCGATCCGCTCGCGCAACTGGTCGCGGTCTGCGACGTGATCAAGAGCCGCGCCGATGACCTCGCGGCGAAGCACAACGTCAAAGCCTATTACAAACTGGAAGAGATGCTCGACGCGCATCCCGAGCTTGACATTGTCGACGTCTCCACCGGCGGCAACGAGAATGGAGGCTGGCACTTTGAGCCGACGATGATCGCCCTCCACGCCGGCAAGAACGTGCTGGTTGAAAAGCCGATTTCCAACGATGTCCGCGAGGCGCGCGAAATGGTGCGAATGGCCGGGGAGAAAGATCTCTATCTGGGCTGCAACCTGAACCATTATTTCACCGAGCCGGCCCGGCAGGCCAAACAGCTCATGGCCGACGGCAAGATCGGCGAGCAGGTCTATTGCCTGCACCGGATGGGATTCATCGGCGGCGAGGCCGGGTACGCGCCGGGCGGCGGGCCGAACTTTGAGGGCTTCCCCTACGCGCACCTCAAGGCGTTCCTGGCTCATCCGTTCGGACTGATGCGCCATTTCTGCGGCGACATCACGCACCTCCAGGCGTTCATGGACAAGCCGAGTTATCGCCGGCACGCCAATGACCTGATGGTGTCGATCGCCAGCATCCACATGAAATTTGAAAACGGCTGCATCGGCTACATGTTCAGCCAGCGGGGCGATGCGACGATGGGTCTGGGCGGCTGGTGGAGCATCGAGGTGGGCGGCACGAAGGGCAGCTTTTGCATCGAGAATTGCGTGGAGAAGCTGACCTACTATCCCGCGCCGGTGCCGGGCGAAAGCTACGGCCTTGGTGAGCAACCTAAGGCGCAAGTCACGAATACCGGCCAGAAGGATTTCAACATCACCTTCCCTTCGCGCATTCATGCGTTTTTGGAGGATGTGACCAACAAGTCGCCAAAGCACAAGCTCCGCGCCTCGGGTCGCGATGCGCTGGCGACGCTCGAATACACCTTCGCGGCGATTGAGTCGTACGAGCAGGGCGGCGTGCTGGTGCGCCCGCATCCGCTGCCGTCGCTCAAGCGCGATCCGCGGGAACAATAACGGCGATGAAACTCGGCGTCAATTCAGTCCTCTTTGGCGGTCACGATATCGAGACCGCGTTCAAGTACACCGTTACCTGCGGCTACGATGGCATCGAAATCTCCGCCATCGAGGGGATGAGCGAACACCTCGCGCTCGACCGCTGGAAGGAAGGCGCTGCGGCCATCCGCGAACTCTCGGGCAATTACAGCCTGCCGATCCTGGCGATGGAACAGCCGTCGCAGGACCCGGCCAGGATGGAAGCGGCCTTCCAGGCGGCGGTGGAGATGGGATGTCCCATCATCAACTGCGGACCGGGCGGCAAGAAAGATGACGAAGCGACCTTGCAGCAATCGATCGATTCGCTTGGGAAGCTCGCTGACATGGCCGGACGTTACGGCGTCACATTGTGTGTTAAGGCCCATGTCGGCGCGGCGATTTATAATACATCGACCACGCTGCGCGCGCTGAAGGCGATCACCGCGAAGTCGTTCGGCCTCGACATGGACCCGAGCCACATTTATCGCGCGGACGAAGATCCGGTCGAGGCGTTGAGAGCCGTGGTGGACCGCATCAGGCACGTCCATCTCCGCGATTGCAAAGGCCGGCAGCAAAATCCCGGCACGCCGGAAATGCAGGCCAACGGACGCGGCGATATCAATTTACCCGGCTACATCCGGGTCCTCCACGAAAACGGCTACACCGGCCCGGTTGACCTGGAAATCATCGGCGCGAAGGCCTATGACGTGCCGCGCTGCGTGGCCATTGCCGCCGAATCGCGCGGTCACATGCAGGCCTGTTTGCAAGTCTGCGGCGCTCGCTGAAGAAATAGACCCCTATGAAAGTTGCCATCCTCGGATTCGCCCACGGACACGTCAGCATGTATTGCGATATCTGGCGGGAACGGCCCGGGCTGGGCATCGAGGTGGTGGCCGGCTGGGACCACGATGCCAAGCGCTTGGCGGACGCGGCGGAGAAGCGAGGTCTCAAGGCCTGCGGAAGTGTCCCCGAGCTATTGTCGCAGCCCGGCATCGAGGCGGTCGTCATCGGCGCGGAGACCTCGATGCATGCCGAATTGACGGTCGCCGCCGCGCGCGCGGGAAAAAAGATCGTCCTTCAGAAACCGATGGCGCTCACGCTGGCGCAGGCCGAAGCGATGGTGGCGGCGGTGGAAGAGACAGGCGTTCCTTTCACTGTGGCATGGCAGATGCGGGCGGATCCGCAGAACCTGCGGATGAAGCAGCTGGTGCAGGAAGGTACCTTGGGGCGAATCCTCATGGTGCGCCGGCGGCACGGGCTCAACACCCACCTGTGGCCCGACTTCGAGAACTCCTGGCACGTGAAGCCCGAGTTGAACCGGGGCATGTGGGCCGATGATGCCGCGCATGCGTTCGATTTCATATACTGGCTGCTCGGCTGGCCGCGCAGTGTCTTCGCGGAAGTCGATACGCTCCTGAATCCCAAGGTGCCGGATGACCAGGGGATCGCTGTCTTTCGCTGTGCCGACGGGGCCTTTGCCGAGGTGGTCAGTTCCTTCGTCTGCCAGGCCGGGGAGAATACGACCGAGATCGTCGGCGAAAAAGGCTGCGTCATCCAGAATCACGGCGACGTCCCCAGTTGCAGTCCCCGCGCGAAGGATGCGGTGGGATTGAAATGGATCTTGCGCGGCGACAAGGAGTGGACCGACAGTGGAATTCCCTCCCCGCCGGTGCACGGCGAACGGATCAAGGGCCTGGCGGAACCTCTTGCGGACTTCCTGCACGGCCGCCGTCCGCCCATCGCCACGGCCGCTGAGGGGCGCGACGTGCTGCGTCTTATTCTCGCCAGCTACGAATCTTCCCAAACCGGCCAACGAATCAATCTTTGACTCAACCCAACCAACCGACATGAAGCGCAAACCCAACCTTATTCTCCTCGGCATCGACAGCCTGCGTCGCGACCACATGAGCCTCTACGGCTATCACCGGCTGACCACGCCTCATATCGACGAATATGCTGCGCGCGGCGCGGTGTTCGAAAATCTTTTCAGTCCCAGCATCCCGACCACGCCGGGCTACACGGCAATGTTCACGGGAATGGACTGCTTCGGAACCGATGTGGTGGCGTTGCGTCACGAAGGCGCCATCGGCAAGCATCTCAAGACACTGCCGGAGATTCTGGGCGGAGCGGGTTATAACACCACCTGTGTTGGCTTTAGCGGCAATCCCGCCTCGCGCGGATTCCAGAAGTACATCGATTTCGAGGGCTGGGGCTCGTGGGAAAAGGGTCGCGCGCCCAAGGCCGAAAACCTCAATGTCGTCGCTCAGCCGGAATTGAAGCGGCTCGCGGGCGAAAAGAAGCCGTTCTTTCTCTTCCTGCGCCACATGGACCCCCATTCGCCCTACCTGCCTCCCCGGCCCTACGAGCGGATGTTTTACGGCGGCAACGAACTCGACAAGAAGAACCGCTCGCTCGATCCGGTGCTGGCCTTCAAGCCGTTCTGCGACTACTTCGCGAGCTGGTTCCCGCCCGGCTGCACCGACAAGGAATACATCAACGCCCAGTATGACGGTGCGGTTGCTTACATGGATGCGTGCATCGCCAATATCTTCGCCCAGATCAGCGCGCTTGGGATCGAGGAGGAAACGCTGGTGGTGATCGATTCCGATCACGGTGAGACGCTCTACGACCACGACTGTTTCTACGATCATCACGGCCTCTACGAGTGCACGCTGACCGTGCCGCTGGTTTTTGTCTGGCCCGGAAAAGTGCCGGCGGAGACGCGCTTTGATGACATCTGCGCCACGAAGGATGTAACGCCGACGATTCTCGACCTGATGGGAATCAAGACGGGGATCAAGTTCGACGGCCGGAGTCTGGCCCCGCTGCTGCGGGGCGAGCCGCGGAAGGCCGAGCCGGAGTTTTACATCACCGAGTGCACCTGGATGCGCAAGCATGGCTGGCGGACGCCGCAGTGGAAACTGATTCATGCGCTGGAACCTGACTTCCATTTCAAACCGGAAGTAGAGCTCTACGACCTGGTGGCCGATCCAAAGGAGAAGACCAACCTGGCGAAGAAGGAACCGGCAGTGGTCGCCATGCTGGAGGCGCGGATGCAGGCGTGGATTGCGAAGCGTGAAAAGGAAACGGGACGCCGGAATCCGATTTACACCAACCTGAACTGGCACGGCAAGGGTTGCGGCCCGTTCAAGACCTCGCAACAGGCTTACGACGGCATGCACATCGGATCACCCGGTGCCGCGAAATCGCTGCAAACCAAGGAACTCCAAACGCAGCGCGGGCAGAAAAAACTCTGAGATTGATATGATGATTACGGTTATTGGTCGCGGGCATTCCGGCACCCGGGCGATGTCCCATACTCTGAGCGCCAGTGGCGTCTACATGGGAGCCAAACTGAACGGTTCCGGCGACCTGTTGCCGCCGGAGGACATGTACGAGGCGTGCCGCATCATGGCCCGGCACGTCAGCTATCTTGGCGACCATCACTGGGATTTCTCCAGGCTTCATACCATGCCGATTGACCCGGCCTTTACCCGCTTGATTGAGTCGTATCTTGCTTCCGTGGTGACGAGCGATGCACCGCGCAAGGGCTGGAAAATCCCGGAGACCACGCTGGTCTTCCCGTGGATCGTACGGCTGTTTCCCGACATCCATTACATCTATTGGATCCGCGACCCGCGTGACTGCATCCTGGCTGGTCACCTGACCGACGATCTCTCCGATTTTGGCATTCCCTACGACAAGACCGACGATCCGCGCCTGCGCCGCGCGATCAGTTGGGAGTACCAGGTGGAACTCGTTAAGGCCACGCCCAAGCCGGCGCATTGGCTGACGACCCGGTTTGAGGATTTCGTGCTGAAGCAGGACGAGACGCTGGCGGAGCTGAAAGATTATCTCGGCTTTCCGCTGGCAAAAATCCCGGTCGATCGGACCCGCATCGGCCAGTGGAAAAATGATGCCGGCACGCACGACTTCGACTTCTTCCAGGCCGATCTGCTGGAGCATGGGTATCGCCGGTAAGGGTTGCCTCAGGCGAGGGGAATGCCCTTACTTCGCGTCCTGATTGAGTTGGGTGAGCAGACTATCGAGTTCAGCTTCTGCGTCGACGACCCTGCCCGCATCCATGAGCGGCTTGAACTTTTCGGCCATCGCCTTTCCGATGTCCGATGGATCGCGCCCGCTGTCAGCCCATTTCTGCATCCCCTCCTTCACCAACTCGACCTTGTCGGTCAGCCGTTTGCGCGTGTCATTTGCGAGTTGCGCGCCGCCATCCTTCGTGAGCTCGCGCAGCTTGGCCTGCTGATCCGGCGTCAGCAGATTCTTGATTGCCACCATCAAGCTCACATGCAAATGCTTTAACGCACGCTCAACATCGAGGACCTTGTCCAGCTGCGCGCCAAGCGCGGCTTCATCCACGCGATCCTGGTTCGCCAGTGGCAACAGCGCGGCTGTTTCGTTTTGCAGCTTGGCTCGTAGTTCATCCGAACGCGGCGATGTTTTCTCCACCAGAGCGCGTAAAGCGTCCTGCTGTTCTTGAGTCAAGGCGATGCGGTCATGCGCCAGAAGCACAAGTTCCGGTGGAAAAAACGCCCCGGCAAACGGGTCAGTTGCCGGCTTGGGTCCATCCGCTGCAAAGAGCGGACACAACGTGGTGATGAGAACAAGGAAGACAATAAGTTTCATGGTGTGGGTAGGGACGTGAGTTTGGATTGCATGGGTGAGGGGATCATTCGGAAATTCGCGGTTGCTCTAGGAGTGAAGCCGTCGGCGAAGTCCAAGCCGGCAGCGGTGAAGGGGGCTCTAAAGATAGGCGTGCGATGGCGCTTTGGGCTGAAGTGATGGTGGCGTCGATGTCCGGATGCGCCCCCGTAGAGCCACTCCCTCCGGGAAGCATCGCGAAGACGACCAGAACGGCACATGCGGCTGCGGCACCAATCCACCACCAATGGTAAGCTGACGACAGGGCAAGCGGGCGTGGAAATTTTGTCGTCCGACCGATGCCATTCTCCCTCAAGACGGCCGCCTCTGCCGCCTCGCCGAGCGCCAAATCGAGATTCAAGTAGTCGAGATACAGGGCGCGCAGTCCTGCATCGTCCTTTAGCGCTTGCTGCAACGCATCGGTTTCCTCCTGCGTGGAGTCGCCGGCCACGTAGCGCTGAATTTGTTCGTGCCAGTGCCCTTTCATATGTACTCCTCCCGTGCGACGGTCCGCCGTACACATTCCAACAGTGCTTGCCGGATTCGGTGCAGCACCTTGTAAAGCGACATCGCCGTCTGCCCGCGCTCCGCGGCGAGTTCGTCCATGCGTGTGCCTTTCGTGTAGGCCGTGAGCACCATTTCGCGTTGCGCCTCGGGGAGCTTCTGCAGACACTGGTCAAGAGCCTCGCGCTGTGCCTCATGTCGCTGGTCCGCTGCGGCGGCGTCGTCAGCGAGACTGTGAACCAGCGCGTCGTCAAAGACATGCCGGTCACGCACACGGTCGCGCAGATAGGTCAGAGCCTGATAGCGGGCGACGCCGAACGCCCATTTTCGAAAATCCCGCGCGGCGTCGTACTCGTCGAATTTTTGCCACAGCACGACCGCCGTATCCTGCATGATTTCCGAAGCGTCCTCCAGCGAAGGGACCATGGACCGAACGAACGTCCGCAACGCCGATTCATGATCCGCGAAGAGGCGGAGGAACTGGTCGTAATGTCGATCGTTCAAGGTGGGCATACAAACTCTTCATATCATATCTCCAAAAAGGCGCTCATTTGCCGAAACTTTTTCACGATCTTGCTCATAGTACCAGGTAGCCTCGCAAATATTGCTGCCATGAAGTCGTTGGAACCGTCGAAACACCTGCATAGGACTGAGGTAGCACCTGAGAGATGAGTGAGCGGATCGAAAGGATCCCTGCTTATCCGGTCGTCGAAGAGGCGATCAGCGCGTTGGCCGCAGCCTGGTGCTGCCGATACTTTTTCCAGACGGCATGCAAGCCGAGCAGGATCAAGCCCAAGGCGGACAGGTTCACGGCGGGTGGTTCCGGAAGTTCCGCAAATTCGACCTGCATGGAAAACGATTCGGTGGTCATGTGGGAGATCTCTTCGAGAGTGAATTTCAGGTCGGTGGCGGGAATGATCGACAGCAGCACGGTGTCGTTGAAGTAGGACGTCGCCGCCGCCAGGCTGGTAAAGTCCTGCGTGTCGATGACCGTGCCCCCGGCCGTAAGGGTGAAATTCAGCGAGTCAAAACCAATTCCGGTCGCGGTCACACCGAGGAAGCCGATGGCGAGGTCTCCTTGCACCGAGCTGAAGTTATAGGTGAGCTGGCTGGTATATTCCTGGCTGACTCCCGTTGCGTTCTTGGCCCCGAGCAAGCCGACTCCGAGAACATCGGCACCGTGGGTGCCGGGTCCGAATGTGGCGATGTTATTCGGATGCCCGGTCTGCACGGCGTACACTTGGGATAGCTGCGGTTCGATTGTGCCGTACGCCACCGCCTGCACATCCGTACTGTAGGAGGGGGAAGTCAGGAGCGATGTGCCGTTACCCACGATGGCATCGGCTTCCGTGAGGGTCGCCAAGAGCAGCGGCGTTTCCGAAAGGCCCACCACCTGTTCGACGTCGCCTGTGCCTGCGGCTGTGGCCGTCGAAGTGGCCGTGCCGCTCGTCCCGGATCCCTTGGCGTAGGTGCGGGCTTCCGTGCCGCTGCCGGTAACCGAGGCCTGGGCGATGGCGGTCGCGGTTCCCGCCGTCCCCGCCGTGCCGGAGGTTGTGGTGCCGGCGGTGCCGCCTTCCGCCTGGGCTGTGGAAGAGATGGTGCCCGAACCGGTCAGGTAGGTTTCCGCGTCCGCATTGCCGCCGTTGCCGGCTTGGGCCTTGGGGCTGGTGCCTCCGATCCCGCCATACGCGTCGGTCTCGGCGGTCAAATTTCCTCCGCCGGCATTCGAGGTGGTCAGCGTGGAGGTGGACGCGCCTCCGGTGCCGCCTGTGCCCCCGGTGGTATCGGCGGTGCCGCCGTTGCCACCGTACATTTCCTGCTGGAGAGTCACAGTTGTCGCACTCGATCCGCTGAGAGTGTTGCCCAGATTAACATTCGCCCCATTGCCCCCATTGGCTCCGTTAATGCCGTTGCCGCCGTAGCCGCCTTCCGCCAGGGAAGTAACCTCCACACCCGCCGGCGCCGGATAGCCACTGCTGTCGCTGCCGAATGCGGAGACCGTGGCGGAACCGCCGCTGCCTCCCGTGGCGCCGGAACCGGACGCGCCGCCCCCATTGCCGCCATAGGCTTGCGCACTGACTTGGATGAGGCTGGTGGAACCGGTCGTCGTACTGCCGGCGCTGGCCGTGGAGCTTGCCGCGCCGCCGTTACCGCCGTTGCCATAATTATTGGTAGTGCCCGCGCCGGCGGTGGCGATGTCGGTGTCCGAGACCGTGATATTGGATTCGCTGCCGCCGACCGTCGCGCTGGATTGGCTGGTGGCATTGCCGCCGGCCCCGGGAGTCACGGCGGTGCCAGTGCCGTAGTAGTCCACCGAGCCGCCGTTACCACCAAACGCCTCATTCTTGACGGTAAGGTTCCCGCCGCCGGGATTGGTTGCGGTCAAAGTCGAGGTGCCATTGGCGCCCGCGGCAGCCGAACTGCCTCCGGTGCCATCGCTCCAGCCGCCGTAGCCGCCGGCCACGACCTGCGTCAGGGAAAGGGAGACGGCGCTTGATCCGCTGACGGCATTGGTTACGGTGACAGCGGCCCCGTTGCCGCCATTGGCTCCGCTATAACCTTCACCGCCGAAGCCGCCGAGGGCCGTCGCTGTTACCGTTACCGCGCCCGGGTGGGCGCTGCTGTCGGTGCCGGTCGCCGATACGGTGGCTGATCCGCCGGCGCCGCCCGTGAAACCGATGCCTTGCGCAGCGTAGCCCGAGCCGCCCTGGGCGGTGGCGCTCGCGGTGACGCTGGTCGTGGAGCCGGTCGTGGTGCTGCTGGCACTGGCCGTGGAACTCGCGGTGCCGCCATTGGCGCCATTGCCGTAGGCATTGTAGCCGCCCAATCCGCCGGTGGCGCTGTCCGTGTCGCTGACCGTCAGGTTGGTGCCGCTGCCACCTACGGTTGCGCTCGAATTACCGGTGGCATTGCCGCCAACCCCGGCGAGTACGCCGGTGGGTGAAACCGCATCGACATCGCCGCCATACCCGGCATCGGCCGTGTTCGTGACGGCAAGATTGCCGCCGCCCGGATTGGTTCCAACTAGGACGGACGTGGAGCTGCCCGCCGCGCCCACGACGGAGCCCGAGGTTCCATCGTTTCCGCCGCCGTTTCCACCGACGGCCATTTGGTTTAAAGTCAAGGTGCTGCTGGTCGAGCCGCTGACAATTCCCGGCGTGGTAATGGTGACCGATGCGCCGGTGCCGCCGTTGGCTCCGTTGACGCCGTAGCCACCGGCGCCGCCGCTTTCAGTGGCGGTTACCGTCAGGGCACCGCCACCTTGATTGAGACCGGCGGCTGAGGCCGTGGTCGTGCCGCCATTGCCGCCGGAAAATCCTACACCACTCCCGTCACCGCCGGCGCCGCCGGTGGCATCGGCGTTCGCGGAGGAATTCGCGGCGGTGACAACAATGGTTCCGGTGCCCGTGTCGGCAGTCGCCGTGGCATTGCCTCCTTTGCCGCCGGACTGGTTGACTCCGCTATTGGCGCCCGCACCGCCGGTGGCGTTGGCCGTATTGGTGGCTGGGGTGGAGTTGCCCCCTGTATCGCTCGTCTCGGTGGCCGAGGCGTTACCGCCGTTTTGGCCGGGCGAACTGCCGTCCAGCGATCCCGGTGTTGAAGGAACCGTCACGGTACCGGCGCGCAAGGGAAGATTGCCGGAAGAAAATGCGAGGAGGCAGCCGATGAGAATTGCCGCTGGGGATAGCCAGTCGCTCCTCTGAAACGAGGTTCGCGCCCGCAAACCTGATATAGGATGATCCATGGTTCCCTTCTGACCCGCGTGCTCTGGGCTTTGGGCTCGGAGCGCAACAAGTTCCACGCGAGTTACATCTTACTGGAAAGATGTAAGAAATCAAGCGTTATATTAACTTTCTGTAATTATTTGTCATGCCGATAGCGCCGTGGCAAAGGGACGCAGAAGGCATGCCAAACGGGTCCTTCGACACGGCTTGTGCGATCACGCCAGGATCATTCTCACCATTTCGCCGGGCGCGGTAGGCGCAATGGACAGATGGTCTTGAGCGGATTGCTCTGGAGAATCCACCGGTCTCCCATCCCATTAAGCACGTTAATCCTGTCCAAAATTCCGTTAATTCCGTCAAGAAAAGCGACGCGGAGAATCCGCCCTGGGCAGACTAAGTCGTGTGATATTCCCGGAGCGATTTGACACCGAAGGGCTTCCTATTCACGGAGTGAACGGTGCGGAGGGCGGCTCAGGCGGAGAATGAATGACGGAAGCAGTAAATTGGGGAACGATGGACAGCGGTATCAATTCCCCCACTTGCATAATCCTTCAAGTGATGAACGTTAAGGTATGATTACTTTATCACTGAACCTCGATGGCATCACCGGCAAGACGGAGCGCAGCTCTCATGAAAAGAGAGTGAGGGAAATTGTCGGGACGCACCTCGCTTTCCCGGGATCGGACAAACTCAAGATGGGCGTCACCATCAAAGACAATGGATCCTCCTCGGTGACTTTCGCCGGGCCCCGGGAGATCGTTTCCGAGGCAAAGCGGCTCTGGGAGGAAAACGTGGTGCCCGCGACGGACCGCGTGAAATCGGCGGCTCAACGCGGCCTTGCCTCCACCTTCAAGAAACCGGCACCGCCGGCCAAGTCCAAGCGTAAAAAGGTGCGCGTGACGGTGAAGGCGTCGGTGATCAAAAAGAGCGCGCCAAAGAAGAAGGCCGCCACGAAAAAGAAGAAGTAAGGCTTCGCCTGTATTTGGAACGTTGCCGACAGGCTTACCTGCTGGCCTGCCCGACTGCAGGGACAAGACGGGGGTTGTCCCCCCATTATTATTTACAGCCCGCCATGCTTCCAGATGTGGATGGCCAGGCGGAAGCCCATGAAGGCGCCCCAGATAAAAGTCAAAATGCCGAAGAGGGATACGCCCCACACGACCGGCGGCATGGCGGCGAGGATGAGGATGCTCGAGCAGATGAGGACGGCGGCGGTGAGTATGGTCATGGCCATCAAGTTGGCGACGGAGTGGATCGTCCGGCGCATCGGCTCGAAGCCTTCCGAGTCGATCTTGTGCTCGATGGGGATGCTGAACTTGCCGGCTTTGACGCGCTGGTAGAAGTTGCGGAAGTCCCCGGGCAGGTCCTCCAGGAAATCGACGCTGCCCGTCAAGAGGCGGCTGACGACTTCGTACACATGCGGAAGTTTGTATTTCCCCTCGATCATGCGGCGGGAAAAAGGCTCGCCGCGCTGGATGAAGTTGAGGTCGGGATACAAGACGCGACCGATCGCCTCCACCTGGGTGAAGGCCTTCACGCCGAGGTAAAAGGAGCCGTTCATGCGCAGCTTGTTATGGCGCAGGAGTTCCAGCAGGCGGTTGAGGACTTCGCCGAGATTGATGTCCTTAAGCGACTGGCTCAGATGCAACTCACTGAAGGCCTCGACCTCGGAGAGCATCTTGTTGGGGTCGCTGGTATAGCGTTCCTTGCTGATTTCGAGCACGGCGTTCATGACCTGCTTGTGGTCCTTCTTGGCCAGGCCCGCGAGCAAATGGGCGATGCT
>Ga0302320_10024085_pt1 | contig 11903 bp, 19 predicted proteins | sample Bog_T0_3_FD_202130 | JGI IMG/M metagenome (GOLD analysis project Ga0302320, IMG submission 202130) | Peat permafrost microbial communities from Stordalen Mire near Abisko, Sweden - Bog_T0_3 | ecosystem: Environmental > Terrestrial > Soil > Wetlands > Peat | place: Sweden: Abisko, Stordalen Mire... | reverse complement strand
TATATATGCTTAAAAGATCTGATGTCCGCTCTCATACATTCACATGTTCACCCCACCGCTCGACTTCAGGAGGACGGCACGAGATGTACCTACAATGTCAAACTCGTACATGTTCTCTTTTGTTCTTCATGTAGAAGATCTTAGTGAGAAGGTTGTGTTGCGCATGTGACTTCAAATATATAAGAGACTATGACAGTAAATAATGTGAGAGTAGGGCTATTGGGTCAACGCAGGTGGAGATGAGAAAATACTCCATGAGATGTTGTGTACTGTGGGGAGGGGGAGGATAACGAGCGCAGGAACAGTGATTGATGCCGAAACTAGGGGTTATGTGAAAAGGCATTTTGTGGCTTTTACGTGCACAGGCAAGATAATATTTGTTGGTTCAAGGGATTGAGGAGGGAAAGGTGGGAGATAGGGCGATGATGCATAGGGTAAGAAGAAAAAGCGGGTGAAAGAGATTCTCTTCTCTTGTATCCATAGATAGAAGATGTTTTCTGTTATCTCGAGTTAAATAAATCTTAGACTACCGTGAAGAATAGAATAATAAGTGGTAAACATGCTAAGTTTGCAAAGCAATACGGGACTTATTTAGATGTAATCAACTTTAACGCTAGATTCTTTAACCAACCGGCTTATCATTACCATTGCCATACATCCTATCCCAAGGGTTCTCTAACTTACGCTGCATATCCATATCTCCAATGATATTTACCTTCTTTCAGTCCGCTTTCCAGACCTTCCCACCCCCTTTATGCCATAACCACAAAGCTTCCACCGCATAAGCTTTGCTTCCCTGGTGGCCCCCTTCAGCATTAGCTGCTTCCTCTAACGTCGGAATGACTTTTCCTTCATCAATACACCTCCACAAACCCTTCGCTATTTCCGTGCCTTCATCCCCCATTCTTCCTTTGCCTAATTTAATTAACACTCTCCCTAGTGTTTGAAAAGCCACACATCTCTGAGCCGGAAAAGCCGAACGAGCGAGTCTCGCCAATTCCGGAATTGTATACCCAGCAGCCTCAGGAGCCTCTCCGTGGTGATGAAGCCCTTTTGTTGTAGGCATGGCTCTTGCAATTCTAGGTGGCAATAAGTCACCTTTGAAATCAAAACGAATGGCTGAAGCTGGTAGAGCTTCATGAGCAGGGTAATATGGTGATGCTTGATCTGCCACAGATCCGTGGGTAGGTATTGGGGCCATCCAAGCTAGTTTTGTGGGGTCTGCGGGAAGAGATGGGAAGTATTTTCTGTGTAGGTTTTCGAGAAAAGACGGGTCGTTGGGGTCCAGTTCGGGGGCTGCTTCAGCATTTGGAAAATGGATTGAAGGCTGGAGTAGATCTATTATAGGCGTAATAGGCTCTGTAACCGGCCTGATATCGATGGGTTCTATAGGTTCCTCATCTTCAAATCGAATAGACTTTTGTGCAGCGACCGCTTTTCCAATGGGTTTGGGTGCTTGGGTAGCATCATGTTCACCAGAGACAGTGTCTACTGATCTCTCTACATCCGGCGGCAAATCTTTCGACACAGGCGGATCTATACCAGTATCTCCTCGCCCGTCATCTAAATTTGCCTTCTTTAGGAGCTGTTCTAACTTGTCTCCTTCTGTTGCCAGCAATCTCGATTTGGGGGGGTCTATGCCAGCACCTCCCCGATCCTTATCTAAATTCGCCCTCCTCAGAAGCATTTCGACCAAGGAAGGATCAAGGGTCGCAAGCAACTCTGCGCGCTCCTCTGCGATCTCTTCTGCCGACATAGCGGCTAATCTTTGATTGTTTTCCTCATCTATCCGGCGACGCTCGACCTCCTCAAAAGTTGGCTTCTCCTGTGTGAATGAGTTTGTGTTAGTTGGTTGTTGCGATTGGGCAGAAGACAACCCAGGAGCATTTTGAGGATCTGCGGGTGCAGATACTGCAGAGCCGCCTCTTTGCTTCTTGAATGCAGAAACTCTGACACGCTTCTTGTGTTCGGGGAACCCAGTTGAAGAGCTTTTCAACTTTGGCGCAGTTGCGGCTTGCGTTGGACGTTCTTTGATATCTCCAATAAATGCCGATGCAAAACTAGGCGTTGCATTCGATGGAAGGCTTGAAGTCGCGCCAGTTTCGCCATCGCCATTATCATCATCATCGGAGAGATCGATGGTAAATCTTTGCCCACGAAAATCCATTTTGCGTTGTAAAATGATGTTGGTTGCTAGGAGTTGGTGCTGCGCAGGCAATACTTATGCAAGGCTAACATGCTAGTAAGGACCCTTGGATAGTGGAGCACCAACACTGCATGCGCAAACGCCGTTTACTTTGTGGGACGTTCTAAATATTGAAACCCTGCTAAATTGAACTGCTCTAGAAAATCAGGAGCATGTAATTTTTTAAGCTCTAAGTAACAGAGAAGATTTTAAAGGCAATTGGTAGAATCGATGGCGGAAGTAGAGCTGTTCATATATATATATGCATCAATTGTGGTGCAGATTTAAGGTTGTTGATTGTACCTCTCAGCCTCATGCAGCTGGTAGACGAGAGCAGGATGCAGATTCACGTCTATGCACATCTACAAATAATCATATAACTAATTTGTTTCCAAATTTAAGCATTTGGGACCATTTCATTTTCTAGAATATAAATTGTAGTTAATATATAGTGGTGGTGTTTGAAGTACATTTGTCTGATGATGATGATGTATATGTCCACATCTATACCATGTTAATAAGCGAATCTAATCGGCTAAGGGGTGGGAAATCTAAAGGGGTTTTGCATCGAGAAGGCTGACCTGATCTGCCTCTTCTTGTCTCTTGCGCTATTGGCCGTCGACAGCTTCTTAATTTTATAGCCACAAGGCTATTAACGCATGGAGATCGTCTCATCAGGATCATATAGCTTACTCCTGGTGCCTTTTCTGCAAGCATCCATCGGCTTTCATATCCCCCATCCCATGATCCTAATCCAATGCTTCCACCCCCCCTCCCCCCCCCTTCTTTGGCAAAGTGGTACCTCCCTTTTGGCGTTCCTCTTTCCCAAGCTCCTAAGTGCACTTTGCCTACCTTACACTTATGGCTTGTCGTAGCAGCCATAGCAAGTGAATACCTAATAAAAAAAAAAATCGATCGCTTGAAGCGCATTTGCAACGCCTAGCTTAATAAATCCAGCTACAATTGACGCTCGCCCGCACTTTTTCCTTTCTCTCCATTTTCCTTCTCTTTTCCTAACTACACCCAACAACCAGCAATACTGTAATTTGATGTTCGTCATCAGTATCAGAACCTATTTCATCAACCACGACCTCTAATATATCCTCATCGATTCCGACAATCCGTCCCCATTGATCGATCCGACTAGGTTATCGACGCTCGCCCGCCCTATTCTACTACAGCCACATTTTGATTTTTGCGGCGTCGTGTCGAAATTGAAGCTATTCAGAACTGCGTTTGCTGTCACGTTTCGACACCACGCAACCCACCAGTCAGCACCACGAATTCGAGAATTTGAAACACGACCCTCTCCTTCATACAGCTAGGTATTAAAGCGCTATTTGATGTTTGGTATCTGATCTCCGCGGTTCGATTTTAATATCATCGACAAAATGAACCACTCACAAAACCATGGCGATCCCGGCCGAAGGGCAGCGTCACCAAGTTCCGCATCAGGCCTCTCATCGCCTCCACGCTCCAGTCCTGAGGGCGACTCACCACCCTCAGCGCAAATTGCCAGTGAGATGCAATCTCGGAATAGCTCAACCAGCATCACTGTCAACACTTCCGCAGGTGCTTTTGGACAGCTTTCGACGGAGGCTCCCACGCCCCCAGCCAGAAAGAAGCCGGGTAGGAAGCCTCAGCCACGACCCTCTAAAGCTGCCGATGGGAGCTCAGCAACCAACACCGATGCCCCAAAGACCAGAAAACCGCGAAAGCCCAGAGACCCGAATGCTGTGCCCAGATCGCGAAAGAAGAACGCTTCGCTGGAAAGCACCATTGCTTCTTCTGAGGCATCCCGGCAACCAAAAATTCCTGATGCTGCGTTTCGCGTCACCCCACCCGAATTAAATCTAGTCCCTGCACCTCAGCCACAGCCACAATCACAATCACAATCACAATCACAACCGCAACCGCAACCGCAACCGCAACCCCAAAACGGTAATAGCGAGGTTATTCGCCCGTCTGTATCTAATTCCTTCTTCTCGGCTCCTCCTCCTGCCCCTGCACCTCAAACACAAACACAACCGCAACCAACCACCCGTACCAGCGGACAAAATTATGATCCTATTCGGAATTATGATCCCGTTCGCGAAACAGTTGTCACTCATAATTCATACAACAATTCACAGGGCTCGCCAATTCCGCCTCCTCACGTCAATCGAGCCAGTGCCTCGCCATCTATTTCGAGTTTAGTTGACCCACCAAACCAACCTTTGACCTCACCCTCTGCTCATTCGTTCTTCATACATCAACAGCAAGCTAAACAACGGAGAGAGGATGGTCAAAACTCTGTACCTCCATCCCCGACCGTAAATCGATTAGCTCCTTCTGTTGTCGAGCCACCGAATATGGTTCAGCACACGTTTAGTCCTCGATCTTCCACCGCGAATGCCCCTTCTCCTCCTCTGGCGCTTCCGAAGGTATCAATTACGAAGAGACCCGAGGTCGCCACTGTTCCTATTAATAATTCTACCAAAAAAGCAACGGGAAGCACTGCAACTTCATCTGCTGCTGCATCTCCAAAACCACTACCAAAATCAAAAGAACCTAAAGATACCTACCCAACTCCTCCGCCCCTCCCAGGATCTGGCCTCATGCAGCTCGGAGGTATGGGCGGCGGTCCAAGTGATGGCACCGAATTCCGTGCTCCCACCGTTGTCTTGAGCATCCCCATGCAGGGAGAAGTCAACAAATACGTAAACTTTACACGTCTCGCCGAAGAGCGCTATGGCTGGGATGCCCTCCACCCTCGTTTGGCAGCTCAACGTGATCGCCTTGCTCGAGTGGCTGCTGCAGGCGCTGCTCTAGAACGAAATGGATCAGGCAAGGAAAGTGGCGATGAAATGTCACTCGATTCTGAGGGGGAGGGCAGCAATGTAGAAATGGCCGGCATGAGTGACGGTCGAACCGGCACTGATGGGGGTCCTAAGAAGGTCCCAAGAAAGAGAAAAATGAAGGAGGATGATTATGATAAAGACGATGGGTTTGTGGATGATTCTGAGCTGTTGTGGGAGGAACAGGCTGCTGCTGCTAGTGATGGCTTCTTCGTTTACTCTGGGCCACTTGTTCCGGAGGGTGAGAAACCAGCATTAGAATTAAGGTATGTCTTCAGTGCCATATAAGCTTCATTATGGATTACTAACGTCAATGATAGAGCTGATGGTATCCCGAAGAGAGGTCGTGGTGGACGTGGACCCCGTGGCGGAACTTCTCGTTCTACTGCTACTAGAGGTGGAACAACTGCTGCGACGGGCCCTCGAGGTGGACCTTTGAGTGGACCTGGCTCTCGCGGAGGAAGCACTACTCGTAAACCTCGCATTACAAAAGCCGATCGTGCTCGTATGGAGCAAGAGAAGCTTGATCGGGCGAAGATGGGTAGTCTTGCAACTATGCCAGGAGGTTATGGTGGAATGCTGGCGAGTGCTGCTACAATGGGCGGTACTCCAATGGTATTCAATCAATAGGTAAAATTTTGTTCTTCAGCATGACTCCTTTCTTTCCTGTGGAAGTATGTTTTCCATGTGCCACAAAATGGTCGGCGTTGGGATGGGCATTCACATGGGAGTTCGGAGTCTTACATACACACTTTGTTGTACATTAGGACTCCTCGCACTGCACTATTTTCAAGATGGTTCACTGTAGATAATAGCATACACAATGAACAAATATGGCCGTGACTTACTGAAGATAAGTGATTGATACAATACAAAGGAACAGAAACCATAGAGACATGAACATTGGTGATCGATGCTTTGCCAATCATAAACCAAATTAGCGATATTAGTTGATCCACCCCCTTTTTTCAATACTCGGTTCAGGCGAACGCAACTTCTAAAAGCAGCATGCCACGATACGAAGCTGGTTCACGAGTTTAAAGAAAATATATAACTTCGCCCCACGTCTCTTCCCGCAGAAAGCATTAAGTACCCCTCACAATGGCGAGCATACAACAAACTCGTCAACCTGAGAAGCCCAAGGAGAGACCTAGTGCATTACGTTCTATTATTGCTGGTTCTACTGCTGGTGCTGTTGAAATTGGTCTGGTCTTCACTACTGTTACATTATTTTCCCTGAATACTTTTTTACTGACAAACTCGTAGCTATAACATATCCCGCGGAATGTATGTTGCATGTTCTTTAATTCTGGGTCCCCGGTAGTTCTCCAATGCCAAAGACATACGGGATCGCCGAAATTGATTTCAAGGACGAGAAAGGACTGACGCATGCGACAGTTGCAAAAACAAGAACACAATTGAACCGCAGATTGCCAGAAGCAGGAAAACTGCCATGGCCACCGTTTGGAAAGCAGTGGTATGCGGGCTGCACGACATTAATAATTGGGAACTCGTTGAAGGCTGGAATTCGTATGTTCACTTCCCCGCTCTGCGGTTTTTTGTGGACTGTATACTGACGCTTGCTACAGGCTTTGTGGCATTCGACCAATACAAATCAATGCTACAAGATGCGGATGGAAAGATATCAGGCCCAAGAACAGTCATTGCAGGGTTTGGAGCAGGGGTTACAGAGAGCTTGTTAGCAGTCACACCGTTTGAGAGTATTAAGACCACCTTGTATGTTTCCCAGCCTCATGAGGAAGGCATGCACTAACATGTGCAGGATCGATGATCGAAAGAGTGCCAATCCACGATTACGAGGATTCCTTCATGCTGTCCCTATCATTGCACGAGAAAGGGGGATCCGGGGGTTCTTCCAAGGTTTCGTTCCTACTACAGCTAGACAAGCTGCAAACAGTGCTACTCGGTTCGGATCTTATACTTTCCTCAAACAGTTGGCACAATCATATACGGCACCAGGAGAGAAGCTGGGGGCTCTAGCAACTTTTGGAATTGGTGGAATCGCTGGTCTTATCACAGTTTATGTCACGCAACCTGTGGACACCGTCAAAACGAGAATGCAGAGCATTGAGGCAAGACACCTTTATAAAAATAGTTTTGCTTGTGCAGCACAGATAGCGAAGAAAGAGGGGATCTTAACATTTTGGAGTGGAGCATTACCGAGGCTAGTTAGGTTAATGCTGAGTGGTGGGATAGTCTTCACAATGTACGAGAAGAGCATCGATTTGATGGACAGATTAGATCCGGACAAGAGATACATCTGAAGTTGAGGGAAGAAAACCAGGGCACTTGTATTTGGGTATCGGAGGCATGGCGTTTGGGAGTTGATGGCATACATGGTGCTTAAGAGCCTGGTATGAACACCATTAATCTTTTACATATTACATGGTCCTCGTTTGATACAGTTTTATACATTTTACTTCATTCCTTCATTCCTTCATTTTATTTGAAAGAAGCCCTTCCATCTCAATACCATATGTCCCAACCAACTCCGATTCGGTGCGGCCTCGATTTCTTGCATCAAGTCGGTATAGTAAGTCGGATTGCTGGCTGGCTTCATAAGGTTTCCGGAAATAGGATACTGCAGAAGGTTGGTCAATATTTTCATATATTTTTTTCCTCTCTTCAAATCTTTCAAGAACTGCATACCTTTCTACTGTATCGGTTCTCAAGTAAAGAATAAAGAGCGTTCACATTCTCCAATTCCGCCTTCTCTTCAACGGGTCTATACGGTAATTTCTGCGTGGGCTTTGTAGCATCGGAGCTTGAGGTTGGAAGGAATTGTCGGTCTATTCTACGGCGTATGGCATCTTGGAATTGGGTTTCTGGTCGGAGGAGGTCTTTCGGCCATCGTGAGAGCGCTCGAAGGTAATGCTTGTATGCTATCTTCTAGCACTTAGCATTGTCCTTCTCAGCCCGAAAATGGGCGATTGTATGTTGCTTATACTTACCGATTTAGACATATCTGTTGTATTTGTGGGTTTTTAATACATTCATGTGAATTGATGCAAAGCAATCCATCAACTTGCTGTTGATTCATTATATTTCGATCCCGTCGTCATTACCTAACAAGACAAGGGATCAGGCTGGCCCGCTTTAGGCGCTAAGCCGCTCTGCATCTTACTTACAAAGAACGACCGACTCAATCTCCTGACGACTCCTCTAGTTTCAGTCCTAGACTCCCACTTTCACGACCCGGTTCTCCTCCGTTCTTTACTTCTTTTTAAGACTCCTTCTTGAGTCGCTTGCCTCTATTTTCTTTGTTTTGATACCCCTTCTCCACGATGAGTTCGCAGCGATATGAACGAGTGCGTAATCCCCTCTTTCCAACCATCCGCCACGCATTCCACAGCACAGGATAGATTCATCAACGAATGAGGTGCTAATATCGACCTTAGGTATCGCCAAATGATGAAGACACTCCAGCAACACCTATCTCCCCTCCACCATCCTTCCGATCTCGCGCCTCTTCTCCTACATCACGACATCTCTCTCACGACTTGCAAGTTGACCAAAACCTTGCCGATACATTTGATGGAGATGGATCGGATAGCGACGAGGAAAACGATGGAGATGATAGACAGAGATTAATGAGGGGAACGCCAACGGGCTCTCCTACGGAACAAGTTACTGTTGAGCGACCGACTGATGGACGAGTTGCCATAGAAAGGCGTGTAATGCCTATGATACCATTTAACCCCGCTCCAACAAACGGCAGAGTATACGGTGGCGGATCGGGATCTGACGGTGTATTTGCAAACCTGAGCGCAAAACCTGAGAGAGGGGAAAAACTGGAAGAACATCCTCCTGTATGTTGGCACTGCATGCGATTTCGCCGTGAAGACTAATCATCAATAGACATACGAACAAGCCGCAGCGGACGCTGCTCCTCCATATTGGGAAACCACAATTCTCGCACCTGGTCTCGGCGGTCCGGATGAAGTCTATATTGAAGGCTTACCCGTTGGCTCAGTATTTTCCTTTATTTGGAACGGCATGATATCGATGTCTTTCCAACTTGTCGGTTTTCTCCTTACATATCTTCTACATACTACACATGCTGCAAAGAACGGATCTCGTGCTGGACTCGGTATCACGCTCGTGCAATACGGTTTCTACATGAAGGGTTCGGGTGGTGCTAGCGGTTCCACACCTAATAATGGCCAAGATCCGCAGTATACACAGCCTCAGGACCCAAACAGCCACGACTTCGACCCAAACCAAGTAGGACAAACGGCGACTGGTACAGATAATACTCCCTCCGGTGGAATTGGAGATATTGCGAGCAGCGAATGGTTGGCATATATTTTGATGGTTGTTGGATGGTTTATTCTGATTCGAGCGGTGAGCGACTTTCTAAAGGCGAGGAGACATGAACAATTAGTGCTGCAGAGTCCGGATCGAGGGTTGAGTGTTCCCGTAATTGCGACAGGAGAGGAGGCAGAGACGGTAGTATGATGAACATTGGGAAAGGAGGGGAGTTTATAAAGGGAGAGGCAGGGCGGATCCATGGTGTATATTTTGATCAGTGGGGGCGTTTTCTCATGGATATTCTCTTTTGTCTTTTCTTCTTTAGGACAGAATTCTTAGATTCTTCCAGGAAATAATATCATGGATATCTTGATTCTTCCATACCCATTCATCAACCAACCATCGCCAAATCGAATTGCATGATATCTTTTCAGTGTGCCTAGCCGAGAATGCAGAAAAGTGGGGTTTGAGCAGAAAGGAGTGCGAATAGTGCTTTGTTTCAGGAAGCTTAAGTTGAGACTCGCGCAGTCTCGCCCCTTCTACGAGGACGCTAAGATCTATCATCTGATAATCGAGATGAAAGAGATTAAACAACCACTGCGCTAGTGCTTCAGCCGATTTATATCATATTGAAAAAGTCTTGGTTGTCTTGGTATCTATCTCCTGGCCACTGAGGTGGAGCAGGTCATTTAAGAAGATGCCTATATAGGTTGAGTGATTGTCTGTTTTTTTTTTACGTGATTCTACCTGTTTGAGCGTTGCTGTTTGTTCGCCCCTTCACTCTCTCTCGTTCATTCGTTCTTTTCCGCAGCCGGGCTTGCATGTTATACATCTTATACTTCTGTGTGTTTATATTTATAGCTTGCCTTTCTTTCAAGGACAAGATCGAGACATGGGTTTCTTCTCCCTCGCCATAGGCTTTATACTCCCTAGCCATAGTACATTAAAGCGAAATATTAACTTGCTAATTGCTAATAGAAAATAAATTAAATATCTATCTTGCTACAGGAGTTAAATTATATTCTATTGAGAATAATTTGGCTATTAAAGACTCAAAAATTTTCTTGAACTTCTAGATATCGAGGATCCAGACAGCTCGGGGGAATCCGCCAACGGCAGCAGGGAGCACGGTGGAGCATTTATTAGGAAAGGTTATTAATAACGCGGGCAGTGAGACGAGTGCTACGAAAGCAAAGGTTAGTGCGTTGGCGAATGTCCTATCTTGAATGAATGAGAGATTCGAAGCAGTGAAGGGGCCTAGAGATGGCCCAGTAAGGAGGAGAGCGGGGGCAATCTAGATCTCTGTTGTTTGAAACTGAGAACTTGAGTACGTGAGAAATGCTAAGTGATCTGTGAGTTTAAGGCAAGTCTAAGCAGGAGAAGAGCTTGTGACTTCTGCACTCAAAGAATGAGACTTATTGCGTGAGTAGTGAAAGAATCGGAGCACCATTGCCGAGAGAGCTTCGGCGAGAGAACAACCCTTAGGACAGGTAGCTCTTGAACGTTCCTAGTTCCCAAGACCTTTACTTACTGGAAAGTTGCCAAATGGAAAAGGAAGGAAAAGTGTTTCGCCCACTTAAAGGAAGGAGGGTATAGGCTATCCTGACAGCATCCAATATATCACGCAAGGGGTAACGTTCTGAGTCTTTCTACCTTCCACTCTTAGATAATTCAATGTCTCCATTTCCATAAATTGTTGATTCCTCCCTCTTTGAAACTTGCTCTCTCCCAAAAGAGGGCAGTCTCAAACGAACATCACTTGGAATATTGTGAGTCTCCAATGCCATCCGAGTCATGCAGACCGGATATAAGCTTCTGATGTCCCCAAAGTAGCTATACGGATAAGGCTATACTAGTACTACTACTACACATACCCCGCAATGGACCCCCCCCACTTCATGTTAGTCAACCTGCTTCTGATTACCAAACCACCATCATAAGGAAGGTGCCACTTCACCCATTCATTCATCACTTCATTGCTCCACTACTCCACTACTCAATCCTACCCTATCTTCTTTCTCTAGATCACCTTAACCTCAAATCTGCTCTTCCTCTCCTTCAAAATTCAAACCCCCGCCCCATTTCCTCATCCTCTCTCGCTTTCACAGCTCATTCGCAATTATACATTAGCCCTTACTCACTACCCCATGGCCCCCTATTAAAACCCCAGCTCTAGCCAACTCACCTCGCCTCTTCAACTTTTCGCCCATACTTCCAAAACGAACATTCTTGAATCTCTTTTGATCTGCGGCCGGGGACTGAGAAAATTAATAACGACAAGTATGGCGTGGCAGAGCTCAGGGAGCACGAACAAGATGCTTGTGCAGAATTTATATGCCAATGGTTTGATCAAGAGTCAGAGGGTTATGGGGGCTATGTTAGCTGTAGGTGCCTTTTCTCTTGCTTACTTTCTTTTCTGGTCTCTTAGCGTGTAGGGGGAGGGGGGGAGTGATAGAGAAAGAGGTTGTGAAGATGGTGGATTTTTATGTTGGAGTATCTTACATTAGTACATATATGGATGTTCTATGAAGAGACGAAGTGGTTCAAGCGACTATATATGACTAGATTATTGTTTCCTAGGGGCAGGAGTTTTTCTACTTTTTCGTCTG
>Ga0302320_10024083_pt1 | contig 11904 bp, 6 predicted proteins | sample Bog_T0_3_FD_202130 | JGI IMG/M metagenome (GOLD analysis project Ga0302320, IMG submission 202130) | Peat permafrost microbial communities from Stordalen Mire near Abisko, Sweden - Bog_T0_3 | ecosystem: Environmental > Terrestrial > Soil > Wetlands > Peat | place: Sweden: Abisko, Stordalen Mire... | reverse complement strand
CCGATTTGGCGCGAATTTGCGGCAGGGATCGCCGAGGGCACGGAAACTTCGCCGGTGATTTTGTACCATCCGCAGGGCGGTGAATATCGCACGTCGAAATATCTCGCGGGTGAAGTTTGGCTTTTCATCAACGGCATGCAAAGTGGCCACGGAGGCGGGCACGACCAGCCGAATTGGGAATGGGTGGCGGAGGACTATGCGCTCTCACCTGCCAAGCCGACGCTGGATCTGGAGCCGAATTATGAAGACTCCCCTTACAATCCGTGGCCACGCTGGAATCCGGCCACCGGCTATTTCACTGACCACGACGTGCGCAAGCAAACGTATCGCTCGGTGTTTGCTGGAGCGTGCGGCGTGACTTACGGCAACCACTGTGTCTGGCAGTTTGCCGGACCACGCTACGAGCCGATCAATTTTCCGAACCACGACTGGGTTGCTGCGCTGTACCGCCCAGGCGGTGCTGACATGATTTTTTTGCGAAAACTGGTTGAATCGCGTCCGTTCTTTTCGCGAATCCCTGACCAGTCACTGATCGGCGGCGACTCGGGCAAGGGCGGAGTGCATTTGCAAGCCACGCGCGACCGCGAAGGCACTTACGCGTTCGTCTATTTTCCGCTAAACGACATGACGGCAAACATTGATGTCGGCAAATTGGACGCAAAGAAAATCCGCGCGTGGTGGTATGACCCGCGCACCGGCGTCGGCACTCTCATCGGTGAATTGGATGGCGTTGGTCAACATGAATTCCGCGCGCCGCCGCAAGGTCCCGATTGGGTGCTGGTGCTGGATGATGTGGCAAAAAACTATGCGCCGCCCGGACTCAAGGTTGTGACTGACCGCTGACATCGGTTACAAGGTTCCCCGCCGTGCCGATAATGCCTGAATGCCCTGCTGTCAAGATGCTCAAAGCGGTTGAGAACCCGCGTCCTAAATCGCCGCGAACACTTCTTCCAGGAACAGCCGGTTGGCGCGCGCGTTGTCCGTCACTTCCGCGAAGCTTTGACCTCCCGCGCATTCCACGAAGGTCGGGCCGTTGAACCCCGCTTTTTTCAATTCCTTGAACACCGCGGAAAAATCCACCTTGCCCGCGCCGAATTGGATCATCACCCCGCCGTTCTCGCCCGTGCAATCCTTGGCGCAAAAGCCGGTGACATATCGGGCGATGGGCTTGAGTTCCTCCACCGGGTCTTTGCCGGTGTAATAGATAATGTTGCCCGCGTCGTACCACACCTTGAAATTGGGTCGGTTGACCCGCCCCAGGCAGCGCTGGATTTCCTCCGCGGCCCCGCTGCCGCCTCCGTGGGGTTTGAGCACCAGTTTCATTTTCGCCTGTTCCGCGTAATCCGCCGCGTCGGCCATCATCTGGTAATACTTCTCGTAATGCTCCTTTTCATCCACGCCGAAAGTCAGCAGCCATTCCAAATTGAGGAATTGCGCATGATCGATTTGCCGCCGCACATCCCGAATCGCGCCTTCCAGCGGCAACCCGGGCTTGGCGTGCAATGCGCCCAGGGTCGCGGCCAGGCCGGAACCGGCAATTCTCTTTTTCAAGCTTGTCAAATACTCGTCCGTCGCCTCCGAGCCGATGAACGGCTCATCCGGCATGGGAGTCAGCAGGCCCACCGTCCCATAGCCCGCCTGCTTGATTCCCTTGAGCGCAACATCGAAACCCCAGTTGGCCGGCTGCGGCGTGTCCAGCGGCTGAACTTTTGAGCCGAACTTCTGCATCCAGGGCCGGTTGAAACAGCCGATGGGACGGGATGAACCTTCCGCCAAAATGCGGCCGGCGCCGGTCGCCAGAGCGGTCGCGGCCAGGGCGGTGGTTTGTAAAAACGCGCGGCGCGGCATGGCGGTTTTCACCCGGTCCCCTTTCTTTTTATTCATGCGGCGAATCGTTGCCCGGAATTACGATTGAGTAAATCCAAATCAAAGGGAAAGCCCGGCGGCCAAACCCGCTTGCCAAAACCCGGCGTCGGGATATGCTTTTGCCAGAAAAGACACAATCCACATTATTTGACTATGAAAAGCAAAATCGCCTCCATCATAATTGTGCTGTTCGCCGCCGGTGCCGTTTGGGCCGCTGATGCGGCCTCGACCAGCCAGGTCTCTGACGCCGTTGCCAAGCTAAAAGCCTCCGCGAATTTCAGTTGGACGGCCACGACGGTGACACCGCCGGATGCGCCTTTCACACCGCCGCCCATCAAAGGCCAGAAAGACAGCGGCGGATTTGCCAAATTCAGCACCGAGTTTGGCGAGAACACAGTCGAGGCGGTCTTGAAGGACGGCAAGGTGGCATTTAAAGGGGAAGAAGGCTGGCAATTGGCCGTTGCCGGCGGCGGTTTCAGCCCGGACATGATGGCGTTGAACCTGGCGAAAAATGGCGCAGCCGGCGACGAGGCCGCCATCATTCTCAAGGGCGTAAAGGAGTTGAAAACGCTCGAAGGCGGCGCGATGGGCGGTGATCTGAGCGCAGACGCGGCAACGGACCTGCTGACCTTCGGCCCGCACCGCACCGCCGCCAAAGCGGATCCCGACATGCCAGGCCCGAAGGGCGTCAAGGGTTCGGCCAGGTTTTGGGTCAAGGACGGCTCCCTGGTCAAATATCAGACGCATCTGACCGGAACGGTGACCTTCGACGGCAACGATGCCGTGTTGGATTTCACGCGCACGACGGCGATTCATGACGTCGGCACGACGAAGATGGACATCCCGGCCGAGGCGAAGAAGAAATTGGGAGCGCCTCCGGCCGCCAAATAGCGGCGGCCCGCTTTGGATTCAAATTTGTAATCCTGTCAATTGCCATTTGTAATCCTGCCTGACGGGGAAATGCCTAATGGCAATGCCACGGTGTTTCTTTCGTTATCGATATTTTCGCGTTATTTCGCCATTTGTGCTTTGTCATTCGACATTTCCCTCAGAACGGCCTCCAGATTGTTGCGGGCGCGGGTGAGGCTGGGATCATCACGCAGGCAGGCGCGAAACTGCCCGGCGGCAGCCTCCCATTGCTGTTGTTCCCGGAAGATAAGGCCGAGATTAAAGTGCGCCTGTGTCTGGGAATTGTAACGCGCCTCCACGCGGTTGGGTTCAATGGCCAGCGCCCTTTGATAATGAACGACGGCCTGCGCCTCGTCGCCCCGCCGCGCCAAAGCCTCCGCCAGATTATATTCGGCCAAAATGTTATTGCGCGTCACCGCCGCGGTGTGGCTGAAGAGCGCCACGCTGTCGCGCCAGTACTGCAATTGCGCCTCCGTTCCCGCCAACAAAAACCCCAACACCCCCGCCACCACCGCGCCGAAGACCAGTCCCGGCTGCGGCCAGCGTGTCCAGGCGGTGGGAATGCCCCAGGCCGCCATGATAAAAATCCCGATCAGCGGCACGTAGGTGTAACGGTCCGCCATGGGTTGGAAACCGGCTTGCACCAGGCCAATCACCGGCGCAAGCGTTCCCAGGAACCAGAACCAGCCGACCGCGAGGAATGGCTGCTGCCGCGCCCGCAGAATTGCAACCGCGGAAATGAACAGCAGCAAGCAGCCTGCTCCAGCCGACGGCCAGAATGTCCAGAGGTCAGAGTAAGGATATGGCACCGCCAACCTGGCCGGCCAAAGCGTCTTCCAGAGATAAAGAACGTAGCTGACCAGCGCATTGGCGATGCGCGCCGGCAGCGGCAGGGTGCCGAGGCTGACCACGGAATTGCCCCCCCTTTGCGCCCACAGAGTAGCCACGCAATCAAGCGCCGCCAGGGCGAAGAAGGGAACTTTCTCCCGGAATAATCCCGGCGCCGCCTTTCGCCTGAGTGGCCAGAAATCCATCAACAGAAGCACGAAAGGCAGCGTCACCGCCATCGGTTTGGCCATCAGCGCGAACGCGAAAAACAGCAGCGCCACGATGTAATAAATTCTGAAATTCAAGATTCGAGACTTGAGATTCTCCACATAACGCCCGTAAGCGGCCATGGTCAGCAGCCAAAAGAAGGCGCTCAGAACATCCTTCCGTTCCGAAACCCAGGCGACAGATTCGACATGCAGCGGATGCCAGGCAAAGAGGGCGGCCACGAGCGCGCTGCGCCAGGGGGCGCTGGTCCATTGCCGCAAGACCAGAAAGAGCAGAATGATGTTGAGAGTGTGAAAGAGGATGTTGGTAAGGTGATGGCCCCCCGGGTTGAGGCCGTATAGGGCGCAATCCGTCATGTGCGAGATCCAGGTCAGAGGATGCCAATTGCTGGCATGGCCGGTTTTGAAGGCCCAGACCAACGCGGCCCCGGTGATCCCGTGCTGAATGGGAGCATTATAAATAATATACCCCGGGTCGTCATAGTTGACAAAATCGAAGCGGGTCGCCGGCCAATAAAGCGCCAGCGTGATCAGGGCAAGCAACAGGCAGATCAACATGGAGCGTTGTTTTTCCGGCACGGCGGAATCCTAAAGGCTAATGGCCGACGGCTGAAGGCAAAAATGGACAGGCATAAAAAAGTCCGGCCGTTGAGCTTCGGCCGAACCGTTCCAAACCGCCCAAGCGGCTTGGTGAGACACGCACTTTAAGAAGCCGCAAGAAGTATGCCGCAATCAGAGTTGCGAATGGATTATTTGACCGATAACGGCTTCACATATCCTGCCAGCTCGCTGTTTCCGGCCCGCTTCGCGGCTTCGGCCAGCAAATCGCGCGTTGCCGCCGAAGAATCAAACTTCAGTATCCGCCCGGCCAGGTTCTTGCCGTCTCGATTTCGTTTCAGGCCGGCCAGGGCCTCAAAACAGTGCGCGCCGACCGTAACCGCCATTTGTCGCATCGTTCCTTCCAAGCGCTCCCTCATGGGGCTGTCCTTGCCGATGGAATCCAGCATCATGTTGTACCGGTCCAACGCCATTTGGAAGGAGGACGTCCCATCCTGCCCCTGAAGAATATCCGTGTACCGTTTGGCTTCCAAAAATTGGTCAGCCGAAAGCATCAGAACATAGTCCTTTGCCATGCTGCCTGCGGGTAGATGCTCATACACGGCAAAGTTCTTCTCCTTCTGGTCGAGCGTGTTGTTCAGGGATACCAGATCCATGATCGTTTGGGTATCCGTCAAGCCCGCGGCCACTTTGGCCTGCCGCTCGTCGCGCCGGGTTGCCAGCGCCTTCCGCGCAGGTGGATAGTCGGCGCCCAGGCTTTTAATGTGCATCAACAGGAAGCTCAAGCGCACGCCGGCAAAGCCTGGGCCGGCGTCAAGCCCGTGGTCAAAACACCAGAGGTACTCCGTCAGGGCTTCGGCATCCCTGCCTTTTTGGGCCAGTGCCACGCCGAATTGCATCCGCGCGCTGGCGTCGTTGGTGCCCGCCGCCATCAACGCATCATGGGCGCGGCTGACCGAGTCCTTGCCCGCAAGCGCGGCGTGGAAATCCGCCACGAATATCCCCGGCTCGCGATAACCCACCAGACGGTCGATTTCTGTTCCGTCCGGTTTGATGAGCAGCACGCTGGGATAGGCCCCGATCTTGTAGCGTTTGGCCAGCGCGGTTTCCTTTTCCGCGTCGATTCGCAGCGACACGGTCTTCTCTTTGAGCAATTGCATGACCTCGGCATCGGTCCAGGTGTTTTTATCCAGCATTTTGCACGGGCCGCACCATGTCGTATAAAAATCAACCAAAACGATTTTGCCCGATCTCGCAGCCTCTTTGGACGCGGCGTCAAAACTCAGATCGGAAAACGGCGCCGCAAAGAGACCCGACACGGCCGCACCGAGCCAGGCTACAGTGAGAAGAGTTTTCATATGCGCAAACAATACTCCGATTCGCGGACAAGCCGCAACGAAACAAAACCAACCGAAACAAACCAAGTGGCAATGGGCTGCTTCCCGGCCGGCGGGAAGCCCGGATAGCGCAGGAGCATTTTTCGGGCCAATCCGAATAGCAGCATCCACCGCACAAACATGCGGTAGTAATTTACCAGCCAATTTGTTAGATTCTCGCTGGATCAGGAAAAATAAACAACACAACCAGCATTTTAACCATATGAAATCCAAAGTATTATTAATGGCGGCAGCGTCCTTTTTCATGGGTGCCGCTTTATCGGTTTATGCCCAGCCGGCCAGTATCAATGGCAGCTACGACCCTGCCTTCGGCGGCGCGCTGAGCGTGCAGACTGTCGCCACCGATTATGGCTCACAAACAGCAGCCACGGGTGGAAATCAGTTGGATGCCGCTTACGGCACCATCGCCGGCGGGAATCTATATCTCTTTTTCGCCGGCAACACCTCGGATGGCAATAATTTGGTGGTTTATCTGGCCGACGGCGCGGCGGGGGGACAGAGCACTTTTAACGTTTCCGGCGGCAGCTATACCAGCACCGGGACACAAAGTTTGGACGGCTCGGTTTTTAGCCCCGGATTTAGCGCGACGTCCGCGATAGATGTCAACACCTATGCGGGCACCATCTATGCCAATGCCTTCAATTTGGTTGCCGGCACGGGTGGTTACGCAGGTTCAGCTCCCGACTCTGGCGGGACCATCGGCGGCGTCTTTAACGTAACGACTGCTGTGAACGAATCCAGTCCCGCCGGCGCGGGAGTCAACACCGGAGCGGGAGCGTTGACTGTTACCACCGGGTGGGAGTTTGCCATACCGCTTTCAGCATTGAATAATTCGACTTCGATAGAAGTGCTTGCCGAAATCGGCTACGATAGCGGCGGCGGCAGTTTGTCAGACCAGTTCCTTGCACCGAATAACGTTAGCGGTTACCCCAGCACATTTAACTTCGGTGGCACTGCTGGTGACTATTTTACCGTGACTGAGGTCCCTGAACCTTCCAGCATGATGCTGTTGGGCATGTCCGGTTTGGCCGGTGTTCTGGCTTTTTGCCGCCGGAAATAAACCAGGCAATCTGTTTTAACGAAGCCCCGCATTTGCGGGGCTTTTTTTGTATTGGAGATGCCGCCGCTTGACACGGTCGGCGACAGACAGCATTTTCCTTCGTCGGCCTGCAACGGCGGGCGGACCGTCCCTTTATGAATACTTTGCACAATCTCTTTGATTCGTTGAAGGATTTTGACCTGGGCCAGGGCAGGAAAGGCGCATTCTATTCGCTGCCCGCCCTGGAAAAAGCCGGCTTGGGCGCGATTTCCCGGCTGCCGGTTTCCATCCGTCTCGTCCTCGAATCGGTTTTGCGCAATTGCGACGGCAAAAAGGTTTCCGAAACCAACATCCGCGAGCTGGCCCAGTGGCAGCCCAAGGCCGCGCGCACGCAGGAAATCCCATTTATCGTCGCCCGGATTGTGTTGCAGGACTTTACCGGCGTACCGCTTCTGGTGGATTTGGCCGCCATGCGCTCGGCGGCCGTCAAGTTGGGCCGGAACCCCAAATTGATCGAGCCGTTAGTGCCGGTGGATTTGGTGGTGGACCATTCGGTGCAGGTGGATTTTGCGGGAACAGCGGATTCGCTGGCGCGGAATTTGGACATGGAATTTCAACGCAATCGCGAGCGCTATCAATTTCTTAAATGGGGCATGCAGGCCTTTGACACTTTCAAGGTTGTGCCGCCCGGCATCGGCATCGTTCATCAAGTCAACCTGGAGTATCTGGCCAAAGGCGTTCTCTCACAGGCCGCCGGGGCCAATGGCCATCCCCTCTTCTACCCGGACACTTTGGTTGGCACTGATTCCCATACCACGATGATCAACGGCCTTGGCATTGTCGGCTGGGGCGTCGGTGGCATCGAAGCGGAAGCCGGCATGTTGGGACAGCCGGTTTATTTCCTGACGCCTGACGTCGTCGGGGTGCATTTGACGGGCGCGCTTCGGGAAGGAGTGACGGCAACGGACCTGGCGCTGACCGTGACGGAGATGTTGCGCAAGGCGAAGGTGGTGGGGAAATTTGTCGAATTTTACGGGCCTGGCGCGGCGGCACTGGGGGTGGTGGATCGCGCGACCATCGCCAACATGGCGCCCGAATACGGCGCGACCATGGGCTTCTTCCCCATCGACGAAGAGTGTGTGGATTATCTGCGCCAGACAGGCCGCAGCGAGGAGCATTGCAAGGTTTACGAAAACTATTTCCGCGCCCAAGGCCTTTTCGGAATCCCCAAGAAGGGCGACATCGCCTATTCGACGGACATGGAATTGGACCTGGCCGGAGTCAGGCCGAGTGTGGCCGGGCCAAAAAGGCCGCAGGACAGAATAGAGCTGGGCAAACTCAAGGCGGAATTCATCAAGGCCTTGGGAAAGACCGCCGCAGAAAATGGATTTGGCAAAACCGCGGACGACTTGAAGCGCGCTTATCCGGTTTTGGGCAACGGATCGACAGGCCCGGGCGGCGGGAGCCAGGAACCGGTTTCGACCCAGCGCTCCCGGGAGCAAAACACCAATCCGTTGACAGAATTGGAAATGGCCAACAACCGTCCAACACCGGATCACGCGGGGGCCGTGCCTGCCCTGCCCCACGGCCAACTCCATCATGGCGATGTATTGATTGCCGCCATCACCAGCTGCACCAACACCAGCAATCCCTCGGTCATGCTGGCCGCCGGATTGCTGGCCAGGAAAGCGGTTGAGAAAGGGCTGAAACCCAATCCGATGGTCAAAGCCTCCCTCGCGCCCGGCTCGCGGGTGGTGAGTGACTATTTGAACAAAACCGGCCTGCAACCCTATCTGGATCAGCTCGGTTTCAACCTCGTCGGTTACGGCTGCACGACGTGCATCGGCAACTCCGGCCCGCTGGCCGCGCCGGTCGAGGAGGCGGTGACGAAGAATGACGTCATCGCGGCGGCGGTGCTTTCGGGGAATCGAAATTTCGAAGCGCGCGTCCACCAGAGCATCAAGGCGAATTTCCTCATGTCCCCGCCCTTGGTGGTGGCCTTCGCCCTGGCGGGGCGCGTGACAATTGATTTGACAACGGAACCCATCGGCCGGGGGGCCGGCGGGCGGGAAATCTGGCTGAAGGACATCTGGCCGGAGCAGGGCGAGGTGCGGGAGGCGATGCGCGCCGCCCTCAAGCCGGAGGTGTTCAGCAGGCTCTACCGTGATTTCGCGGCGCAAAATCCCAAGTGGAACGAAATTCCGGCCAGCGTCGGCCAGGTTTATCAATGGGACGAACAGAGCACCTACATACAACTTCCGCCTTTTTTTGAGAATTTCAGCCTTCAGCCCGGACACATCGCCGAAATCAAGGGGGCCAGGCCCCTGGGCATCTTTGGGGACAGCGTGACCACCGACCACATTTCGCCGGCGGGCAGCATTAAAAAAACTTCGCCGGCGGGAGCTTATCTGATCGGGCACGGCGTCAACTTCGTGGATTTCAACAGCTACGGCTCGCGCCGGGGCAACGACCGCGTCATGACCCGCGGCACTTTCGCCAACGTGCGCATCAAGAACCTTATGGTGCCCGGGGTCGAGGGCGGTGTGACAAAACTCCAACCCGGCGGCGGGACGATGAGTATTTTTGACGCCGCCATGCAATATGCGGAACAGGGCACGCCTCTTATTGTCCTGGCCGGGACCGAATACGGCACGGGCAGTTCGCGCGATTGGGCGGCCAAGGGCACGCGGTTGCTGGGGGTCAAGGTCGTGGTTGCGCAAAGTTTCGAGCGCATTCACCGGTCGAACCTTGTGGGCATGGGCGTCTTGCCCTTGCAATTCAAGGAAGGCGTGTCGGCCCAAACCCTCAAATTGGACGGGACCGAAACTTACGACGTGCTGGGGTTAAGCGATCAGCTCAAGCCGCGACAGGATCTGACCCTGCGCGTCACGCTGGCGGATGGACGTGCTGAGAACATCCCCGTGGCCTGCCGCATAGATACGCCCATTGAGATTGATTACTACCAGCACGGCGGGATTCTGCCCTACGTGCTGCGGCAACTGTCCGGCGCGCAATAATCCGCCCGGCTGGCTTCCTGGCAGATCCCCTGACCCTGTTCTCTTCAACGCGACAAGGCACTGGCCTCGCACCGCATGTCGGCTGTGGCGGCACATATTTCGCGGCGTGGCTCCCTCCAGCCATATATTTTTTCCCGCCCGTCCCTGAAGCGCCTGCGAGGACTTTATGGGAATGACGGATATGCTATTCGATAAAACCTGCCGGGATAATTGGTCCATCCAGGGTCGGTGAAATAGATGGAGCCGTTGGTTAAAGTGCAGGATTGCAGGTTTGTCCATGACCTGCCCGCTAAATTTGTAGTGGCTTGCACCGTGACAGAGATATTGGCCGGGCCGGTGATGGTGAAGCCGAATTGATTGTTGCCGATACCAAAGCCGGCGTTTGTAATTATCATGGAAGGAGACCCCGTTATCGTTGGATATTGGCCCGGAAATGCAATTCGATAAAACCGGCTCGGATAATTGCTCCAGAAGGGATCGGAAAAATAGAGCGGAGGCGCATCATCAATGTTCGTCAGGGTGCAGGAGAGCAAGGGTACCCAAGGCCCGCTCCCCAAATTGGTGCTGGCCGCCACCACAATCGGAATGGTGGCCTTGCTGGTAATGTTGAATCCAAACTGTCCATTGCTCACCCCAAAACTCGGCCAGCCCGTTTGGATGACCGGATTCCACATCACCGCCGCCACCCCTTGATAACTGTTCCCCCAGCCCGTCGTGCCCGGCAGGTAATAGATCGTCACGTTCGGGTCATACCAAAATGGGGGACCATCAGAGGGAAAACTGCCAACCGTTCCCGGAGCATTGCCCATAAAGAACACATTGTTCAGATTCGTGCAGAGGCAAAACATCCCATAGGAAAGGTTGGAAACGCCTGCCCCAATGATGACATTGGTCAGATTCTCGCAATCAAAAAACACTTGATCATCCGTGATGGTCACGCCGCCCAGCAGGGTCAAGCTGGTCAGAGGGGTCCCCGAAAAGGCCCACCCCCCTATGGTGATCGGCCCGTTGGGAAGCGCCAGGTTGGTCAGGGCGCAGTATCCAAATGAGGAATCGCCAATGTTCGTCACGCTGTTGGGAATTACCAGACTGGTAATAGGATCTCCCCAGAAGCCGACTTTGGCTATGCTGGTCACGCCATTGCCCAGGGTGAGAGTGGTCAGGTTCGTGCATGTGTAGAACGCGTATTCCCCAATGGCGCCGCCGACAATATAAACATTGGTGACGGGAAGCATGTAGAACGCATGATCTCCGATGTCGGCGTTGCCAAGAATAGACACATCTTGCAAAGAGCTGCGTTCAAAAGCATTGGCGGCAATGTTGGTAACGCCCGCTGGAATGGTCAAGTGGCTGACAAGCGGGCAGCCTTCCAATACGTTGATGCCTATGCTCGTGAGGCCTCCGGGAAGAGTCAGGGAAGTCAAATCCGTGCAGCCCTGAAACGCCTGGTCGCCTATGTTTGTGACCGTATCGGAAATAACGATGTTCGTCAAAGATCCGTCGAACTCAAACATGTTAACCCCAATGCTGGTAATTCCTTTGCCAAGGACGACATTAGTCAAATACGAACACCCGGCCAATACGCCTTCTCCGAGGTTTGTCACGCTATCCGGAACGGTGACGCTCAAGAGGGCGGTCTCGCCGAAAGCGATGGCACCAATGCTGACGACACTACTCGGAATGGACACATTGGTCAGTGTCAGGCAATTTGCAAAGGCGGCTTCCCCTATGTTGGTGACAGTACCGGGAATGCTCACGCTGCTCAGGGCCGTGCACTGGTTGAACATATCAATTCCAATGCTATTAAAGCCATCGGCAAAAACAACATTGGTGAGACTAAAACAGGATTCAAACGCGTAATTCCCGACATTCGTGATCGTGTCCGGAATGCTGATGCTGGTGATGCTGGTGTTCTCATGAAAAGCCTTCTGTGCGATGCCGGTGACGGTCTGGCGATTGATACTGCCGGGAATGGTGACGCAGCCCCCTGAACCAGTATAACCCGTGATCGTCAAAGTGCCGTCAGCGTTTGCGGTGTAACTAAATTGAGCTTGAGCCTGCAA
>Ga0302320_10024081_pt1 | contig 11904 bp, 6 predicted proteins | sample Bog_T0_3_FD_202130 | JGI IMG/M metagenome (GOLD analysis project Ga0302320, IMG submission 202130) | Peat permafrost microbial communities from Stordalen Mire near Abisko, Sweden - Bog_T0_3 | ecosystem: Environmental > Terrestrial > Soil > Wetlands > Peat | place: Sweden: Abisko, Stordalen Mire... | reverse complement strand
TCTAACACCAAGCGCTTTCAGCAAAGCTTCCGCTCGGCTCGGGGCGGCCGCGAGCGCCTCCACGCGCTGATTTTTGCGCAACACCCTGCCGTGCTGGACTTAGACCCATGAAAAGACGCGTCCTAGCCGCCCGAGCCGCCCGTCGTTTTTGATTTGCAGTCAGATCAACCCGGCCAGCTCACCTTCTTTGGTTCGGACAGTGCCGACCTGTTCACCAAGGAAGTGAACGAATCATTCAAGGGAACCCTGGCTCTTGATTACGTTTCCCAGCCGGATGAAAAGTTTCCGGCGGGTTTTCTCAGCGCTTCTCCGGCCGGCCAGCCTTGGTATGGAACCATGTGGACGCGTGACGCCGGCACGTTCATGCGTGAGCTGGTGTGTTGGGGTTATTATGAGCATGCCTGCCAAGTGGCCCAGCTTGCCATGGATTTAGTCGGGACGAACAGCGACGGGTTTGTGGCTTTTCCCAGATTTCTCGATCCACAAGGGGGACGCCAGAGTGGTACCGAGATGGATGGCCAGACGGCGACGATCATCGCGATGGTTGGGTTGTGGCAGCGTTTGCCAGCCAACGACGCGTTTCGCACACGACTTTATCAATTTCTTCATCAGCAATCCTCCCCAGTGCGCGGCCTTGACCATTATCTCAAATCCGGCCCGTTGGTGCCTGGTTCAGGCGAATTTGGCGGCGGCAAGGGCCATGACAACTACAGTGTCATTCAAAATAATTTGTCAGCGCTGGCGTTATTAAGCGCAGCCGATATGGAAGATGAGGCTGGCGACCATGCGACAGCTAAAATATGGCGACAAGACGCCAGGATTTTGTTCCACAATATCGGAAAATACCTGGTGAACGACCAGGGTTCATGGATTTGGGGGATTGATATGCAAACGCTTAAACCAAACCACACCGATACGGACAGCGCCGCCAACTCCGGCGGCGGCGGCCTGAACGGTGTAGTCTGCATGTCGGCGGATGTGCTGGGATTCAATCCGGCCAATTGGCCATGGCAGGGTGCCGTGGTCCAGGGCACGAAGACGTTCGATGAACTGTACGCTTTTCCCCCGCGAAAAGAGCAGTTTGAGAAATACGGCATGTGGCCGCAGATGAACTATACTCACAAAGGCCTGCTGACCAGCCCGTCCTACGGACAAGGTTATGCCCTGCAGGATATGCTGTTGTTGGACAAACTGCCCATGGCCGACCACGGCTTGGATTTTCTGGCGCAGACGACTTTCAAGGCTCCCAACTTGGTTTTCAGCCTGAACCAATACCATTATGAGCGCCGCTCGCCATACTATTTCTATGAACGGATGTATTCGCCCGACGCACGGGGCCAAATAGAACTGACCGCCGGTTGCGGCCCGCTCAATCTGGTGAACGTCGCGGAGCCGCTCAAAGTGGCGCGGCTGATTGCCGGTGTAGACGACACGTCGCTTAAAACAGTTCAAATCATTCCCCGTTTACCGCCCTCCTGGTCGGGATACCGCATGGAAAACTGGCCGATTCTCACGAGTCGCGGAGTCGTGAGGGCCGACATATCGTTTGAGAGAAAAGACGGGGCGGTGAATTTTGTCATCGAGGTCAAACCCGGCGGCGTCATACCCAAGCTGGCCGTACGCCTCCCCAAAAACCATAAAATGGTTTGGAAACATCAGGACAATGTTGAAGAATTCAATTTCAGTGCGCGCTCTTAAATGCGAATTCCGAAATGGAACAGGGTGGCACAGGCGACCCGCCTGTACCGTCCGGCGACCCGCCGGACGGAACGGAACGGACATTGGCAATGGAAATAACCGTCCGAAAAAGTCCGGGCGCGCTCCACATTCCGAGCGGCGAGTCGCCGCTCGGTACAGGCAAGTGGCCTGTGCCACCCACCGATATGCCTGCTGCCATTTCGGATTTCGAGTTAAGCGCGCAACGCTGGCACTGCTCAGCCTGCTTTGCCTGGCTCTGGCGCTGCCGGCGGCTTTCGGCGGCGCGGCGGCCGGCCCGGTCGCGCCCGGACTGCCGGCCATGGAACATCCCGAGTGCCTGCCGCTCTTCCTGCCGGAAGGCACGGAAACGCGGCAGTCCAGTTCGTATGATCCGAGCGGGTCCAATAACGACGGCAACTTCAGAACCGCTTACACCCAGTACATTGATACCAACGGGGAGTACGTGATTTTTGACGCCGCCGGCCCCGGCTGCCTGTATCGGCAACAAATTAATGTCTGGTCACGCGGGCGCAAAAAGGCGGCGGGCCAGTCGCATATCAAATATTATTTTGACGATGAGCCCAAACCGCGAGTGGACGCGACGATTGATGATTTGTTTGGCGGCAAGGTCGCCCCATTCACCGCCCCTTTTGCGTTCCTGGATCCGCGTCCGCGCTTCGGGGATCTTTACTATCCCTTCGCCTTCAAGCAGCGTCTCAAAGTGACCACAACCGATGACTTCAGCAAACTTCCCGATCCTAATGGTTGCTGGTATCAATACACTTATTTAACCTATGCAGGTTCCAACGCGGTGACGACCTGGGCCGGCCCGCAGGAAGACAGCCTGCTGGTGCGGTCTCAATGGAACCATTTGGGGCTCGACCCGAAATCCACGGCAGGCAATGTGACCCTCACGAACACCGTCACGATTCCGAAGGGAAAAAGCGCGGTTTTGACGGTACTGCACGGCGCAGGCTCGATTGCCAGTCTTAAATTCAGGATTGAGCCTTACGGGCGCAAACAGTTTTATCATGCCAACCTCCTCATTTACTGGGATGGCGCCAAACGCCCGGCGGTGGAAATGCCCATCGGTCTGTTCTTCGGCGGCGGGGGCGAAACCTATGCGAATTGCCAGCGCGTGCCGGAGATGTCGCTGAGCACACTTTTTTATGGTTTTGATGGAACGAACCACACATTTTATTGCTATTGGCCGATGCCCTACTGGCACTCCGCGCGCTTGGAGCTGGTGAATCAAAGTGGCGAAGACTTGCAGTCGGTTTCTTGCGAGGTGCAATACAAGCCGGCAGCCGTTCTGGCTTACCCGGACGGACAAGCCGGTTATTTTTACGCCAAACGCACGCTCGCTCATGATCCTGGCCGCGGCTTGTTCAACACCGCCTTTGAGGAGAGCGGCCGGGGCAAAGTGGTCGGGCTTTCTTTCTATTCAGCGCAATACGCGATGGATGGCGACGAATTTACCTACATTGACGGCAGCCGCACGCCACAAATTCACGGCGATGGCACGGAAGACGACCACAACCAGGGATATGGCGGCGACGCTTATCAGAAACCGCTCTGGGGCGGGCTGGTCAACGGTTATCAAACGGCCTACCGCTTCTACTACAATGATTCCTATATTTTCAACGAGCACATCAAGATCAACTACGAATTCTCCCGCGAGGGTGGCCGCGATAACGGCGGCGAGACTGACGCGGTGGTTTACTATTATAAGGCGGCCCCGGGCGGCCACCTGTTGCTGACCGACCAACTTGACGTCGGAGACCCGGCTGCCGAAGCTGCCCATCACTATTCCATCACTGGTCAAACCTGGGCGGGAACCCGGCGCAGCGGTTATGACGGTTATGAGCGCGACTACGAATATGATGCCTGCGAGGATGATGGGCGCGGCTACGAGGGTGCCAGCGAGTTCACCGTGACCATTTCGCCTGCCAACCACGGCGTGAAGCTCCGGCGGCGCCTGTATCGCTCCGGCAATGGCCAGCAGCGCGCCTTGGTCTATGTGGATGGCGTCCGCGTAAATGAACGCCCTTGGTATGTCTGCACCCTCGCCTCCGCTCCATCCTACCAGGGTTGGTACGATGCTGACTTCGATATCCCAGCCACCTATACTCACGGCAAGCGCGAACTGCGCCTGCGGGTGGAAAACGCCGGCGGCAGCAAGTCTGAAATCAATGAGTTTTATTATTGGGTTTACAGTTACGAGGAGCAGGCGTCTGCCAAAGCCCCGCAGGTGGTCCGCAAGCTGAGAGCCAGTCCGTCCGGCGGTTGCCAGATCGGGTTGCAGTGGGCTGCGGCTCGAGCGGCTGACCAGGTCAACTATTACCAGATCGAGCGCAGCGAGCGGCCGGACTTTTCGGAAGCAACCCGGCTCGGCCGGTGCAACGCCAGCTACTTTAGCGACTCGCGCGCGAAGCCCGGCACCACCTATTACTACCGGGTGACCGCAGTGGGACTTTCCGGGATGGTCGGGCCGCTCTCCAAGTCGGTTCGGGCAACCACCGGGGCGGACGCCCAAACGGCCACCGCTGTCTTTCTGGGAATTGACGCAATCAGCAAAGGCAGTTGGACGACCAATTACGGCTCTGACGGTTTTATCATGCCGCGTTACTTTTACGGTCGCGACTGCCAGGCCCGGCCGGATTATCTTTGCGCTGTGGATTACGGTGGCTTTACGAACCGGCAGTTTTCTTATTGGAAAAACTCCACGGCCTCATCGCTGCTCACCAGCCCCATCTCCTATTGCGCGCGCTACTTGGGCGCGCTGGAAACCTCCCGCTCCGACGGGCTCACCCTTTATGTCACCGATGTTCAGCCGCACCAACTGGCGCTCTACGTTTGTGATTTCGACAAGGCCGGACGTGAAGAAACCATTGAAGTCCAGGATTTGGCGGGCCATGCCCTGGCCCCGGCCTGCACGGTGAGCGGGTTCGAGCAGGGAAAATGGCTCCGGTATCAGTTCTCCGGCAGCATCCGGCTGCACCTTAGCAACCAAAAGAGCAGTTCCACCGCGGTGCTCTCGGCTTTGATGTTCGACAAAATGCCGTAAATTTGGAGTTTTTCAAACCCAATGCAAATTTACCCAGTGGAATCAAATGTATTTCGGAAATGGGCTGTGTTATCTGCTTTCTGTGCGATTGAGCTGTCAACGGTTTCAACCTTTGCACAACCCGCCAAGGAAACGAATGCCTGTTGGGGCATCCCGCTTTCAGCCCAGCAGGCGCCAGGCGGTACGGCAATCAACCAATATGGCGTGCCATTTTTGAAAGGAAACTTAAAGATTTCAGCCAAAAGCCCCGCTCAACTGGAGGTGGGAGGCCAAATAAAACGCATATTTCTGCTAGGAATGACGGAAACCGGTAAAATCGCCGGATGGTCCGATCCCAAGGACTATTCCGTGCGATTTTTCATTGGCGATGAATTGGGGCAGATTCAATTGCATTATACCGACGGGACAACACAAGTTTTTCCGTTGATATTGGGAGAAAGCGTCTGGTGGAGCCCTCCCTTTAATCGTTATCCGGACCCCTTTTCAAGCAAGGCTCATCAGGCCGAAGCGTTTGCGGCGGCGATCCGTCTTTACCCGCCAGCACCCATTGACGATGGTAATTATGTGGCCGTCATTGAGCCAAAGCTAGTTCCACTTCAGAGCATCATCATTAAAAGTTCTCCCGCCAAGACTGGAACGCCGGTCATCAGTGGCATCACGCTTGAAACGGCGGGAACGAACAAGCTGGCGGGGGCAATTGCCCTCATGCCGGGCGCGATTTCCCCGGCCTTCGCTGAATTTGCGAAAGAAAAGCCGTTGCGTTCACGCGGGGAGGAGCAGGATGAAACGCAGCGAGAACTGAAAAATCTGGAACTGGCGTTTTACAGCAGCGAGGAAAGTTTTAAGGGCCGGGTGGCGCCCCAAATACCACCGCGATATGCGGGCCCGCAAATTTCGTTTAAAGGAACCCTCGCGGCTGAAGTTTTGGCCAATGCCTTTTATTACAACGTGCAAGACATGCTGGACAAAATTGACGAGGATGGAATGTATCATACCTCCACCAAAGGCGCGGTTTGGTGGAAAGACAATGGCATGGGCAGCACGAATACCGGAAAGTATTATGATCAAACCTGGTCGCGCGACATGGGACGTGCGCTGGAAGAGCTATCTGAACTTGGTTACACCAACGACGCGCTCCAAAGTGCCGACTATGCGCTGCGGATGGCACACCTTTGGGAAAAAGACCCGTCGCTCAAAGTTCACGGTGAACTTCTTCCACCGCATTGGGGCCGCGTGATCAACAAACCGGACAATCATATCGCCTTTGAAAACGACGGACATGGCCTGATGATCCAGTTCCTCTATCGGCTCTGGGAGCGGCTGCCAAACCGCGATGAATGGCTGCGCACCCACTGGCAGGATATGAAAGCGGCCGGCGACTGGATTCTCTGGCAGTTTGAGCATCCGGAAATCTCGGGCGCAAGCAGTGGATCGCTTCACACCACGGGCGAATCCGCCAATGGCAGCGGGTATTCGGTCTATTCTGATGACGTGTGCATGGGCGCGCTCCGGGCGCTGGCGCAAATGGCCATTTCTGCTGGAGAAACAAATTCGGCTGCCCAATGGAGCCAGCGAGCCGATGAGATGCAGGCGGCGATTGGCAGTCAATACATTATCATCGACCCGAAATATGGACGCATTTGGACGCTTGAGCATGCCGGTTGGCCTTACAAGAGCACGATTTTGGGACCTTTAGTGTTTTTGGCTGATTATGAGGGGTTCGCGCCGGAAGAGGAGAACGATGATTGGCGTTCGGTCCATGAGGCGGCGTATCAGCGGTTGGTTGATACTTACCAGCCTTTCGGATTTTATGGGCTGACCATGGGCTACGGTCAGGGATTCGTCACGCAATCGGCGTTGCTGTTGGATCGGATGCGCGACGCCACGCAGATGCTAAATTGGACAGCAAAAGAAATTTACGATCCCCGATTTGGGTGCTTCATCGTGTCCGAAGGTGTGCAAATAGACCCGACGAAAAAGTTTTGGCACCGATTCGGCGATTTGGGGAATGGCGTGCAGGAAGCGGAGATCATCAAAATGCTGCGTCTGGTCATTGGCGTGGACGACACGCGGCCGGGTCGTTTGCGGTTTTATCCGCGAATGCCTTATGATTGGAAGGAAATTACTGTGACGAATTATCCAGTGCTGGTTGAGGTTTCCGGAAAAATTGGAACCACGGATTTGCGTTACCGGTTGCAGCGTGTTGACGAGGGAATGGAATTGGGAATTAATGCCGAAAAGGAACTCGGTCCGGTCGCCATGCGGCTTGGACCATTTCAGAAACAGCCTGAAATTTCAAAAATCCGCATTAACGGCAAGAATCCAAGTGGAGCTTTGGTTGAACACAGCGGCGATTCCTGGTGGATCCGGTTTGCCGCAACCGTTGGACCCGCAAGATAACATGCATCGGTGTGTGAACATCCGCCGCTTTTTTGGAATATTTGTCCTGTCCGCTATGGCGTCCCTGGCGGCTACGCCGGCGGTCGCGGGCGAAGAGACAGACCTGATTGAAGCTGGCGCTTTTCGGATTGATAGGCTGCCTTTTTTGCGAGCCGGGGTTCAAACCCATCAGTTTTGCACTTATGATCGCGCAGGTGATAATTACGACGCGAATTATTTTCCCCTCTACACGGACACCAACGGCGAATGCGTTATTTTCGACGCCATGGGCCCCGGCTGTCTTTACCGCCAGCAGATGAATATTTGGTTTGGCGCACCGGTTTATAAAGGCATCCAGATTCGATTTTATTTTGATGGCGAGCCAAAACCGCGCGTTGACATGGATGTCTCCACGTTTTTTAGCACGAACAATCCCATTTTTCAGCCGCCTTTGGCGTTTGACGGCTACGATCCGCAAAAGAAGAGGGATCGTTTCCGAAATCTTTATCATCCGATGTTTTTCAAGAAACGGTTGAAAGTAACCTTGAGCGCAGAACCCGGCGGCCCAACCACGGTGTTGGAGCCATGGACCGGACCGGCCGCAAAGGATCCTTATCACGGGTCAACCCACGTGCATTGGTATCAATACACCTACCAACTGTTCGCTGAAGCCCCGGGTTTGGATTCATGGACTCCCGAAGCAGGCCGCCGCCTGATGCCAGCGTTGATGGCGGCCTGGGATGTCGAGGCCGCCCATGGCTGCGCAGGCGCCGGCCGCAAAGAAAACACGGCAACTTCCACAATCAACGCCGGTAAAACGGCCATGTTATGGAAAACCCGGCAAGCGGGCGTCATCACGGCGTTGCATATTCAGATCGCTCCCACGAACCGCGCGGACGCGCTGTTCAGTACGTGGCTGAAGATCACGTTTGACGGAGCCTCCCGTCCGCAGATCGAAGCGCCGTTGGGCTGCTTTTTTGGAATTTATCGGACCAAACCCCAGATTCCCTATGTGTCGTTGCTGCTGGGCTGGTCCAACCAACAGGCTGACTGCTATTTCCCCATGCCATTTTGGAAATCAGCGGTGATTCAACTGGGTAATCGCGGTCAAAGTAACAGCGTCACCGCGACCACCACGGTTGATTATACAACTTCCGCGGCTCAATATCCATCAGGTCGCTGCGGTTATTTGTTCGCCAATTACCACCGGGAGGATCCGCGCGTTGAAGGCAGGGATTACACCTATTTGGAAACGAGCAACTGTTCCGGCCAGCTGGTGGGTCACGTGGTCGGCCGCTGGAACACGTGCTGCGAAGAAAATGAACGCACTTATTTTGACGATAGCAAGACCCCGTGGATTGAAGGCGATGGATATGAGGATGATCAAGGCATGGGCTGGGGGATGACGTGGGGGCCTCCGCCGCTGACTCTGCCGGCCTTCGGCGCTCCCACAGGCAAGGTCGGCTCAGGCGGTCTCTATCGCTTTCTGTTGCCGGACATGTATTCTTTCTCCAGCGGCATCAAATCCGGCCACCAAACCTATGGCCCCCACTCGCCGGTGGGCGATGAAGGCCATTACAAAGTCGGCACGGAAGAAAGCGTGACCTTTTGGTATGGCATTCCCAAGCCGCGTCTGGTTCAAACGGACGAACTGGATGTGGGAAGCTTGCCATCAGAGACGGCTCATCATTACCATCCCGAAGGGGATGTCCAACGGACCAGCGGCGCCTGGTGGTACGATGGCGAATACAACAACATTCTGCTCAAAGCTCCCGCGATCGTGGACGACGGCGTTTCCTTCACGAACAGCTGCACTTTTTCGGTGGCCCTTTCGCCGGACAATCAAGGTGTGCGCCTGCGCCGCCGCTGCGACAAGGCAAATAACCGGCAGGAGGCGCGCGTCTATATTGACGGGCAGTTGGTAACTGAGCGTCCCTGGTATAATGTGGACTTCGATAAAGCTTATCGAAGCATCCGCTGGTTCGATAGTGACTTTGAAGTGCCGGCAAGATACACTGGAGGCAAACGCAAAATAAGCGTGCGCATTGAATTTGTGGGTTCTGCAACCGGCCGCTGGGATGAATACCGCTATTGGGTTTTCAGTTATTCCGGCGCCGGCGGAAAGGCCCGCAGCGAGAGATAGCCAGTCAGCCAAAACCCTACATAATCCGAATCCATGAAAAAAGTCATATTTCTGGTCCTGTGCCTGGCGTACGCCGCGAAGGGCGCCGATAAGGCAACTGAAACGCAGCACTACATTGAGGTCATCCGGCAGAACGTCTTCAAGGACTATAAGGGCATGTTCAAGCCCGCCAAAGGAATATTGAAGCATCCTTTCATTACGCCGGGTTGCAGTTCCTATCAAGACCAGTTGTGGGACTGGGACTCGTGGCTGACGGACATCGCCTTGCGGCAAATTCTCCTGGAAAACGGTTCGCCCGATGACAAGCAGGAGGCGATCCAATATGAGCAGGGATGCATCCTGAACTTTCTCGACAGCGTCAGCAGCGGATACATTCCTGTGGTAATTGCCCCCAGCGGTAAAAGTTTTTTTAACAACGAGACGAATTTTATCCCGTGGCAGCACAATATGCACAAGCCATGTCTGGCGCAACATGCCGCATTTTTGGTCAAGTTAAATGGCGGCGACGCTGAATGGCTGCGCGACCAGTTCCCCAAGCTGCAAGCTTTTGTGAACTGTTATCATAACCATTACCGCAGCCGGGACACCGGACTGTATTACTGGCAAACCGACGAGTTTTTGGGCGTGGACAATGACCCCAGCACGTTTTTCCGGCCTTGCGGAAGCTCCGGTTCGATCCTGTTGAATTGCTTTATGCACAAGGAGTTGGTGGCGATGGTCTATGTGGCCGGCTGCTTGAAGCAGGGGGAGATTGGAAACAGTTATCAAAGAGAGGCCAATGAACTGCTTCAATCCATACGGGAACATTGCTGGGATCCCAAAGATGGTTTCTATTATAGTGTTGATCTTAATCTCCGGCCCGTGACACAGCCAATGGACAAAGCCTGGCAATTTCACATGGGCCAGCCGAGAAATTGGGATTGCCTGATTCAACGCCTGGGCGTTTGGTCGGGTTTCTTGGCCATGTGGTCTGGAGTGGCCACTCCGGAACAGGCGAAACTGATGGTCGAGAAGAACCTCCAAGACACCAACACTTTTAACGCGCCGTATGGAATCCGCTCCCTTTCCAAAATGGAAAAAATGTATGACTTGCGCGCCACCGGCAATCCTTCAAACTGGCTAGGTCCCATCTGGGTCAATGCCAATTATATGGTGTTTCGCGGGCTCGTGAAGTATGGATACCAGGATGAGGCGCGCAGCTTGGTCGAGAAGACCGTCAAATTGATCGGCGTGGATTATGAAAAGCACGGGGTGTTGCACGAATTTTATCTGCCTGACAATGGCGAACCCGTGATGAACCAGGGCTTTCAAGATTGGAACCTTCTGGTTTTGAACATGATTGCCTGGTACGAAGGCAAGCCCTATGTGGAGGAGTTTTGATCGAATTATGCGCAAATGAATGATGGTAAGTTTGCGGTCAGGGCAGGGAGGGTGGAAATCTGACTGCCAAGATCTTTCGCGATGCAAGCCCAGCCTAGCGACAAAGACCGCCCCGGCACACTCTGCCAGGAATGCGTGCCGCCGTGGACCGCGTCGAAATTGGGCGCTACCACACCCTCAGTTGAATTGATGCCGCTTGTGCCGCGAATTGATTGCCCGAGATCAGAGCGAGAGCCTTGGCCTAGTTTTTGTCCTGCTTTATGGCCTAGCTGAAACCAAGCAACACCCTGAAAAAGGCCACAGGAAAAGCCATGGTAGGCCAAAAGCAGGCCACAAATAAATGAGCCTTTTGTGGTGTTTTTCAAACTCACAAAAGGCTTGATTATATTGATTAAAAGTGGTGGCAGGACCCGGAATTGAACCGGGGACACAAGGATTTTCAGACCTTTTTGGAAATTGGGCTAAAAACCTCGAAAATGCGGGGAATCCGCATGGATGTTGAGCGGAATTGGTGTCGGCAGGTTTTGGTTTCTTGCATATTTTTGCTCATTTTTGCTCTTTTTTGAACCGATTGTAGGTAAAAACGTAGGTATATTTTTTGGGGGTGATTTTCAGCGATGTTCACTAATTCAGGCGGTTGATGTGAGCAATGACTGAATGCACGCCTTGCTCGCGCTCTTGGCGTTCGGCTTCGGTCGGCGGGTCGTCAAAGTCGTCGGGCGGCTCGCTGTACTTGGCGACGAATTCTCGCATCGATTTGATGGCGGCGCGACGGGCCGCAGGGGTGAGTTGCTCGAACCTAGCCAGCCAGAGCTTGCGCCGTTCTTCGCTGAGGGCGGCGATTATCTCTTCGATGTCGGCTGGCAGTTTGATGTTCATTTTTTACAAGGTTCGTCCGGCACAAGGTTCGTCCGGCGGCGTTCGTTTGGCAAGTGTATTACGATTGCTCTGCGGCGTATTGGAGGTCGGCATCCTTGATGGCGGTGCGGACGTTGCCACAGGCGAACTGCGCAATCTGTTTGATGGCGCCTTCGGTCTGGAGCCAGCGGCGCAGAAGCGTTTCAATTTCGTCGCTGTTGGGTGGCTGGAGTTCAAACACGGTGAACCGGCTGCTGAAGCGCGGCTCGAAATCTTTCAGGGCGCAGTTGCTGGTGCAGAGGATGACGTTGCCGGGCGTTTCGTTGAGGTCATCGAGGAGGGTCAACATGCCGCCCTGGGCGGCTTTGGTCATCAGATC
>Ga0302320_10024078_pt1 | contig 11905 bp, 10 predicted proteins | sample Bog_T0_3_FD_202130 | JGI IMG/M metagenome (GOLD analysis project Ga0302320, IMG submission 202130) | Peat permafrost microbial communities from Stordalen Mire near Abisko, Sweden - Bog_T0_3 | ecosystem: Environmental > Terrestrial > Soil > Wetlands > Peat | place: Sweden: Abisko, Stordalen Mire... | reverse complement strand
AGCTGGCCGGGCCCGCCTTCGCCATGGTCGGTTTCGCCGTCGGCGCCGGATCCGTCGTCGCCATCTCCCTCCGTCAGAGGCTCACCCCGGACGAATTCATGGGACGGGTCGGCGGCGCCTGGCGCGGTCTCGTGTGGGGAGCGGCGCCGGTGGGCGCACTGGCGGCCGGGACCCTGGCCGCCGTCGGGAGCCTCCGGTTGCCATTGGTCCTGGCCGGGATCCTGCAGTGCGCCGTGGCGATCCTGCTGGCCCGCCCACTCGTCCACAGCCTGCGAGAGGACACCAGCCCGCCGACGTAGGGGTTCGAGAACTGATCCGACGTGCACCTTGCGCCGACCCCGGATCGCCCGATGGTGCGCCCTTGGCGGACCCAGAAGCGACGGCGAACCCTCCGTCAGGCACCGGCCGACGACGAATTCCGTCGTCGAACCGGCGGAGAGACCGACTCCCAGGCAGAACGGTCGTTTGGGCATCCGAGCACGACGGCGGAGTCCGGGGCCCGGGGGCTGACCGGAAACGACCGAATCTCAAGTCCTGAACAGATTCCGCCGATATTTGGAACGTGTTCGCAGATGGCGCCGATGCCATCACTACGTCCGCAAAGTCGGTGGGACCAATGGATGCGACGAAGGCTGTCGAGGATGGGTCCGTCGGTTCGCTGACGGTGCCTGCCGTCCCCGATGCCGGCGTCGAGGGCGCTGACGGTGCGCGCGCCGGCTGGTATTCGACCGCCGCCATCTACGCCTTCTCCCTCTGCATGGCTCTCGTGGCCGCCGCCCTCTGCCTGAAGGGCCCGCTCCACGGACTGGGTCCCTTGCGGGAATTGCTCCCCCCTGGCGCGATGTTCGCCATCGTCGCCGTGCTGTGGGCCTTCACCGACTGGGCCCCGGTGCAGTTGCACTACCGCGGCAACACCGTCCTGTGGGTCCTCGAAGACGGGCCGCTGCTCCTCGGGCTGGTTTTCCTCTCCCCCAACCTGCTCGTCCTGAGCACCGTTGGCGCTGTCGTCTTCGTGTTCGGCCTGCTGCGGCGCCAATCAGCGCTGAAGGTGACGTTCAACGTGGCCGGCGCCGCGCTGACGACCGCGGTCGCCGCCGTGGTCTACCGCGAGATCCTGGGCACGCACACACCGGTCAGCGGCCTCGGCTGGGTGGCGGCAGCCGCCGCCATGATCGCTTTCCAGATCGTGTCGGCCCTGGCCCTTCGGGTGGTCACTCTGCTGGCCGGCCAAGCACCCAAGAAGCGGCCGGGCCTCATGTTGCTGGCCAACAATGCGCTGCTGATGGCCGCCAGCATGTGCCTCGCCTTCGCGTTCCTCGACGCCGCGTGGTTCGACCCCTGGACGACGCTTCCCCTTCTGCTCGTCGCCGTGCTGATCATCGTGGCCTACCGCGGCTACACCCACCTCTCGCTCCGCTTCTCGTCCCTGCAGCACCTCTACGACTTCAGCCGGACCATGGGGAACGCGAACCTGGAACCGTCGTCGATGAGCATCGACGTCCTGCAGGAGGTCTGCACCATCATGCGGGCCCGGCGGGCCGAGCTCATCCTGGCGGAACCATCGGGGATCCCGCGCCGCGTCTCCTTCGACGACCGCGGGGCGTCGGGTATTGAGCCGATCACCCTCGACGAAGCCTCGATCGTGACCCAGACCATCGCCACGGGCCAGGCCTCCCTCCACAACTCTTCGGCCCAGGACCACGCGGTGACCGTCGATCCCATCGCCGGCGAGTACCGCGACGCCGTCGTCGCCCCGCTCATGAACCGGCACACGGCGATCGGCGCCATCATCGCCATCGACCGGGACGAAGAGCTGGACAGCTTCGACGACGACGACCTGCGGCTGTTCGAGACGATCGTCGCCACCGCCAGTGCCAGCCTGGAACGGGCCCGCCTGGTCGAGGAGCTTCGCTACGAGGTCGACTCCAAGTCGCACCAGGCCACGCACGACATGCTCACCGGGCTTCCCAATCGGATCCTCTTCTTGACCCGCGCTGCGACCGCCCTGAGCGAGAGCGGCGGGGTGGCCATTGTGCTGCTCGACATCGACCGCTTCAAGGACGTGAACGACACGCTCGGTCACGCCATCGGCGACCGCCTCCTGTGCGAAATCGCCGAGCGTCTCCTCCGCTCGGTCTCTGGGCGTGCCACGGTGGCCCGCCTCGGCGGCGACGAATTCGCCCTCGTCCTCTCGGACGTGACCGATCCGGAGCGGGCCATCGCCGTGGTGCACGACCTCAACGTCGAGATGCAGCGCCCCATCAAAATGGACGGCCTCACCCTGGCCGTCACCGCCAGCGCCGGCATCGCCATGGCGCCCGAGCACGGTGAAGACGTGTCGCTGCTGCTGCAGCGGGCCGACATCGCCATGTACCTGGCCAAGGAGCGCCGCAGCACGGTGGAGGTGTACTCGGTCGAGCACGACCAGAGCATGCAGCGCTGGCTCATGCTCGGCGGCCTCTTGACGCACGCGCTCGAGACCGGATCAGAGCTCAGCCTGATGTACCAGCCGATCGGGGACGTCAAGTCCCGCGACATCGCCTACGTCGAGGCGCTGTGCCGCTGGAACCATCCGGTGCAGGGATTCATCCCGCCGGAAGAGTTCATCGGGATCGCCGAACAAATGGGGCTGATCCCCCAGATCACCGATTTCGTCCTGAACGAGGGCTGCGCCCAGCTGGCCCGCTGGCGCGATGCCGGCATCACCATCGGTCTGGCCGTGAACGTGTCGGGGCGGGAGTTCGCCGACATCAACCTGGTCGACCGCGTGGAGGCCTGCCTCCGCCGCTACGACATCCCCGCCCATCTGCTCACGCTCGAAGTGACCGAGACCGAAATCATGGCCGACCTCGGCGCGGCGACCAAAGTGCTCTACGAGCTGTCCGCCCGGGGCATCAAGCTCGGCATCGACGACTACGGGACGGGCTACTCCTCCCTGCAGTATCTGCACAAGCTCCCGGTCAACGAGTTGAAGATCGACCGCTCTTTCGTGACCAACCTGCCCAACGAGGCCAGCAACCGCATCATTGTGCGCTCCTCCATTCAGATGGCGCACTCGCTCGGGCTCTATGTCATTGCCGAAGGGGCCGAGGACGAGCTCACCTGCGCCATGCTGGCCGAGGCCGAGTGCGACTTCATTCAGGGCTACTTCCTCTCCAAGCCGCAGAAAGCCGATGACCTCCAGGAGTGGATTTTGGGAGGCGCCAAGCTCGAGTTCGCCCCCGTCACCGAAATCCCGGGTTCGGAGGGTGCGGCGCTCATGCTGATGTCGAAGTCCGGCTGAGAGTTCGCCGACCGGCCTTTTCCGGCGGGGTGAGCCTCGGGGCCATCGCCTAGGCCAAAATGGGCCCGTGCGCCCGTCGATGACCGGCCCCCAGCGGGTGCAGCAGCTGACGTCACCCAGGCGGTGGCGCGCCGTCCGCAGCGTGTTCCTCGTCGTCGTGCTCTGTGTCGTCGTGCTCTGTGTCGCCGGAATCTGTGTCGCCGGAACGGCCTTGGCCACGGCAGGCCACAGGCCCGCCGCCGCCGCCGCCAAGGGCAATCCGCTCACGGCCAAGACACGGGCCGGCCAGCCCTATGTCACGCCGGGCCGCGGGGCGACGAAGGGCCCCATCGGGGCCAACCCTTCCATGGCGCACGGCGTCCAGCTGAGCATCCTCAACGGACTGCTCCACGGTCTGCCGATCTTCAACGGTGATTTCGCCGATCCCTACGCGCTCGTCGATGGTGACTCGCTCTACGCCTACGCCACGAGCACAACCGGGTCAGCCACCTTGCCACCCGCCCACATCCCCGTCCTCGCCATCACCCGCGCCACGGGATTCGCCGGCCACTACCTGGGCGATGCCCTGCCCACGGTGCCGGCGTGGACCGTCGCGGGCTATCAGTGGGCGCCGTCCATCTGGGCCCGCCAGGACGGCACATTCGTCATGTACTACTCGACGCCGGCCAACCATCCGCTCAATTGTGTCTACAACGACAAGGCCGCCGGGTGCGTCATGACGACACACGGGCCGAATACGGCGATGTGCATCTCCCGAGCCACGAGTACGAGTCCCTCCGGGCCGTTCCTGGACGACTCGAGCAGCGCGTTCATCTGCCCAGCGGCGCAGGGGGGCGCCATCGACCCCAGCATTTTCGTCGCCTCCGACGGCACGCCCTGGCTCTTGTGGAAAGCCGACGGTGACTGCTGCAACCTGCCGACCACCATCTACTCCCAACAGCTGTCGCCGGACGGCCTCTCGACCGTCGGTGCGCCGCACAAGCTCATCGGCGCCACCCAGGCGTGGGAGGGCGGCCTGGTCGAGGCGCCCTCGATGGTCCAGTCCGGCAGCACCTTCTGGATGTTCTATTCCGCCAATCTGTGGGGAACGCCCGACTACAGCATCGGCATCGCCAAATGCGCGTCGGTCACGGGTCCGTGCACCAAGCCGCTCGACCGCGCCTGGCACACGAGCACGAACAACGCCAAGGGGCAGGGGTACGGTGGGTCGGAGTTCTTCGTGGCCGGTGGCGGGCTCGTCTGGATGGTCCACCACGGACTCGTGCCGGGGCAGGCGGGCGACTACGCCGAGCGACGGCTCTACGTCGATCTGATGGTCTTCCCGGTCAATGGACTCCCGAAGCTCGCTGCTCGAGCGCCGGCGGCGGCCCTGGCCGTGGAGGCTCTGTACTACGACGACCCGGGCCTTCCTTCGCAACCCCAGGCGGCGTACCTCCACATGGTCTCCATCGTCCCGGGGACGTTCACCGGCGTGAGCACGCAAGCGAAGCTCAGTGATGGGAGTCTGGCGTGCACCGACTTCGCCCAACAGAAGAGCCCCGGTGCCATTCAGCGCTCGCTCGAGCAGCGCCGGCTCACCGCCTTCCAGTCCTACGTCGTCGGCGAGTTCGCGGCGGAATACCTCTGTTCGCAACAGCTCCCGCACGCCCTCGCCGACCTGCGGAGCGCACTGGTCGCCACTGCTCGCTGAGTCCACGGGCTGGCGGAGTCACCATATAAACCGCTTGCCGATGTATCGGCTACCGATATAGTGTGCAGCTCGATGCCCCAACCCCCGTCCGAGGAAGACCCAAAGACCCAGGCGGGCGAGCATTTCTCGGGCTTCGGGCGCTACGCCGGACCTGCCACACTCATCCTCTCGAGCCTGGCCGAAGGCCCCAAGCACGGGTACGCCCTGACCAAGGACATCGAGCGCTTCGCCGGGGTGCGGCTGGCCCCGGGGACGCTGTACGAGGCGCTCAGCCGGCTCGAGCGTCAGGGGTTGATAGATGCGATGGAGAGCGATGACCGTCGGCGCCCCTACAAGCTGACGGCCGTGGGTGCCGAAGCGCTGCGGAGCCACCTGGCGAATCAGCGACAGATTGCCGACGTAGGGCTACGTCGCCTCGCCGGGACGTGGGGCCCGGCATGAGGAGGACGGAATCGGTGCTCGAGAGCCGCGCCCATCGCCTTCTTCGCTGGTATCCGAAGGAGTGGCGGTCCCGGTACGGGGACGAATTCATGGGGCTCCTCGTCGCCGACATGCGGGAGCGGCGTCACTCCGTGCACCGATCGCTCGATGTGGCCCGAGGCGGCGTCGTGGCGCGGACCGCCGCGGCCGGCCTCGGCGGTCCCCCTCTCGACCCCGACGATGCGCAACACCGGAGCCTCATTGCGATCGGCAGCGCGCTGTCCATGTTCATGGTCTTCGCTCTCGCCATATGGGCGCAGCTCACCATCGGATGGCAGTGGTCACCACCGAGTACCGAAGCGACCTCCCTGGCCATGTTCGTGATGTCGGCTGCCATCGTGGCGGTGGCCGTGCTGTGCCTCGCCTCCGCCGTTCCGATCATCGGGTCCGTCGCGCTGCACCTTCGGCGACGTGGCGCCGGTGATCTCGTGCTGCCCTTGGTCGCCGTCATCGGAGGGATCACCGTTCTCGTCTTGGGCACGCACCACTTCGCCAACGGCTGGCCCGGCACAGGTGGGCATGCCTGGGGTCGCCAGGGCATGGTGCCCGGGGGCGTCGCCGCCTACGCCTGGGCCTCGACGCTGTTCGTGACGTCGTACTGGGCCCACCCGGCCGCGCTGGGCGACTTTCCGGCCACCGAGGTCGCCTGGATGCTCGTGAGCCCCGTTGCCCTTGTTGCCACTCTCGCCGGCATGGCCAAGGTCCTCCGGAGGCTCGACCTCTCACCGCGTGTGCTGCGCTACGAGAGACGGTTGACGATTGCCCTTACTTTGGCCATGGCGGCCTTCTTCACCGGTGCCGGCCTGTGGGTGTTCGACGGGGGACCCGGTCCGCGGAACCTCTTCCACATCGGAGCGATCGACGTGATCGATCTCGGCGCCCTCGCGCTGGCGTTAGTCGTGACGGGGCTGGCCGTACGCCGGGTGGGTGTCGCGACCGACCGGCTCTCCCCCATCTGACCCGGATCAACCGGGACAGTCCGCCCGCATCACCCAACCTCCCATGCACCCCGACCCCTCCAGCGAACGCCAGGCTCCACGGCAGCCACGCTGGACCCGGCGACAGATCCTGACGGCGGGTCTCGGTGGGGTGGCGGGGATCGTCATCGCCGGTGCGGCCGGTGTCGAGCTGGTCTCCCATGGCGTCCTACCGGGGAAGCAGGCACTGGACCAGCTGGAGGGAGGATGCTCAGTGAGCAGCCCGAAGCCGCAGTTCGCGCCACTTGGTCGTTCGCTCTCGGGTTCCTTTCATTCCCAGGCCCGCATGCGTGCCGTCGGGTACACGATCGCCTGGCCCCCCGGAACTGCGCCGGGCACTCCCTTGCCACTCGTCATCATGTTGCACGGCGAAGGCGGCAACCACACCAACGCGCTGAGTGGCATGCGGCCGAATGAGGCCGTTGCGCTCGTCATCGATGGCCGCCCACTGCCGCCGATGGCCATCGTGACGGTCGACGGAGGCAGCGGCTACTGGAACCCCCATCCCGGCGACGACCCCATGGAGATGGTCGTCTCTGAGCTCATCCCAATCTGCCAAGGCATGAATCTCGGCCGGGAACCTCGGAAGATCGGCACCATGGGGATCTCCATGGGTGGGTACGGCGCCATCCTGCTTGCCGAGAAGTTCCCAGACGTGATCCGCGCTGTGGCCGCCATCAGTCCTGCCATCTGGACCAGCTACGAACAGGCGCGGGCCGTGAATCCCGGCGCCTACGCCTCGGATGCGGACTTCGCCGCCGACGATGCGATTACGCACACAGGACCACTCTCGAACACGCCTGTCCGCGTCGCCACTGGGAACGACGATCCATTCCATCCCGGCGTTCTTGCTCTCGCGCAGAAGCTGCCCCACACAGCGACGGTCGTGCTGTCGAACGGATGTCACACCGGCCCCTTCTTCAACTCCCAAGAGCCGCAGTCCTTACAGTTCCTCGGCCAGCACCTGACTGATTGACATCATCCGCCGCGGAACACTTCCTCTCGCCGGTGAATCATGCGAGGAATTCTTCTGATGCAAGCCGGCCTGTTTGTCGCACTTTGGATATGCAGTGGATGCACCGGAGGAATTGGGCAGAGCCACCCGACAGTCACAGGGGTTCGACCTAGGTATCAATTGCATACATCGCGACCGATGTCTGGTTGAACGAAGTCGCAGTCAATCGAGAGCCCGTCAGGGATGCCGCGAAGACAAGTGAGAGTCGATCTGGGTCTTGCCCGATGACGACCTCGAAGTCAGGGACCTCATCGAGCACACGCCGTTCCCGAAACGCATCGTAATTCCTGAGCGTTTCCTCAATGTCAGCGAGCTTCACACGGGTCGATACTTCCCAGCCAAGCGATCGCACGCCGCTCGAACTCCGACCAGGGTGCAGTGAATGCGGTGACTCTCGCAGGATCAACACCGACGAACCCGATTCGCCTGTGCCCAGGATTGCGATCTGATCCTCTCGCAGCACCTCATCGACACTGAGTACCCGTTGATAGAACTCGCTCGAATGGTCGAGATTGGTGACGCTGACCACCGCGGTCTGCATCACCATTGCTGGGGGTTCATCCTTCATCCCATCCCCTTTCACGCTGTCCAGACGCAACCTTTGGTCACGAATCGCAGTAGATCCGACGCAAGAACAGCTCGTCTTGGCTCCGGCCTATGTTGTTCAACGCGAGCCGTCCAATCGCAGCACGGCCTTGTACATCTGAGCCGAGGAAGGGGGCGGGGGTAGCTGCCCTCCACCCGGTGCCGCGAACGCCTGAAGGAGATAGCCAACGAGACGGGGCGCCGATCTTGGGGCCAGCTTCCCGGTGGCAGCCACGACACCAGCACTAGCCATGAGCAAAATGATCAGATCTTCAGGAACAAAGTCCTCCCTTAAGGCACCAGCCTCCTTGGCCCTTCGCACCAGCTCCGAGAAATCCTCAAATGCCTGCAGACGTGCAGCTTCGAACCGCCCGACAGACGGAAACGTCATCGTCAACACATCGCTGAATCCTCGATCAGACAACTGCATTGAGCACAGCGACCTGACGTAACGGCAGAAGCCGTGCCAGGGGTCAGGATCGTCGAGTGCCTTCCGGGCCCCGCTGGCGAACAGCCACATCTTCTCCTCGAACGCGCCAGCAACAAGGTCAGCTTGGGTCGGATATCGCCGTTTGAGAGTTGCCATTCCTACCCCCGCCCTTCGGGCGATCTCCTCCCTCGTCACGTCGATGCCGCGCTCGGCGAAGAGTTCCCGAGCTGCCTCGACTATTCGTTCGCGGTTGAGTTCGGCGTCGGCACGCAATGAGGGTGCCTTCTGGGTCTTGGACGGGACCATGGACAGAGTGTATCGGTTCAACTGGCAGTTACCTACCACTTGTGTCCCTCTTTAAGTGGAAGAGCATTACCACTTGACAACCACCGCCATCGGGTAGAAAGTGGAAGTACGCCACCACTTAGTCGAAAGAACGTCAAGGAGAAATGGTCATGAGCACAACCCACGATGTAGTCCGCGCTTTTTGGGAGAGCTACAACGAACACGATCTCGACAGGAGCTGGGAGCGTTACATGTCGCCCGATCTTGAGAACCACGCCTTCGGAGGGGCCTATGACCGTGAGGCCTGGTTGGGAATCGAAAAGGGGTTTATCGCCGCCTTTCCCGATGTTCATCTCGAGGTTCTCGCTCAGGTGACAGAGGGGGATCTTTCCGCCACCCGGGTGGCGATGACCGGGACCCAGAAGGATGAGTTCTACGGGGTCCCTGCCGCTGGTGCTGTCGGAACACTGCGAGTGACGTTCTTCGACCGCGTGGCCGACGGCAAGATTGTCGAGCACTGGGCTGACGCCGACATCGGCGGATTTCTTCAGCAACTGAGCGGCGCCGCCGCCGTCGCCTTGGCCTGAACATCACCCGCTCTTGACCAACCGAAGGAAATCGGCGAGGACGTCGAGCAGATACTGAGGACGACGGTTAATCGCCGCGGCGGAGTTGATCGCTGTGGGTAAGAGACCATCGCGCTGGAGCCCCCGAGTCTCGCAGCACCAGAAGCATCAATCAGAGGAGCACAGTATGGAAATCGGAGTGTTTACCTTCGCCGACGTCAGTCCCGAGCCGGGCGGCATCGACGCCGCTCAGCGGCTCCCCGAGCTGGTCGAGGAGATCGAGTTGGCCGACCAGGTGGGACTGGACGTGTTCGGGATCGGCGAACACCATCGTCCCGACTTCGCCGCGCCAGCACCCCCGATACTGCTGGCGGCTGCCGCCAGTCGGACTTCACGCATCCGCCTCACCAGCTCGGTCACCGTCCTCAGCTCGGAGGACCCGCTCCGGGTCATGGAGCAGTTCTCCATGCTCGACTCGCTCTCCGGGGGCAGAGCCGAGATCATGGCCGGCCGGGGTGCGTTCACCGAGACGTTCGGGCTTTTCGGCTACAACTTGCACGACTACGACGAGCTGTTCGCAGAGAAGATCGAGCTCTTGTTGGCCCTGCGCAGTGGCCGTCCAGTGACCTGGTCCGGCAAGCACCGTGCCCCGCTCCTGGACGTTTTGGTCCATCCGGCCCCGGTGCAGCAGCCGATCCCGGTGTGGTTGGCGGTAGGCGGTAGCCCCAACTCTTTCGTGCGCGCCGGTCGCCTCGGCCTGCCCTTGGCTCTGGGCATCGTGGGAGGATCGCCGGCCCAGTTCGCCCCGGCCATCGATCGCTATCGGAGAGTGCTCAATGAATCCGGGCACCCCCAGCTGCCGGTGGCGATTACCCAGCACGGGTTCGTAGCGAGCACCACCCAGGCGGCGGCCGATATCTACTACCCGGCCGACGCCGAGGTAATGAACCGCATCGGCCGTGAGCGGGGCTTCGCTGCGACCTCGAGGGCAGAGTTCGATCGCAAGATCCTCTCCGATGGCCCTTACATCGTCGGATCCCCAGATCAGGTGGTCGAGAAGATCCTCCTTCAGCACGAGATCTTCGGCCATCAGCGCACGCTCTTCCAGCTCGCCATCGGCAGCGTCGGCCACGCCGATCTCATGCGTGCCATCGAACTGCTGGGCACCGAGGTGGCCCCCGCGGTCCGTGCCGAGCTCGGCTCAGACATGAGCGCGCCTGCCGCCATTGGTGCCGTCCGCTGACAGCCTTCCGTATCCCCTTGATGACCAACACGAACTTCTACAGATTTTGGAGACCCTGACATGACCCCTGAAGAGCTTGTCCGCCGCCGCGTCGAAGCGATCAACACCGGAAATTTCGAGGCCTTGGGCGACGTGTTCACACCCGACGTCATCACCCACTACGGCAGTGGCGAGCCCGTGCACGGTATTGATGCGCTGGCTGACCTGATGTCTGGTTTGGCCGCCTTCAGAGACCTGGCGGCGACGATCGAGGAGCTCGCCGTCGACGGTGACCGGGTCGGCGCTCGCTACACCACTCGAGGCCGTCAGCAAGGCGAGTTTCTCGGCATCCCCAACACAGGTGCAAGTGTCGAATTCGGAGGAGCGGGCATCCACCGCATCGAGGACGGAAAGATCGCCGAGGTGTGGACCGTGGACGACTGGGCCGCCCTGACCCGGCAGATCCGTACCGGCCATTCCGGCGCTCCGGTCAGCACGCCGAGCCACTCGATGCAGCAGGCCAGCCCCGAGACCGTTGCCAGAAACAAGCAGGCCGTGTCCCACTGGATCAATCTGGTCAACGCCCGAGCCTTCGAGCGGCTTTCCGAGGACTGGTCGCAGGACGTCACGGTCAATCAGGGCCGTGACGTAAGCGAGACCATCGGGCTCGACGCCCTGGTGAAGCTGCTCAAGATGTTCTACGTGGGAATGCCTGACTTGCAGATCGACGTCGAGGACGTGGTCGGAGCGGGCGACATCGTGTTCTTGCGCACCAGCAGCCACGGGACCCACCTCGGTGAACTCTTTGGCATTCCAGGCACCGGTCGTCCCGTCAGTTACAAGGGCATCGCTACGTACTACCTAGCCGATGGCAAGATCACCCGCGAATGGTTCAACGACGACATGTTCGCCTTGCTGCAGACCATTAGTCCAACCGCCGACAACCTCCAGCGGGAGCCGGTCTTCTAGCACCGAAGGATCGTCCATTGGTGACCATTGTTTTGGGCGACCTACCAGCTAGCCCACTCGTGAGCTCCGTTGAACGAGAGATCCCAACAAGCAAAACGGTACGGAGATTTCGATGAGCGGCTCGGGTAGGTAACGGACCGACTGGATTGCTCAGCAACCTGATACGGCACAAAAGGATCGCCCTGGGGATTCCGGAACGTCGAGAATGATCGAGTCCGTGCCTAACTCTGTGCCGGCTCATCCGTGAACTCGCAGAGCGGCGCCACAATCCGAGGAAAGCTCCGGGGGAGAGACTCGAACTCTCAACCTAGCGGTTAACAGCCGCTTGCTCTGCCATTGAGCTACCCCGGAAAGGGTCCAGAAAACCGACCCCGAACGATATCAGCGGACTACACCGCCATCG
>Ga0302320_10024075_pt1 | contig 11907 bp, 12 predicted proteins | sample Bog_T0_3_FD_202130 | JGI IMG/M metagenome (GOLD analysis project Ga0302320, IMG submission 202130) | Peat permafrost microbial communities from Stordalen Mire near Abisko, Sweden - Bog_T0_3 | ecosystem: Environmental > Terrestrial > Soil > Wetlands > Peat | place: Sweden: Abisko, Stordalen Mire... | reverse complement strand
GGAGATGAGAAGTCCATATGTTTGTATGTCTGCAAGACAGCCTGGATCCTGTAGTCGAACGATGCTCCCTGAACGACTGACGTGACGGTGACCACCGCGCCCTGGGCATTTGCCGTTATAAGGCCCGCGCAGTTGATGTTCAGTGTGTCTGCGAGAGTCTGCCCCAGGAGCCCAGTCGTCGATCCTTGACTGTAATCCACATTTTGATCACAACTGTTGATGCCATCTTCGATTTCAACTGTAAAAACGCCTTTATCGTAGACAAGCGCCCCGCTGACCGTTGCGGACTGTTCCGTCCCGGCAAAGGTAAATGTGGCGCTTGCATAGCCGGAACCGGGTGAGGTTTTCCCGTTATCCGTTTCGGTATTCATCCAGCCTCGCGGGGAGTATTTGCGGGCAATGCTGACCACCCCGTTGGTGTTGGCCGAGGAGATGCCCAGGCCGGCATTCACCAGGTGACCGAGGGGGTCGTAGCCTGTGTTCGCATTTGCCTGCACCAGTGTCGGCGCACTCAAATATGTACTCGTGCTCCAGGATGAAGGCTGGCTCTGAATCCAGGTGTGATCAAGTCGCCCAGCTCCGTCAAAGATGCTGCCCCAGCTTACGGGTGGCAGTGTGGTTGACGTGCCAGGAATACCGTTGTTTGCGCCGATGACGTCACCAGCAACATCGTAGGTGTAGTTGAAGGAATACGGAGTTGTGCAATTGGCGGCCAGCGGGCACTGCGCCTCCCCGGCGGTCCGCCCCATAGCATCGTGGGAAAGTTCGGTGCTGGTGACCGCTGTTGTGGGCGGTGCGCTCAGAGGCTTGTTCGGTCCCGAGCATGTTGAACCGGCAGCCTGGGTCCACTCCATCGTCAGGTTGCCAATTGGATTGGCATCGGGGGAAGCCGAGCCCGCGACGTCGTATTGCATGCACGCTGTCGGGTCGCTGGTGCTCGTCGAACCGGCGCTATACGTTTTTTGAAACAGCCGGTTCAGAGTGTCGTAGTTGTAGCTGACCGTCACACCCCGCGCGTCCGTCTTTGCGCCCAGGTTGCCGTTGACATCGTAACCGGGTGTGCAATTGCTGCCATTGGCGGCTGCGCCCGCGGTCGTCCCATAGCAGACGTAGCTGGTCTCTGGATTGTACGACTGGAGCAGTTGCCCAAGACTGTCGTACGTAAAGCTGCGCGTGCGAGCGATGTCTGTGCCGCTGATGCCATTCTGCGTAACGGAAACCAAGTCGCTCAGACCATCGTAATTGTATTTCGTGATCATGCTCGGAGCCTGTGCCGCTCCGTTCGGTTCCACGACTTGAGTGAGCCTGCCAAAGGCATCCGAGGCACGCTGCCAGTGATTGCCGTTCTCATCTGTCGAATCCACCCAGGTACCCGTCACGCTTCCTGCTGTCGAGTTTGGGCTTATCAGGGAACTGCAATTTGCAACCGAAGGCGTTGAAGCGACTCCGTTATAGCAGGTTTGGAGAACGCTGGTTTGGTCCGCTTCGATTTCCTTGATTTGCCTGCCCAGCGCGTCATAGTAAAGGGTGGCGATCCCGTATGTCGGATCTGACGTGGAGCGGTACGGATTGGTTTTCGTCCAGACGCGGCCCATCCCGTCATACGTGGTATTCACAATGTCTGCGCCGTCAGGATCTGAGGTCAGTTCAGTCTCAGTGACGTGCCCCATCCCGTCCATGGTGGCGACACTCGTTTCCAGGGTATTTGATGAGTTCACAACTTTCGATGTTGTGACGCTGGGGACTGAATCGTTGTAAGAAATGGTCGTTTCGCCGCCGTCGGGATCGTTCACCTGGGTTGGCCGGTTCAGCGGATCGACGTATTCATAGGCTGTAGACCGTCCGTTCTCGTCCGCTGAACTCGTGACGTATCCGGTTTCGTAGTTGTAATAGAAGTTCTCCTGGTGGGCGACGTTCACCGCTGGGAACTTGATGTTTGTTACATACGCGTTCGAGTTGCCGGCGGCATTCGGCTCACCGTTGGACTGATCCGTGTAAGAGTAGGTCGTGGTATATCCCGCGCCGGCACTGGCGATGTCACTGCAAGAGGAATTGCCGCATGGGTCGGTCTTCGACAGCAGTTGGCCTGTCTCGTCGTAGCTGTAGGTTGTGGTTGAGTCCTGGCAGGATTGCGTTGCTGGCGCCAGTGGAAAGCAGCGGTTGATCTTTTCCGTTACGTTGCCCCGGCTCAATTTGGATGCCGAACCGAAGTTGGTTTCGTCGTGCGTTCCGCTTGGTGTGCTCGCCGCGGTTACAGACGGCGTTCCCGGCGTGCCACAGACGGCGGTCCCGCCATCGTAGAGGTAGTCCGTCTCGGAGACGCGGGTTCCCGACGAATTGTAGACAATTTCCTGGCAGGGGCGATCAAAGAGGCTTGAAGTGGGCTGGACGCCAACGATGTTGTTTGGGAATACAGTCTTCCCGAACGCCTGATACGCGATCTTTGTTTCACGGGAAGGAGTTATCGTTGGTTGTGAAGGTGCCGTAGGCTGCGAGGCCGAGATTCCCCAAAATCCTGGGCACGACGCGGCGGTTACCAAACCAAAGTCGTATTCCTTCTTGTCGGTAATCTGGAGGCCGGGGCCATAGGTGTAGAAAGTGGCGGTCGATGGTCCCGAAGGACCAACCGTGTCTACTTCGCACGCCAATTCAAACTGGTCGTACCAGCCCTTCGTGACCGTTTTCAAAACCGTGCCGTTGGTATCGTAGGTCACAATGCTTGTTTCTACGGCTACCGGGGAAGACGCCGTACTGTTGCCGCCCATCAGTCCGGCGTAGGTATAAACCGTATTAAAGGCCGTCCCTCCTCTTAACCAATCGGTGGTTTTCACGGTCGTCGTCTTGCTGGTCCAAAGCATGCCATTCCAGGTAGTGGGACCATAGCTGAAGTCCTGCTGCTGGGCGAGGGTGCCTCCACTAAAATAGACATATCGATGCGCGACTACGACATTGTCCACCTCGGCGCCGCAGGCGTTAGGTAATGGAATTACAGGCTCGGGCGAGCCCGTTGGGTTTTCAAAATACTGTCCCTTTCCATTGAAGGTCACTGACGAGGACAATGGGTTTATGCCATAGGTGTACGAGATCGAGCCCCCGGCCGGATACGTTACCTTGCTCAAGGTTCCGTATTGCGGGTCGTATGTGAATTGATAAGACCGACCATTGGGAAGGCTGATCTCTGTAATCGCTGGCTGATTCTGCGCGCCGGTCCCAAATGCCCCAGTTGGACATTGCCCGGATGTGTTGGATTCATTTTCATTCAGTGAATAACCACTGTATGCCTGGGGGGTCCAGGTAAGCATATAGGGCGTCGTCATCCCAGAAGCGGAAATCGTGCTTCCATTCACTCCAAAATTGGGTGCGCTGATCACGGAACGGCCAGCCGTATCCGTGTACTCCACACCAGGTGTGTTTACTCCAGTCTGTGCGAAGCCAAGTTCGTTGCCATTCCGATCTTCAACGCTTCCGAGAACGCTGCAACCTCCTGTTTCTGTCACTGTGTTGCAATTGAAGTATCCAGAAAAGGAATATACGGTCCCATCAGCCCCGGCAACCAGAATAGTTCCATCGCCATACGAAGGCGCAGTGAAGGGAGTTGGCGGTCCCGGTGGTGTTGGGGGGAGATTTGTCAGCCCTGCCTGATACATATCGTCAGCAGCGTAATACTGCTGGTTCTCGTAGCCCGACTGCAGGCATGCCTGGTCGACGGGGTAGTTGACTCCGTCAGCCGTATAAATGAAATTGTTGTACATGTAGGAGAGGTTGAATGGATGGTCGGCTCCACTCGCGTCTGTAAAGTTGTACCCCGTAGTGTGGCCGCAACTGGTTGAGCCGTCCGGAGGCAGGGTGGGCCCACCAGTTACTGGATTGTACATACTCTGCGCTGGAAAAACGGTGTAGATTCTGCTGATATTGGGCACACCGTATGACCAGCCTCCTAGAGTCAATGCACCGTAATTGGGCAGAAATTCGGCTCCCCAACCAGTTTGCCAGGCTCCGGTGAGCACGAGCGTCTGATTTGAGTTGTAGTTGACTGAAAACGGCGCAGTGATCTGGCGTCCGGCAGGCACCGGAACCTGAATCCTGAGATTGACCGCTCCGTTTTCAGGGTTGACGGTTTCATTCAGCATTTTCAAGTAGTCGTGCCCCACGCCCTCGGTCGGCGGTGAGACCGTGTCAGTGGGATTCACGATCTGGGCTTCCATGGGCAAGCAGGCGCAAATTGCCAGACATGCAAGCAGGGCAAGGCGGTGGCTAAGACGCCTGCGCAGCGGCTCTTGATTGAAGATCGAACGATAGTTTGGCAATCCGGGTTCCTCCCGCAGTCTGTGGATGCTGCGACTAGCATTCTGCGCATTGCGCTCTTTGAAGCTGCCAAAGCACATTGTTTTTGAGCGGTGCTGAGAGTAGCGTGAATTGTTCTTTTAAGTCAAGTTAAGAACGATTCCAGTGTGTTATGAATCACACATTGGAAGCAGGTAACCAGTATTGTTGATTGTTATGGTAATAACACAAGTAGAAAAGCTTTGACGCAGCCAGAACTAGTTCTAGATGCCGTTCAGGTTGTTCCCGAGAAATTCCCGGTAATCTACAGTACCTATTTGGACAAGCACCTGGTTGACGTCTTGTGGGTCTTTCGTGCAGGTTATTTTGCGTTCTTGGCGGCATAAGCGGCGGGCGTGAACTGGGCGAGGGTTTTGATGGGGCGGTCCGCGAGCCCAGGCAGGACATCTGCCAGGTAGTTGCTGATTGGCACTCCGAGCCTGCGGCAGCTCCACGACCGAGAAGATGGCTGCGATCCTTGGACCGGCTTCCTTGCTGCCGAGACGGAGCCAGTTGCGGCGACCGATGGCTATCGGGCGCATCGAATTCTCAGCCAGGTTGGTGCTGAACTCGAGTTCTGGATATGTGAGGAACAGTGTTAGCTTGCTCCATAGCGATAGCGTGTAGTTGGCGGCGTGGCCGGCGGTGCTCTTGGGCAGGGCCTTCTTTTGCAGGGACAGCGACTCGGCGCGAATCTGCTCCATCACCCTAAAGATCACTGCAAACGATTGCGTTCGCGCAAGATGGGGCAGAGCGGCCGAAACCGCGTGGCGGCAGCACGGCTTTTCGCTCAGAACGAAAAACCCTAATATCGTTTTGCTCAATAGTTTTGCCGACGGATGGCAGGTTCCTATTTCCACCATCCGATGCTTGGCGATCTGTAGATTCCCGGATGGGAGGTGAATGTCATCTTCGGAAACGGCACGAACCTTACCCTCTGGTGTCCAACGGCTTCAGCAACGCCAGCAAAGCAAATCCGGGGAGATAAGCTGAACGAGAGCACAGGAATTACAGCGTACAGGGTACTGGCCCAGCGCGCATGCGATGGCGACCTCCGTAGTCGATTCCCGGCTTGATTCCGCCCGCTCGCGAATTGATTCCATCTGTTCATGCACGATTGCGCCGAGAGCCGGCCGTTCAGACTCCTCCGGGCTTGATGGATGCGGGATCGAATTGGTCAGAAGCCCCTGCTTTGCAATTGCTTTTTGCCTTAGCAGCCCGCAAACTCGTCGGATATGAGTCTTTTCACGGCCAGCACTTGCGAAACACTGTCGTCATTTGGCAGAGTGGCCCAGCGGTAGATGCGGGAATGGGCAAGGACCAACATCAGCGAGATTCTCACTGCCGCAAATTAGTCATTCTAAGAGATTGAGCCTGAGTTGATCACGGGCATCTTCCTGCGAGTCGCCCTTCAACAATTGTGCTATATACGTTCGGTAGAATCTAACCTCGGCGGCGATGCTATCCGATCCTTCAAGAACATCGAAGGCGCCCAGCAGGGTTTCTTGCGTCTCAGAAAGGAGAATACCGGCACTGAGAATTATGCTGAGCGGCACAATGATGAAATCGAGCGCGAATCTTCCCAACCCTTCATCGGCCAGCCGTCATGCTTCGCGCTATCCACGATTCTCGCGAAACAGCCGACCGCACGCTTCAGAAGATCCGGACGTTCCATCACGTCGTGCGGGAACGCTGTGTCGGATACATGAAATGCGAGCACGTCCGAGCAAAGATCACGGACGACGATTTCTGTTACACGGCATCTGGACAGTTTCTTTTTCTCATTGCGCCCCACGGTTCGATTTGTCGCGATTTATTCGGCTCCCCTCCATGCACTGAATCCACTACTGCCTCCGGCACCTCCATCACGAAAACTCCTTTGATTCCTGCCGGTTGGCGCATTCTCGTTCCTGGCATACAGTTCTGATGTATACTACATCACGAACAGAGAACGGCATGTCCCCTCAGACGAAGAACGCAACCAGAGCGAAGCGCAGAGTCGTTGCTCCCGCAGAGAAGCGGACTCAGGTCCGGCTCACTGTCGATTCCAAATTCACCAAATCACATTTCAACCAACTTTTTGCCGTGCTTAAAATCCGCAAGAAGAATGCCCTGGCCGAGCACATCATCATAGGCTTCAAAACCAAGGCGGCACAGACGCAGATTCTGGCGTTTTATAACGGCCCGTGGCTGGACATTCCATTTCAAAGTATCGACACTTCGTTCGTCTTTCCTTTGACCCACGAGATCGCCGATGAGCTGGAGAGAGTCGGCGGGGAGATTCTCGGCGGCGTAAATAAGTCCAAGACATTTCGTGTGATGGTGGCCTACTTCGCAGCCGTTTATAAACTCAGGACGCCAGTCCAATCCACATTCGCATAGTTTCGTCGTCAGGAAATCGTGCTGACGGCGACCGCATCCGCGAAGTTGTGCAGCCGCCCGTGCGTCTCCCTCGTTGGCCCTGTCCGCTACCCATGAGCGGAGGTCTTTGGGAGATTGCTCTTGCCGCCTCTGTTGAATGGCCAGCTTCAAGGTGCGTACTTCGAGAACGGATTGGGCCGTAACCGAGTTCACGAAGAGTATACGAAGCACAGTCTATCCATTGTTCTCTCGTCGGCATCTCTCCCGGCGGCCACCAGAGTTCGTAATGACATCCCGGTTCATCACATCGCCGATTCTTTTCCGCTGTTGCCTGCATCACGTAAGCGGCAGTGTCGAAGTCCAACAGATTATTGGAAAGAAGTACGTTCCCTCTCAGAGAGGATATGCCTGTCTCTGAATCGCGCTCAGTAGTCATGTATTGCGCAAGACGGCGAAAACTACTTCGGCTTGTACGCGTTCGTTTCGACACTTTTGCGATTATTCTTCCTCGATGTGGAGAGAGATTACGTTCTTCACCTGTTCTCGTATTGCAACGAGCGTGATGTTCAATTCGTGCCGCAGGTCATTGTCATTGCCAAGAACTTTCAATTGTTCAAGGCAATGTTTTTGCAGACCAGCGAGGCAATTCAGGTCCGAAATTGCATCCGTGTGTATTCTCGACCGCATGCGTATTCCCAATGCGGCGCGGCGAATGTATTCGCTGAGTGTGAGCGCCGCTCTGTTCGTTTGTGCGACCAATGTTGTCTTTTCCTCATCCGTGGCACGAATGTCGATTCGTGAGGTGACGTTGCGTGCTCTTTTTGGTCTTGACATGCCATGTCTCCGAAAATGATGTGGGGTCTCGGGGTGAAGCCCTGAGCAAGATGCGCAACCATTTCTCCGAGTAGCCGCAGGCGGATTGGAGAAATGGTGGTGGGTGCGCGGAACCCCGAAGGGGTTTTGTGCGCACAGCGCCCATCTTGCCGTCACTTCTACCCAATTTCCTATCGCTAGCATCATACATTTTGGACATCATTCACAGCAATAAAGTATCATGCTTGTGTATGGAGAATGAAGATCGTCGTAGGGTGTAGGTGCTCTCATCTCATGATCTTGAGGGGCTTCGTACATTCCTCAAGGAAAAGGCGAATGAACCCGTTCCGCAACCCGCTTCGTACATGATCGGCGGGGTTGTACGGGCGGTATTTCCTGAACTGTGTGAGTTGCGGAGACGGGGATACTCACTCAACATGCTGGTCAGTATTTTTGAGGAGAATGGCTTGAGAATCACCGCAACAGCATTGTCGGGCTCCATGAAGAAATTGAATGAGGAGACTGAAGGTGTGTTGGCAATCGAGGGCCCTAAAGGGAAGTCACAATCTTCGACACGTGCTTCGGAAACGCGTCGACATTTGGCAATGAAGCCGGACGTATCGCTGTAAGAAGGGGCGATGCATGGCGCGAATACTCAGTCGAACGGGCAGCAAGGATTGCGTTGGGGGTTGCAAAACAGGCGACGCACAGAATCGAATGGTTGCGTCGCATAGTGCTCAACGTTCGTTGATAAGGCTACATGATGCTCTTGCCGAGCGGCCATCTATACCACGTCTTTTTGATGGATACAACTGAGGTTGTTCCGGACAAGAACGACATAACCGTGCAGGGCAATTGCAGAAAAGTCAGACAAAATACGCGACTGAAGGAAGGTTGGCAGTGGCTAGTTTGCAGGCGGATCTGACGGATGCTGTGGTGGGTGCGCTCAGTAACGCCGTGCACAAATTAGATGCAACCCAACTAACGAGGTAAGAGGATGCCGAAGAAGATTCTGAGACTGCCAATCGTATTGGATCGCACCGGCTTGTCACGCAGCACCGTCTATCAGCGCGTGACCGAAGGAAAGTTTCCCCGGCCAGTATCGCTCGGGGCCAGGGCTGTCGGCTGGATCGAAACAGAGGTGGAGGAGTGGATTGCCCGGCAGATAGAAGTCAGCCGTGAAATCAGAGGGCAGCGCGCTGGCGTGAACCCGTTGTCTTCAAGATGATGTCCGGGGCCAGATTCCGACTTGCCAGAATCTGGGACTGGATTGCAGGGCGCGGCCTGATTCTCTGCCGGCCGAGTTGACTGGATGGCTACGCCGCAGTTCCACGGAAGGGAAGCACTTTGCCCCCGCGCTGGGCACGCTCCAGAAAGTCCGCCCAGTCCTGCATCATCCTGGCGCGTGGCTCCAGGTAAAGGGCATGATTGTACGCCGCGCTAACCGCGTTCCGGGGAGCGTGAGCAAGCTGCAATTCTATATGGTCATGCGCGTAACCCTGCTCGTGCAGAATGGTGGACGCCAAACCACGGAAGCCGTGGCCGGTCATGCGGCCTTTGTACCCCATGCGCTTTAACGCCGCCAGAATGGTGTTGTTGCTCATCGGTTGGGCAGTATCGAAGTCGCCGGGGAAAAGCCATTCGCTGTCTCCAGCCAAGTCACGCAACATCTCTAGCACTTCCAATGCCTGCGTTGCCAGCGGCACAATGTGCGGGGTCCGCATTTTCATGCGCTCTGCCGGAATGTCCCAACGGGCATTCTCCAAGTCAAATTCCGCCCATTTGGCTTCAATCAATTCGGTGGTGCGCACAAAGGTCGTGGCCATCAACTTCATCGCCAACCGTGTGACCTGCTTTCCCTGATAAACCTCGATGCGTCTCAGCAGGGTCGGAAGTTCCTTTGCGTCGATCCGGGCGTAGTTGGTCTTTGGTATGGATTTCAGTATGTCGCTAGGGCGAATTTCGGTGGCCGGATTGCGTTTGGCATAACCGTGGGCTATTCCGTAGCGAAAAACCTGTCCCACGGTCTCCAGAGCGCGTTTGGCAATATCCCGTGCCCCGCGATCCTGAATTGCGTTGGCCATCGCGACCAGTTCCGGCGCCTCGATCTTTGCAATGGACCGCGCACCAAGACAGGGCAGAATATCGGCCGCCATGCGCCGCCGAACGGAATCCACGTGGCGCGGGCTTTTTCCCTCCTGCCAATGCTCCAGCCACTGTGCGGTCACGCTCTGGAACGAGTTCTCGACCGCTACTTTCTCCGCAGTCTTCTCGGCCTTCCGTAGCGCCATCGGGTCAACGCCTGTCGCCAGCAGCTTGCGCGCCTCGGTGTGGCGCTCTCTGGCCTGCGCCAGCGAAACGTCCGGGTACTTTCCCAACGACATGAGCTTCTCTTTGCCCTCAAACCGATAAGACCAGCGCCACAACTTGCCGCCGGTCGGCTTGACCCAGAGGTAAAGTCCGCCTCCATCGCCCATGCTGTAGGCTTTTTCTGCCGCTTTTGCCCTTTTGATCTCCGTATCGGTCAATCCGGCCATGTCCATTCCTCCCCGTTCAAGGATAAGTACACCCACTTCAAGAACAGGATACACCCAAAAATACACCCACCAGAACACGGCTGCACTCGGATGCATTTGGACGCAAAAAGACGTAAATCATAGTATTTGCTAGGCTTTACGTCCTTCTATTGGACGTCATTGGATGTTCTTGGAAGGGTTTCTGGCGGAGAGAGGGGGATTCGAACCCCCGGTACAGCTTTTGACCGTACAACGGTTTAGCAAACCGCCGCCTTCAGCCACTCGGCCATCTCTCCGTCAAGTAAATCCGCTTTATTTTGAACGTCTTACAAGAAACTTGTACTCGCGTTCAACGACTCCAGTTGCATATTAGTTGCATAGTCGCTTTTCGGGGACCTGCATCTGCTGCTAGGAGGCTGCGAATCTACGGCTTCCCCCATTGTATATGACTCTTGGATACCCATGCACACATTGTCGAGGCTGCCGTGGAAGGCGCCGTCCTTCGTCTGCGTCCAATCATAATGACCATGCTGGTGGCCACTCTGGGCCTGCTGCCCGCCGCGCTGTCGCATGCGATCGGCTCGGGCTCGCAGCGGCCCTTCGCCATCGTGATCGTGGGTGGCCTGCTTGCCAACCTGGTGATCGGCATCTTCCTGCTGCCGACGCTGTATGTATGGGCAGCCCGCGAGAACGACATCTTGCCGGCGGTCGAGGACGGTGAGGAATTCTGAGGTTTCCTCAGAGGCTGCATCGGCAGTGGAGGTGAAATAGTCAAGCTAATCTGATTTGTCGCTGGAAGTTGGCTTCTCGAACGTCTTCCTCAGGGTCTTTGAAATGCCGCATTTGCCGTTCAAGTATTGACGAACTCACAACTGTCCATTGAGCAACCATACGGGCAGAACCTTGAACTTCGGCAGAAGTTACCTCCTGATCAGGCAGAGACCGATTCTATTGTTGGCACGCAACAATGCTGCAAGGGCGATTGATCTCTTGGCTTTCACGACGCGCACCGAATTGGACGGAAGCCGGTCGAGAGGTTCTTGCGTGCTAAGAAATGCCTTTCTATTCTTCTGGATGATTGCTTCTTCGATTGGCGAGGCACAGCATTAGGCCTCTTTTTGCTGCAGGTTGAATCGGTAGCCGATGCGAGGCAGGGTTTGAATATATTGCGGCTTAAGTGGGTCGTCTTCAATCTTCTTGCGCAGTTGACCAACGTAAGTCCGCAAGTATTCAAAGTCATTTCCATGCTCCGGCCCCCACACCGATTTCAAAAGTTCTGTTTGCGGGATCGCGACGCCGGCATGAATCATTAGATAATGCAGCATCTCAAATTCTTTCGGCGTTAGATGAATCGAATGCCCGGATTTCTGCACGCGATATTTCACAGGATCCAATTCCAATTGGCCATGGCGAATCGCTGCTTCATTGGCGTAATCTCGAACGTTTGATCTGCGAACTGCCGAGCGCAGTCGTGCCGTCAACTCCCTAAGCCGAAACGGCTTCGTGATGTAGTCGTCTGCACCGGCGTCCAGCGCCACTACCTTGTCATCTTCGCTATCCATCACTGTCAACATCAGGATTGGCAACCGCGGGATCAAATGCCGGATGCTTCGGCAGGTTTCTATTCCGCCCATGCCGGGAATATCCACGTCCAACAACACTGCATCAAATTGGGTTACCCGGACAAGCGACAATGCCTCTTCGCCCCTCGACGCATCGACGACGATGAAGCCCATACCAGACAACGTTACATGCAAAGCCCGTCGCAAAGAATTGTCATCGTCGACGATAAGAATGGTGCCGTGGCCTGAGCTAGCTGCTTCTGTATTCAATGTCTCCTCCTTGAGTCAAGCGGGAGGGAAAGAAAGAAAGTTGTTCCTTCCTTCTGATCGCT
>Ga0302320_10024071_pt1 | contig 11909 bp, 10 predicted proteins | sample Bog_T0_3_FD_202130 | JGI IMG/M metagenome (GOLD analysis project Ga0302320, IMG submission 202130) | Peat permafrost microbial communities from Stordalen Mire near Abisko, Sweden - Bog_T0_3 | ecosystem: Environmental > Terrestrial > Soil > Wetlands > Peat | place: Sweden: Abisko, Stordalen Mire... | reverse complement strand
CCCCAAGCAAATAATCGTTTATCTGCTCTTGAAGGGTACGGGCTTTAGCCCGTACGCAAATCGAGCAAAATAAACTGGCTTTAGCCCCCGAGGGAAAGCCTCTCCGCAAACTGCGGCCGATGAAGTGTGCTAAAAAATTGATCTGATCGTTGAGGCACTCAATCAGCCACTCACCAAAGCTTTGCGCTACGATTTGACAAAATCCCGTTGGCGCGGTAGCTTTGCATTGTAAAGTAAACCATGAGCGATCTCCACAAAGCACTCGGCGACATCACCAGCATCCGCAGGCAGGTGGCCCTCAGCACCCAGTTCCGCGGCTACGGTCCAGCCACGCTCGCGGCCACCGGGGCCCTGGCCATGCTCGCCGGCTGCGCCCAGGCCGCCTGGCTCCCCGATCCCGCCAGCCATCTCCGCGCCTACCTCCGCATCTGGATCGCCACCGCCGTCGTCTCCGCCTTTGTCTCCGGCGTGCAGATGTACCGGCGCACCCGCCGCATCCACTCCGGCCTCTCCGACGAAATGCTGCGCATGGCCGTCGAGCAGTTTCTCCCCGCTCTGGGCGCGGGCGTCATGCTCACGTTCGTCCTGGTCCGCTTTGCTCCCTCCGTCCTGTGGATGCTTCCCGGGCTCTGGCAGCTCACATTCGGCCTCGGCATCTTCTCCTCCTGCCGTTTTCTTCCCCGCCCCGTCATCGCGGCCGGAGCCTGGTATCTGCTCAGTGGCCTCGGGTGCATCGCGCTCGGCGACAGCCGCGCCCTCACCCCCTGGACGATGGGCCTCGGCTTTGGCATTGGCCAACTGATGATCGCCGCTATTTTGCTTGTCACCACCAAGGAGGGCGCAGATGAAAACTGAATCGACCGAAGGGCGCTTCGCCTACGAGGGGCTCGACCGCGTCATCCACGAGCGCGCCCGGCTCAGCCTGCTCACCTCGCTCATCACCAATCCCAAAGGCGTCATCTTCAACGATCTCAAGCAGTTGTGCTCCCTCACCGACGGCAATCTCAGCCGCCACCTGCGCGTCCTCGAGACCGAGGGCATGGTCAAGATCGTCAAAGGCCACGACAAAAACCGCCCGCAAACCCTCTGCCAGATCACCCCCGAAGGCCGCAAGCGCTACCTCGAATACCTGGCCACGCTTGAACAAGTCGTAAAAGACGCGGCCAAGGGAGCGGTCGACGAACCGGAAGCCAGCCGCCTGCGCGCCCTGAAGCCCTCGAAAGCGTAGTCCCTTTTTTTCGGAGGTCACTTTACCATGCAAAGTACAACTTTCGCGCCTAAGAACTTTACACTGCAAAGTCAATCCCCCGACCCTCTGCCCGAATGCCTCCACGTCGCCATCATCATGGACGGCAACGGCCGCTGGGCCACTCAGCGCGGCCTCCCGCGCATCGCCGGCCATCGCGCCGGTGGCTTTGCCGCCCGCCGCGTCGTCGAGCACGCCCTCGCGCGTGGCATCCGCCGCCTCACCCTCTACGCCTTCTCCTCCGACAACTGGCGTCGCCCTCCCGGCGAAGTCACCCGCATCTTCTGGCTCCTACGCGCCTTCCTCCGCATGGAGCGCGAACGCTTCCGCAAGCTCGGCGTCCAGCTCGAAGCCATCGGCCGCCGCGACCGCCTGCCGTCGGCCCTGCTCCGCGAAATCGAAGACGCCGAGCGCGCTACCGCCTCCGGCCAGCGCCTGCACGTCCGAGTAGCCCTCGATTACTCCTCCCGCGACGCCATCGCCCGCGCCGCCATGGGCGTCGCCCAAGCCGCCCAGAGCCATCCGCGCCTCTCCGAAGAAGCTCTGACCACCCTCTTCGCCGAAGAAGTCACCGCCGGCTCCGGCGACGTCGACCTCCTCATCCGCACCGGCGGCGAAAAGCGCCTCTCCGACTTCCTCCTCTGGGAGTCCGCCTACGCCGAACTCATCTTCACCGACCGCATGTGGCCCGACTTCGACTCCGCCGACCTCGATGCCGCGCTCGAAGAGTTCCAGCGAAGAGAGCGGCGCTTTGGCTGCGTTCCGGCCTCGTCTGTGCAATACCCTGATTTCGCCGCAACCGGCAGTTGACGAGGGGCTGTTACCGATAGCTGCGCGCATGAGAGGAGCGATAGCCCCTCCAAAACACAGAAGTGTAAGATAACCCGCTGAGGAGCAAAAGGAGATTCCGCGATGAACAAGATGTTGTTTCTGAAGGGCCTGGCTATTGCCGGACTTACCGGTGTGATCCTCATCGCCCTCTTGATGGTGAGCGGAATCATCGATGACCGGCAGAGGTTCCGCGATGAGGCGGTGAAGTCCATCGAAGAAAGCTACGCCGGTCCACAGACCCTCATCGGTCCAGTGCTGGTGCGTCCCTACACCCAGACCGTCACATCCACCGAGACGGATGACAAAGGGATCAAAAGAACAAGCGTGCGCAAGCAGGATCTCACCGCTACAAGCTTTCCCCGCGACTTGAACACGCATGGCGTCATACTGCCCAGCGAGCGCCGGCACGGCTTGTACAAGGTGGAAGTCTACGAGTTACATGGCCGGCTGAATGGCCACTTCGACATTGTTGCTCCCCCTACCGAAGGCACCGTTGTGTGGGGAGAGCCCTACCTGGCGCTCTCTGTAACTGACACGCGCGGCATTGTTGGAAGCCCAAAGGTTACGGTGAATGGTGTCGATGAGACGATGCTGCAGGGAGCGCCCGCCACGACTGGGTGGCAGCCCAATCTGCGTGTGCCGCTCCATGGAGCGACCTCTCTCAACGGCCGGATCGACTTCGCTGTTGACCTCTTCCTCGCCGGAACCCAAACCCTCAGCTTCGCTCCCGTCGGCGATGCGAACGAGCTGGAGTTGCAGTCAAACTGGGGATCGCCACTCTTTGGCGGTCAGTTCCTACCCCGAACACGGGAAGTGGCGAACACCGGCTTCCACGCCGTCTGGGAAGTCTCTTCTTTGGCCAGCGGCACACAAACGCAGCTCGATGCCAACCCAGCCAGACCTGTCGACCTTATGAGCGTGAGCCTGACAACGCTGCTCGATCCATACAGCCTCAGTAGCCGTGCGATCAAATATGGCATCCTCTTCGTCCTTCTTACTTTCGGCGGCTTCTTCATCTTTGAGTTGCTCAAGCAGTTGCCGATTCACCCGATTCAATACCTGCTCGTCGGCTTTGGCTTGGCCATCTTCTTCCTGCTGCTCGTAAGCTTTTCCGAGCACCTGGCATTTGCCGCGGCGTACTTGATCGCCAGTGTCGCCTGTATCGGCTTGCTAACGTTTTATCTTTCCCACGTGCTGCGAAGCACAGGGCGAGGACTGGGCTTCGGAGCCATGCTTACCTGCGTCTACGCGGCAATTTACGGATTGCTGATTTCGGAGGACAATGCCCTGATTCTCGGCTCGCTCCTGCTCTTCCTCGTGCTGGCCGCGGTCATGTTCGTTACACGCAAGGTGGACTGGTACCAAGGCACTGCGGGTAAGCTGAGGGGCAGTCAGAACCTCCCCGCTGGTCCTCCGTCTCCATATTGAGCATGACGAAGGGGGATCCCTGAAATAACGCACTCTGCTACGAATCCGTAATTTTGCACTGATCGAGGCTGAATCAAGATGGCAATTCGTCGAGTTATTGGAACGATCAATGCGAAGGATGGCCGCGATGTTCTTTCGCAGGACCACCATCTCCGCGCCATTCGCTTCTGGCTTGGCATTGTGATGGCCGGTCTGATTGTCAGCGGCGTCACCGCCTTTCCCTTGGAGACCGAACTTCGTCTCATTCGGGCCCTTTTGCAGAACGGTGCCCTCCGCCCTGCGGCAGAGTGGGCCCATCTGCTTCCATGGATTGCACAGGTCTATAACGGGCTGGCCAGCACCAACCACACCTACCCATTCCTCGCCTACGGCACCGACTGGCTCGCCTTCGCCCACCTGGTTATCGCCGTCGCCTTCATCGGCCCCTGGCGCGACCCGGTCCGCAACAAGTGGCTCATCACCTTCGGCCTCATCGCCTGCGCCGGCGTCATCCCGCTCGCGCTCATCGCCGGACAAATCCGCGGAATCCCCTTCGGCTGGCGGCTCATCGATTGCAGCTTCGGCCTCTTCGGATGTCTTCCGCTTCTCCGGTGCCGACACCTCATCGCCGCGCTGGATACGCGCGCTCGATAGGCGCGCTGGATAGGCTTGATACCCGAAGCGCAGCTTAACGCGCTTCTCAAATCATCGTCCCTGCGCCGGGGAAGCCTTCGCGATCTCCCGGCTCCTTGCCAGCAGGTACTGGCGCACAGCCGGCTGATTGTAGCTCTCCAGGCCGGGCTCGTTCGCCGCTGCCAGCGCAGCGGCCTCGGCGGTGCGTCCCCCCGCCGCCAGGGCCAGTGCCTTCACGGTGTTCAGTTCCGCCGTGCGCCACTGCGGCATCGGGTAGGGCGCGGCCTGGGCAGCGCGCAGGGCGCTTTCAGCCATCTCCAGCGCGCCGGCGGCCTTGCGCTCCGCCAGCAGAGTTTCAGCTAAGCGCGCCTCAACCAGCAGCACCTCCGGGTGAGTCGCCGGATAGGTCTGCTGGCGAATCGCAAGCGCCTGGCGAAACGCGGCCTCGCCCGCCGACGGATCGCCGCCCAGCAACCGAGCCTGACCCAGCGCCAGCAGGCCCGAAGAAAGCTGCGGATTGGCCAGATCGTTCGGCCCGCCAAGCTTCCGTTGCAGGGCCACGGCTTCTTCGGCCATGCGCGCGCCGCCCGCCATATCGCCTCGATCGGTCTCGAGCAGCGCCTGATAGACCTCGATCTTGGCCTCCATCAGACTCTCGGTCTTCTTTGCCGCCACCAGCACCTGGTGCCCGCGGTTGTAAAAGTCCGCGGCGCCTGCAAAGTTCCCCTTTTGCTCTTCAACTCGTCCTTCGTTTGCCAGTCCAATCGCGTAGCGCGGGCTGGTCCCGTCCGCCAGCTTGGCGGTGATCGCCACATTCTCCCGCAGCAGCGGCTCAGCCTGCTGCCACCGCCCTTGCTCCAGATAGATAAAGCCCAGATTGTTCAGCGAATATGCGGTATCCGGGTGGTCGCGTCCCCAAATCCTGCGCCGGGTGTCCAGCACCTCCCGGTCCGAGCGCGCCGCCCCGTCCAGGTCCCCCGCATCGATCTCCGCCCCCGCCAGATTGTGCAGCGAAATCAGATAGTCCGCGCTCTCCCGGCCCTCCAAACGCGCACTGATCTCGGTCGATTCGCGCAACAGGTCGGCCGCCTCCGGAAACGCCCCGCGCCGCTCCAGCACCAGCGCCAGATAACCCCGCGTCCCGTCCTGCAGATTCGCGTCGATCGAGCGCTCTGTCGCCAAAGCCTGCCGCAGCAGCGCCTCCGAGTCGGCGTTCTTGTCCTCCAGATACAGGCATTCGCCCAGCATGCTCTCCGCATGGGCTACCTCAAAGCTCTTTTCCGGGTGGCGCGCCCGGTTCATCTCCAGCGCGCGGCGGAGCAATGGCTCGGCCTGCTCATACTGGCCCTTCAGGCGATAGTTGTTGGCCAGATTCGCCAGATCGGCCAGGTAACCCTTGCTCGCTCTACCGTCTGTGGCCTCAATTTGGCCGAGCGCCTGTTGCAGCAGCGGTTCGGCCTGGTCGTACAAGCCCTGCGCCATGTAGGCTTCGCCGATGTTCTCGGCAATTGCCCCTTGCAGTTGCGCGTCGCCGGCAAACTCGGTCTTCAGCCGGACCACCGCCTGGTCCAGCATCTGCCGCGTGTCCTGCTTCCCGCCTTTGGCACCCTCCGGAGTCGCCGTCTGGAAGATGCTGGCCAGAAACGCCTCTTCGCGCCGCGCCCGCGCCTCCCCGGCCGTCGCCCGCCGCGCCAGTACGCCCATGCCCACGGCGAATCCCACAATCAGCAACGCGACAACGCCGGCAAGAATCACTCCAACCCGATGGCGTTCGACAAATTTGCCCGTTGTATAGGCGAGATTGTGCCGCGCCGCCTCCAGCGGCAGATGCTTTTGATACCGGTTCAGGTCGGCGAGCATCTGCGCCGCGCCGGCGTAGCGTTCCCCCGGCCGCTTGCCCAGCGCCTTCAGAATGAAGCAGTCGAGGTCGCCGCGCAGTCGCCGCGCCTCAGCGGGCACCAGACAGCCGGTGCGCAGGCAAACTTCGCTGGGCGGCTGTGGAGGGTCTTCGCAAATGGCGCGCGCCTGCTCCGCCCGGCTCTTGAATCGATTGCCGCTCTCCGGCGCGGTGCTCAGCCGGGAAAGACCAAAGGGGAGCTCCCCGGTCAGCAGCTCGAAGAGCAAAACACCCAGAGCGTAGACGTCGGTGGCCGTCGAAACCGGCTGCCCCATCAACTGCTCCGGGCTCGCGTAATCCGGTGTCAGCATCTTCGTCTGCAGCGTGGTTCCCACCTGCGCCCCCGGCTCAAACGGCGCAATCAGCTTGGCGATCCCAAAATCCAGCAGCTTCGGCGCCCCATCCTGGCCAACCAGAACATTCATCGGTTTCAGGTCGCGATGAATCACCATGTGCCCCTGCGCATACGCCACGGCTTCGCAAAGCGTCCGGAAAAGCCCCAGCCGCGCGTCCAGGCCCAGATTCCGGTCCCGGCAATAGGCGTCCAGCGCCGCGCCATCGATGTACTCCATCACCAGGTAAGGCGACCCGGCGGGCGTAATCCCACCGTCCAGCATGCGGGCAATATTGGGATGGTCCAGATCGGCCAGAATCTGCCGCTCGCGGCGAAACAGCGCCTGCAACTCCGGGCTGCGGCTCAGCGCCGCCCGCAGCACTTTGATCGCCACCCGCCGTTTGTACTGGTCGTCGTCGCGCTCGGCCAGGTAAACGGTACCCATGCCGCCCTCGCCCAGCGTCCTCAGAATCCGGTAAGCGCCCAGCCGACTAAGCGGCTCGGCCTCCGCATGTATCAGCGCCTCGGCCGTCTCGGCCACCGCGCCCCTCAGGCCGCCCAGGGTCATCTCCGGCGAATCCAGCAGCGAAGCCAGCTCCGCCCGCAGCTCCGCGTCTTCGCCGCAGGCCTCCGCCAGAAACGCATCTCGCGCCTCTTTGGGCAACTCCAATGCCTCGTGAAACAGCCCCTCCACCCGCTGCCAGCGCAGCGTTTCGGCGCCCGCCGCCGGCTCCGGAGTCATTCGCCGCCTCGCGCGGCCATTCCCGATGGGGCCGCTGGACGCGCCGCCGTCAGTTCCCGCTGCAAGAAAGCCTTGGCCAGCTTCAGCTCCCGGTGCAGAGTCGCCGCGCTGATCCCCACCGCCCGCGCCGCCTCGTCGTAGGTCAGGCCGCCAAAGACAATCAGCTCCACGATCCCCGCCTTGCGCTTGTCCCGCTGCGCCAGCCGCTCCAGCGCCTGGTTCACTTCCAGCAGATCGTTGCGCGCCGGCGCGTCAAAATCGAAACCGGTGTCGATCTGCACCCGCTCGTACTCGCCGCCGCGCTTCTCGCGTCCGCGGCTCTTCGCGTAGTCGATCAGGATGCGCCGCATCACCTGCGCCGCAATTGCGTAAAAGTGGCCCCGGTCGTTCCAGTCCACATCCGAGCCCACCAGCCGCAGGTAGCTCTCGTGCACAATCTCCGTCGTGCGCAGCGTATGCCCCTGACGCTCGTTCGCGAGCCGCCGCGAGGCCATCCGATACAAATCCTCGTACACCAGCGGAATCAGCTCATCGAACGCGGCCCTGTTCCCGCCCTGCGACTGATGCAGCAGCCGCGTGATGCCCTGCGAGGAGGAAGCCTGCGCTGCCGGGGACTCGTCCATCGTAATCTACCTCCCGGCCTGCCGCCATCCGCCTGCCGTTGCCTCCGATTCTACGAAGGACCGCGCGCGGATACAATCCCCGAATTCGTCCTGCGCGGGCCATCGAATGTCCGCTCGATCGCGCACTCGGGCGTCGCGAGGGAAAGCAACTCCTTCCCCGAAGTCGCTCGCCGCGACACTCCCGTGCTCTTTCTTGCAAAACCCATGAGGGAATCCTGCCCCGCAAGTCGCTTAACCCTGCAGAGGCCTTACAAGACCGAGCCTCAACCGAAGGAGCACCCCATGACTCTCAATTTCAGCAGCACCATTCGCTTCACCGCCGCCTTCACCGGATTGCTCGCCCTCACCGCCGCCATTGGATGCGTCGGCTGCGGCGGCCACGGCGTCGCCCTCCCTTCCATGACAAAAGTCCTCGACAAAGCTCTCTGGGTCGCCAATGGCGCCAATGTGGTCGAGTTCATTCCGTCACAGCTCACCACCGGCACGGCCGACCCCGCGCCTCACCTCGCCATCAACTCCAGCGTCTTCGGCGCGCCGCAGGGCGTCGCCTTCGACGCCGACGGCAATCTCTGGGTCATCGACGGAGGCACAGTCGCCGCCGGCGGCACCATCGCCCCCGCGCTCTTTCAGTTCTCAGCCGCCCAGCTCGCCAACCTCGCCACGGTCGACAACCCCGCGCCCGCCATCACCATCCGCTCGGCCAGCTTCACCTTCCCGCAGCAGGCGGTCTTCGACGGCAAGGGCAACCTGTGGGTCTCCGACAACGGCGCGAACGCCATCTTCGTCTTCGCTCCCGGCCAACTCCAGGCCACCAGTGCCAAAGCGGCTCCCAGTATCTCCGTCACTTCCAGCACCGCCTTCAACGGGCCGCTCGGAATCGCCTTTGACGCCAACGGCAACCTCTACGTGGCCAACAACGCCGGCACCACCATCGAGCGCTTCTCCGCCGGCTCCCTGCCCACCTCAGCCGGCACGCACAAAATCGCCCCCAACCAGGTCCTCCAGGACGATGGCGCCGGGTCCATCCAGGCGCCCTGGGGATTGGCCTTCGACGCCGAGGGCGACCTCTGGTCCAGCAACGCCAACGCTCCCAATACTCTGGTCGAGTTCACTCCGGCACAGCTCGCAACAGGCGGCAATCCCACCCCCGCCGTCACCCTCAAGAGCGTCGCGGTCGCCGGCAGCCAAAGCCTGGTCGCTCCCAACGGCATCGCCTTCGACAATCTGGGCGGGATCGCCGCGGCCAGCTCGGCAGCTCCCTTCGGCATCGCCGCTTTCCCCAAGACTCAGTTGGTCCCAGCAAACGCCGGCGAAGCGCCCAAGGCATTCCTCGTCGGCAACACCACCACCCTTAACGCCCCAGCCGGCGTCGCCTTCGGGCCGGTCGTTCAGTAGGAAGCCCCGCAAACGGCAAAGGGTACAGACCAGTGTCCGTACCCTTTGCCGTCCGCGCAACCGCGCGCAACCAGCCTGGCGAATCGACGAATTCGAGTCTCTTGGGGACACTCCAGCGCACCCGAAATCCTGATTTTGTGCCAGGAATTCGTGCGAAGATAACGATACCATTTTCCGAAAATCGCCCGTCAACGGAACTCACAGGAACTCGCTGCTTCCAGCCCCATTCGCGCCGCAAATCGTCCCTCTTTCGCCAATGCCCGAAAGGTCGCCATCTCCCTGTTGCGGGCCACCCGGCTCTTCGTCCGCCACCACCGCGATTTTCACGCCGTTGTTGAGCCGCTTAGATTTATGAGACTCGCTCTTGTATAATCCTGGCTTGGCCGCGTTCCTCGATTTTCCTGGGCTGCTTTCCCGCGACTGCCCAGCAAATCAGCCCAGCCGGCGGGAGATACCCCCTACCTCCCCTTCAGGATTCAGACCGGGTCCGCTTAACTTGAACTGTTTCTGGAGAAATCCAATTGTCCGATCCCTCTGAAAACCAGCCTCCTGAGAGTCCCCCGGCCAGTAATCCGAAGCCGCGGGATCGTTCGCCGGTGGTTCATCGCAAGCCCACCATGAGCGATGTCGCCCGCCTGGCTGGTGTCGGCACCATGACCGTCTCGCGCGTCCTAAGCGGCGCGGTGCACGTCTCCGCCGATACGGCAAAGCGCGTCCAAACGGCCATCGAGCAGTTGAAATACCGCCCCAATGAGCTCGCACGCGCGTTTCGCGGCCAGAGCAGCCACTCCATCGGCCTCATCATTCCCTATCTGTACGATCCGTTCTTCGCCAATTGCGCCCACGCGGTCACCACCGTCGCCAAAGAGCATGGCTACTCGGTCATCATCACCACGTCCGCCGAAGATCCGGACACCGAGTATGCCGAAGCGGAACGCATGCTCGAGCGCCACGTCGACGGCGTGGTGGTCATTCCCACCAAATTCCGCCAGACGCGCCTCACCCGTGCTCTCTTCGGCAAAACTCCCGTGGTGGCGTTTGACCGTCCAGTGCCCGACCCCACCGTCGATTGCGTACTCGTCCAGAACATGGCCGGCGCCCGCCGCATGATCGAGCACCTCATCGAGCATGGGCACCAGCGCATCGCCTTCATGGGCCTGAGCCGCAACCTCTTTACCATCAACACCCGATTCCTCGGCTACCGCCGCGCCCTGCAGGACGCTGGTCTCAAGGAAGATGCCTTCTTCGGCTGCGATTCCGAGGAAGGTACTCTGCGGGCTCTCGAAGGGAAACTCAAGGGGCCCACGCCTCCCACGGCCATCCTCACTTCGAATACGCTCGCCACCCGATACGTCCTCAGTTCCATAGCCCACCTCGGGGTGCGCATTCCCGGCGATCTCGCCTTTGCCGGGTTCGACGACTTCGACATGGCCGAATTCACCTCGCCCTCTCTCACCGTGGTCCGGCAACCGGCGCTCGAGATGGGCCGCGTTGCCACCAATCTCCTCTTCGACCGCATAGCGCGCGGCGAAACGCCCCAAACCGGCAACCGCATCGTTCTGCCCGTCGAGATCGTCCTCCGCCGGTCCTGCGGCTGCAGGCACCGCACACCGGTACTCACGCATTAGTTCGCTACCTGTGCGTTCCCATGGGACCGTTCCCCAACGGCGTCGCATGGCGGGCAGTCGCACCGCTGAGGCATAAAGAACCAAAGTAGAGCATCGCGTAGAGACCTCGCGACGGGCAGGTAAAGCGAATTAATTTTCTCGCCGCGTCTCCCACGCTCCCAATGCGTCTGTGATACAAATGGTAGCAATCTCTTTTGAGATGGGAACGGTCCCATTGTAAAGGTGAGCGGCGTGCAAAGGGTCGACGCGTTCGAGAGTCCCGTCCTGGTCTACGACGTGGGGGGCAGCCATGTTTCGGCGGCTGTCTGCGCGGGACCGGATTTTCGCCTCGGCACAGTCCTCAGCGCCCAGCACCCCGCCGCGCAGACCAGCGACGCATTCGTCGATCTCCTGCACACGCTCGGTGTCGAGGCCGCCAATGGCTTCGCAGCCGTGCGGGGAGCCACGCTTGCCATCCCGGGCCCCTTCGACTTCGCGGCCGGCATCAGCTTCATGCGCCACAAGCTCCCCTATCTCTACGGCGTCGATCTTCGCCAGGCTCTGGCCGGCCGTTTCGGCTGGCTGCCGTATGAAGTTAGCTTCCTCAAGGATGCCGATGCCTACCTTCTCGGCGAGATTGGCGCCGGAGCGGCTCGTGGGTTTGTCCGCGCAGTCGGTATCACCCTCGGTACCGGCGTCGGTTCTGCCTTTGCGGTCGGCGGGCAATTGGTAGTCGAGGGTCCAGGCGTCCCGCCCGGCGGAGAGATATGGAATCTGCCCTACCTGGGCGCGATCGCGGAAGACTTCGTCTCTTCCAGAGCCATCCGCGGCAGCTACAGCCGGCGCACAGGCCTCACCCGCGAAGTCGCGACGCTCGCCTCCACCGCCGCCAGCGATCCCCAGGCGGCGGCAGCCTTCACTGAGTTCGGAGAACATCTCGGCCGGCTGCTCGGAACGGCGCTCGCCGGTTTTCGCCCCGATGTCGTCGTGCTTGGCGGCGGCATCTCGCGCGCGGCGCAGCTTTTCTTGCCTGTGGCCCAGCTCCAGCTTCAGGGTGCCGCGTTTCAGTTGCGCATCTCCGAGCTTCAGGATCGCGCCCCCCTGGTTGGCTGCGGAGTGGCGCGCTTCAGCACCCGAAATGGCTCCAATCCCGCCGCCCAGGCGGGCGCTGCCCAAATCGCAGCCGTATAGACC
>Ga0302320_10024070_pt1 | contig 11909 bp, 17 predicted proteins | sample Bog_T0_3_FD_202130 | JGI IMG/M metagenome (GOLD analysis project Ga0302320, IMG submission 202130) | Peat permafrost microbial communities from Stordalen Mire near Abisko, Sweden - Bog_T0_3 | ecosystem: Environmental > Terrestrial > Soil > Wetlands > Peat | place: Sweden: Abisko, Stordalen Mire... | reverse complement strand
ACGAACTGATGGCAGAGCGAGTGCGGGCCTCGCACGTGGTGGCCACCGACGACACGATCATGCCCATGCTGAGCAAGGGCAAGACCACAAATGCACGCATGTGGGTCTATGTCGGCGACGATGGCTACCGACCTATGTGGTCGAGTTCCTGCTAGGGCGCTACTGTGCGAGTACAGATGAGCAGGAGATCAATGAAGGTTTGGCGATTGTTGAGAAGCAACTGCAGGATCGAACGGTGCGCACTGGCGAGGAAGAGCTCTTCAAGGCGCGGGCCAAGGAGCAGGGTGCAATCCGGCTCATCGATATTGTGAAGGCGCGGCTCGACACCAAAAACGATTGCTACATCGCGGAGCTACCGAGCTTGGCACTTCGAGATGTTCGAATTGGCGATGAATTGGTTCGTGACAACGAGCGCATGCTCACTGACGGCTTCTATGCCGAGGTGAATCTTTCCTACGATGGGATTGTGGCTCAGGAGAATAGCGGCCGGCCCTTTCGGATTGACAGCCTGCGGCCGATCCAGATGTCAAAGTCGGACGTGCTCGATGTTCTTGCAGCTGGGCGTGAGAAATTCACCACAGAGGAATGGAAGGCACTGCTGATTCGGTCTATCGGCTTGGAGCCAGAGGCGCTCGACGATAAGGCTCGACGACTGGCGATCCTGCGGATGGTGCCCTTCGTCGAACGGAATTACAACTTCGTGGAACTCGGACCGCGCGGAACTGGCAAGAGCCATCTATTCCAGCAGATCTCTCCCTATGCGCACTTGATCTCAGGTGGCAAGGCGACAGTGGCGAAGATGTTCGTCAACAATGCCAGCGGGCAGCGCGGCCTCGTCTGCCAATACGATGTTGTCTGTTTCGACGAGATTTCCGGTGTTTCCTTCGACCAGAAGGATGGCGTGAACATCATGAAGGGCTACATGGCTTCAGGTCAGTTTAGCCGAGGGAAGGAGAATATCCGGGCTGAAGGTGGCATTGTCATGGTGGGCAACTTCGATGTCGATGTGGAACAACAACAACGCGTCGGGCATCTGCTGAGCCCGCTACCTCCGGAGATGCGAAACGATACAGCGTTCATGGACCGGTTGCACGCATTCGGTCCTGGGTGGGATTTCCCGAAGTTAAGCCCGTCAGAACACCTGACCGATCACTTTGGCATGGTCAGCGATTTCCTCAGTGAGTGCTGGTCCAAACTGCGCTCTCAGAACCGGGGCAACGTGCTTCAGGGTCGCGTCTACCTTGGCGGTGCCCTCAGTGGCCGCGACATCGAAGCCGTGACAAAAACCGTTAGCGGTTTAGTGAAGCTGCTTTTTCCCAAGCCCGATATGCCAATTGCAGATGACGACTTGGAATGGATCGTGAGATTGGCACTCGAATCCCGGAGGCGTATCAAGGAACAACAGAAGCGCTGTTTTAAGAGCGAATTCAGGAACACACACTTCAGCTACACAATGGGCTTGGAGGGGCTGGAACAGTTCGTCTCGACTCCCGAGCTACACAGTGACGAAGCAATAGAGAGCGATCCACTCCCACCTGGACAAGTATGGGCCGCGAGCACGGGAACGCCAGAAACGGGTGCCGGCCTCTACCGCATCGAAGTGACTTCAGGACCAGGCAGCGGTGTGAAGATACTCAACCAGCCGCCAGCCCCTGCGTTTAGAGAGAGCGTGAAAATCGGAGAACAGAACGTCTACGCCAGGGCAAAGGAACTAGTCGGGGACCGCGACCCACGGGAACACGAGTTTTCCATTCAAATGCGGGCCATGGACACCGACAAAACTGGAGGCGGCGTGGGACTCCCGGTAATGGTCGCCCTGTGTGGATCACTGCTAGGAAAGAATACGAGAGGCGGAACCATCATCGTAGGCACGCTCAACCTCGGTGGGTCCATAGAGATGGTTCCGAACGCGGTCAGCATCGCTGAGCTTGCCATTGATAAGCAGGCGCAGACCCTCCTGATGCCTGTCTCTGCTCGCCGCCAACTCAACGAACTGCCTGACGATCTCTGGACACGCATCAGCATCGAGTTCTACAAAGATGCGGCAGATGCAGTCTTCAAGGCGTTAGTGGAGTGAGTCCGACCAATTGAAATTCATGACATCTTGGATCAGCTCCCTCTGTGTCAAGACGAGGACATATTCTAAGCAGTTTTCGGAAGGAGGATTTCAATGCCAGCAAAGGTTCTAGCTATCATCAGCGATTCAAAGAAACTTCGGTACGGCATAGTTGGTGGTGTCCAATCAAAACCAGTCGCACATTCCTCCAAGACGTCAACAATTGACTTCCCTGCGGAGATTGACAGCGGCTCTGGGCTGTGCGCGATGCTGAAAACCTTGACAGCACTTGTCGCATCCGAAGCCCCTACGCAAGTTGCAGTGCTTCGCAGCGGAAAAGGTCAGCACAATACGAGCGGCACTACCCGCCCGATAGTAGAAGCGCTCATTCAAATAGTGTGCGAGCAAGCACCAGTAACTTGTAGCCTAATCCATCCAGCCACTCTGCGAGCAAAAGAGAAGAAGTTTGGCTCAATTGTAATGCAGAGCCCAGAGGCTGTTTTCAATGGCAACAATGCATTTCGACCTCAAGAAGCAAGGGATGTGTTTCTTACAGGCTGGAAGGATCTCCCTGAATGAGTAGCGCTGACGAAATTCGCGCCCTGGTAGCTAAGCAGGGCAAATACGAGATCTTGTCTGAATTTCCAGATGGCGCTAATGGACACGCATTCCGCGCGAGACATTTGCCTTTGCAGCGCGAGGTGTTTGTCAAGGTGTGTTATGCGAGTTCGGAAAGCCTGGAAGTCTTCCAAGAACCACTCGCACTCATGGAGGCAACAAAGCGCCCTGGGGCGGAACACCTAATCGAATTGTACGATGCGGAGAGACTTGGTGACGAGTTCGTTCTGTTTGCGACTGAGCTTGCTGACGGCGGAAACCTCTTGAGCGCAATTGGGTCAGGGATTATAGGCCAAGGCGATGCCATTCGAATGGCGATTGGAATTCTCTTTGGCGTTGCTAAATTGCATGCATCTTTGCTGGTGCATCGAGATCTAAAGCCTGCCAACATCATGCTGTTTAGCGTCGGCTCTGGCCTTTTCCCGAAGGTCGGTGACTTCGGTTCTGTTGCTGCGCTTCCTTCCCAGAGTTCAACCGTAACAGCCTCGCGCCATAGTGCTTTATATGTTCCGCCGGAGGGTTGGGGCAATCCCAGTCTTTATGGCACGCGCTCTGATTTGTATCAAGTGGGTGTTGTCCTACACGAAATGGTGAATGGTCCACTCCCGTATGACTTCACTTCGCATCTCGATACCGTCGGCGAAAGGGAGGTTCTCCAATCTGGTGCATCGTCGCTCGAACAGATGGATCAGTGTGACGCGTCACTTTTGGTTGATAGGTGTTTAGCCAGACGTGCCAAGAGTGGAAAGATCCTTTCGATGCGCGCTGTTAGGGACTACGAATCGAAGAAGCTGAGGAAGATAATCAAGAAAGCTACGGCTCCGCAAATGATAGATAGATTTGGAAGTGCTATTGAGTTTCTTACTGCACTTCAGAGCCTCGATCTTCCGAACTGGAAGAACAACGCAGGTTTTTGTGAAGCCGCAGACTGGAAAGGTTGGGACTGGAGGATCAATTCCCAAGCCGGCGCTCTTTCCGAAGTTAGAATACTGCGGCGAAGAGCATCTTCTACAAACTATCGCAAGTGGGGTGCCACGATGCATTCAGTGTCGGAAGCAGTTCGATTGGTGGAAGACTTCAGCCGATAGCCTCTTTGCAATCACTTGTAGCGAGATCATCTCACTGCTATAGGGGGCCCAGTGATGAGTTCTGCCCCGGATGCGCTGAATCGTCGCCGCTCATTCTGATCGGCAATTTCGGTTGCAACGGTGGCCGTTGTTCCTCAATTCGCTTCATAAGGGTCCGCACATACTCGCTGACCTGTGGCGACTTGTTGCAGGCCAGCGTCGCGAGGTGCATTTCGAGATGAATCTGGCAATCGTCAAGAGGGATGCTTTTGAGTCCAAGATGCGCGTGGCCCGTCTCGGAAATTGAAAGTGTTTCTGGCGAGTGCCTTAAGATGAAGTTGTTTTCACGCGCAATTGCGGTCATCGTCTCTCTGACCCGCGCACCGCTGGAAGCGCGACCAAGTCTATTTGTTCATATTCGCAAAGGGACGTTTGCCCCGGTGCGACCTCCTGAAATCAGCTATTGCCGTCGTCTCGGCGCGATCAGCCTCATCCGCCGTGCAGGTCCGCCAGCGCACAAGTAATTCTTCGCTGTCCTGCAAGTGCCATAACAGTCTGCCGCCACGGTGGCTGACTGGCTTTCCATTGCCAAAGTCGATCAATTGACGCAAGCGCCCCTTGAGTCCCTTCTGGCCTGCAGCCTTACCGATATAGAGAATGTGGGCGCTGCCTACCCATTTTGCCTCGACGATGTCAAACGCGCAATTGGGATCCTGGCCTTTGAACCAGCCACCAGTACTCGGAATTCGAAATTGGGGAGCGCTCTCAGGCTCTCTCTCGATCAGGTAGATGCCAGCTTGAGCGGGCACACTCGCGCACCGGGTGTCGCGCAATTCGACGAGCCTTATGGGTTCAGAGAAGCCGGCGATTGAGACCTGATCAATGGGTGCCACGGGTTTAGGACTCCACTAGATTGAGAAACCGTCCTCCCTCGTATGATAATCCGGAGTTGCCGTGATGTGATTTGCGTGGGTGAACACACCGTTGAACTTTCCCTCGAATCGAAGAATATTGGGTTGAAGCCCGCAGCATGAGCAGGGTGCCTTGTTTCAGACGGGGGTGTCGCCAAGTTCCGCAAAGCGGATTTCAACGCCAAACCTTTTGAGGGCCTTATGGATTCGGATCACAAGATCAGTGTCCCGCGCGATCCTGTCGATTGAGGTGCAAAGCAGTACATCGAGCGGTTTCGGATTGACAGCGGCGATACGCATCGGATCCTCCAGAGCCGAGCGATGCGCGGTAGCATTCGGTGCAGCGCAGCGCCAGTTGCGGGAGAAGTTGCTGGCTGCAACCCACTGCTAGCATTTCGGAGCTGAGATGTCACGAACGACCCGCTGCAAGCGTTCCTCCCTCAATCTGAGCTGTGTTTTCCACAGTTATTTTCTGGAAACTGTAAACTTCGCGCCCGTGATTTTGAATACAGAATACGGCATTCAAGGCAGCTACAATGATCGGCGGAACGTAAAGAGGCTGAATCGGGTGCGGTGCTGTCCCATCGAAGCGAGAAAGGGTTCGCCCAAATTGGGCGCCAATGAAAGTCACCATTCATAAGGGAAGCCACGAAATTGGTGGAACCTGCATTCAGATCTCATCCGGAAAAACCAGCATCCTTCTCGACGCCGGACTTCCCCTCAGCGCCGACAGTCATCCCGTAGACCTCTCGTGCCTTTCCGTGGACGCTCTTCTGGTCAGCCATCCTCACCAAGATCACTTCGGTCTGATGGATACACTGCCGTCCGGAACCCCGGTCTACATCGGCAGGCTGGCTCGCAGCCTTATCGACGCGCCACAGGTGTTCCTCGGCAAAGACAGATATGCGCTCGACTTCCACGACTTCAAGGCCTGGCAGCCGTTTACCATCGGTGACTTCACCATCACTCCCTATCTCGTCGACCACTCCGCCACCGATGCCTACGCCTTCCTCATCGAAACTGAAGGCAAGCGCCTCTTCTACAGCGGCGATCTTCGGTCGCATGGCCGAAAGGGGATACTCTACGACAATCTCATTAAGCGCCCTATTCGCGACATCGATCTCCTCTTCCTCGAAGGCACCATGCTGCATCGCAGCAACGACCTTTTCCCTGACGAGACGGCAGTCGAAAATACAATCTTCCATACAATCCAACAGCAGAAGATCATCTCGTTCCTGCTTGCGTCCTCGCAAAACATCGACCGCATCGTCTCCGCCTATCGAGCCTGCAAACGTGCCGGCAAACTCCTCGTCATCGACATCTACACCGCATGGGTGCTCGAACAGCTCCGGCAGATCACTCAAAACACGCCCGCCATGGACTGGACCGCGATAAGAGTTTTCGCCAGTCACAGTCAGGACGAACGACTCAAAGCCAATCCGGAGTACTTCGGAGATTTCAGAAAGCGACTTTATCGCCACAGGGTCAAGCGTGAGGAACTACACGCAACTCCCGAATCGTTTCTCTACTTCGGCAAGATGTCCAGCTTTCATCTCATTGATGAATTCAAGAACGACGACGCCCCGGTCAACGTCATCTACTCGCAGTGGCTCGGCTATCTCGATGGAAAGCACGCCGACTACTACGGCAGTGACCAAATCGCCGCATTCCGAAGCGACCCGGCAGTCAACTTCGTCTACGCCCATACGAGCGGACACGCGCCCGTTGCCGATCTGCAGCGGCTGGCCGCAGCCCTGAACCCTCGCAAGCTCGTCCCCATTCACACCGAACACGGCGAAGATTTCTCTCAAGTCTTTGCAAACGTGGTCACACACGACGATGGCGAGGTTTTTGTCGTTGAATGACAGTTCACGATGCTTTTTTCAAATGGAGGTTTCGAAATGGCTGTTTTGTCTGATGTGGGTCTTTTCAAAAGAGGGTTGAGTGTCGAATTCATAGCGGCGCTGAAAGAACTCGCGCGGAAGGATGGCTGGTGGCGGGATGTGCTCCAAGACGGTTCGCTGATCATCGCCATTCGCGATGAAAGTCTTGACGTCTATTGGAATGGGCAATCGCTCTTTAATGTCGGCTTCGAGGGCGGAAGGGTGAAAGTCAATACTCATGTGAAGTACTTGCTTGATCCGGACCGATCGGATCGGGTCACCTTGAAGGAAGACGGCACTTTTCATGTGGTGTCGACACCGATGCTTGCGAGCTACGCTTCGGGCACGCTGAAGAAATTGAAACATGCCGCGGACTTATTCTCGGGAATGGAAAAACAGGGCGTACACGCCATTGCCCAAGCCAGCGAGAACATCATCGACGTCGAGATTTGTCTCGATGCGAAGGATCTTGATATAAAACGCGACTATCCGCGAATCGACATCGCCGCGTTCGAACAGCGGGCAGATGGTGTCGAACTCGTGTTCTGGGAAGCGAAGCTGTTCGCCAACAAGGAGCTCCGCGCCAAGGAACCCGCCTCTCCAAAAGTCGTCGGGCAGATCAACGAGTACAAGCAGGTCCTGCAAAAGCAAAAAACTGAAGTGCTCTCATCGTACTGCCGCCTCGCAAAGAATTTAGTCGCAATTGCGGAAATGAGCGGCGGAGTCCGCAAAGTCGGGCATGCAATTCGAGCGGTCGCTGAAGGGGAGAAACTGTGGATGAGCTCTCCTGCCAACGTCGGCCTCGTTGTTTTTGGTTTCGATGCTGACCAGAAAGCGGTCGGCGGCATCGGGCACCAGCATCTTGAGAAATTGAAAGACCAGCTCGGCGCAAAATCAGTGCGCGCGTGCGGCAAAGCTGATGGTTTGAAGCTCTGTGTTCAGGGATGAAGAGCGGCAGACCATTGAATCTGACTAGCCGCTCTTCTTTGGACTACAGCAGAGACCTACGGTCTGCTTTCCAACCTATTCCTTGATAGGGGCGGTGCGATGGGTATCAAAAAAAAAGGCTCCTTCTTGCCGTCTAACGAGATTCCTTGGAGCCACGTAATGGAGGGAAAATGTCACACGCGTCGGCAGCGAAACAATGCGTAACTTGCCAATATTGGGGAGGGCCACGGAAAGCAAACTCCAGTCGTACTGGCGTAGAGTACGGAAGCGACCGAGATAAGGGTGAATGCTGTGGAGGAGGGCGTGACAGGCTACAAGAAACTGCTGTGTACACATGTGGCAAATGGGAGAAGTGGATTATATTGAGGTAGTTGACGGGTGGGTGACTCCCTTGAGTGAGACAGTTTGTTGAAGACACAGTTTCCGTTTAGGGTGAGTTCAATTGAATCAGATTGTGCCTGAAATCGTTAGGATTGGCGTGGGTAATGCGCGCATCAAATGCGTGACTCCACAGCGAGTGGGATACTTTGACGAGGCGGGACAAGAGTGCTTTGTTGACCTCAAGGAGTGTGCTAGAAACCGGGTCAAGGATGTCGAGTCGTGGCGAGTAGAAGATGGGGCCCGCGAGCGGGACTTCCGTCTGGTTGCGAAGTACAGGTTCCAAGACGATTCGCCATGTTTCGAGTTTATGAACGACAGACATACCCGGTTCGAGTTTGGGTCTTTAGAAGGAGCCCAAGCATTGAAATCACTACTCGCGAAGGCTCGCTGGCTGGTGCTTTCACCGTTTTAATCTGCATCGCCTGATCCTCACCGACTGACACGAGTTATGAATCCTTGAACTCGACAGATCCAAAAGCTGTAGGGCATGACAATAAAAAGTTGCTCAGGGTAATAATGCGCGCGAATGCCGGCTCTCTTGAGCACATATTCGTAATAAGCGCTTTTAACTACATCCTGGAAGCGCCCCCACCGGCTGACGTCGTACACAAGCAGTGCGGAAAAGTCTGTCCGCTTGTTTTCCACGTCCGACATGAGCTTATTCAGCCCTTCGCGTCCTGCGATATTTAGACCACTTTGCCCATGATCCGAGTACTCACGAACAATTTCCATTTGGTGGGAGGCGGCGTACTGGCGGACCACCTCCAGTTGGTTCTCAGGGGAGTACTGTTGATGCTCGGTGGACATGCGCACATAATGCGCAGCTCGCAGAGGAAGAAGCGGGTTCGTGAATGCCGTAGACGTCTTCTCCATTCGTTTGCCACCAACTTGCGCATAATCGAAAACCCACCATGGCGTTCGGCATCTGGTGAGACCTCAAAGTGCTCCATAGAACTAGTGGAGGGGCAATGATCTTTTCGCGACAAGGCGGTGAGATTTTTCTGTGGGAGATTTCCATTGGTGTTGGTGGCATCCGAAGAGTGGAATGAGATTCCCGCCCGGAGGGCGGCTCCGATCTTTTTGGGGAACTCTTCGCGCAAGAGGTAGCCATTGCCGGCCAAATCTCTCTATGAAGGCCTGACTTTCTTTTTCGACGTTCCCGGTAATACGTAGGTGCGCGAGACAAGCTGATCTGAAATGTCAATGACGGTGTGAAATAGGAATACTGTCGCGGGCCGCAGGATCGGGCGCCTAATCTGCTCGGCATGGAACATCTCACTGCAAGACTGGTGGCGCGCATCAATTACAGCTCCTTGGTCCTTCGAGAGCTTCCCAATGCTCCTCTCTTTGCACAGAACACGCTGGAGTGCATGGTTCTTGACGAGATCCACTCCTACTCGGGGGCACAGGCTACCGAGGTTGCCTACCTCCTGCGGAAGTTGAAGAACCGATTATGCGTCGAGAAGCCACTACAGGTTTTCGGCACCAGCGCCAGTTTTCCCAGCGGGAGCGAAGCCGACGCGAAGATTCAGAACTTTGCTAGCAATCTATTCGGCGAGAGTGTTGACCTGGTTCTTCGCGGCAACCGGGTTCTCTCTGGGTAATCGCTCTCTTGAGTAAATGATTCATCTCACTGAAATTCGCTCTCGGCCCATCCATCGTAAGTCGTTGACGTCTTCGAAGAGATGGACGTCGCTCCTGAGTGTGGCGAGAGTTCGGAAGAGCAGTGCAAGCTCTCGCATACGAGTAAGCGTATCGGCTAAAGAAGCCGAGTTCAGCACACTCAGGTGCCAATCGCGAGCCGACGGTGGGATGGATTCGATATGACCGTATTTGGTCAAGACCGCTGATGTGGATTTCGCCCCCCAGCCACGAAGTCCCGGATAGCCGTCGGCAGAATCGCCAACAAGTGCAAGGAAGTCCGGGATTGAGTCGGGATAGACGCCGAACTTGGCGACAACTCCAGCTTCATCCATGGTGACTCCCGTGCGCCGAATTAACTGCACCACCCTTGATCCCTGAACGCATTGAGCGAGATCTTTGTCTGGCGTGCAGATGACAACCTGTTCGACGCGACTATCTTTTAGAGCGAGGGCGGTGGCCGAAGCTAGGGCGTCGTCAGCTTCAAAATCCACCATCGGCCAGACCGCGAAACCGGCTGCCGACAGGACTTCTTCGAGGATAGGAAACTGCGAAAGAAGGTCGGGTTCAATGCCTTTGCTAGTCTTGTAATCTGCCCAGAGGCCGTTTCGAAACGACTCGATCACGTGATCGGTGGCGACTCCAATATGGGTCACACCATTACGCGTCATTGCAAGTAGCGATGCGAGCACACCGCGCACCGCACCGACCTCACGGCCGCGTGCATCTCGTGCCTTGGGCAAGGCAAAGTAGTGGCGAAACAGTTCGTAAGTACCGTCGACTAGATAAACTTTCAAAATGCAGTCTCGCAATCTCGACAGGAACCACTGGGCTCAGAAAGAAGTTCGCTTGTTCTATCCTTCAAAATTTCCACCTCATTGTCTCCTTTTATCGGTGGTGCGATCACGATGCAACTGACCATCAATCGTTTGAAAGTTGCTCTTTGACCAGTCGTGCTCCGGCAACCTCTGAACTCGAGCAGTGAAATCTTTCGTTCGATGCCGGCCAGATGACCGCGCCTACTCGAACCGGATTGGCGAACAGCCCCCCAAACACCAAATCACCATCTTCTACTTCAAGTTCGGGTTCGGGCGTTGGATTAGATCCGAGATCGACTCTGCTTCTAGAATCATCTTTGCTTCGAGCTGGGCCGCATCCAACTCCGGCTTCGAAGCAGGACGGTAATAAAGTGTCATTTGCAACGCGCGCTGGCCCACAATTGTGCGTAGGAGTTGCGGGTCAATTCCAGATTTCATCAGTCTCTTGAGCCGAGCGACCGATAGCTTTTGCATTTTGGTTGATCTCCGTTCAACTTGGTGATTTACATTGAACTTGGTAACGCAGGTGCCTTTGAACCTTCTGATTCATCCGGAGATTTCGAGGATCGCGCAGCTCATGCAGGCAGACATACTCCAAGTGGCCGCCTCCTGATCGCCAATCATCAATCTTCAAACCGCTTTTTGAGAGGGCCGGCTCCGGCAACCCTGAATTCATGTAGCGAGATTTCTCGCTCGATGCCTGCCCGTTGGGCGCCGTGATTGATGGCAAGGTGCGCGGCTCTCGCTGACAATGGTTTGCTTGTGATTTCACCGGTCCTTCGATCGATAGTCCGAAACATTGGGCTGTCGGGGTCGGAAGCAAGATGTGCTTTCTTGATATAACCATCCAACGCTCGCAGGGCGTCTGGAAAGCAGGGCACAGAGAACTTGTCTTGTCGATGCGTGAGTGTCCCCTTCCTTCCAATCAGCAGACAGGGACTTGTACTCTGCAGATGGACGTCCCCGCACTTGAGTTCTAGCGCCTGGCCAAAACGTAGGTGATTGTAGAACATCACAGAAACGAGCGCCTGAGTTTGCGTTCCGGAAACATCGGAACAGTCTATTGCCTCAAGGATTCTGAGTGCCTCGGCTGGGGTGAGCCAGGGTCTTGGTTCAGCAGGCTTCAAAGCTCTCCTGGTTTCCGGCAATCTCTCACGATCTTGGTTCATTCAATCTCCTCCGGAGCTGCCGCTCCCGTTTTTGGTCTCTCTCTATAAGATTGAAGGAAACGTCAGATGGCGAAAAGAAGATTTCGAGGCGTCTACTCGAACTCGGACAATGAGTAGCAAATACTTTTACAACTTGATGAAACTAAACGTCTTATATGCAAAAGTATAGTTTATCTATATATAACTCAGGGTGCAGCTAGCCCACACGAGTGCGAATCCAAAAGGCGCCGAAGCCCAATTGGACTTCGGCGCTTTTCTTGTGGCAGGGGACGGACGCTTTAAGCTTCTCTACTTTTGTTGTGCGGTTTGCCGCGCTGGTGGGGTGGCTGAAGGCTGTTTGCTGGAGCAGGGCGAATGCTCACCATCGGATGCGGAACATCCATTGCAGTGACCGAGGTCCGCCTGGTTGATACAGCG
>Ga0302320_10024068_pt1 | contig 11910 bp, 9 predicted proteins | sample Bog_T0_3_FD_202130 | JGI IMG/M metagenome (GOLD analysis project Ga0302320, IMG submission 202130) | Peat permafrost microbial communities from Stordalen Mire near Abisko, Sweden - Bog_T0_3 | ecosystem: Environmental > Terrestrial > Soil > Wetlands > Peat | place: Sweden: Abisko, Stordalen Mire... | reverse complement strand
AACATGCGCAAGATGGAAGAGACGCAAGGGAAAAAATGGGTGGCGACGTTCCACACGCGATCCGATAAACCATTTGTGCGCAAGGCCTCATCCGGCGGATGGCGTGCCATTCTTCCCGAAAAGACGGTGGCATATATGGAAAGCCATTGGGGCTCTCTCATGACACAGTTGGGCTATCCGCTTTCGAGCGAGTCGCGGAAACAAGTTTCGGAAGTCACGCACGCGAATCACTGAACCTGTCGATTGTCGTTGCCCGTTGTGTCGGAAGTCCCGACTCGCTGTGCCCGCGCTAGCGAATCACCTACTCAGAAGTTTGCCGGCAGGCCGTCCCCATCAGACCGGGTCAAATGCATCCGAGGGCGATTTTCATCGAACGGCGCGAGCAGACCTGCCAGCTTCTTCGAAGCAGCAAAAAGAAAAGTCGATGGTCCCGAAAGATATCCCGCAGCTTTGAACGCTGCGCACCATGCCAGATGGCTTTGATTGCTGAGGATGAGATCGAAGCCTTGCCGCTCCAGAGTCTTGGTCGCGCAACGCACAATCGACAAATTCTCGCCCGGAAGTGCAAAGCAATCGACAACCGATCCGACGCGCATGTCTCCATATTTCGCATCTTTGCGGCGTTCGCCCACGATTGCCCATCCGATTGGGGAGCCGTTGCGTTTGACCAGCAAACGGGTGAGATGTGTCTGCTCGGGTGGGTACAAAATACGCAAAGCGCTCGCATCTCGTACCGCTGTCAACGAGCAACTCTGGCGGGACTGTTCCCAAACAGACTGGAGGGCGTCGCCGACGGGCGCTGCATCGAAGCTTACAACTTCGCAGCTACCCATTTTGCGAAATGGTGGAGCAAGCACATCGCGGTAGCCTTGGAACAACTTCGATCCTGCCCAGCCCGCGCCAGTGTAGGCGGCGACATCCATAAAAAACTCGCGCAGCGGTCCAGTCCGCAATGTCTGCATGTTCTTCAAGAAACGCGCAGGATGGATGACCCGGAAAAGAAAAGGCACGAGGCAATGCGTCCATCCCAAACGAAGCAGCATTTGTGGCAAAGGATTGTCGTATCCCCCCATGCCGAGACAGTAGAGCAGAGGGGCGCGTTGCATGGCGTCGCGAAGCAGAAGCGTGCCGACGATGGCATGCGCCTTATTGACGATGCCTTCGGAGAGCGGATGATGATAGTAGCCGATCGATCGAGTCTGTCCGTCGGGAAAGAAGAATTCTTGAGTCTTGAGGGCATAGCCGCCGCGAACGATTCCGTTGTCGACGGCAACAAAAAAGTCGTTGTAGATGCTCGACTGAGAGGAATGCGGCAGCCAGCGCGGTTCGGCCCAGCGGTAGAACACCATGTTCTCGTCCTGACCTGCTTGACGGAGGCGCTCATTAAAGTCCGCGACTGCGGGTTCGTGCTCGGGACGGTAAGGCTGTATGACGATGGACATGGATATGGAGCGAGCCCAATGCACTCAGCTCAGTTGCAGGGATCACTTCGCTCACATTGACAACCTAAAACCTAGTCGCTTCTTGCCGGAGGCAAAGATCGACGTTACTAGCGCGTGGTTGATTGAAGTTTGTCGACCAGGGCGGCGACAGCGCCAATGGTCTTCATCTTCTCAATGTCTTCCGGTTCGAGTTGCACTCCAAACTTCTCTTCGATGGCGAGAACGAGATTAAGATGTTGCATCGAATCCCAATTCTCGATGGTCTCGGGCGAAGAATCCGCGCTGATTTTATCTTGTGGAACGCCAAAGATATCGCTCGCGACGCCGCGAACTTGTTCAAACGTGCTGGCTGTCAAATCTGTCCTCCTGCGTTCATCTCGGTCGCCACCTTTAGCTTAATCCATTCCGGGCAGCGCAATTTAGAATCGCTCAAATCGAGCGTCCAGAGCGAGCCCGAGCCGTTGACCTCACGGCGCACCATTCCATGCTGCTCGTAGAAATCGCGCGCCGGCGCATTCTTCCTGGTGGGCAAAAACCATCCGACGAGTTGTTTGCAGCCACGCTCGACGGCGCTTTCGGCGAGGTGCGCGAGCAGCGCAGTCTCCACGGTTCTTCCGATTACGCGGCAACTCAACAAGAAGGTATCGATTTCACACTTTTCGCCCTGATCGTGGGTGATAGCGACGCCAACCAGTCCGTGATCGCCGAAGCGGTCGCGGACGCGGATCGAAAATATGTGCCACTCGGGTTGCTTCGACATCTTCGCAACTTCGAGTTCGGTGTAACGGCGGGTGGTTAAATTAAACTGGTTCGTTTTCTGCGTGAGTTGCGCGATCCGCGCCAGGTTTAGGTCGGAGACAGGCTCGAGTTCGGCTTCTTGTTCGAGATAGCGAAAAAAATCTTCCTTGGATTGGAAACTTTGCTCTGCCCCGGCGCGTTGTTTTTGCGCAACATACATTTCGGTTCGTTGCTGATCTTCGGGAGAAAGCGTGAGCCGCTCAAATACGGCACAATTTCTTACGGCTGCGGCATACTCCAGCGGATTTGTTGGCAGATCGATCACCGTGACTTCGGGAAGGGCCGCGCGTACCTGCTCCCGCTCAAAAGGATTGTCGTCAAGGAATGCGAGAGAGTCGATGCCCACATTGAGTTCGTGCGCAATCTCGCGAAGATTCTGCGCTTTGTCCCTCCAGTTAATGCGAATAGCCGCAAAATGTCGAGCACGCAGTAACATTCCGGGATGCTTTTCGAGCACTTCCATGGCATCGTCGAGATTGTTCTTACTACAGATCGCAAGCAGGATTCCCTTACGCGATAAATCAAGCAGTGCGCGCTGCAGTGACTGGTAAGCTGCGCCAGGGTATTCAGCGCTCAGTTTGATGCCCGCCATTCCATCTTCGCCGATAACTCCGCCCCACAACGTGTTGTCGAGGTCAGCGACCATCACTTTTGCGATGCGACCCGCGAGGGGCACGATGAATCGCATCCACTCCCGCGCCATGTCTAGCAGATGATTGGCCGAGATGGGGAGGCGCGCCATCTGCCATTTCCGTTCGTCGTGCCAATGCTCGCTGCCGTGACGTGAAATCAGAGCGTCGTAGTCGAGTATGTAGACGCCGTGATGTTTTTGGGCAATGCGACGCAATTCCAGATTGATTTGCCGGATAAGTCCGGATTGTCCGGAGTTCGATTGATCGTCAAGGATTCCGAGACTTGACTGCGAAGGGCGCTCCAGCGAATGGACGATCAACGCTGCCTGGCTGCGTTCGCGAAACGCGTCGATCCGTTGCGCGTAGCCGCGGGTTGCTCGCTCCGCGGCTTGTTGCGCCGCGTCGGGCGACAGGTCGGCGAAATCACGCCACAGTTCGGGAGCAGCCTCATCGGTGCGGACAACCAGCACGACGGCGTTTGGAGCGAAGCGGTACAACGAACTGCCTTCGTCGAGGATGTCTTGTGCGAAGGTGTTGAAGTCGCCGACATGGATATCGAGATCAATCCCGTAGGCTAAGGCCTCCGCTCGAAGTAAAGGAACGATCGGTTCGACCGTAAACGAACGCAGAATTGCTAGCTTGAATTTGGTGAGGGAAAACGCATCAGTCTGCTTGTCGCGTATTTCGTCGAGTCGCGCGCTCACAAAGCTCGCGGTACCGGACGCGGGATCGCACCGCCAGAGTTCAGTCAGTCGTCTTGCCGCGAGATCAAACGCGCCCTCCGCGATCAGACGAGCTACTTCGATTCGCGAACTGGCGGGATTACGATCGCCATGCGTCGAATTGGAAGTCGAATCAGGCATTCAGCCAGCATCTCAATTTATCAGTCAGTCGAATTACGTTCGAGATATTCAATCAAAAGGCGATTCCTCGTATAAATCCAGGCGATGCGACGCCCGCCGAACGCTACGGCGGGTACCGGCTGCCGCGCTATCAGCGCCCCCAATGAGCGGGCGTCGGATAAAGCTCGCTCCAGATCATCGACCACATAACAAACGTGGTGGAGCCCGCCTCCTTTTGCTGCCAGCGCATGGACGGGCGATTTGTCGTCTACAGGTTCCACCAGTTCCCACAGGGGATCGCCAGCTCGCCGGCTCTTCAGAAATGTCACGCGAACGTTCTGATTAGGGTCATGAATAATCTCTTCGTCCCAATCCGCCTGCAACATACTGATGAAGCCGTGGACAGAATTAGGAATCGAGGCGACGACAAACCCGACATGGTGAAACGAGCCCTCAGGCTGCCAGGTTAGCGAAATCGCATTCATTGGTTTCGTATCGTTGGCGCTCGGCTGTGCTCGCAAAACTCCGTCCACAACTTCGTTACGACCCCAGCTTCGGAGCGGATTCCGGAACTCCCATGCGTCCTTTTTCGGCCAGGCGGGCGAGCGGAGTGTCGGATTTGAGCCACAGCTTGAAGTCGAAATATAACGGGTACAGGAAATTCATGATGCGTACGGGCAGCGACGGATGCAGCTCCGCTACGGGAGTTTCGAGCTTGTATCCGGTATCGACGAGCAAACCGCCGATGCTCGATTCTATGTCGCGACCTTGCGGCGCGGTGAACATACGCTTCCAACGTCCTATGGTCGCGGCTTCGGTTTCTTTGCCGTCTCCTCGGAAGGAAGAATTGGGATTATGCACAGAACCGAGCGCCACCTGTTGAATGCGATCGTGGTCCAAATCGTGGTCGATGAATTCGCCGATTTGCGCCAGTGTCGCGCGCGGGTTTTGCACGAGATTTTCGTAGTGCACTTCCATGTAGTCCTGGCCGAGAGCTTTGCCGTAACGGCGGCCTTTGCCGACGATCCAACGCCAGAAAATCGCGGGCACGAGAAATGCACGGCTCTTGTCCCAAGGCAAGGGACGAATCCATCCGATCCGATGCAGGGATGCGGTGACATCGCGGCCATCCCGAATGATATGAATCACCAGCGCGTCGGGAATCACTTTTTTGATCAGTGGAAGATAGAGCAGATGAAGCGGTGTTGATTCTGCCCAGCGCTGCGCGCCTTGCTTCGCAGCGATGGTTTCCATCACGATGCGTAAGAAGTCGCCAGCATTGCGGCAGTTGTCCATTACGAGATCGTCGATATCGTTGGGCTCAAGCCCGGTTCGCTGAAAAAGCTTGCTCTTGTAGTACGCGTTTAGAAGTTTTCGGCGATTGCGGCGACTGGCGAGATTGCCAAAGCGTAGACCGAGTAGATTGAAAGCGTTGCTCTCCGCGTGGTAGACCGCGAAACCGCCCGCGGAAAGTAGTGTGTGATAAAGGAATTTGGTGCCGGAACGGCCACAACCCAGAACAAATACGGGAGATAGTGAACGGGGACCACGAGCGTTCCCGGCAACCGGATTTCTCGCCGGGCCATTTTCCATGACCGCGTTCATATCGTCTGTGAGGCTTCGTCCCGGGATGGTGGTCGGCGGATTCATGATTCTTGCAGACTGCTTCTTAGGAGCTAACAGACTGCTCCACAGGCACGGGCGATTCCTGAAGCTCGAGCGCAGACATGTTCGCCATGCGACCGATCGGAGTATGCAACTTCATCCAAAGTTTGCCGCCCAGAAATGCGGGATACATGCTGCGCATCAATGATCGCCGCAACGACCGCCGCAAGCCGGGGGCGAGCTCCGAGGCGGGCAAAGAAAGTGGATAGCCATTCTCTTCGAGACAGTCGCCGACCGTCGCTTCGATTGCACGGACCTCGGCGGGCGATAGACGCTCTTTCCATCGGCCCAAAGGATTGATTTTCTCTTTCGCTCCCTCTTCTCGAAACGAGGAATTGGTTTCTGAAAGACGGCCGAGACCCGCTCGCTGAATGCGATCGTAGTCTAAATCGTGATCGAGAAAGCTGCCCAGTTTGCCGAGCGTTTCATTTGGATTCGTGATCAAGTCCTCGTAGCGAATTTCCACATAGTCCGACGGAAACTTTTGTCCATGGGTACGGCCTTTATGAACCATCCACTCCCAATAAAGCGCAGTCGCAACCAGACTATCGGTCTGAGAGCGATCCCACGGGAACGGCGTAAAGCCTCCCATTTTCTTGAGTGAGAGTGCGATGTCGCGTCCGTCGCGGATGATGTGCACGAAGAGGGCATTCGGAATGTCGCGCTTGACGCGCTCGACATGTAAGACGTTGTCGGGATCGTAGACTGCCCAGCGTTGCATCTGCTGACTCTCGGCTACCGAATCCATGACGACGCGAATAAAGTCGCCTCCGTTTCGGCACTCGCTTAAAACCCGCGCGGACAGTTGCTCGGCGTCCAGGCCGGACCGGCGAAATCCTTTGCTCCTAAGCCATGTTTGGAGGATTTTCTCGCGATTGGCGGCGTTTGCCATTGAGCCAAAGCGCGGAATTAAAATCTTGTAAATGGGCAAGAAACCGCGATAGAGGGCGAAGCCTCCCGACGACAATAGCATGTCGTAAAGCAGATTTGTGCCCGAGCGATGGCACCCCATTACGAAGACGGGAGCATGTTTACGATCACTTGGGATAGACAAGGGCACTCTAAAAAGTTTACCACGCCGGAAACGTCGGGTCGTTTGAAGCCATTGTTAAAAAAGGGGTTACGGAAGTCATTCGTTCGGCTATCGGACCCCCCTTGCCACTTTGCCCTTGCAGCCGGGCGCCGTCTGAAGTTCCGCATCCGTTCTTCGGTAAACTCACCGCCCGTGGCGAAGGGGGATGTAGAAAGAATCGACAATAAGCGACGCCAGTTAGGGGACTAAGCATGGAGTGAAAAAATACAAGGTCCGATGCGTACGGACCTTGTTTTCAGGAGATGAAACCGCGGGCTAGAGAGACAGTTATTCGATGTTTGCAAGAGCTGCATTGAGACCAACGATGTCGGCTCCTAGATCCTTGCCGTCCGTCCCCTTGTTCTTGTACGGGCTGGACGACAAAAGTTCGTAGTTTCCGCCATTACCGTTGTTGTAGTTGACGAATTGAACGTCAGCCACCGTCTCCGGAAACATATTATTCGCGGGCCAAACGGAGGGCGGGAACGCCGGCGGCGTCGCCACTAATCCATTGTTGCCGAACGTATTGGTTGTGAAACATCCGTTGATGCTGGTGATCGGAACGTCTTTGAAAGCGCAACTGTCCGATCCCCCACCGGTGTTCCATATTGGATATTGGGCTGTCACCACCATATTGTTCGTAAAAATGAGTCCAAACATGGCGGCGGTCTTCACCGTGTTGCCCATGATGATCATGTGGCTTCCTGGGTCAGGGAACGCCGTGACGTGATTGATAGTCACAGTATTGAGGGGGTTCTTCGGCCATCCGTTCATTATTTCGAACGCCGTACCGCCGCCGACGTATTGCGTGCTCAGGTCATCCAGCACGACGTCATGAATGCTCCAGCGCGTGCCCGCAAGGGCGGGTGCGCCACCGCTCCCGTTTCCCGAGAGAACGGTTGCCATTTGAATTCCACCACCGGCGTGCGAAATGCGAACGTAACGGATGGTGATATCCGTTACTTGGCATAATGGGCAAACATTGCTACCGCTTTGGGAGTGTTGATTCTTTGGGGTGAGTAGGATTCCGTAGCCGGTTTGGCTAAAGCCTCCCCAACTGTTTTCCATCAGGTTCGCTTCGACGAGCACACGAATCGCGTTTTTTAGCTCCAGATGATTCTTGACGATGAAAGGATTGCCGTCTGGACCGCCAACGAACGGGTTGTTGCCCTTCATCCACTGAAAGGGTTTCCAGAAGTGGTTGCCTGTAATCGTGATGTCGGTTGGCGTAAGATCAGCGGCGCCGCCGCCGAACATTACGGCCTCGCCCGAAGCTTCCAGGAAATTGTCCTGGATCTTGTAAGTACCATCCTGCGTACCGCTGGTGCCACCAGCGATGGCATGAGAGTCGACGCATGCGCCCGTTGCCGCGATGCAATGGAAATCGCTGAAATAGGAGTCGACTACCGCCGCGTTCGTGATTCCGTTGAGATCGATCCCGTCGTGTGTTTCATCCTGCGTCTGTCCGTGGAACCAGGAGCGATCCACGATGATGTGATCGGCAGTGCCTTGGCCAGCCAATAACCGTGCCGTCCCCGGCGCGCCGTTGGGACGCGTTACCTCCAGTCCGACGAAGCGATAGAAATTCGCGCCGTTGGCAAGCTGGAAAGGACCGTCGCCGCGATTTTGCATTTGCACACGAGCCAGAACGTTTGTGGGCTTGCTGCACGCATATTGCGGACGTCCTTCTAACGAAGCAACTCCGGCGTAGCACGGCGTGAGACGCTGCCCTTCGGCCGGTAGGGCACTGTCAGAGGAACTGGTGCGGATGATGATCCAGTGATTAATATCGCAGTTCTTCGCCGGAACAATGAACTGGCCGGTAAACGTCGCTCCCGCCTGCAACTGAATTGTGTCGCCACAGAGAGCGCTATTCAAAGCCGTTTGCAGGTTGCCGCCAACCTTGACTGGAATGAGCGATCCCGGAGCGGGTGTGTCCGCCATGGAACTGGGTACGGTTGCGATGGGTAACTTTGCCGGACCATCGTAATTTCCACTCGCGTCGATAGTGACACTGAAATTACCGCTTGCTGTCTTGCGGTTCGCGTCCGTGACCGTGACGGTAAAACTTGAGGTCCCGGTCGTAGTTGGAACACCCGCGAGATCGCCATCCGAACTCAATGTGATTCCTGCTGGAAGGCTACCGGAGGAGACGCCCCAACTATAAGGAGTTGTGCCGCCAGTTGCGGCGAATACCTCGCCGTACACGTCCCCTTGTTGGCCTGTGGGTAAACTACCGGTGGTTATTTGGGGACCATTGCTGTTTGGGGGTTGCACAGTAACGGAAGCGGCGGCGGACTTGCTCGAGGCGGCGATGCTGGTTGCGATCACGACCCCGTTCGTTTGCACTTTGACTGTGGGTGCGGTGTAGAGTCCCTTGCTGTCGACGGAACCGATCGAGGCCGACCAAATTACGGCTGTATTCGACGTTCCCGTGACCGACGCTGTGAACTGCTGCGTCTGACTCGAGACCAGCGCGACGTTCGTCGGAGACACACTCACTTTAACGCTCCCGGCGCCATTTGTGCCGGCGACGCTAATCGAAAAACTCTGGCTACCCTCGTCCATGTGAGGAGAGTCAGTCACAATTACTTCGAATGTATAGCTTCCTGCTGTCGTCGGCTTGCCCGAGAACGTTCCAGTGCTGGGGTTCAAAGTGATCCCAGGCGGAAGCGAACCTGTCTTTACCGAGAAATAGTAGGGAGAGTGGCCGCCGCCCACGGCGAGCACGGCATTATAGGATTCGCTAATCGAACCAGCGGGCAGTGTGCCGGCCACTCTTAGATTCGTCTGTGGGTTGTTCGAGGAGGAGCCTGCCGCTTGCGCCGCGCCGCATGACGTGGTCGTCAGTGATATGGCAAGTAAGAGTACCAGTAAACTGAAATATTTTAAGGGGGTGGAGGAGTACCTGGAATATCCGGTTAGAAGTGCATCTTCTAAATGAACTTGTGGCGATGTTTCAAACATCATTTGAGCCTCGACCGTACGAAGTGGGGGACTAGTCGATTGTCCTCACGCTGAATGTATCGGCACAGGCACAGCGTTCCCAGATATCAGAAGTTCATCGAGAACCCGTTGGTACATGAAGGAACGTCATGTACCGATTCGCGGCGACACAGTGGCCGCCAGTGTTTCGCGGATAAGAATCGATGAATAAGCGAGAACAGCCTAGGAGAAGGCGTTTCAGCGGATCGATAGTACTAGAAGGCGAGCAAAAAAGTCGGAAAAAGCCGGGAGTGACTTAGATAACTTGGGGATGGTTACTCGTGGGGTTCACGCAGCAACAAGGCGCGCAGCGAATCGTACGCGGTGTTTCCGAGTGCACGTTGGACACCCCGCCGCGTCCGATGCTGCAGACGTTTCTTCCATAATCCCTCACCACGACAGGTACCGGCGAACTGCGCAAGGGTGAGGTCTCTCAGCATGGCGACACGCCCCAGTTCATAGGGGCTAGTGCTCGAAGAGTTCGCGTGAAATTCACTGTTGGCAACGGTGGAAAATCCGGCCGCACGCGCGCATTGCAGAGTGCGAGCGTCGTAGCGCCCGCCTGGACACGAGAAATGTTCGATGGGATGGTGCACGATTTGTTCGATTTGTAACTTCGCATCCATAATCTCGCGCTTCAGTTCGGCATCGGTCAGGTCGGACAGGTAAGGGTGCGTCATCGAATGGCAGCCGATTTGAAAGCCCAGCGCGTTGAGTTCGCGCACCTGATCTGCCTTGAGATATCCGGGAGTGCCGAGAAATCCGGTAGTGAGGTAGAAGGTTGCATTGAAACCGAATTCATGCAAGACCGGGGCCGCAACCAGCAGATCGGTTTCGCATCCGTCGTCGAAAGTGATGCATACGGCCGGTTCGACCGGATAGCGAAGCGCCTCGCTCACGTTCAGTCCCCGCCAATTTGATTCTCTTAGCCACGCCATCTGGCGACGGAACGTGTCCTCTGAAAGAATGTAGCGAACGTAGCCCGGCTCCGACTGACACAGCGCTCGGCCAGGAAGTTCGAGTTCGTGATACATCAGAAACACGATGTACGGTGCGGACATGGAGGCTAGGGCTTCTCGTCCACCATCTGTGCATGCCGTTCGAGCAGTTCCAGAAGAGGCTCGCGTAAATGGGGCGCCCCAGCGAGCAGACCCGAGATCAACGGATTTTTCTGGTTGCAGCGCAGCGGAGAATGATCAAGTTTCAAGGTCCATCCACCGGCGCTTTCGATCAAGGCGGCTCCAGCGGCGACGTCCCATTCGTTCTTGGGGACCAGAGTGAACGTAAGATCGGCGCGGCCCGCAGCAACGAGGCCGAGTTTATAGGCGACCGACCCCATGGGCTTAATGTTAAATTCGGCGGACTCAAACTGCTTCCACTCTCCGCGTTTTACTTCACTGCGGCTGGCCAGCACTAAGGCTCCGTGAAGATCTTTGCGCTGGCTTGGCTGCGTAGGCTTGCCGTTGTAAGTGACGCCGGTGTCGCGTGAGCCCAGGATCAGTTCGTCGGTGGCTGGATTGCAAATGCCTCCGGCAATGGGAACTCCGTTCTCAACCAGGGCAATCGAAACGCAAAATTCCGGGATGCCTTGCACGAACTCGCGCGTGCCATCCAGGGGATCGACCACCCAAACGTACTTCTTGTCGAGCCGCGTAAGGTCGTCGACAGTCTCTTCCGAAAGCCAACCTTCGCCGGCGCGAAGCAGATTCTTGCGCAATACATCATCCACCGCGCGGTCGGCTTCGGTGACCGGATCATGTCCGACCTTGTATTCCGTTTCGATGGCGCCAGGCGTAAAGCGGTTGAGCACGGCGCGAGCCGCTTCGAGTCCAGCGTGGATGCGTTCGAGAAATTCCTGCGAAGTAGAAGACGACATTCATGCTCCGTGGCTGAAATTTAGTGCTTGCTTAGAGACACGATTTGCCGCGTCTCTTGACCGCCCGACTTTACTCTTCGCCCTGCAAGACGGGGCAAGCCCCGCCTCTACAGAAACAGATTTACGCCCACAGCATTCTCGCTCCGGTCATGAGCAAGACCGTGCACAGGATTCGCCGCAGCCATAAGACTGGCACCCGGGTACTGAGGTGTGAGCCCAACAAACCGCCTGGTATTGAACCGATCAGTAGTGCGCCTACCAAGTGACCGTCAACATTGCCGGCGCGGTAATGCAGGAGGCTGGTGACGCCGGTGAGAATCACGGCATGGGCAATATCAGTGCCGACCATAATCTTGGGAGCGAACGAATAGAACAAAAGAAGCAGCATCATAATGATGCTTCCGGAGCCCACCGAAGTGATGCCGACCAGAAATCCGCCGACCAAGCCGATCACACTCATGAAGGCAAAATTCTTCATGGTGGGCTGACGCTTGGCGAGATGCTCTTCGATGCGTCCCTGAAAAAGCAGCAGCGTCGGAATCAGCACCAGCAAAAGTCCTACTGCGGATTTAATAAAATCGTTAACGTGAGCGCCGTA
>Ga0302320_10024067_pt1 | contig 11911 bp, 8 predicted proteins | sample Bog_T0_3_FD_202130 | JGI IMG/M metagenome (GOLD analysis project Ga0302320, IMG submission 202130) | Peat permafrost microbial communities from Stordalen Mire near Abisko, Sweden - Bog_T0_3 | ecosystem: Environmental > Terrestrial > Soil > Wetlands > Peat | place: Sweden: Abisko, Stordalen Mire... | reverse complement strand
CGCCACCTTCTCGTAGAGATACAGCGCGGGCGGCTCGACGAGGATCATCTCCAGCGCCATTTCTACTACTACTTCGACTACAGAGCGAAGTACCCATCGACGCATCTTCGGCTCATGTTCATCGCAAACCGTCTGGTGCCGCAACACAAGGACTTCCTCGACGAACACGGGTATGAGTTCCGCGAGATAGGAGAGACCGACTTCGAGCGCCGCGTCTCCGAATGCAGGTTGCGTACGCACGAGCCGCTGGAGGAAGTTGAGGTTGTCACGACTCCCGGCGTGCTTCCACCAGAGACCTGCCAGCTGCTTTACGAGATCGAGATGGAGCGAATGGTTATGAGCTACAAGATGCTCCTGCTCATCTCAATGGCAGAACTCACTGACGCTGACGGTCGAGTTCCGCTCACCATTCTGGCGGAGCGCTTTAGAGATTTCTTCGTGGCAAGATCTGTGCAAAACAAGGGTGAAGAAAATCCCAACATTGTTGAACCGGGTTCTCTCTCCGGCAAGACGGTGCGCGCTTGGGAAGCACTAATTCGCAAGCAGCCGGTGCATTACCTTACTGAGTCGTCGTGATTGACGAAGTCAACTCTGTCCGCTGGGCGCCGAGAATATGGTGCCAATGGAACGCCGACCTCAAACATGAGATCGTTGCGGCGTGCCAAAACCGACTGATCCGATACTTCGAAAGGCACGTTCCGGGCGGATACTGACGGCCGGAGCGCTCGAAATGCGGTACTAGTCGTCATATAATATATATTCTTGAGAATAGGGAATCCCCCTGCGGGCACATCTATGCCACGAATCAAAGATCCCAACGCGCCAACGTTCATTAGGGCTTGCCTCTCCCTGGACGACCCGACGCTGACGCTGCTTGAAAAGATCAGGCACAAGTTCCATCTATCAAAGGCAAATGCCTCGAAGATGATTGTGGACCTTGCCCTTGAGAAGAAGATCAAGCTGACAGAGGTCACGAAGTTTCACCAGGAGGTCTGGAGCAACCTGTCCTTCGAGAACAGCCAGCGCTTCTCGCAGTTGATCGTCGACTGGACTCCCGAGGAGAATACTCTGCTCCTCATCTACGCAAAGCATCTCCTCAGCTCAAACAATAGAAGCGAGGCCTTTCGGATATTGATCGCCCATTTCGCGGTCCAGAACAAGGTTGCCATTGTTGCTCAAGTGAAGAAATTCACGATCATTCCCACCCCGAGCTAGGACTTGCCTCGGGAAATTGCAAACTGAAACTTGGGTTCTTGCCACGGCAAGCAGATCCGCTCAATGTAGTCGATCATCACCTCTACTTCCTCACGCTCAGGGCGGCTGCCAGCAGGATGAACAACCTTGTTGCGGGTTTTCCAGATTCGTATCAGTTCAATCTTCTCTTCGGTGCGAATGATCCCCTTTGCACCGAGCTCTTCAATCAGGACCTCAGCGGCGCCCTTCGCCCTTGGCATCGCTCGCTGATGCAGGTGCCACGAGGCCATCTCTAGCAGACGCTCGTATTCCTCGGAAGCTATCTTTCCAGCGATCACAGGATCTTCGTCGAGGAGGATACGGGCCAGCTGCAACCTGCCATAGCGTTGGAAGAAAGGTCTAATCACCTGAGCCGCGCGTTGCCGTTGTACCCACATATCGTCGTCGAACTCGCGAAGTTCCTGTGCAGCGTTACCGTCGGACGCCTTGAGCTTCAAAGTCTCTGCAAAGGCCCAGAGAGCAGACTCGGTTAGCGCAACGGAAGCCAATCCAAAGTGCTGGCGCCAGCGCGCCAATTCGTCGCAATAGGCAAGATACAGATCAACCGTTGCCGGACGGCTGACAAGTAGAAGATGGACGACTGGGGTGCTGAAGATTCCGAAGTGGTCTGGATGTACAAAGCGCAAGATCAACGATGCCGTTCCGATGTCATGAAAGACACTCAACAAGCGCTCGACCATGGCGCCTCGGTTGTCTTTGAGCGGACCCAAGTAAATGCGGTTCGCCTTCAGCATCTCTTCAAGAATTTTCCCGTGTGGCCGTGGCCAGTACCTTCCAAAGGCCGTATTCTCCGGACTGAAGAGCTTACTGACATCTCGGGCGGTGAGATGGTGCTTTCCCGAGGCGTGCTCCCTAAAGTGCGTATCGAGTGCCGTAAAGTCGTAGCTGCGGCCGAACTTCTCAGTACACACTGAATCAAAACGGCTCACATATGTTGAGAGCTGGAAAGCCATTTGTCATTCCTCATGTCGCGTTCAAACATCGCACCAAGTGCAAGCCTGGGAGCAGAACATCCAGTTTCTCGATCCACTCGTGCGGCATCCCTTTGATCCCGTGCTGCGCGCCCCAGAGCTGGCCGGCGATTGAAGCTGTACTGTCGCTGTCTCCGCTATGATTGGCGGCGATTTGGATGGCCTCCACGAATGTCTCCTCTGAGAGCACGGAGTATAGGGCGATGGCTAGTGCTTCTTCTCCGACCCATCCGCCACCAAGGCTTCCAATCGCTTTGACGTGATCTCGCGAGCTTCCGGCCAACGCGGTAGCCTTGCGCACTGCTTCAGTCGTTTCCGCATGTCCAGAATATGAGGTTAGTATCTCGCCACTCCGTCTCACTGCCGCGCGCAATTCAGAGCCGTCCATCAGAAGCCGAACGATTACGGACATCATTCCCGCACTGAGGTAGCCGCTTGGATGACCATGCGTGAGAGAGGCTGCCTGGGCTCCCAGTTCGAACGCTCTCTCTGGTGTCAACGAAGTGAGCAGGCCGATAGGTGCCACGCGCATGACGCCGCCACATCCCTTTGAATTGTTGACGGGCTCGGCGACGCTCCCGCCTCCGCCAGCCCGTAATGCGCTCAGACAGGTGTTGCCAGGGGCTCGCGATTCATACATCTCCGGCTGCCGGCCGAGCCAGCTTTGGGTCGTGCCGCCGGGCATCCTCTGGTGCTGAGTATAGAGCCACTCCAAGTATGCGGCTCGAATTGAGCCGATCGGATCGTTCTCTCCGGCTTCACGTGCTGACAATAAACCTTGGAGCGTGAAGAGTGTCATCTGCGTGTCATCGGAGACATCCAGCTTGCCATGTGTGTAGATAGGGCTCGTCAGGCCCGCAGGGCCAAAGTTGCAGCGGATGTTTTCAATGGATGTGAACTCGACGGCGTAGCCAAAGCCATCACCGATGGCCCCACCGAGAATGCAGCCCAAGCGTCGGTCGGCCATGGATAGTTTTGCATCGTCAGCAAGGGGTCGGGTTGCACGAACGTAGTCTTCCTGGGCCTTCGTTTCGATGGCTCCATGACGGGCCTGGCGGACAGCGGAGATAGCGTCCACCGGGCTATGGCCGAACTCAACCAGCAGCTTGGCCGCGATCGTGCCGCTTCTCCCAAGGCCGCCAAGGCAATGGATGACAATGTTCTTTCCCTGGCGTAGCAGGTGCCGGAGGCGCATTCCAGAGTAGGTCCACTGGTCCTCGAAGGTCTCACACGGGACATTTACGTCTTTAACCGGGAGATGGTGCCACTCGATGCCGAGCCGATCGGTTTCAGCCGCCATTGAATTCAGGGACACGCCCACCATATCGAACTCGTGCGCTTCCATCAGCGTCACGAGGGCGCAGGCGCCGAAGCTCTTGATTGCTTCCAGATCGAGCCGGAGGTCCCTGTCCCAAGGCCCGGTATACGGGCTCAAGTACTTCTTGCCAGGACAGAGCGTCATCCCAATCAGTCCGTATCCTTGGCGGACGGAAACGGAGTTCACGTAGAGGGGATCAGTGTCGCTCGTGCGTGCTTTCTTCATTTGCCAGACACCTTACACGTGCCAGAAGCCCCTGCCAACCAATTTTTCATCGATACGGACACCGTGAGCTGTGAGATGCAACACGGAAAACGTTCTGCCTCCCAGGCATATAATAAGGATCCTCGTAGCCAGTCACCGGTACAGATAGAGCAGGCTGTGCGCCCTGGAGGGCTTGCGGAATGCGGAACGATAACGGCACCTATACTTATTCTCCCTCTGACCTCATCACCTACTTAGAGTCTCCTGTCGTCTCTTGGATGGACCGTCTATATGCGGAAGATCCAAGCGCCATCTCCCCTGACGAACAGTCAGGCATGGTCGCGATGATATGTGCTGAGGGCGATCTGCATGAAGCAAGATATCTCGAAGTCTTGCGTTCAGAGGGCCGAGAAGTACGTGATCTCGCGAAGGGCAGCCTCGCCGCGACAATCGAAGCCATGCGCGCGGGAGTTGAGGTCATTTATCAACCGCGGCTTGAGCTGATGCCATTCGCCGGTTTCGCCGACTTTCTCATTCGAGTTCCTGGGAGGTCGACGCTCGGGGACTACCACTACGAGATATGGGATACAAAGCTTGCGCGTGAGCCTAAGCCATATTATCTCGTTCAGCTTTGCTGCTACGCAGAAATGCTTGGCGAGCTTCAAGGACGACGTCCGGAACGCATTTGCGTGGTGCTCGGGACACAGGAACAGAGGTATTTCCGGACGGAAGACTTCTTCTACTTTTACCTTGAGCTCAAGGTGGCATTCCTCTCTGCCCAAGCGACATTCAGTCGCGACAGTCGGCCCGAGGTGTTCTCAAAAGAGGATTTCGGTCGCTGGGGATCGGAAGCGGAAGAGTGGCTGGAGAGTACAGACCATCTGACACGCGTCGCAAACATCACCAGCTCACAGATCGTCAAGTTGAGTCGTGCTGGGATCTGCACGATGGCAGCCCTAGCTATCGGGCCCAGACAGGCCCCAGCGGGATTGGTTCCCCGGACGTATGAGAGATTACAGCTGCAAGCGCAATTGCAGATACGGTCAACAGGGAAAGATCAGCCGGAGTTCATTTTGTTGCCGTCGGACGGCGGCCAGCGTAGAGGGCTTGCCATATTGCCCCCGTCTGACGTTGGAGACGTGTTCTTCGATTTGGAAGGATATCCGCTCTATGGGGATAACGGGCTGGAATACCTTTGGGGTGCGGCATACGACGAGAACGGAGAGATAGCCTATCGTGACTGGTGGGCCCATGATTATGAACAAGAGAGCGTTGCGTTCGGGGCGTTTATCAAATGGTCTCATGCGCGCTGGCAGCAGCATCCTGGGATGCACATATATCACTACGCCGCGTACGAGGAGTCTGCAATCTACCGCCTGCTGAAGCGCAGCCCCGGTGTCTGCGAGGATGAAGCTGACGATCTGCTTCGCAACGAAGTCTTTGTGGATCTCTACGCAGTGGTGCGCCATTCGCTGTTGATCGGCGAGCCCAGGTATTCTCTGAAGAATGTTGAACACATCTACCGCGGCCGGAGAGAGGGAGAGGTTACGGACGCCGGCGATTCGATAGTTGCCTACCGCAACTGGATGGATTCCGGAGAACCGGAGGCTCCTGATGGGTCGCCACTTCTTGCGGCGATACGCGACTACAACAAGGACGATTGTGTATCTACCGCACAGTTGGTCGGCTGGTTGCGCACTCTCCAGGAAGAGCATGTGCGTCCATACATTCCACCAACGGTACTGGCAGAACCGGAAACGAAGGAACTGCCAGAGAATGCGGTTCTTGCTGCAGAGATTCTTTCCGAAGCTGTTGACCAAGCAGTGCGCGGCGAAGGCAGTCCAGAAGAAAACAAGCGCATCCACGATTTGGTCGGACACCTTTTACAGTTCCACAGACGAGAAGATAAGCCGGTGTGGTGGAGCTTATTTGATCGGGCGACAAATATGACCTTCGAGCAGCTCGAAGCGGATCTCAATTCGCTTGCGGGATGTCGACGCGCAGCTGTCCCAGTGCGACGTTCGTCAACCCGCTCCAACGCTCGCCTTCTGTATCAGTACTCATTCGACCCGGACCAGGATACAAAAATTGACGCTGGGGCTACTTGCCGGCTCAGGGAGGACGTCGGATACGAGGTCAAGATCGAGGAATTTGACCCGGAAGCAGGTGTGCTCACCCTAAGTACAAAGGGGACGAGCCCCGAACCTCCGGCTGAAACGACGTTGCTCGAGTTCAAGCTTGTCTCAGCGAAGCCGATCGTTGCATCCCTCGTCAAGACTTCGCGTGAGTGGCTACACAACGGCCGAACGCTGGCCCCTCACGTTCGTGATTTTCTGTACAGGCGTTTCCCGAACCTGGAAAACCACGTCGCCGGAGCGATTGTGGGTGAGGACGCGGATCTAGTTGCCTGTACAGTGGCGGCAGTGCAGAGAATGCGGAACACAACGCTATGCATCCAGGGCCCTCCAGGAACGGGAAAGACCTACACCGCCGCCCAATCGATTCTCGCCCTACTCAAAGATGGTAAGCGCGTGGGTATCTCTGCGAATAGTCATAAGGCAATCCTGAATGTGGTGGAGGAGGTTTGCCGTATCGCTACCGAGCAGAAGCTTGCATTGTCAGCTGCGCACATCTGCTCCGACCAGTCACGTGGCGATGATTTCAAGAGTCCAGTGCCAGTGATCGACAGCGTGAAATCGCTAAAGAGCATTCCACAGATGCTGAGTGGCACTGCTTGGGCTTTCAGCGCACCTGAATTAGAGAGCAGGTTCGACTATCTGTTCATTGACGAGGCTGGTCAAGTTTCAGTAGCCAACCTCATTGGCATGGCACGGAGTTCCAGGAACCTCGTTCTCATCGGCGACCAGATGCAATTGGATCAACCCACAAAGGGAGCGCATCCGGGCGAGAGCGGCCAGTCCTGCCTAGAATACTTACTGCAGGGGAACCCAACCATCCCGGCCGATTTCGGCATCTTCCTTGGAATCAGCCGCCGCATGCATCCCGAAGTCTGCCGCTTCGTCTCCGCCACGGTATATGAAGATAGATTGCATTCTGCAAGTGAGACGCAGGCGAGGATCTTGCGTTGGAAGGGGGCGACGACTTTCGCGGTCAAGCCCGCCGGGATCCTGTTCGTGTCGGTGGAGCATGCGGGGGATAAGCAATGCAGTGATGACGAAGCGCAACAGGTGATGCACGCTGTGAACGAGCTGCTGAGCGCATCGGTCGAGGTTTACGATTCCAACCTGAGCGGGTGGCGACATCTCGCAGAGAAAGACATTCTGGTCATTGCGCCCTACAACATGCAGGTTCGAAAGCTCAGGAGCCTGATGCCTCGAATTCGGGTTGGCACGGTAGACAAGTTCCAAGGGCAACAAGCGGCTGTTGTGATCTACTCAATGGCGGCCAGTTCACCGCAGGAGTGTCCACGTGGGATTGAGTTCTTGTTGAGCCGGAATCGGACGAATGTGGCGATCTCTCGGGCGCAAACACTGGCGATCGTTGTAGCCAGCCCACTGCTTTCTCGCCCCAAGTGCTCGACGATCGAACAGATGGCCCTCGCGAATACCTTTTGTCGAATCATGCGTGACGGCCAGGCGCGGTTTGTCTCAGGGATCGGCGATTGATCAGGAGGCACATGCAGCGAATACACTTCTGCATCTACCGACCGCAGCGCAGGTGCGCGGTTGGTCCTCCTGCGGGAGATGTCTCGAGGGCTCAGGTGGGCGAGGTGCTGAGCACTTAAGAGTTTCGGCGTTCAGGAGAGATCACCTGCCTACAAGCGTTTCTCCCCCGCAATTCTGCAACTCAACGCCATACGTTTATGTGAGTCTAGGGAATTGACGGCTACTAGTCACAGCTGGCAGGGCGTGAAGCGCTGCTCCCTTTGCATCCGCGGGCTAGGCGGATAAGTCTCGCAACAGGTGCCTGGTCAGCGTCGAGGTGCTCCCGCGCCTGGCCCCAGGCACTCGATCGGCGCGCGCTTCCCAATGTTGCCAGACTGGCACCTACTCTCCCTAGTGACGAAAGCCGGCCGCGCAGTTGGAGCCACGAACCAGGTTCGAAACGAAACAAGTCCGGCCCGCCTGTGCAGCAACGCTGCCCTCCCAGGCACGCGTATTAACATTGTTGACTATGAATTATAGTTGTACTATGATCTATCATTATAGTTTGAGGCTGCAGCCCACGCTAGCGGACTGTCGCCGCGGCCGTTTGTGTTCAAACGTCGCGGCTGCTTCACGGCTGGTCTGAGCTGAGAGACCCAACTACAACCAAACAGAAAGGAAGTGCAATGACACCTCCGCTAGACGCAACTGAAATGCAACCTGAACTGCCATCGAAATACATCACGCCAGAAGAGGGCGTGATTCTCGCCGAGAAAGCGTTCAATCGTGGGCTAACGCGACCGTTTCGGACGGTTCTGCTCGACTACAGCACCGACCCCATACAGCCACGCAAGTACAAACCAGATGCGAATCCCGACGATCCCGGCCGTAGACGTCTGCACCCACTTTTCGTCTCAACGCTTATCTTCTTCGGCTTGCAATTCGCCATGTTTGTCTATTTCACATATTGGCAGCACTGACATTCACTGCCACGCAATCGCAGCTTTCCGACACGCGCACCACCCAAAGCACTTAGTCCCGAGGAGGACTCAAATGAAACAGGTTCTTTTGCTCGTTGCAATGTTCTTCGCAACACATGCCGCATTTGGCCAAACCACCCCGGAGCAACCGGGAGCCGATGCCAATGCCCAGCAGCAGGCTGGATCCGAGCCGGTTTACCAGCAGTTGCATGACACCCCACCGCAGCTACGGATGCTGCAGCAGCCACAGGCTCAGGGCCTGGCGCGGAAGTCTTCGGCGTCGGAGCGATGGCGATACGATCCCGCTGCCAGACGAGAAGAGGGGGAACAAAGGCCATCCACTGAGCCTGGCGTCGAGCGCGCGTCAGAGCCGAATAGTCCGTGCAGTGTTCCCTACAATGGGCTGCTCGCCGAGTGGCGTATCCCAATAGTGAAGGCGGCGATTGAGAGGTTTTACCACAGGGCGTTGCCCACCCTCCTCATCTGCCAGGCGCTCATATTGGCCTGCATTGCCTGGCTTCTGCATCAACGGGAGAGGCAGCTACAGACTACCGGCGGGATCATTTCACAGCTCTGGAATGCCCACGTCTTCGCCCGCCAGAATGCGCTTGAGACAATCAAGGCGCATAACAAGCTGGTCGCAGAACTGGACGCGGAAGACGAAGCCGCAGAGGCGGAATCTAAACTGAGAGTCTCAACCCTCCCGGTTGCTGCGGAGGGAGCGGCTGTGGGTAACCGGGCTTCGCCCGCGGTGCAGCAAAACACCCCAGCGAGCGAGGAATCCCAGGTTCTTAGCGGAGCATTCTCGCTGTCGCCGAAGGGCTCACCGGACGAGCGCTCGCCGGAGGGAGTGGCAAACTCCGCGGCAGGAGCCATGGCGGGCGAGTCATTTGCGCTCCATTCTGGCCAAGAGAACGGTGCTGAATTAAGCGCAACCGAGGACATTGAGGCGCTCAAGCTCGCCCTCCAGAAGGTGAATGCGCAGCTGACATCCAGAGACGCGCAACTGCGAGCCAAGGACGACAAGATCGCCAGTCAGCGGCAGCTCATCAGTGAACTAAACAACAGGCCGCGGAACAATGGCGAGACTGGGAGGGGTACGAATTGACGACCACCTGCACAGGAATAGCCGGCCGCAAGATTGGCTGGATGCAGCACACTCGGGTGGCGCAGACCAGACGCCAAGTTGGCGGATTCGGCGCTCAGCTCGTTTCAGCAACTGAACGCGGCCAACAGGCATTGACTCTCATGTGGTCTGGCGGCAAGGTCACAACTACCTTCGGAAGATTGGAGCTGTCATGGATACTGGCACGCCAATAATTGCCCAGCCGATAACGCCCCTGCCGCCTGGGCGCAAGAGACGTTCCCCGCGAGCAAGCCGCGTCAAGTTCGACCTCGACGACGATGGGCGCCTCCTCGCCATAATCCGAAATGCCACGTTTATCTCTCAGGATCAACTGGTCACACTGGGAGTGCGCTTCAAGATCAAGGCCCATCCCGACTCCGTTCGGAAGCGAATCATCCGCTATATTGAGGGCGATCTGGTGCGGGTGATTCCGCCCGTTTCACCCTACCGTGGCTCGGTATATCAGATCACGCACGCCGGCTTGGAGGTGCTCGAATCCTTCGGCATCGGTCTCGGCTCGATGTCGTCCGCGACGGCAAAACTTCCGTCCACGTTGCAGGCGCGGCACTTTCTGGACCTCAACGAGGTGCGCCTTGCTTTCTCGGCTGATAAGGTTCTCTCCCGCGCGAAGTGGCACTCCGATCCGGAGATTAAGGCGAGCAATAACGATCCCCATGTCACGCCATTTGCGAAGGACTATGACGCACTCCTGGAACTTGAAGATCGCGACGGCAAGGAGTTGATGATTGGGATCGAGTACGAGCGGACGTACAAAGATGCCCGCCGATACGAGGAGATAGCCGAGACGATTGATACTGAAACAAAGCTTTGCTGCGTGCTCTACATCGCCGCATCCACCGATCTGGTTCCGCGTCTCGGCGACGCCATCCGGTGCCAGAAGACTCCGCTTTGCGTCACCGCTTCCGGTGTTCTAAAGCAGCAAACTCTGGATGCAAATGTCGGCTATCTCTCCAGAAGCGGCTTCCGGGTATGCACGCTGCGGCAGTATCTGACGCTACTGAAGCACCCCCTTTGATCGGCGAACCTTTTGAATTGCACGCCGTATCAGGCGAGGCTCCACAAGGGCTTCGCATCTTTATTTGCGCATCTGTGCACGCGAGAGCCACGCGCAGTTGGTCCGTACTCCGGCCGTGACGGGATTCATAGATCGGCGGTGACAACACGGCCGTCCAGAATTTTGAACGTCTTCCCCGCCTAGTCTTATCGCTCGCCTCGTGCTTTATCGGGTGTGATCAATAGTAGTCGCTCGCTTCCGTCCCTGCATCTTCCGTGCGGTCAACGGTTTGCCGCCAACTACCCTCTGTGTTCGGCTGATCCGGGGCCGTTTCCGGGCTCTTCTGAGCTTCTGGGGCTCAGCTCGCCGGTTGGAGCCAGCTGGGTGCTGGTGGACGCTTTGGGCGCTCTGTGAGGGTGGGGCTGCCGTGCCACTTGTTAGGCCGTCGAGCTAAGCTTGTGCCTGTCGGTGGAGTCGTCTGTGCTGCTCTTTGTGCGCGACTTCGGCGACCTTTTGCTCGTCTCTTCTGTCGCGCTGGCGCCGTCTTTGGGCGGCGTTCTGTGGCGGCGGTCGTGTGCCACTGCTGGTGTTTTCCGGCTGCCGTTTTGCGGCGCAGTTGTTCGGCCATCTGGCGCATGTTCGTCTGCCTCTTGCATGTGACGCCGGTGCATTCCGCCGTGTCTTGGCCGCGTGCTGGCCAGGGTTGAGTGTCTCGCTTCTCCCTCTTTGCTCTCGCTCGTGTGCCAGTTGGCCCGTCTGGTCGAGTCGCATTTGTCGTCGGCCAAGTGGCAGGTCCGGCTTTTCTGGGTGTCGCTGCGGGTTTGTCACCGACGGGCTCTAACGCACGCGCTTTGTCCGTCTCGCTGCCAGCCGATGCGTTGTCTCGTGGCCTGTTGGCTGGTGGCTGGCGATCCCATTTCCAACCTTTATTCGACCAATCTAGCGCCCTGCCGGCGCCGCGATTCTCAATCTATTTAATGGGAGTTGACCTACGAACACCACAACAGAAGATCCTGTCGCCCGGGCGACTCACGTCCGGAGCGACGGAGTTCGCAACTATCTTGACCGCCTCACCCTCGACGCTCATCTGACCACGCTGCTCGACACCGCACGTCTCGAACGAGCGCGCGGCGTGCCCGCGGGAGCGCCGGTCTATTCGCTATTGCACCGGCAGGCCACAGAGCAGGTACGCAATTATTGCGCCTGCTGGCGGCTTGAGCCGTCGCTGGTTGAGGCGGAGATCCCGTCCCTTGGAGAACTTCGCCGGCTCACAGTGCGTGCCGTTCCGGCGGCGACAGTGCGCCGTGGAGGTTGGCTGCTGACGCTCGGATTGGCTGCGTTGGCAATCTCGGTTGCTCTCAGTAGCGACTGAGCACCAGCGTCCCAAGGGGAGTGAACGCCAACTCGGGCGCATCTCGGGTAACGCCTCGCCCAGCTA
>Ga0302320_10024066_pt1 | contig 11912 bp, 11 predicted proteins | sample Bog_T0_3_FD_202130 | JGI IMG/M metagenome (GOLD analysis project Ga0302320, IMG submission 202130) | Peat permafrost microbial communities from Stordalen Mire near Abisko, Sweden - Bog_T0_3 | ecosystem: Environmental > Terrestrial > Soil > Wetlands > Peat | place: Sweden: Abisko, Stordalen Mire... | reverse complement strand
GGTCGTGCATGATATCGAGCAGCGCATACGCGACAATCATGGCGACGCTGTTCATCAGATTATTAGTCGCGATCATGCGGCCTTTTTCGTCCGCTCCCGGTTCCTCCTGCAAATAGGCGTTCAGAGGAACGGCGAAAAATCCGCCGCCGAATCCGACCAGGGCGAGAGCCGCCAGGGCAATTCCGTAGTTCAGGGTGTGGGCGACAACCAAAGTGAAAGCGCCCATGATCAGGGCTCCCGCCGGCACCAGGCCGAGTTCGATGTGATCGCCCGAAACGCGCCCCGCGGTCAGACTGCCAAGGCCGATACCGATCGCCAGGGCGGTGAACAACAATCCCGAGCGTGCTTCGCCCACATGCAGGATCTCGCTGCCTTCGAGCACCAGCGCCAGCTGGAAAAGCGCGCCGACGAACCAGAACCAGGAGATACCGGCCATCGTCAGCGCCAGAGGCCGGCGGCCGCGTAGTTCCCGAACGCCGTGTACGATCTCGCCAAAAGGATTCCAGTCGAACGCTCCAGGCCGTCCGGCGGCGGGAACTTTGGGGATATGCAGGATGAGCACCGTGCCCGCCACGGCAAATCCCAGCATCACGAGACCCAGCCGCAGGGGCGCGGCTTTCCAGTGTTCGAACAGCGCCGAGCCGAAGCTGGTGCCGACCACGATGGCGACGAATGTGGTCAGTTCCAGCAGTCCGTTGGCGCGCGAGATCTGCGCTTCTCCCACCGCCTCCGGCAAAATGCCGTACTTGGCGGGGCTGAAAAACGTGGCCTGGGTCGCCAGCAGGAAAAGGACGATCAGCAGCAGGTTCAGGCTGCCGGCCAGCAGCGCCGCGATACCCATTATCATGGTGACGATTTCGAGCGACTTGGTGACCTGAAGCATGCGGGTTTTGGAGTTCCGGTCGGCAAGCTGGCCCGCGTAGCCGGAAAACAGAATGAACGGCAGGATGAAGACGGCGCCGGCGAGAGCGAGATAGCGGCCGCTGGTGGCGCTATCCACCGCCAGGCGCACCGCCGTGAACGACACGATCATCTTGTAAACGTTGTCGTTGAACGCGCCGAGGAACTGCGCCCAGAGAAAACCCTCGAAGCGGCTATCGGCGAGTAAAGATCCGTATCCTGGTTTATCCGCTGGTTTGTCTGTAGTGGTGCGGGCGGCGGGATTCATCCGGGTATGACTATCATCGCTCAGGCCGGATCGGAAGTCGTAAAGAAAGGCTATAGCGACGCAAACCTGCCAAACGCCGGTTCCTGATACAATGCGATGACGGCCCACGCTCGCACTACTTTTAATTTTTCGGGCCAGGATTCTGCCAGATGGACAAGCCAGCGCAAAATATTCAGGACAGCTTTTTAAACAATGCGCGCAAGGAAAAGGGCGTAGTCACGATCTACCTCCTGAGCGGAGTTAAACTCACCGGCCGCATCAAGAGTTTCGATAAGTACTCCCTCGTGCTCGAAACCAATAACCAGGAACAGCTGATTTTTAAGCACGCCATCTCGACGGTCGTGATCGTGCGGCCCGTGCAGCATCACGCCGCTCCGCCGGCTCCCGCTTCACCGCCCGCCACGGCTTCCGCCGCCGGGTCGGCTTCCGAAGGGTAAGCCGACGACTTCTTCCTCAAAAACCTCCGGGCCCTCACAATCCTGCGAACGGGCCATTCTCGCCGGTTTTGAACGGCGGCGGGGCGCGCCTTCCGCTTCGGCGGCGGAGTCTTTTGCCGAACTAAAAGAGCTGGCGCTGAGCGCGGGCGCGGTCGTGGTGTCGGAGGTATTTCAGGTCCGGCCCATGTTCGATGCCGCCACGCTGTTCGGCCAGGGCAAAGTGGAAGAAATGCGGCAACTGGCCGAAGCGTTCCAGACCGACGTTCTGATCGTCGATAACGACCTGACTCCTACCCAGCAACGCAATATTGAAAATTCGGTGGGTACCCGGGTGATCGACCGTACGCAGCTCATTCTGGATATTTTCGCCAGCCGCGCGCGCACCGCGGAAGGCCGGCTTCAGGTGGAACTGGCGCAGCTGAAATATCTGCTGCCCCGGCTGGCAGGCAAGGGCATTGAGTTATCGCGGCTGGGCGGCGGCATCGGGACGCGCGGTCCCGGAGAAACCAAGCTCGAAACCGACCGCAGGCGCATCGGCGTCCGGATCGCCAAACTGGAGCGCGATCTGGAACGAGTGCGCCGGGGCAGGGCATTGCACCGGCGTAAGCGCGATTCCGTGCCGGTGCCGACCGTGTCGCTGGCCGGTTATACGAACGCCGGGAAATCGACGCTGTTCAACCGGCTCACATCCGCCGACGTGCTCGCCGATGCCAAAATGTTTGCTACGCTCGATCCCACCGTGCGGCAGATCCGTCTGCCTTCGCGCCGGTCTATATTGCTGAGCGATACGGTCGGTTTTATTCGAAATTTGCCCACCACGCTGGTGCAGGCTTTTCGGGCGACGCTCGAAGAGGTCGCCGAGGCCGCCATGATTCTGCATGTGGTGGACGCATCGTCGCCGGACGCGGCGGTGCACGTCGCGGAGGTTTTTCGCATTCTGGGTGAAATCGGCGCGTCCGGCACAGCGCAGATTCTTGTGCTCAATAAATGCGATTTGATTGCGCCGACGGGACCGGGTTGGACAGAATTGCCACCCGATGCGAAAGTACTGGCGGCGCGTCTATTGAGCGAAGCGGGTCACGAAACTCCTGTGCCCGCAGTCCTCGTGAGCGGAATGACGGGAGAAGGCGTTGCGAACCTGTATGCGCAGATCGACGCCGCGCTTACGTTCGATCCCGTCGAAACCGTTGTCTTTTGCATCCCCACACACGACGGCGCGTCCATCGCTTTGCTGCACGAGCACGGGAAGGTGCTCTCGGAGGTTTATGATGGAGATTCATGCACCGTCGAAGTAGCAGCTCCGGAATCTTTACGCAGACGGCTGAAGCGTTATCGCGCCAAAACTTCAGGTCAACCTGTGGAAAATTCTGTGCACAACTGATGACCGGTGCTTGCAAGTTCTTATTTTGCAAGAGGTTCTTGCGGTTTGAACTGGAATGCAGCAATCGCATTAAGCCTGTTGGGGTCAACCATTTAGCATGGGTCGCGGCAAAATGCAATAGTTTTGTTTCAGGCTGGCTTTTTGGCCGCGGATTCGATACGATTTCCACAGTCAGCCCCGGTGCGATTTTCGCCGGCGATGGCCGGATAACGCGATGAATATTCCCAACAGCCTGACCATCGCCCGTATTTTTTTCGTGCCGATTCTGGTCACGGTCCTCGTGAAGCAGCACATTTTGTTGCATTTCGATGGCGCTGTGATTACCAACGACGTAATTGCCCTGGCGATTTTCTGGGTGGCTGCCGCAACCGATCTGCTGGATGGCTATCTGGCCCGCCGCTGGCAGCAGGTAACGACCATTGGCACGCTGCTCGATCCCATTGCGGATAAACTGCTGGTTTCCGCCGCCCTCATCGCGCTGGTGCAGGAGGGTGTGGTTCCGGCATGGCTGGTCGTTCTGCTGATCGGGCGCGAGTTTGCCGTTTCCGGTCTGCGCAGTATCGCGGCCTCGGAAGGATTTACCATCAGCGCGAGCGAACTCGGAAAAACCAAGACAGTTTTTCAGGTAATTGCGATTTCTCTGCTGTTGATCGGCATCCGCCATCCGGGTGTGACGCCCCTGGCCAATATCTCTCTGTATCTGGTGGTGCTGTTCTCCACCTGGTCCGCGATCGCCTATTTCGGCCGGTTTTGGAGGATGCTCGATACCAATATCAAGCATCGCCGGCGTCTGGAGTTGCTAACGGCTGACCGGCAGCGCAGGCGCGCCTTGTTTGCGGAAAAAAGGGCCGCGATGATGGCCCGGCGGCAGGCTAAAGCGGAGCAGAAGCGGGCGGATTTTGCGGCGCGTACTGCGGACCTTCCGCCGTCAACCTGATAGTGCGGACCTGACCCCGCGGACCCAGCGGATCGAGCGGTTTCCCGTTGAGCGAAATATCCAGGCCACCCGCGTTGCCCGTCAGTAACTTCACCTGTGCGTCCGCCGCGATCGCCCGCGTATCGTTGGGATGCAGCAACGCTTCAAAGGCGGTTTTGCCGTCGACGCTCACCTGAACCCAGGTGACTTCCCGGGCGGTGAGAATCACCTGCACCGGCCGGCTGTTGTCAAAGGCGCCGGAAGACGCTGCCGCCTCAACCACGGGAGAAGGCGTCCCTTCGGGCGAGGGCGGGACCAGGGAAGAAGAAGCCGGCGGTTGTTCAGCCGGAACCACCGCTTTAGGGGCTGGCGCGGCCGAGACGGTCGAAATCAGATGCCGTCCGTAGTGATTGTAGTAATACCAGGCTCCGGTCCCGGCGCCGCCGGCGGTCACGAGCCACAGTACAGAGGCAAGCGCGGCGGTAATTCGGGGATCCCAGGGGTTGCGGCCAGGGCGCTTCGGCGGATCCGGCAGGGGGGCGGCTTCAATATCCACCCGCGGCAGCCGCGACAGCAGATCATCCGGTTCCAGATGCAGTTCCAAAGCATACAGGCGCACAAAATTGCGTGCAAAAACGATACCAGGCAGAGTCTCGAACGCGTTCCCTTCGATTGCTTCGAGCGAGCGCACCGAAATTCGGGTGCGTTGCGCGATGTCCTCTACGCTCAAACCCTGCCGTAACCGGGCTTCCCGAAGTTCCTCTCCAATGCCGTTTACCGACACACTCCTGCTCCTTCGATGGAAATGCCTGAACTAGGTCTTCATGACATAATACAACAAACCGATGAGATGATGTTCCGGTTTTTTGATTATTTACAAATACCATATCTTTAGTTATGCCCGCCGGACCAGGACGGCTCCCCAGTGAAAACCGGCCCCAAAAGCCGCCAAACACGCCCAATCGCCTTTCTCCGGCGGCTTCTGTTCCAGCCATTCCGAGGCCGCGATCAACAGGGATGCCGACGATGTATTGCCGTAGCGCCGGATATTCGAAAAGAACCTGTCTGACGGGACGGTCATGGCTTTTGCGATTCGCTCCGTCAGATTGCTGTTGGCCTGGTGCAGCAGAAAAACCCGAACGTTCGATTGATTGAGTCCGTTTCGACCTAAAACTTCACTGATCGCCGCCGGAATCCGGCGCGACGCCTGCAGAATCACGCTGCGTCCGCTCATTTGGACGGGACCGGTAAATTCCAGGCGAAGGTCGCGGGTATAGGTGCCATCGGAATGCAAAACGGAGTCGATAATCTCAAGACCGCCGTGCGCGCTGCTCACGACGCAGGCGCCTGCTCCATCGCCAAACAGGATCGCGACGTTGCGATCCAATGGTTCGGCGAGTCCCGCTCCGGACATTTTTTCCGCCGCAGCCACCAGGACCAATCCGTATGCCGGAGCCAGTTGAGCGGCCAGAGCGAGTCCGAACAGGCCGCCCGCGCTGGCGAACGGCAAATCGATCGCCGGAACGCCCGCCAGCCCCAGTTGCTGGGCCAGTTGGGAGGCCGGCCCCGGAAAACGGCGCTCGGAAGAACCGCTCGATAGGATGACCAGCCCGATTTGCCCCGCATCTACGCCCGCTTTTTCCAGACAGTGGCGGGAGGCCCGCTCCGCCAGATCGGCGACGCTCTCCTCGGGAGCGGCAATTCGGCGCTCTTCGATCCCGCAGGAATCGACAATACCGGCGGCATCGCAGTTCAGCATCTGTGCCAGTTCGGCGTTATCCAGAATTCGATCGGGCAGATACCGCCCGAAGGCGAGGATCGCGGCCATCACGCACCCCGCGAACTCAGGTATTCCGCGATGCGGTTGAGCGAGTCGAAGCGCCTCGGGTTCAGATCCGAATCGGGAATCTTCAGTCCGAATTCGCGCTCAATTTCTGAAACCATGTCGACGAGCGCGAAGGAATCGAGATAACCGCTGTCGAAAAGCGATTCTTCCGGGTCCGGATCCGCCTCTTTTCCGGAAACGCGGCGCACAATCGCCGCCAGCTTTGCCTGCATTTCTTCATTCATGACGACTTTCCGTATGTGCCTTCTCTATTTGTGTGAACAGCAGATTTCCGATCAGCCGGTACCCTTCGCCGGTGAGGTGGATATTGTCGCCCTGCCCGAGCCCGGCCAGCATCCAGTCGCTCACAATGCGCGCGCCGCCCATGTGGAGGCGCCAGTCCCAGAAAGCCACGGATTGTTTCGTGGCAATCTCCCGCTGGATATCGATGACTTCGGATAAATGGAGCAGCGGCTTTAATTTGCCGCAATCGGGCGGGCCGACCATCAGGATGGATGCCCCGGGCGCGGCGCGGCGAATGCGGGCGATGATTTCGGTCAGGTCCGCGCGATACTGTTCCGCGTTCCACAACGCGCTGTTGGCCTCATTGGTGCCATACGCGAGGATGACCAGTGCGGGCGCGCGCGCGCCCAGTTCAGATGCCCAGATCGGCTCGCTGGTATCGAGGATCCTGTTCGCCCACGCGCCGTTAATGCCGAGGGTTTCGAAAGTGACTCCCTTGCTGTTATCGAGGGCCCAGCCAAAAAGGCGCACCGGCGCGAAGTTCATCGTGCGAAGAGTGATGTCGTGGTGTCCTGGCGTCAGTTGCTGCAAAAAATAGCCGGGAGCCGGATCGTCGCCAGCAGTCGAAACGATCGATTTTGTCGTATCGTCGATCGTAATTTCAAACTGCCCGCCGCCCGGTTGCAGCAGATAGAAGAGGCCCAACGATTCGCCGCTGGCCGCCAGATGCACCGTCTGACCGGCGGTGGCGGTGGAGATGCTGATGTGGGCCAGGCCCTGATTGGGATCGTCCTGATGAGACTTGTTGCCGTCGGTCTTCCAGCCAGTCGAATTCGAACCGGAGGCGTCGAAGCGCCGATAACCGAGAAACGGATGACCGGCGTGGATGAATCCGGGCCCGCCATCGCCATAAACGGCCTGCGCGGCGATACGCATGGCGTTCACCCAGTCGTCGGAAGCGGTGTGGGAATCGCCAAACTGGAGGACGTGTAGGGGCTTTTCCGCCGCGTGATCGAGAGCGGAGAAGTAACTGGCCAAAGCCGCCGGATTCTCCACGCCGATTTCGACCGCGGCCATTTTACGGTCGATTTCTGCGCGTGCCGCAGCCTTTGTTTTCGCCAGCACAGGCGCCGCCCGACGCACAACTTTGCGCTTCTTGCCTGTTGATTTATTCGAGGTCGATTTGGTGCTTTTCGCCGCTGTCGCGGCCCCAAGCAGTAGCGCGGAACAACAGACGCAGGCGAAGAACAGTCTCATTTCGAGGAAATCCGCGTTATCGGTTGGTGGTACGCGTCCTCGTAGCTTTTAATCAGGGCGCTCTCGAATAATCCGCCCACGATTGCTGCACCTGCCGGCAGGGGATGCATAAAATCGGCGCTTACCAGCCGCGGACGCGCCTGATACCAGCGTCCCATAGTGCCGGCCCCACCCATCGCGGCAAACGTATCGAAGAACGCACAGCCGGTTTCAGCCGCGATTTTTCGTTGCTGTTCGATCAGCAATTCCATCGCGGGTGGCGTGACAATCTCGCCCGCCTTCATCTCGCCCCGGTCCATTGGAGCCATAATCAACAGCGATGCGTGCGGCAGGGCCGCGCGAATTCTGCCAATTACCGTGCGCAGCTCATCGGGATATTGCTTTTCGACATATTCCGGGTAAATGCTCTCGTTGGTTCCGTAGTTCAATACCACCAGATCCGGGTTCTCCTGTTGCAAAGCGTCTGTCCACTGCCGGACTTCGAAATAGTGCGCGACCATTTCCACCTGTGCGCCATTAATTCCCAGACTACTGTATTGGACACCGGGCTGGTCCTTGTCGAAGCGATATCCGAATAGCCGGACGTTGCCCGAAGTGACGATGAGGCGCAGCGTTTTCGCGCCGGATGGAAACGGGACGTGGGCCAGGGCCAGGTGCTGATTGTCATCGGAAGTATGGACGATGACAGCTTCGGCGTCCCCGGCCTGGACCGAGAAATCGCCGCCGCCCGGCCGGGCCAGATAGCTGACTGTCGCGCCGGTGTGGTCGTCAGAGAGAGTCACGGTGGATCTGGCGCCCGGACCGCCGCGAAAACTGACGCCGCCGAGGCCGTGAATCCCGTCGCGCTCGCGGGACTGGCTGGCGGGCGCGATTTTCCAGCCGGAAGCCTGCAGTTCGGTTCCGGTGTGGCCATACCAGGCCCAGGGTTTGGCGATCAGCAGGAAGCCGTGGCCCGCGTCGCCGAAACGGGCCTGCAGGAGACGCCGGACGTCGGATGTGATGGAGTCGGCGGTAGTGGGCGAATCTCCGTAATGCAGGATGCGGGTGACCGCGCCAGGCTCCTTCGCTTCCGTGCGGCGCAAAGCGGAGTAGAACCCGTCGAGGCTGCCCGGCGGAACGGTCAGGAACGACGGTTCGGCAGTCGCGGGCCGGCGGGGGGATTCCACACGGGCCGCAGGCACCGGGCTGACCGAAAGCGTTCGCGCCGACCGGATGACCTGCGGCAGCCCGAGCACGGCCAGGGCGGCCACGATCGTAATTGCGGTTTTTCTCGGTAGCGTATCGAAGGTATTCATTTAAAACCGGCTGTAGATAAAGGGCGCCGGCGCCGTGGAGACCATGAAATTCATTGCCAGCACAAGTAAAACGAGCGCTGCAGCCTGGACCAAAGCAGGGGTGCGGGAGAACCGGATAATACTCCCGTTAAACCACGCCAAGGGGATAAAATGCGCGGCTGCGGCGAGAATGAGAACCAGCCAGAACGCGGGCGTGACGTTATCGAACGAGTATTTCAGCGATCCGATTTGTCGCAGGATCCCCAGCGCGACGCCGACGCTTGCCGCTCGGAAAAAGATCCAGCCCAGCAGGACATAATGGAACGTCAGAAGCCAGGCTGCGAGCTTTCCTTGAACCGTTGGAACTGGCTTGTGGCCGCGCCGTCCCGATTGCCAAAACCGGAATCCGGCGAGCCCGAAACCGTGCAGTAATCCCCAGATCAGAAAAGTCCAGCCCGCGCCGTGCCAGATACCGCCGAGCGCCATGGTGACGATCAGGCCGAAGTAAGGCATCCACCGCGTCCGCTTTCCCGGCAGCGAGAAATAGAGATAGTCGCGCAGCCAGTTGGAAAACGAGATGTGCCAGCGCCTCCAGAAATCGGCCAGGTTGGTAGCGCAGTACGGGGCGTTGAAATTCGCGGGCAGCCGTATGCCCAGCAGCAGGGCGGAACCGATCGCGATATCCGTGTAACCGGAGAAATCGTAATAAAGCTGAAACGCGTACGCGTAGACCGCGACCAGGACTTCTCCTCCGGAATATAAAGTCGGGAGATCGAAGACCCGGTTGACCAGATTATTGCCCAGATAGTCGGCAATCAGGAATTTCTTGGCGAGCCCGAGACCGATCAGGAATAATGCCCGGCTGCCTTCTTCGCCGGTCAGCACGACGCCTTTCCATTTCCACTGCGGAATCAGCGAACTGACTCGCGTAATAGGACCGGCCAGGGTCGTGGGAAAGAAAGTAACCGAAGCGGCGTATTGCAGGTAACTCGCGGCCGGTTTTGCGTCGCCCCGATAGATATCGAGGGTGTAAGTCAGGGCCTGGAATGCGTAGAAAGACAGGCTGAGTGGCAGTACCAGCGAGGGTATCGACTGATATCGGCAGACCGCAATGAGGCCCAGGTTCAGAACGATGCTGGAGGTAACCATTGCCCGGCGAGCCATCGCGCTGCTGCTTGCGGCGATCCGCGAACCCAGAAAATAGTCGATGCCGGACGCAACCGGCAAGAGAACTAAGTAAGTGGCGCCCCATCTCCCATAGAAGAACAGGTTGGCCGCACAAATCAGGACGAGCGGAGTAACTCCTCCGCGGCGGGAGAGCCAGAACGCGAAAAAAACCAGTGCCAGAAAGATGAAATAGTCGGGCGATGTTACCGGCATGTGACCCGTGCGAGAAGGTGGGTGACTTCATTATTGGAACGCCCTCGAAAAGATGCAAGGGCTTTTCGTTATTATTTTTTCTTCATCGGATTCCGTTCGAAACCATCCCGTTGGTTTACTCCGTGGTTTACTCTGGAAAGTGAACATGAATCGTATTTCTGTAGTCGCCCTGGCATGGATGTTGCCGGGCCTGTGCTCTGCCCAGCCTGCGCCAGCCAAAACCTTCAGCGGAGCCGCCGCCCTGAATTTCACCGCGAAAGTGGTCGCTTTTGGGATGCGCCCATCCGGCAGCGCGGCCAACGTGAAACAGCGGGAATACATCCATGCTCAGCTCGCGACCTGCCGCTGCGAGGTTTCATCCGACTCGTTTACCGCCCAGACGCCGGACGGTCCGGTCGCGATGGAAAATATCATCGCCAAATTTCCCGGCAAGTCGGGCCGCGCCATTGCGATCACCGGTCACTTCGATACCAAGAAAATGGCCGGATTCGTGGGGGCTAACGATGGCGGGTCCTCCACGGGAATTTTGCTCGAAATGGCTGCCGTACTGGCTGGCAAACCCCGGACCGACGACATCTACCTCGTCTTCTTCGATGGCGAGGAGGCAGTCCGCGACTGGACCGATACCGACAGCGTTTACGGCAGCCGTCATCTGGCCGCGAAATGGAGCGCGGACGGCACCAATCGCCGCCTCAAAGCCCTGATCAACGTGGATATGACCGGCGACAAAGATCTGGACATCGTGTATGAATATTCCTCTTCGGCGTCTCTGCGCAAGCTCGTCTGGGACGCCGCCGACGCCCTTGGCTACTCGGCGAACTTCCTGCGCCAGCCAAGTTCCGTCGAAGACGATCACATCCCGTTTCTCAAAGCGGGCGTGCGCGCGCTCGATCTGATCGACTTCACCTACGGTCCAAATAACGCGTACTGGCACACCCCGCAGGACACGATGGATAAACTGGGCGCTCACAGTTTTCAGGTCATTGGCGACGTGCTGATGCGGGTGATCCCCGAACTGGAAGCGGAAAAACCGTAGTGCCCGAGCAAAGTCCGGACGGCGTGATCGTCGTGAACAAGCCCACCGGCTGGACCTCCCACGACGTGGTGGCGAAAATGCGCGGAATTGCGGGCACCCGAAGCGTGGGGCATCTCGGGACGCTGGATCCTATCGCCACCGGCGTGCTTCCGCTGATGATCGGCCAGGCGACGCGGCTGGCACGGTATTTCGATAAATCGGAAAAGGCGTACGAGGCTGTGGTCCGCTTCGGCTTCGCCACCACCACGTACGACCGGGAGGGCGAGCCAACCACTCCGGTTACCGAAGTGAACGTCACGGCCGACCAGATCGAAGCTTGTCTCGCGACCATGCGGGGTGATATTTCGCAAATGCCGCCGCCTGTATCCGCGAAGAAGATCAACGGCGTTCCGGCGTATAAGCTGGCCAGAAAAAATCTGCCGGTGGAACTCGCGGCGGTGCCCGTTTCCATTTACGAACTGACCCTCGAAGGATGTGAAGGGGATCGCGCCAGACTCCGGGTACGATGTTCGGCCGGAACGTACATCCGGTCTCTCGCCCACGAACTGGGGAAAGCTTTGGGCTGCGGAGCTCACGTCGAGGTGCTGGTCCGCACCGCATCCGGCTCATTCCGGCTCGAACAGGCGCGAACGCTGGAGCAACTCCAGTTGCTGAAATCCGAAGACCACCTGCATGAAGCGCTGCTGCCGATGGCCGAACTGCTGCCGGAGTTCCCGGTGGTTTTTGTCGACGACCTGACGGCGAGGCAGATTCGCCAGGGCCGCGATTTCAGCGCTTCGGCATTCCGCGCCAATGCGGGGTCGGAGTACGTGAAAGCCGTCGGACCGGATAGCGCACTGGTGGCGATCGGCCGCGTCGTTCTGCCGAATATCTATCATCCGGCCGTGGTTTTCAGCTAACCCGCATTTCTCACACTGGGTCGCTGAGTCGGAAAGAAACCGGGTTCGGGGGCCGTCAGGCCGGTTTTGCTGCTTGGACGAAAAACACTTGATCGA
>Ga0302320_10024065_pt1 | contig 11912 bp, 9 predicted proteins | sample Bog_T0_3_FD_202130 | JGI IMG/M metagenome (GOLD analysis project Ga0302320, IMG submission 202130) | Peat permafrost microbial communities from Stordalen Mire near Abisko, Sweden - Bog_T0_3 | ecosystem: Environmental > Terrestrial > Soil > Wetlands > Peat | place: Sweden: Abisko, Stordalen Mire... | reverse complement strand
GATTTATTTTTCTAATTTTTAAATGAATTGCAATTTATAATATGAACAAAATGTCAAAAATTTAATAATAGAAATTATAATTCCCACTTTAATTTAGAAAAAAATTAAGGAAAATTTAAAAAATAAAGCAAAGAACGACAAAAAAATTCTTGATAAAAACGATTAAAAAAAAAATCAAATGTAGGATCAAGCTTCCATTCTTAATCTAACAGCATTAGAAAAATGAGTCAATTCTTGATCTTTTTTTTTTATTACGTGGAAATAATCGAAAATTAATCACGGGACCTCGGAAAAATCATATAAATTTTAAAAAAAATCGAATTTCCTTGATAAAATTTTTTAATTTTCCCCTTTGATTCATACTTTCAAATCAAGACCTTTTTTTTTCGCCTCTTTCAATGCCTGTTGGTATTTGAACTGGTATTTGTCTTTATCCATTGAGACCTCTGCGTACATCATTTTCGCTTCAACTGTCATATTTGCTGTCATTTTCACCTCATTTTCAAGAAAAGCCTTTTCCTGTTGGAAGTTTTCCTGCATTTTCTTGATTTCAACCTCCAATTTCGCTTTTTCACGACATAAATCATCAAGAGCATCGGTTTTTTGGCTTTGGGATTTCGTTGATTTGTATAGTTCCTGAAGGGAGATCACTTCTTTTTCGTGGGTTTGGGTCAAAATCTGAAGCTTTTGACTGTGTTTTATCTTAATATCGGCTATCTCCTGTGTTAAGACCTTGATTTTCTCCTCTAAATCCTTGGTTTTCTTTGCGGAATCAGCTAGTTCCTTCACTTTTTCTTCTGAATCTTGGGTTTTCTTCTCTGAATCAATAAGTTCTTGAGTTAAAGTCTTAATTTTTTCTTCTAAATCCTTGGTTTTCTTCTCTGAATCGATAGTTTCCTGAGAAAGAGTCTTAATCTTCTCTTCTAAATCCTTGGTTTTCCTCTCATAATCAGCTAGTTCCTGGGTTAGATTCTCCACTTTTTCTTCTAAGTCCTTTCGTTTCTTCTCCAATTCCATGCCTTTTTCATTTAACCCATTGCTAAACGTTTCCTTTTCCTTTTTATAACTCCTGAATTCCTCCTTTTCCTTCGTAAGTTCCTTCTCCCAATTGGAGATCTCTTCTTCTTTGATCTTATTCATTTCCGACTTCAAATTATCAACTTCCTCCTTTAAACTAGCATTTTCCTCCTTTATCTTCCTAATTTTCTCCTCATCTTCTAATGGAATTGAAGGAAGTTTATTCATCGATGGGATCTTATTATTAGAAGACACTGCCATAGATAAACCTATACGTTCTTCCTGTCCCATATAATTGTTAAATACCTCCAAATCATCCTTCAAATTCGATAGATTCGCTGTTGATGGGATCATGTTCTTGTGTCGATTCTAAAAAAACTCACAAAAAATTAAAATTTTCAACTAAATTACCAATTCTTCCATCAATTTCCTCATTTCTCTTTCCAATCTTTCTTTTTCCATGACTACTTCTTCTAATTTCTCATTCATCTGCTCCTCAAAATCCTTTTTCTCTCTTTCCATCTTGTCTTCCATTGATTCTATTCGGATCTTCAAGGCTGTGGCGTTTTCTATGACCTTGACCTTCTCTTTTTCTAAGCCCTCACATTTCCGACCCAACTCAATATTCTCTGATTCAATTCTCTCAACCGTTAATCTTAATGTTGCCTCTTTGGTCATATTTTCCTTACTAATTTCTTCTATCTTTTTATCATATTTCTGCACCAACTTCTCAATTTCCTCACCCATCACATTTTGACCCTCATTTGCTATGATAGTTCTCTTCAACTTCTCCACTTCACTCCTCTTCTCATTCAAAAGCTCCTCAGATTTCTTCTCATTCTTCTCCAATTGTTGGATTTTCTCATCAAATCGTCTTAACTCCTCTATCAAACTAGCCTCATAAGTCTTGTTTCGGTCCAATTGCTCCTTATATTTCTCAATCGCTGACACCTCATTCTCCAAAACCCTCCTTTTCTCCTCATTATCGACCCTCTCTGACTCCAAATCGCTCTCCATATTCAACATCCTCTTCTTAAACTCCTCATTCTCCTCACATAATTGATCTCTTTCCTTCAGAAGCGCCTCTAGCATCTCCGGGGAATATTTATTGGTCAACTCTTCTAACTCCCTATCTTTTTCCATGATCGTGGCTATCGAAACATCTTTAAAGTTCTGCAGCTCAGATTCGAGTTTCTCCTTCTCCTGCATCAACTCTTTACATTTTATCAGAACGTCCTGGAACGCTTTAGGTCAGCTATGCGAATAATAGTACCTGCACACTGATTTCTGGATCTTCTTCCTTCTCTTTGAATTTGGCTAGCCGCTGGTTCTCAAACCGAAGATCCACTAGCTGATCATTCAACCCATTCAACTCCTTTTCGAAGGAAACTGCTACTTCTTCAAACCTTTGACTCTTGGATTTCTCTGTATCCAAGTCGTTTTCCAACTAATTTAACAGAAAATTATGAAAAGAAAAAAGAGGAAAAAGGGCAGGAACTTTCTTCTGCTCGAATTCGGATTTTCTGAGTTTGGCGTTGATTGTATCGATTTCTAACTCTTTCGCCTGAAGTTTCTTGCCCAACTAGACGAAAATTCAAGAGAAATGATCAAGGAAAAAGAAAAACCTGATAGGTCAAATCTTCTTCCTTATTATTATCCATTTTGCCTTAAAAGGTTCGTAATGTTAATAAAATTCGAACTTAAACAAATAAATTTTATTGTTAAAAATGCGCAAAACAACTCAACCGCAACCTCAAATCCACCTAAAAACTCGGAAATCACAGCCAATTTCACAGAAGATTCGAGATGACTTCTATTCATTCGATTCATCCCCTCGTTTCTATATCCGCCAAAAAATCTATAACACCTATAACAACCCCAAACCACTTACAAACAAATCTCGTGTGGCGTCAAGTTCACCTACTAATTTCGAAACTTTGTTCCAAAAAACCAGTCCTGATGGCTTCTCGGCAGACTGGAAATACTTTAGGAAGAAACAAAGCCCCATGAAGAAATCTCCAGAAACTCCAAAATTTAATCGTGGGCGTAAAAAAGTGGACTATCAACTCAACAATATTAATACTGAAGCAAAGAAAAACATTGATGATTTCATGAATTATGAGCAAAGAACAGGGAAAAAGGTGTTGCGATTGGATAATAAGAGTAGTTTTGAAAGGATTAAAGGAATCGAAGGGAAAATCGTGGCTTATAAGAATTTATCTCGGATTTTTGAAGGAACGAAAGTGACGAATAGAGATGGATTTGAAAGCGAATATACTAAGAACTATCGACATCCAGGCATCGATGCTTATAGAAACGAAGGCAGTCCGTTTAAAGGTCCTAAGGAATAATAATAAATAGTATTAAAATTTGTGAGTTTTGAGAATTGGTTAATTTTTTTGAAAGTATTTAAATTTTTTCTTTGATTTTTCCTGGAAAAACATGAAATTGAGCGAGAAGGTCTTCAGGAAACCCACGATTTCAGCGAATAGAGAGCTTAATACGTTGTTACGGAGCTCACCTAAAAGAGAAAATTCTAATGAAAACGTTAAAAACTCTATGAAATTGTTAAAATCTATACTAATGAGAACAAAAGGTTCTTTTGAAACCATTGAAAAAATCATATGAGTATTTAATTTTATAGAGGAAAATGCCAAAAACTCGAGAAATCCCTTAGAAGACACTAAGAAAAAGGCCAAAACTATGAAAAAAAACGACTTCTTTCATCAAAGGAGTGAAATTTTCCCTAGGAAAAGGGAGTTTTCACAGGAAAAGTCTCTCACAATCAATATTTCTTCGAAAGACGCATCTTTTCTCGATGAAAATGTTAAGAAAAGTCCAAATTTCGGCAATAAATCCCAGATAATTTCGAATCTCGGCAATATAAAAGTCAATCAGTTTTTGAAATCCCAACTGAATTTGGACAATATAATAGAAAATATGAAGGTTTTCTATGAAGATATGGAGAAAAACCCCTCGGTGTCAGTGATGTCCTATCTTTCTAATCTATTTTCTCTTTTCCAGCAATTTTCCAATCAAAACATCGAACTTTCAAGTCTTTTCCTCTTAATAAATAAGCTCTTTTCTTTACCGATCAAAAGAATTATTGAGCAGTTTATTAATTTGCGAGGAGTTTATAAAGAAAAGTTTGATATTTCTAAGGAAAAAAAGGACTTTCTCGATGAAAAACGAAAACTTATTGAATTAGATAAGGTCCAAAGGAAGGAAATTCAGAAACTTAAGGATTTATTAGAAAAAGGTGACTTCACAGTTGAGAAAGAGGCTCTTTTACTTGAAAATTCGAAGCTTCAGTCTGTTATAAAGAAACAACGTAAGGAACTATGCCAACAAAGAGCTAAAGATGAGAAAATAATGCGATTGCTTAATGCCATAAGAAAGAAAGGCATAGATCTTGAGGAAATTTACAGAGAAACTATGAGTTCGGAGTCTGAAGATAAAGAGGACAACTTAGTTTTAGAGCCAAAACCTCCGGATTTAAACATTTGTTTCAGTTTTCGAAAGGAGGGCTTAAAAAACCCTCAAAATTAATATATATATATAAAAATATTTATGTGATAATACATTCAAAATTTCTTTAATTTCGTTTGAACCGCACATTTTTTATCTTTCGCATCATAACAACTGAAATCTTTTCACCAGCCATGTCTCATTCCCAAAAAACCAGCCCCTCAAACCAGAATCATAGTCTGCTCATCGGATCGCTTACGGGTTTCATCACCGGAGTCACTCTCCAACCCTTGGAAATCATCAAAACCAATCTCATGATCAACCCTTTGAAATCCGTTAAACGCTCCAAGAACCCTCTCATGTCCACAATTTTGATCACAAAGGAAATCTTCAAACATGAAGGCTTATTAGGTTTCTGGCGTGGGATGGTCCCTGCATTAATCAAGCTTATAGCCAGTTCAGGCCTTTATTTCTCTATGTTATCGAAGCTTGAAGTGGCGATTGAAAAGGCTAGGAGGACAGGTGAGAATTCACAACATTTTCTCAGCAGTTCTTTAGCAAGGATGTTATCAGGCATCTTGACAAATCCTATCCAAGTTATAAGGACTAGATTCGAGGTGCTTGGGTTCGCACAATATAAAAACACATTTGAGGCAATAGGAAAAATCTATAATCAAGAGGGGATGAAGGGTTTTTTAACAGGGATTGTGCCCACTGCATTGAGAGATGCCCCTTTCGCAGGAATCTATTTTTCCATCTATGTTCGTATGAAAAGAAGGCTGGAAGAAAAGAGAAAAAACATGAGTTTAGCAGGGAAAAGCTTCGTTTCAGGAATGGTGGCTGGGGTTATCGCGACTTTATTAACGAACCCTTTCGATTTGATAAGAGCAAGAATGCAATATGGGTATTTCATAAAGGATGAGGGCCATAGATATAAGAATGTGAGGGATGGGATTGAGAAGATATATCGAAATGAAGGATTAAACGGATTTATGAAGGGATTGCTACCGAGACTCCTGCGGAAACCCTTGAGCAATTCCATAACTTTCGTTGTTTATGAAGCTTTTCATAAGGTCATTAATAAGGAAGAAGCCTTTTAAATGTGTTTTTTGTGTAATTTTGAGTTAAAATATACAACAAAGGGACTTTGCAAAATCCCATTTTTTAATTTTTTTTTTTTAAAAAAAACAAAAATTTTTCATTTAAATTAAAAATTTTCTTTATTTTTTATATTTAAAAAAACCGAGATTATTTTTGGGCTCATTAGATAGAGGACGACAAAGTATAACATACCTTGTCAGGGGTACGTGGGTCGAAATTTTGTTATTATTAAAAAATTTAAAAATAAAAAGATTTGGCGCAATATCAGCTTCACATCTCCAGTTGGAAATTATCCTTCATTTTTTTTATATCAGCCTCCAATTTGGCTTTTCACGGCATAAATCATTAAGAGTATCGGTTTGTTCACTTTGAGATTTCGCAGACTTGTATAGGTCTCTTCTTTTTCATAGTTTTTCTTTCAAAAACGACCGCCTTCTTCATAGCTTTCACAAAGCGATTGAAATTTCTTTCAGGGAAGTACTTTTTCATAATTTTCCGCTCATCAAACACCAAGTCTAGATCATCTTCAATAGAAATTCTTGATTTAACCTCGCTTATTCTTTTAATTATTCCCTTTAAAAGCTTTTTACAAAGATAACAACGAAGTCTGATCAATTTTGAATTGATGAAAAACATGGTTTTTCCATAAGCATAAGAGGCTAGAACTCATGCCTTAAAATCCTGTTTTCTTCCTCATCTAATTATCTTTTTTCTTCATTCCAAATATTCCTTGATTTTGATTATCAATTCCAAAAGTTTCTAAATCCCTATAAAACATCACAATAAAACTAAAATATTTTACTTATATACCAATTGGTTTATTCTGGTAACAGCTCCCTTAAAGAACATCATTAGTTAAATTTTCTTATTATTTAATGATTAAGATCTATTTTTTATACTTATTTATTAATAAATAATATAATCTTTTTCTCTGCCATAATCAGCCCCTCCTCATCCAAAATGTTTTGTTTCTCATTTTTTATTGTTTTTATTTTTATTTTGAACTTGTTTTCAATTTTTTTCTCCAATTCTTCTAAATTCCTGTTTTCGACAAATATTATTTTTGATAGATTTTGGTAAAAGACCTTGACTATCAAGTTTGTTTTGTTGTTTTCTTTTTGTCCCACATGCCTATAAATACTGCAACTATCAGGCAATTCGGTATAATTCAAATCAATGGAATCAAAACGTTGAAGAGCCCTTTTGCTAAATTTATCTTTAATCTTGGGAAGCATTAAAATCTTTTGCTTTTCAGATTCTTCCAAAATTGAACGATAATTCTTATAAAATTCATCATTATGGTCTGGATGGATCCATGATTTTTTGTTATGGAATTCAATAGTTGAAGAATCATGAAATGTAATGGTATGAACTAACTCATGAATAAAAGTAGATATAATAGAGGCCATTCGAAAAAGCGAACCAGTTTCTTTTGAGAAAATTCTTATTTGAATTTTTTGAATCTTGATTGATGGGCTCCATTCGGCTGAACAAATGCCTAAATAAGGCGAATCGTCTGTTAACTCTTCTATTTCATAATTTGTTGGCAATTTAAATTTAGACGCTAAATTTTTTCGGATTTCATAACATGTGTTGAGTACATTTTCAATGATATTAGATTTGGTTATGGGATTAGGTTCAGATTCTACCATTTATTTTTGTGTTTCAAATTTTCAAACATTCTTTAAAAAAATTTAGGAGATTTTATACGCATATTTTATGAAAATTCTTTTATAAACAAGTCTGATAAAAATTTCAGAATCATTTTTTTACAAAATTTTTCAAAAAAAACCCAAAAATCTAGTGCCTTTGTCCTATTTTAAAAAAGTTCAGTCTGGTTTTTTTATTTCAAAGAAAAATTTTTCAGAATTTTCATTTTAAAAAAAAAGGAAGAAAAAATGTTATCATTTTTTACATAATTTATTATCATTCAACAATTTTTTCATTAAATATTAGTTCTATCATATTTTTCAAATCGTTCTTTTTCATTGGTTTTTCCATGAAATAGTCCATCCCCGAATTTTTGCTCAATAAGACATCAGCGGCAGTGGTATTAGCAGTCACAGCCAAAATTGGCATTTTACCTCTTCCTACTTTTTTGCAATATTTTTGAATCTTAACACTTGCCTGTAATCCATCCATTATCGGCATATTGCAATCCATAAGAATCATGCAAATTTCATTCTTTTTGCTTTTCAAATCCTGCTTTATCACTTGATAAGCTTCCAAGCCATTCACTGCTCTTACACTTTTTATATTGAATAGTTTCAAATACTCTTGAGCAATCATGAGGTTCATGAGATCATCATCCACCACTAAGATTGTTTTAGTTAATAAGAGTCTTTTCAAGGGGGAATCACTTCCTGTGGTTAATTTTTCTCTTTCTTCATTGAAACAACCAAGCGGAGAGTGAGTAAAATTGATTGGTTGCTCTTGCAGAAATGTCTCTTCTTTTTTAATATCAACATTTATCTTTCGTGGTTTCTCTAAGGAACTTAGAAAAAATGAAAAAATTGAGCCTTTCCCGAAAATACTTTCCATTTGCAAACCTTCTGGTTTTTCTGGGCATAGTAATTTTGATATATTTTTACTAATGGTCAATCCTAACCCGATTCCTGTCTTATTAATTTTATTATGGTCTTCCAATCGACCAAATAAACGAAACACTTTACAGATATCCTCTTGCTGAATGCCGATGCCACTATCTTGGACAGAAATTTTATAAATAAGCCTTTCATCTAAAGTGTCAGAAAAATTCTCCAAAATCACCTTTATTGACCCCTGATTAGTAAATTTTATAGCATTTGATAACAAATTCAAGAGAACTTGCCTTATTCTGGTATTATCCGAGAAAAATGGTAGTGTTTCTTTGCATTCACAATCGAATTCTAAATCGAGTTTTTTATCCTTTGTTTGAAATTCAATCAAACTCATCATCTCCTCGATGATTTTCCTTATATTAATTTCTTCTATGTTTAATCTCATCTGTTTAAAGCTCATTAATGAAAAATCTAATAGATCCTGGACCAAATAGTTCAGAAAAGAGGCCGATTTTTTTGCCAAATCAAGATAGTTTTTTAATATTGGGTCATCAGTCTTTGATATCGAGATCTCCAACATGCCATTCAGGCCATTTAAAGGCGTTCTCAAATCATGGGATACTGAAGCCAACAGTTGATTTTTACAATGATCCAAATTTAAAAGTTCGGATATTTGAAAGACATGTGTATTGTCATTTAAGAGCAAAAGAAGACATATTGAGTCCTCCCAATAGAGTTTGATGATTTTGATTTCGTAATAGTTTTTTTTGGGTTCTTTTTGATGAAAATCATTGTCATTGAATATTTCATTTTCTCCAAACGGGGCTTTCATCCATACGTTAATTATTTGAAAGCCTTTTTCTAAGTCTTTCTCTTTGATTGTATGAGCTTTGAATGGTTGGTTTTTGGGATCATCGTAATAATTTTTCAATATTGTCTTTAGTTTTTTTTCTTGGTTATTATCATCAGTAATAGGACTAAATATTTCAGTGGGGTCTGAATTTTCTTTAAGAATATTGAGTTTTTGAATGAATTTTTCGAAATTTTCAAAAAGATTTTCTAATTCATTGAAATTTTTTGAGTTTATTAATTTCCTGCCTGAACTATTAGCGAACTTAATCCTCGACCTTTCATAATCTATAATGAAAATAGGCAAAGGTATCACATTTTTCAGAATCAATTGGAAGTAATTCACTTTTTCATAGCTATCCATCATATTTTTAAAAAATTCCTTGAATTTCCTTTCATAATCATAGGCGATACATGAATATAATACCCAATTTGAGAAAAAGATCAAAGCAACTGCTGGAACACTAAAGCTTTCTTGAGATTCCATCAGTTCGACTCTAAAAAACAAATATATTAATGAGGCAAAATAGAAAATGGAGGTGTGGATCCATTTGCTTTTGATATAAATCGTTATTGATTGCAAAATTTGGAATGGAATCATCATCGCTAATGAAATGTTGTTTGAATTAAAATCAAAAAAACATATCAGCTCTATAATGAAAATTGCATGGCAGACAAAATTCATTCGAAGAACTATGATCAAGTAATGGGATGATTTTTTCTTTAGGAAAAGAATAATGAAAGTTAGGCATATCATTAATGGTATTATAATATAAGGAAGAGGAGTGTGCAGACCTAAAATGAGGACAGGAATTTGGAAAAAAACTGCTATTAAGTTTTCCAAAATTAAAAATAGGGTCAATTTTTTCATTGTTTGTTGCGAGATCTCTTGTTGATATTTTTCTTCAAGAGATGAATCGAGATAGCTGAGGGTAAAATATTTCATTTTTCTAATTAATAACAAACTAAAAAAGGAAAAGGAGGAAAAACGATAAATCTAAATTAAAAAGATCCCTGTTATAAAAAAAAAATAGGGTTATTTTTTTAGCAAAAAAAAAATGTTTTGTTAAAAATGATTTTTAATACAAAATAATTTTTTATTCTTAAAAATTCATTTTTTCAGAATTTTTAAATAGTTTTGAAAAAAATAAGAAGAAACCTAGATTCGATTGTGGTGCGATTTGCATAAGAGTCCCTCTGGTAACAAGGACTCTAATTCCAAAGGGAAAGTTCATTAACGAAAAGACTAAAAAGTTTGTTTCCCCCTCGATTTTCGTTATTTTTTTTTTACCAACGATTTCTCAAAACATGGGCTCCAAGTTAAATGCATATAAATCTTCATGCTTTTCTTCCAAAAACCGCCACCTTCTTCAGCTCCTTGATTCTCATCCTTGGTTAATGATTTTGAGTCCATTTCTAAATCTCGATAAAAAATCAACAATAAAAAAAATTGCTTTCCTGATTCTATTCATTTCCTGAAAAAATAATCCATATAATGGGCAAAAAACCCACAATCAATCAAACAACAAAAGTCTCAAATAAAATCTCATATGGTTTCTAGGGCATAATGTCTCCATAACCACAGACATGTTACAGTGCACCAATATAATGAGTAGATTTTATTGTTCACGCTTTGAATTTTTGATTAAATTCTGTTGGTTGAGCCAAATTTCTCTTCCTGATGAATCGCCCAACAAATACAAACATGCACAAGCTTCCGCTATCTAATGCATAGAACAGAGCGAAATGACTATTATACTGACAAAATCAAGGATAGAATTTCATATCAGTTTTAAATCTGTCCACGAGAAGTTTGAAGATTTGCTTGATTGACTCTTGACCTTTTTCTTGAAATTCGGAATCTGAATGATTAAAAAATAAGAAGACAAATTGATGTGGCCATATATCACACAGAAAATTCTTAAAATAAGAAGAAAAAATTGTTTTTGGATCAGTTATATAACTGGCTAGTTGAGGTTTTCAAAAAAGAAGTTTGAGCTGGAAGAATTGGAATTGGAGATGATTCCATTTGAATTTCTGTTCTAAGAAAAATTAAAAAGAAAGGTTTTATTTTTTATTGAATTTTTCTAAAAAATAGCTTTTTTTAATTTTATTTATTGAGTCGATTTGAAATATTGGATCAAACGATCTTCTATTTCTGATTTTCTCCTTTCTATTTCATAGGAATTCAAGAAATTAGCTATTTTTGTGGCATTCAGTTTATTTCTATCATTTTTATTTGTATCATTTTCCTCATATTTCTCCAACAAGTTAACAGGTTTGGGTAGAGAGTCAAAAATCAGATTTTGCATAGGATTTAACAAGATGTTTTTCAGGCATTCAACATCATGTTTTTGTCTTAAAATGGATTTCATAGTCATTATTTTTTTCAACTCCTTTTCAGCATCTCGATACAATTTTTCCCGAAAACTTAATTCAACCCCGAACAAATGTTTTATTTTCGATGTAATGTAGTCATAAAACGTGAGCTTTTCATCTTTATCTAATTCTCTCTTTAGATTTTTTCCGATCTTCTCCTTCTTTTGTTTCTTTTTTTGGGGACTTGGTGAATTTATCGCTATTTTTAAATTATTTTCACTTTCATTTATTTTTTTGTTCTGAATTTCATTTAAATCTTTTTTACTTTCATCTAGTTTTTTCTGCTCAATGTCATTTAACTCTTTATCACTTTCTTCTATTCTTTTCGGCTGAATGTATGCAAAATTAATATGCGCATTAAAAGATGGATCATTTATTTTTTTCTCAGGCACTTTATCTTGGAAATTTTGAGAATGAATTGTACAACTTCCTCTTTTCCTTTCAGCTTGGATTCTCTCCTTCAAATGCGATTTAAAGAGTTTATTGACAAGGTAAACGCTCCCCATAATTTTATTGTATATGTTCATGAATAAAAACCCCACAATTATCAATAAATTG